>Ga0137379_10002714_pt1 | contig 16432 bp, 16 predicted proteins | sample SagtaG_18_FD_104812 | JGI IMG/M metagenome (GOLD analysis project Ga0137379, IMG submission 104812) | Vadose zone soil microbial communities from Sagehorn Ranch, Mendocino, California, USA - Sage2_L_80_16 metaG | ecosystem: Environmental > Terrestrial > Soil > Vadose zone | place: USA...
CGCAGCACGACCGAGCGCCGTCGCCGTCCATTCGACGACGGGCAGAGCGTCGTAGCCGCTGGTCCCAGCAGGCTTCAGGATGTGGGTGAAGGGTTTGTTACCTGTGCTGGGTGAGAGTATGCCACGAGGATCAAGGGCTTTGTCACGGTAACGCGACTGAGCTGCGACGCTTCTCAAAACGGACGACGGTTAGGCGGCCATCGTCGCCGCGTGCCCTTGCTGCTTGCGCATCAGCTTCAGGGCCGCCGCCTTGTCGCGTCCGCGCTCCCCGCCGATGTCGAGGACCTCGCCTTCGTGATCCACCGCGCGCCAGAGGTACACCGTCTCGCCGGCAATCCGGCCACCATCTCATCGAGATGCCAGCACCCGCTGGGTCTTGGCCGACAATGCCGCAGGCGTTCCGCGAAGGCGGGCCCGAACTTCAGCACCCACCGCCGCACCGTCTCGCAAGAGACGTCGAGACCGCGCTCCGCCAGCAGATCCTCAACGTCGCGGTAGCTCAAGGTGAAGCGGAGATAGACCCATACTGCGTGCTCGATGACCTGGGCGGAAATTGGTGACGACAATACGAGATCGGCGGCATCCACAGACACTACGCTGCGACCTCACTCGACCGCCACTTCCCGTGACAATGCGATGGCCGCGTTCATGTGGGCGATCGCCCGGGAGATCCAGCCGCGACGACCAAAGGATGCCGGCGCTTGAGGATCTTTGTTCCGCTCTCGATCTGCCGACCAGCGCCAAGTATGACGGCACAATGGAGCGGGTCGCGCGCGCCGTTCGCCCGTTATCGACGGCGCTCCAAGATGACCTTCTTATCATCCTCAAGCGCGTGCTCTTCGCGTGGCTGATTGCCGATGGCGACATGCACCTGAAGAACATGGCGCTGCTCAAGATCGCCGAGCCTGGAGACGAGCAGTTTCGCAGCGTGCGGATGGCGCCGCTCTATGATGCGGTGACGCCGCGAATCTTTCCGAAACTCAAGCATGACCGCATGGCGCTGAAACTCAACGGCAAGGACGACAATCTGCGTCGTGCTGATTTTCGTGCGCTCGCAACAACGGCTGGCCTAAGGGTCGCCGATACCGATGCCGCCATTGACGAAATATTGTCCCGTATCGGCCAGGCCATAGACCGGATCGGCTTGCCCAAGGCCGTTGAATTCAGCACCGAGGCGAGAAAGATGATCGAGGAGATGCTCGACATCTGTCGCGGTCGAATAGAAGGAATGACGTGACTATGAGATCGACGGTCTAGTCAAATCCCGGAGCGACTTCAGGCAGACGATCGAGCCTCGGCTGCATCGCCGCCGCGACCCCGAGGAGCCGTTGGTCGGCATGAGGGTCTGCCGCCAACATGATGGAGAGCGGCAACCCGTTGCCGGCAAGGCGAACCGGCATAGTGACCAACGGACCTTGCATTGCGGTCCAGGGCGCAATCAGCCGCTGGTCACCCGTCGAGCCGAGCCCGATGGGCGCGGGCTCCGGCACCGGAAGAAGAAGAATTGCATCGAAGCCGGTGAGTTTGCGCCACAGCTGGTCGCGTGCCGCTCTCAACGCGTGGCGCGCATCTTTGATCTGCGCCCCGCTGAATTCGCATCCCTGCTCCACGGCTTCACGAAACTGCCACCCGAGGAGGTCCGGTCTCGCAAGCAACGACGCATAATTTGCCGCCATCTCTCCCAACATCACCGTGCGGTGCATCTTGAGAATCTTGGCCGCCCCGAACGGCTGCGAGATGGTCTCTATCCTGACGCCGCCTGCTGCGAGGTGCCGCACGGTCGCAGCGAGGAATTCGAGCATTGGCTCCGGCGTGCCGGGGTAGAAGCTGCTTTCGGGAACGGCAAGCACCGGCTCTCGCGGCCCCATCGATGTCTCAGGCGAGGTAGTTTCATCTCGGCGACATACGATTGTCGAGAGACCGATCAAATCGATGACGTGTCGGGCGAAGAATCCGATCGTGTCAAAGCTCTGCGCCAGCGGGAGCACGCCTGTCATCGGCACCGTCTGGTAGGTCGGCTTGAACGAGGCTATGCCGCAATAAGCGGCGGGACGGCAAACGGAGGCGGCCGTTTGGGTTCCGAGTGCGATTGGCACCATCCCGGCCGCGACGGCTGCCGCCGAGCCGCTGCTTGATCCCCCCGGCGTGTGTCTCAGATCATACGGATTTCGTGTACCTGCCGGGTCCCGGTAAGCGAACTCGGTCGTTGCGGTCTTGCCAAGGATGAGCGCTCCGGCCTCGCGCAGCATTGTTACGACCGCAGCATCACGTGAGACCGCAGCGATTTCACTCCGCGAGCGGCTTCCGGCCCTGGTCGGGAACCCCGCGACGTCGATGTTGTCCTTGACGCCGACTGACATGCCATGCAGCGGGCCGAGCGATCGCCCCTGTGCTTCAAGCTCTGCGTCGAGGCGTTCCGCTTCGACGACCGCGAGCTGCTCATCAAGCGCAACCCATGCCTTCACGCGGGTGTCGTCTCGGCGAATCCGCGCAAGCCGTGATGCCGCCGCTTGCGCGCCGCTCCCCGTGATGCATCGGAGCGGAGAGCCGCGGTACTTAGCTGGGATCATCGCGTGGACTTTCCGCTCGACTATTGATCCGCTCCGGCGAGCCGCAACAATCGTGCGAGATTGCCGCCCATGACCAGCGCCTTGTCGGCTGGTTTGAGGTTGGCGGCATCGATGGTCGCCATCATCGAGCTCGGATGGCCGGTCGGGTAGTCCGACCCATAGATCACACGGTCGGCGCCGACCTTGTCCACCGCCATGCGAACATAGCCGGGCATGCTGACGAGCGCCGTCTCGAGATAGATATTCGCGACCTCCTGCGCGACATTGATCGCGCCGTCGATGAAGTAGCGCCAGCCCATGTGGTCCATGATGACGGGAACACTCGGAAATTTCTTGGCGAGGGCGGCGATCTGCCAGGGCAAACAGAATTGCGCCCCAGAGTGAATCGATACGGCGATACCAAGATCCGCCGCTGCGGTCATGAGCGGTAGGGCGGCATCGCCGTCGATCTCGTAGCCGTGGCGCAGCGGCATGAGCTTGAGCCCGTCCATCCCCCAGCGGCCGATAGCGTCCTTCAGCTCGCGAACGCCGCTCTGCTCGCCAAACGGATTGACGACAGCAAAGCTGAGCAGCCGCGGCGACTCTTGGATTGACACGGCAAGATCTTCGTTTTTTGGAAATTGCTCAGTCGGCGCCATTACGATTGCGCGGTCAATGCCATATCGATCCATGACTTGGAGCAGCTGCGGGACCTCGACCGGCCCGTCCAGCCAAGTGTAGGGATCGCCCTTGAACCTGCCGATATGCACTTCGCAATCGACGATCATAGCCGTCCTCCTCGGGGGTTTTGCGGTGCGGTGGCGGAACGTAGTATCCCACCGAGAATCAATTGCCGGACATGCCGCCGACGCGAACGAATCCAATCGGCGCCTGCCAGGTTGCGCTGAAATGCCTTCGACAATGTGTGCGCGTTCGCAATGTGGTGGACGCTGAGCGCCACGATCGAGACGTAGAGTTGGAGCGGGTCGATCCCGGCGAGAAAGATGCCGTCGCGGGCACCACGCGTCAGGATGCGCCGCAGCAAACGGATGAGTTGGTCATTCGCCTTCGAAAGACGCTGCGAAAGGCTGATGAACTTTCCTTCCAACAGGTTCTCGTTCCGAGTCAGCAGGACGAACTCGCGGTGCCGGTTCATGTAATCGAAGGTCCAATCGACCAGCGTTGTTACGGCGGCGATCGGGTCGGCTTTCAGCTCGCCAATCTGCAGGTCCCGATGACGCAGATCGGCATAAGCGCGCTCGAGAACAGTCACGTAGAGCACGCGCTTGTCGCCGTAATACTTGTAGAGCATGCGCGTGCTGCAGGCAGCCCGCTCGGCTATCCGCTCAACGCGCACGCCCTGAAAACCGTGGGCGGCGAATTCCTCGGTCGCGATATCAAGAATTCTTGTCTTCAGATCTTGCACGGGATCATACCTTCTGTGTCTCGATCGGCTCGGTCGCTTCGTTGCGCTCGCGCTCATAAGAGAAGGGCCGCGGTTCGAAATCCGTATCGTAGATGTGAACGGTGATCGGGAAGCGCTCCTGAACAGGGTCCGTCGGTTCGGCTGCGCCGGAGCCGCGCGGGCACAACGAGGTGGCCAGGATCAGGTTCTGTTCAGCGAAGAAATCGACGTAGTCTCCGACGCGCGCGTCGCTGCGGACCGTTTTTAACTCGCCTTGCGGCGTCAGGATGCTCTTCTGAAACAGGTTGAGATTGTCATGCACGCTATCGGGTCCGAGCCCTACCTCGGCGCTTGCCGCGACGAGGTTGTCGTAGCAGCTGGGCAATCCCGTCTTGCCGGTCGCAACGAACCAATAATGCGGATTGCAATGCCCGCCGAAAATGTGATGGTGCCGCGCCGGCCCGAGGCTCTGATCGGTCTTGATCGTATCGGTGGTGATCGTCGCGAGAGGGCGAAAATGCGGCATGTTGCTCCATAGCCGCGCGCCGGTCGACAGCCAAAAGCCCTCACGATTGAGCGTCTGATTCGCCCACAGTCGCTCGCGCGGATCATCGGCATTGAAGATGTCGAGGTCAACGATCTGCGGGCCGTGGCTGACCAGGAAACGCGCAATTTGACCGCGCCGGACGCGCAGACTGCGTCCGGTCGCGGGAGCGATGACAATTGTCTCGCGCAGAACGTAGCGCGCCGCCGCTTCCTGGATCGCGCTGTAGAATTCAAGGGCAGTTCGCGGCGTCGGGAACTTGCGTCGAAAATCGAGGGCGTCTCTCATATCGCGACATCCAGGGGCTCGAGGTTCCCGCCCGCATCCGTGAACAGCTGAAAGGAACCGGGCTCGACGGCGATCGCGACGCGATCGCCGATCGCGAATTGGCCGGGCGACCCGAACGCATAGATCTCAGCGCCGCCGACATCGACACAGATTTCCTCGCACTGGCCGAGAAAATAGGTTCGCTTCACCTCGCCATGAGAGGGCTCGGACACCCCGGCGGGAGCCGGAGTAAGGCGGATGCCGTGGCGCTTGATGGAAATGTCGATCGTACTCCCGACGGGGGCGACGCTCGCAGCCGGCAGTCGCAGACGGCCGTGCCTCGCCAGCGCAACCTCGATCGCCCGCCCATCGCAAGATTCGACCTTTCCCCGGAGATTGTTTGCATTGCCGACGAAGGAGGCGACGAACAGGTTCCGCGGCTCGTCATAGATCGCCCGCGGCGGTCCTATCTGCTCGATGCAGCCTTCATGCATGACAGCGACCTGGTCGGAAACTGATAGCGCCTCGGTCTGATCGTGAGTGACATAGACAAAGGTGATCCCGCTCTTCTGCTGGATGCGCTTTAGATCAAACAGCAGCTCCTTGCGCAGCTTGGCGTCCAGATTGCTGAGGGGCTCGTCGAGCAAGAGAACGCTGGGCGCGGTCGCGACCGAACGGGCGATGGCGACCCGCTGCTGCTGCCCGCCGCTGAGCTCGGAAGGTAGCCGGTCGCCGAGCCCGGCCAGGCTGACGAGCCGCAGCGCATCACGTGCGCGGTCGCGCACCTCTCTGGCGGGCAGTTTGCGTAGGCGCAGGCCGTAGGACACGTTCTCTAGGACGGTCATGTGCGGCCACACGGCGTAGTTCTGGAAGACCATCCCCATCCCGCGCCTTTCCGGCGGAACGACGTTGCCCGGGAGTGAAATCGGCACGCCGCCCAGCTCGATCGATCCGGCATCGGGTACGAGAAATCCGGCGAGAATACGCAGCAACGTCGTCTTGCCGCATCCGCTCGGTCCGAGCAACGTCAGGAACGTGCTGCGGGGAACTTCCAACCCAACCTGGTAGAGCACCTTCTTGTCGCCGAGGCGTTTGGAGATATTCTTGATCTGCAGCATATCGAACTCACTCAGCGTTCATCCATCCGAGGGCAACCGTCCGTCTGCTCAAAAGGCAGGGGCATCAGGCCGCTTTCGAATACACGGACAGTGATCGGGTAGCGCTCTTGGACAGGGTCTGAGAGCTCGGTCGCGCCGGAGCCGCGCGGGCAAAGCGCTGCCGCAAGCAGCACATCGGTCTCGGCGAAGAAATCGACGAAATCACCGGCGCGCGCATCGCTGCGCACCGTTCGCAGCATTCCGTCGCTTGTCAGAAGCGTCTTCTGAAAGAGGTTCAAATTATCGTGAATCGCGTCCGATGGAAGGCCGAAGGGAACAACTGAGGCGCACAGATTCTCGTAACAGCTAGGCAGGCCGCGCTTTCCCGTCGCCTGATACCATTCCCGCGGACTGCAATGGCCGCCGAAGATGTGGTGATGCCGTGCCGGACCGCCGGATTGGTCGGTCTCGACTGTGTCCTCGACGATGGTGGCAAGGGGCCGAGAGTCCGGCAAGTTGCTCCACAGTCGCGAGAAAGTCGAGAGCCAGAAGCCTTCGCTGTTCAAGGTCTGATTAGCCCACAGGCGTTGCCTGGGGTTTTGCGCACTAAAGACGTCGAGATCGACGATCTGCGGTCCATGCGAAATAAGGAACCGGGCGACCTGGCCGCGCCTGATCGTGAAGGCGCGACCGGTCGCGGGTGGAATTTCAAGCTGCTCGACGAGAACGTAAGCGTCCTTCGCCGCTCTAACTCGAGCGTAGAATTCCAGAGCCGGCTGCGGGGTGGTGAACTTTCTGCGGAAATCGAGCGCATCGCGCATCACGCGAACTCCGAGCTGAATCGGTTGCACTTGAATTCGATCTTCAGCATCGAGTCATCCTAGCGAATGACGATAGGAGCCGATCGAACGAAGGCCGCGTGACCTACCAAGGTGACGCATAGGGTGATGGCCAGCATGATGACGCCGGTCGCACAGGTGGCCTCGAACGAACCCCCGCCCCAGGTCGTTATCATGGCGAAGGCCGCCGTCTCGTTGTAGGGCGAGACCAACAGTATTGACGCGCTGAGTTCGCTGAAGCAGGGAATGAAAACCACGAAGACGACGCTGACAATACCGTTCCACGCCAACGGTACCGATATCTTGGTGAAGGTGGTTGTCGGCGAGGCGCCAACGATCCGCGATGCCTCCTCGAGCGAGCTGTCGATCTGTTCATACACGGCTGCGATGGTTCGCACTGCGATAGGCAGATATTTCGTCAGATAGGCGAGACCGATAATCCAGATCGTGCCGTATAGGACGAGGGGCGGCCTTATGAAGGCGAGAATCAGCCCGACCGCAATTACCACGCTGGGGATGCCGAAAGGCAGCATGAGTACAGCATCGACAGCACGCATTGTGCGTTGCTCGCGCAGACGCACCGCCATGAAGCCGATGATGCTGGCGAGCATGGCGGCAACCAGGGCGGCGCCCACAGCCAGTAAGAGGCTGTTCTTGAGACCACGCATCGACAGCTGATCCCGGAGAATGAATGCGTAATTGGCCAAGGTCAGATTTTCGAGGGACAGGTCGGCGCCGACGGCTTTGCTCAGCGATGCATAGCCGAGCACCGCGTAGGGCAGGAAGAGCGACAACAAGATATAGGTCCAGGCGAACGCAAAAGCGGGCCAACGCCATCGCCCGAGCGGTAGCGTCTCCGTCGGCGTCCCCTTTCCTGTCAGCGTGACGAAACGCCCCGGTCGATTCAACAGTCGCTGATAGAGTAGAAGCCCGCCGAGGGCGAGTACCATCAGGTAGAGGGAGACCCCGGCCGCGAGGTCGAAACGAGCGGGGTAGCCAAGCAATGCCTGGATCTCGGTGGGAACTACCCGCACGCCAAGGATCGCCGGTGCTCCGTACAGCGATAGCGTCGATATGAATGCCACCAAGGCGCCAGCGCCGATTGCCGGCGCGGTCAGCGGCAGCGTAATAGTGCCAATGACCCGGAATGCCTTCGCGCCGAGTATGCGCGCCGAATTCTCCAAACTGCCGTCCAGCGTCCGCAGCGCCGCAACGACCGTCATGAAAACCAGGGAGGTCGCCTCGAGGGTGGCGACAAAGACGTAGCCTTCAAAGCTATAGATGTCGAATAGCGCCTCATCCAGTCCGAAGAGCCTCATCAGCGCCTGATTGATGACCCCCGCATTGGGGCCAAGCAATACGATATAGGCAAACGCCACCAGGTAAGACGACGTAACAAACGATCCCATGATCAACGTCGAAAAAATCCGCCGCAGCGGCAGATCCGTTCGAGCTACGAGCAAAGCGAGGGCGACGCCGATCACCGTCGCGAGAAGACTGGTAGCGAGGGACGCCTCGATCGTATTGAGGAGCGCTCCGACCAGTCGTCTTTGGCCGAATACCTCAGCCAGAAAATCGACGTCCAGCCGGCCGCTCTCGATCGAGGGTCCGATGAACAGCCACCCCATCGGCAGCACGACAAGCAGCAAAGCGAACCCGCAAGCCATTGCGGCGAAGAGGCGGTGTGGGCTCAATGTTAGTTGAGGCGTCGCAGGCACGTCTCGGTGACGCCCCGACGCGCCCAGCTCGATACCTGTCATTTCTCCATCAGGTCCGCGAACTTCGCCTTTATCTCAGCCTTGGCGCGGGCATGTTGCGTCCAGTCGAACGGCATCGTCTTGACCTCGCCGATGCTCGGCCATCCCTTGGGTCCGGGAACATCGGTACGCGTGCTGAACATGCCGTCCTTCACCAACTGGCCTGCTGCCTCCTTGGAAATCATGAAATCATAAAACTTTTTTGCCGCCTCCAGCTTGGGAGTGCCGCGCGCGATGGCGACGTAGGCAGGGAGCGCAATACCGCCTTCGGTCGGCACGACGTAGGCGATAGGTTGCTTCTTTTCCAGCAGCTCGCCGATTGTGTAGTTATGGATCGGTCCAGCCAGACGTTCGCCCTGCACGATCGTCGATATCATCCCTTCGCTACCGGACACGAGAATCGGTTTCAGCTTGGCGATGCTCTCCCAGTATACGAGGCCATAGGCCTGAACCATCGCGGACGCCACCGTGGCGCCGGTTCCGCTGACGCGCGGATTGGCAAAAATGAGCTGCTTCGCAAAACGGGAATCGGTCAGATCCTTCCAGGATTTCGGCGCCTTGTCGGAGGACATCTTCTTGGCGTTGTACATGATGAAGACAAACGCAACCTGGTTTGCGACAAACCGACCTTGGGGATCGCGGAAGATCGGCAGCACGTTTTCGAGCTCACTTGACGCGTACGGTTCGAGACGCCCGTCATCGGCGAACTGTTTCACCGCAGCGGGCTCCTCGAGCCAGATGACGTCGGCTTGTATGCGGCCGGCAGAGCGTATCTCCAGTTCCATCTTGCCGAGCACGGTTTCGGCGCCGGCCTCGAAAAGATTGACCTTGATACCGGAGTTCATCGCGGTGAAACGCTCCGCCAGCGGAGCGGACAATTCGCGCGGTACGCTTGTATAGAATTGCAGCTCAGTGTCTTGAGCGCGGGCGGCGACCGCCCCGAGCAGTAGTGCTATTACGGCCACGCCGAAGAATCTGCCGGACATATGAGACTGCATTCTGACCTCCCTGCGGTAACGGGTAGGAGCGCTGGCTGTCGTGAGCTCGCCGAGCGGTAAAAATGTTTTTACCGCTGCAAAGCACATGCCAGCGCTAGTTCGCTATGTTGCGCGTGCGTCACGCCAGCTCGAATGGTCGGATGCCGAAAGCTTGCTCATATGACTAAGATTTGGTCAGTAGCCACGCCCCGTGACGAGCGAAGTGCAGGGCAGGGCAGGGGCCAGCCGCGGGCGGGCTGCCGCGAGCTGCGCGAGCAGGGTTACGAGCAGCCGCACGACTGCAGATAACCTTGCAGGGGGACGCCCGCCTCAGGCGGCAATGATCGAGGCGCTGAATTCGCAAAAGCTTGGAATGAAAACGAGAACGCGGGCCCGCCAAGGCGCGATGCGATAGTTTTGGTCAGTCGCCCCGTCGTTCCTGCACCTCCTGCTCATATGAGAATTGGCGCGGCTCGATGCCGGTGTCGTAGATCTCGACAGTGATGGGATATCGCTCCTGGATCGGGTCGGACGGCTCGGTAGCGCCCGAGCCGCGAGGACAGAGTGAGGCTGCAAGAAGCAGATCCACCTCCACATAGAAATCGACATGATCGCCGGGACCGGCGTCGCTGCGCACCATCGTCAGGCTGCCGTCCGGCCTCAACAGGGTTTTCGCGAACAGGTTCAGGTTGTCATGCACCGCGTCCGGACCGAGGCCGTGTTCTTCGACGGCTCTGCACAGATTATCGTAGCAGTTCGGCAGGTCGAACTTGCCAGTCGCCACAAACCAAAAGTATCGGTTGCAATGGGCGCCGTAAATATAGTGGTGACGTGCGGGGCCCTGCGATTGATCTGTGCGGATCGTGTCCTCCACGATGGTGGCGAGCGGGCGGAAATTCGGCATATTGCTCCACAGTCGGGAGTAGGTGGTCAGCCAGAACCCCTCGCGGTTCATGGTCTGGTTTGCCCAAAGTCTCTCGCTCGGATCCGTCGCGTTGAAGATGTCCAGGTCCACCATCTGAGGCCCATGCGAGATCAAGAAGCGCGCGACCTGCCCCCGCCGCACCAGAAAGGCCAGCCCTTCGGGCGACGCGATCTCGAAGGATCGCGCCAGCGTATAGCCGGGCCGCGCGACGCGGACCTGGTCGTAGAATGCCCGCACCAATGCGGGCGTCGGAAATTTGCGGCGAAAATCCAGCCCGTCGCGCATGTTGCCCTCAGCTGCTGGGGCGGGCTGGCGGTTCCACCTGCCGGGCGAAGAGCGGGTCTGCGCCCGCTTCCAGGCGTGCAAGCAGATACGACGAGGTGACCGCCGCTGGACCGTATTGCACAGCGTTTGTACAAACCCTCATTGATCAAAGGTCTCCAAAGAGATGAAGCGCGCCCGACCGCGTCCGCCGGCCGCGTGAGAAACAGCCGATCGGTGGGGTGCGAGCACGACTGCAAAGGTGCAGATCGCGACGGCAACCAAATGAGAGGCAAGCGCAGCGTATGAACACAAATCGATAAGAACTCCGCCAACCAAAGGGGCGACGATTCACAACCGCCTTACCGGGAGGGTCCGCGACTGCGGCTTGGCCGATCAGTAGTAAAAAATATTTTACTAGCGACGTATCGTGCATACGTCGTGCCAACGCAGATCCTGCCGGCACGTTCCTCGCGCCGCCAATTTTGGCGGGTCAGAGGGGTGGTTTTCAGACGTGCAATCGCAGGACCGCCGTGCCGGCGGCGGCGTACGACCGGCAAGGAACGCCCGTGTCGGCGACTGGGCAACAATTGGGCAAACGATGAAGAGCGATCGACAACCGCCCCGCGGCGCCGGCGACGCCTACCTACCGAATGCCGGCGGCGCTTCAGCGACCTTCGTTTTCAGCCCTGAAGTGCTTTTTCGCGAAGTTCTGCTGGACGTTGTACACCACGCCCTGCGCGGCGCGCGGAAACGGCATTTTTACGGGTGCCGGTTCCAGTCGTGCCGTGTTGCAGGACGGTCCACGCAGAATTCTTGAATCATATTCGTCCCAGTCGACCTCGCAGTAGAGCGGCCACGCATCGGCCGCCGCAAACTCCAGGAACAGCATCCGTCGGGGCTGCTGCGTGCGGTTCGCGCCGGAGCCGTGCACCATCAGCGGATGGTGGATCGAGATCGTACCCGGCGGACCAATGACCGCCACAGCACGATCAAGGGATAACCCTTGGGCCGCCACGTCGATGGCGCCGTAGAACACTCCGTCGTGGTGATGATTGATCAGTCCCAGTTTATGGCTTCCTGGCAATAGCAGCATCGGTCCGCTGTCCGCACCGCAGTGATCGATGGTGATGCCCACAATCACGAGGTCGAGGTTGCTATGCGGAACGAACGCCCAGTCCTGATGCCATTCCAGCAACGAGCCGATGCGCGCCGCTTTCACGTTGATCTTCGAGGAATGCAGTCGGATGTGCGGTCCGATCAGAGGCTCGACAAGATCGAGCAATTGCGGCGAGCGGACCAGGACGCCGAAGAACGGGTGAACCGCGTGCGGGCGCTTGATGCGCTGGACCGTGCGCGTGCCGGGTTCGAATTCGAAGATGGGATCGTCCGCAATGCCCGCGACCGCGGCCCGACCGAGCATGTTGTCGGCGGCCTCCACCATGCTGCGCACCAGATCTTCTGGCAGCGCGCCGTTCAGCACCACGAAACCGTCGTCGTGAAAGCGGCTCCGTATCGCCGCCGTCATGTCAATCTCGCGACCAGCGTCACCCAACTTGCCATGATGCCCCCTTCCCGACGCTTCACGGCGTCACTCGCGAACTTCGTTTGCGGGGCCGCGCTCGCCTTCTATAGCACGCGCCGAGCTCTTGATTGTCGGATTGCCTCGTGAGTCGCCGAACACCCGCCCCGTAGTCGGTTAGCGCAGTGTGGCGCAATGTTTGCTTCGGCGCAATGCGATGACCTATGCACATTGTTGCTGCTCAAGGCGATTCGCGGACACAGACGATCAGGATGTCGCAGCGCTTCAATCCTTCTGTACGTTCCCGCCGAAAGGCAGTCCTGCCGACGCTTGATCGCGGACAAATATTGAAGAGGCTTGGTGAGCCATGACCCAGATTCCTCGTATCGATATGACGCCCTATTACGCTGGCAGGCCAGGCGATCGTGCGCGTATCGCCTCGGAAATCGACAGCGCCTGTCGCGAAATCGGGTTCTTTACCATCGTGGGTCATCCCATCCAGCAAACTGCTTTAGATGATCTCTTCGCCGTTGCGCGTGAGTTCTATGATCTGCCGGACAACGAGAAATTCACGTACGCGCCGCCGAAGGGCACCATCATGCGAGGATATGTGCCCATCGAGTCACAGAACCTGGCTCGAAGTCGGGGTGTCGAGGCGCCGCCCGATCTACGTGAGTGCTTTTCTATAGGGCGCGTCGACCCAATGTTGAACCAGCCCATCGCCGCGCATCCGGCGGCGCTGTTCTTCGAGCCGAATATATGGCCACGCCATCCCGCAAGATTCCGTACCGTGAATGAAGCTTACTACCGCCGTATGGAATCGTTGGCCCGTGATCTGATGCGTCTTTTCGCGCTAGGCTTGGGGCTGCAGGAAGATTTTTTCGATCCTTATATCGATGATCATTTTGCGACTCTAAACATGAACCACTACCCACCTTTGACGAGACCAACGTCGGATGGCCAATTTCGTGCTGGCGCTCACAGTGACTTCGGTAGCCTCACGATTCTCGCTCAGACAGCCGGCGCTGGTGGCCTGGAGGTATTGAACAAGCAAGGACAATGGCTGCGAATTCCTCCCCAACCTGAGGCTTTTGTCATCAATATCGGCGACTTGATGGCGCGATGGACCAACGACCGTTGGCGTTCGACCGTGCATCGGGTGTCAAATCCAGCCGTTGATCGCGCGGCGACGGATCGGCGGCAATCGATCACGTTCTTCTTTCACCCGAACTACGATGCCGCTATAGAATGCCTGCCGACGTGCCGACTTGCCGACGACGCGCCTCGCTATGCGCCAACCAAGGCCGGCGAGTACATGCGGCAACGATTACTCTCCGTTCGAAATCTTGCCGCCAAGCCTTTCGAAAACCGAATTCGGGTGGACTGACCGTCCAAGGTACGGCGGCAGCAGCGCGGCCAGTGGGCGGTGCAATGATCGGCAATGCGGGCCAGCACATCGGCGAGATTGGCCTGGGGACCAACGTCGTTGGGCTTGGCGGTGCGAAGTGGCGTGTTCGTGGCCGCCGCCGGCTCGCTACAAGCAGCAGGACCGATGCCACCGCGAAGATAGAGAGCGTCTCAGCGACTTGTCCGTAAAAAAGCCGCAGTCCGGCTCCGCCCGCCGCATCGCGACCGGCCGACGCTTGATCGACGCAGCGAAATGCTCGGCGCTTTCGGCTTCTATTGCTCGACTATGTCGCTGAATTTCGCCTTCATGTCCGCCTTCGTCTGGGCATGCTTCGTCCAGTCAAACGGCAAGCTTTTCACCTCGGCGATGTTCGGCCATCCCTCGGGACCGGGAAGGTCAGTTCTCGTATGGAACATGCCGAGCCTCAGAAAGGATTCCGCAACCTCCTTGGAAATCATGAAGTCGTAGAGTTTCCTGGCGGCCTCAAGCTTTGGCGTGCCCTTGACAATGGCGACATAGGTCGGCATTGCAAGCCCGCCTTCGGCCGGTACGACATAATCGATGGGCTGCTTTCGCCTCAATGCTACTGCGATATCTTCATCGCGCACCGGTGCGAGCGTGCGCTCACCCAGGACGACGCTGGAAATCGTTGCATCGCCACCGGCGAGAATTGGCTTCAGCTTCGCCACGGACTCCCAGAATGGCCAGCCGTAGGTTTGCACCATGGCCGAAGCGAAGGTAGCGCCGGCGCCGCTAACGCGCGGATTTGAGAAAATCAGCTTGTTTGCGAACCTTTTATCGGTGAGATCTTTCCACGATTTCGGCGCCTGCTCGGCCGCAACCTTGCTGGTGTTGTACATGATGAAGATATGAGCCACGTGATTTGCGACAAAGCGCCCTTGCGGATCACGGTAGGCGGGTAGGATCTTGTCCAATTCCTTCGCCGAATACGGCTCGAGCAGACCGTCCTTGGCGAATTGCGCGAGGGCGGCCGGCTCCTCGATCCACATGACGTCTGCCTGAATGCGTCCGCTGCCGCGAATCTCGAGCTGCATCTTGTCCAGTAGGGTTTCGTTGCCCGCTTGGAACATGCTGACGTGAATGTCGGGATTTAGTTCGGAGAACTTCTCGATCAGCGGCACAGTCTGGTTGCGCGGAACCGAGGTGTAAAACTGCAGCTCCACGGACTGCGCCCGAGCGCCAGGCGCTTCCCACACCGTCGTCCCTATGAGAGCCAAGATCGACAATCCTAACGTGACACCCCCTGCCTTCATCATTGCTTCTGCTCCCTCACCGTAGCCGCGGTAAAAATGTTTTTACTCCGGACACGGGCTCTGCAATCGCCATGCCAGCGGACCGCTCCTGCCTTACTCAAGATTCGGCTGAAACCCGATTATCTGGCGCTTGTCGCCGAGATCGTCGGGCGATGAGGCATCGAGCCATCGCGGTCGTCGGGTGATCGGAATGGGGGATACGGTGGATAAATACTCCGCGGCCGGTCTGTTGCGGCGTGCCACAGCCGACGGTACCAACCGAGTCCATGCGGCAGGATCAGGGGAAAGTGGCTGCCCATATCGACATAAAGCAAATCGCTTCGACCACGTTCCCGATATCGTCCCGCAAGCCGGAAATCGCATCTCCACTTGGTATTGGTCGCGTCCTCCGGCCGGGCTTCCTGAAGTGATCCTGCCGAGGTCGCCGATCCATTTGGTATCATGGCGCCGTCAGTGATGGCCCGGAAATTGCTGTGTCGGGCCGAAGGAACGAAAGTAGTGGAGACGCGGCCAATGTGTGCCTTGCCTCGCGACCGGCTAGGATTCCGGCTCAGAATCGGCGTGGTCGTTCCGTCCACCAATACCATCGTGCAGCCCGAGTTCGACGCGCTGCGACCGCGCGGCGTGACCAATCACGTCGCGCGTATCATGATCGACGAGCAGCCGCAGGGTAACGACACCGAGCAAAGAATAGTGATGGAGCGGATTCAGCCCGATCTCCTGCCAGCAATCGACCGCGTGATCACCTGTGGCCCGGACATCGTAGTTATGGGCATGTCGCTACCCACGTTCTGGGACGGGATCGATGCAAGTCATCGACTGAAAGAACAGATGGAAAAGCGCGCGGCCATGCCGGTGGTTATGGGATCGCATGCCTGCCTTGAAGCCCTGAAACGGTTCGGTTCGATCAAGCGGCTGGCGCTTATTTCGCCCTATCAACCGATCGGCAACCTACATGTCGAGCGGTTCTTCCGGGAAGCCGGGTACGAGGTTGTCGAGACGCAGTCATTTCTGTCGCCCACAATGCGGGCCATTGCCGAGGTAGACACCGGTGGGTTCATTGGAATGCTGAAGGAACTCGCCGCGTGTAAACCCGATGCGATTCTTCAGGCGGGCACAAACCTGGCGATGATCGATTTGGCGGGCGAGGCCGAACGATGGCTGGGACTGCCGGTGATCGCCATCAACGCTGCCACCTATTGGCACAGTCTGCGTACCCGCAACATCGACGATCCGATCTATGGGTATGGCCGTCTACTTGCAGAGTTTTGACACAGACAGGCAGGCGCAATGACGTTCGAGCATGAAGTTAACACTGGCCTGCAAAGGTTGGGATTGAAGCTGCCTGAGCGGTCACCGCCGCGGGCCAACTTCATGCCCTATCGGCTGACCGGACAACTTCTCTTCCTGGCTGGCCAGACCTGCGATTGGAACGGCGAGCCTCGCTGCCACACGATGCACGCATGGATCAAGAGCGATGCTTTCCTAGACGTTATGTCCGTTCTCTGAACTCGGTGGCCCGCCCTCTCGTGCAGTAGAGATACGAGGGTTGCTCGGACGGACCGAGCCGAGCCTCATGCACGGAGGGCGGACCATGAAGAAGTATA
>Ga0137379_10002719_pt1 | contig 16416 bp, 10 predicted proteins | sample SagtaG_18_FD_104812 | JGI IMG/M metagenome (GOLD analysis project Ga0137379, IMG submission 104812) | Vadose zone soil microbial communities from Sagehorn Ranch, Mendocino, California, USA - Sage2_L_80_16 metaG | ecosystem: Environmental > Terrestrial > Soil > Vadose zone | place: USA...
CCGAACCCGCACACGAAATGGCACGGTGGGCACACGTTTCTGTTCGAATCGACAAACGCGCTGTTTGGCGACGGGTACAGCATCGCGATGATCGGCAATATTCGTGATGGAGGCGGGTTCGAGCCGGAGAACCTAGCCGTCGAGATTCACAATCTACTGAATCCTGGTTTGAAGATTTCGCCGCTGACAGTTGTGACGAGGCAGCGGTCGGAGCCGACTGAAATCACTGAGGTGCAGTAACGGACAACATCGCGCGGCGCCGCTTCGTGCGGATGCTGGCAGGCATTCCGCTCATCGGTGTTGGCGCTCGAAGTACTTTAGGCCGATGGCTGCCCAAGCCGTCATTCCTCTGGTTAGTCGGATTTCTTGAGCAGTCGCTCGCGTTCACGATTGAGTCGCCGTCGCTCGCTAGCGGTCAAACTTCCAATCCCGAATTTTGAAATTTTGTCGAGAATTGGATCGATTGATGCATCGGCATCTTCGGATTCTGCGGGACGCGTCGGTCCGACTTTGGGCACAATGCGGTACTTTGGCCTGGGCGCGAAGCGCGTTTTTACTGCTGTCCACCAGGCAAGCTCTGGCCCGGCGCCACTCCATTCGATAAAAAGGAACGCCGCGCCGATGCTTGTCCAAAGGACGACTAAATCGCTCCACGCGTGGTACGCGAGGCGTTCCAACGTGTAAACAGCAGCGAGAATCAGCGCGACCCACTTTGCCATGATTCTCAGGAAAAATTCCGCGCGCGGATAAATTGTTGCGAAGGCAACGAAAATTCCAAAATGCAATGCCCACGAACCGTGGAGCATAAACCGTTGCCAAGGCCCACACATTGCGAGCAGTGCTACTGGCGTAATCAGCAAAATCAGATACAGCGCGATGTAAGAGCGGCGCCCGACAAACCGTTCCACCTCCCGGCCAAACGCGAACAACAGATACATCTCGATTGCAAACCACAGCAGCGCTGACGGCGCATGAACGAACGCATAAGTAAAGAGGCGCCAGACCTGACCGCCGTACCAAATTGCAGCGCTGTCGAACTGCAGCCAGGTCAAAACCGAACTGGCTCCGACTGCTACGAGAATCGCCGTAAACACCGCCGCGGCGACGTGCACGCCTACAAGCATCGTGGTCACATCGACCGGATAGCGACCCATCCACGCAACCGGCCGATAATCATCGGACGTGGTGACCCCGAACATGCTTTCAATTAATGCCGCGCATTGCCTCTGCGCAAGCGTGATTCGTGAAGGTGCAGTCATTCCGAGCGAAGTCGAGGCTGCAACGCAGCCCCGAAAGCTTTCGAGGCGAGGCCCGGCTTTCAATCCCGTTGCATTATCTTACGGTAGCTCCACCGAAACCTTCGACTCCGCTTCCCTCCGCTCAGGATGACGCCGGTTCAACCGTTCAACGATTCAACGTGGCGAAGCCAGCGTTCATGGTTAAGATGCACATCTTCGTTTCATGAAGAATCCCGCACCCGCCATATTCCCGCCGAACGGCATCGGGGACACCAGGCCAGCCAACCAGGCGGTACTCGATTGGGTGCACGAAATCGCTGCGCTCACGGAACCGGAAAACATTTTCTGGTGCGACGGCTCGGATCGGGAAAACGAATTTCTGATCGCTGAGTCGCTCAAGCAAAACGTCCTGATTAAGCTGAACCAAAAGAAAGTTCCTCACTCGAATTTGCATCGCTCCGATCCAAACGATGTGGCGCGTGTCGAGCAATTCACGTTTGTCTGCACGCCGACAAAGGAGGAAGTCGGCCCGACCAACAATTGGTCTGAGCCGAAAGAAACCTACGCCAAACTCCGTGGCCTATTGAAAGGCGCGATGCGCGGACGCACCATGTTTGTGATTCCCTACATGATGGGTCCGCCGGATTCGCCACTGACGAAAATCGGTTTCGAGATCACCGACTCAAAATACGTCGTGCTAAACATGCGGATCATGACGCGTATGGGCGAGATCGCCCTCAAACGGCTCGGCAACGATCCAAGCGCGGAGTGGAACCGTGGTACGCATTCGTTGCTGGATATTAATCCTGAGCGGCGCTTCATCTGTCATTTTCCGCAGGACAACACGATCATTTCCGTTGGCTCTGGTTACGGCGGCAATGTTTTGCTGAGCAAAAAATGTCTCGCGCTCCGCATAGGTTCCTATCTTGCGCGCAAACAAGCCTGGCTCGCCGAGCACATGCTGATCCTCGGTGTCGAATCGCCGGAGGGAAAAAAGCATTACCTGGCTGCCGCCTTCCCGAGCGCGTGCGGCAAAACAAATTTTGCCATGCTGATTCCCCCTGCGCATTTCAAAGGCTGGAAAGTGACCACCGTCGGTGACGACATCTGTTGGATGCAGGTGCGCGATGGACGCCTGTACGCGATCAACCCGGAGAACGGTTATTTCGGCGTCGTGCCAGGCACGAGCTACAAATCGAATCCAAACGCGATGCGAGCGATCTCGCACGACACGCTTTATACAAATGTCGCACTCGCTGATGACGGAGACGCATGGTGGGAAGGAAAAGATGGTGATCCGCCGCAGCACGCGATCGATTGGCGCGGAAACGATTGGACACCGGCTTCAAAAGAAAAAGCTGCGCACCCGAACAGCCGATTCACAACACCGATGCGCAATAATCCGGCGCTGGATCCAGATGTTGAGAAAGGCGAAGGCGTGCCGATCAGCGCCATCATTTTCGGCGGACGCCGCAGCGACACAGTGCCGCTCGTTTACGAGTCATTCAATTGGGCTCACGGTGTTTACCTGGGTGCCACGATGGCCTCAGAAACAACCGCTGCTGCAACCGGCGCGGTTGGTCGGGTGCGACGCGATCCGATGGCGATGTTGCCATTTTGCGGATACAACATCGGGGATTATTTCCAGCACTGGCTCGATATGGGGAAACGCCTGACGCATCCGCCGCTCATTTTCAATGTGAACTGGTTTCGCAAAGGGGTGAAGGGCCAATTTCTCTGGCCGGGTTTCGGCGAAAACATGCGCGTGCTGAAATGGATAATCGATCGCTGCGACGGAACCGGCGGCGCACTAAAATCGCCGATCGGCTGGTTGCCCAGCCCCCACGATCTCGATCTCGTCGAGCTCGACATCGACCACAAATGCGTCGCCGAGATTCTCGGGATCGATCACGAGGAGTGGCAGAGGGAATTAGCCGCACACAAAGAGTTTTTCGATTCGTTAGGCGGCGTTGTGCCCGAACAGCTTCTCGAGCAGCGCGAACAACTCGCCGCGCGGTTCATGGAATAACAATTCCGTCATCCCGAGCGGAGCGAGGGACCTCTCAAAGGCTGATTGATCACGCTAACAATGAGCGTGCCGAAAAATTCCTAGGCGAGATCCCTCACTTCGTTCGGGATGACACGCGTTTTTAATGCGCGTGTCATTTGCGAATCGCTTGACTGGCAGCGAATATTTCCAGTGGGTTCGAAGATCGGGAACAGAGAAAGCGTTAGCGCAGCATCGCGCACTGACTGCATCGAAATTCGCGGCGCGCGTCAAAACAATCTCAAGGGGATCGATATTGATCTTCCGCTGGGAAAACTGACGGTTGTCACAGGGCCGAGTGGCAGCGGCAAATCGAGTCTCGCTTTCGAGACAATTTATGCGGAAGGCCAGCGGCGCTACGTTGAGACGTTCAGCCCGTACATGCGGCAATTCCTCGACCGCATGGATAAGCCGCGGGTGGACGACATCCGTGGAATCCCACCGGCGATCGCTGTTGAGCAATCGAACCCGGTCAAGACGTCGCGTTCCACTCTCGGGACGATGACGGAGATCAATGATTATTTGAAGTTGCTCTGGCCACGAATTGCCCGCGCGTTCTGTCCGAATTGCGACCGGGAAATCCGTCCTGAAACCACACAGTCGATCGCGGAGCAAATTGTAACACAATTCACTACTTGTCATTCCGAGCGGAGTGAAGCAAAGCGAAACGTAGTCGAGGAATCTCTCGATATTTCAGCGGATAAAAGAATTTCCAGAGATCCTTCGACTGCGCTGCGCTCCGCTCAGGATGACAACAATGGAAAACCGGCAACTATCCTCATCACGTTCTGGGTCGCTATCCCGGCGAAAACAGAGCCGCGGAGGTTTTTCGATTTCCTCCAACAGCAAGGTTATCTGCGTGTTTGGGTTGACAATCAGGTCGTTCGCGTGGACGACGAGCCCAAAATCAAACGTCTCGGTGCGCGTGTTCAAGTGATTCAGGATCGCATCGCGATCACTGACGAAAATCGGCCGCGATTAGTCGAGGCAATCGAAACGGCGCTGCGTTTCGGCAAAGGAAAAATCAACGTAATTCCTGTGGAGGCAGGCGTGTCGCCTGCGAAATCCAAAACCGCGGCCGCCACGGCCGCCACTACAGCAATTCCTTTCTCCACGGGCTGGCATTGTGCCTATTGCGATTTGGACATTCGGCCGCCCACGCCGGGCCTGTTTAGTTTTAACAACCCGCTGGGCGCGTGTCCGGAATGCCGTGGTTTTGGGCGCACGATTGCTATCGACCTGAATAAGGCGATTCCAAACCGGAGCCTGAGTATCAAACAAGGCGTCGTCCGCGTTTTTCGCGGCGCTGAGTTCGGCGAATCACAGAAGGACTTGCTTCGGGCATGCGCGCGCGAGGACATCGACATCAATGTTCCGTTCGAGGAATTGCCCAAGCCTGATCAGGATTTCGTGATCGAAGGCGAAAAGCGATCAGGCGAATACACCGAAGAAGATTACGAATACGATCGGTGGTACGGCGTCCGCGGGTTCTTTCGCTGGCTCGAGAGTAAGACTTACAAAATGCATGTACGCGTTTTGCTCAGCCGCTATCGCGCCTACATCACCTGTCCCAAATGCAAGAGCGGTCGGTATCAGCCGGAGGCACTTAATTACAAGATTCAAGGAGCGGCGGTCTCTAGTCCGCCGTCCCAAAAGGGCGGATTGGAAACCGCCCCTCCTTGTTTAACCCTTCCCGAATTCCAGGCGCTTTCAATTTCCAGTGCGCATGATTTTCTCCGCAATCTGAAAATCGCCAGCGGCGACAAGACCGCCGGGATGTTGCGTGACGAAATCTGCGCGCGCCTGAATTATCTCTGCGAGGTCGGCGTAGGTTATCTCACGCTCGATCGATCAACGCGCACGTTGAGCGGCGGCGAAGTCCAGCGCGTGAACCTCACGACATGTCTCGGCGCATCACTGGTAAACACGCTCTTTGTCATGGATGAACCAAGCATCGGGTTGCACCCGCGCGATGTAGGGCAGCTGGTGCGCGTGATGCATAACTTGCGAGACAAAGGCAATACGTTGCTTGTCGTCGAGCACGAGGAACAAATCATTCGCGCCGCGGATAATTTGATCGATCTCGGTCCGAGCCGCGGCGAACACGGCGGCGAGTTGGTCTGGAACGGAGCGTTGCAGGATTTTCTGAATGGAGACGGCGCGCCCTCGCGCCGCAGAATGTCGGGAAACCGGCGCGAGGGCGCGCCGTCTCCATCGCTCACGCGTGACTACCTCACTGGGACGAAGTCCATTCCAATCCGGAAATCGCGGCGACAATGCTCGTCATCTGTCAAGATTACCGGAGCGCGCGAACACAATTTGAAGAACATTGACGTTGCGCTGCCACTCGGAGTCTTCACGTGCGTTACCGGCGTCTCGGGTTCCGGCAAGTCCACCCTCGTTCACGATGTGCTTTACCGGAATCTCCTGCGTGCAAAGGGGCAATCGTCAGATCAAGAGCCCGGCATCTGCAAGTCGGTTACCGGAGCGGATCGGGTTGGTGACGTAGTGATGGTCGATCAGGCGCCGCTGGCGCGCACCCCGCGCTCAACTCCGATTCTTTATCTCGGTCTGTTTGACCGGCTACGCGAATTGTTCGCGGCACAACCGGAAGCGATGGCGCAGGGACTTACCGCAAGCGCCTTTTCGTTCAACTCCGGCAGCGGGCGATGCGAGCGTTGCTCGGGCACCGGCTATGAAAAGATTGAGATGCAATTTTTGAGCGATCTTTTCGTGCGCTGCGCGGAATGCGAAGGCAAACGGTTTCAATCGCATGTGTTGAAAGTGCGCCTGCACAACAGATCCATTGACGACATTCTCAAGTTGACGGTCAGCGAAGCGATTCAGTTTTTTGCACAGATTAGCGACCAGACACTGAAGCTCGAACGCGCGACGGAGATTTCCGACGGACTCAAGGTGCTTGAAGAAGTCGGGCTTGGTTATCTGCGACTCGGTCAACCACTCAGCACGCTTTCCGGCGGAGAATCGCAGCGGCTAAAGTTGGTTGGGCATTTGGCTGAGGCAGAAAACATCCAACGCCCAAATGGGGATGCAGTCGGCAATCTTTTCATCTTCGACGAGCCTACGACCGGTTTGCATTTCGATGACGTCGCGAGGCTGTTGGAGGTTTTCCAGCGACTGGTCGATGCCGGTCACTCGCTCATTGTGATCGAGCACAATCTGGAAGTGATCAAGTGCGCGGATTGGATCGTCGATCTCGGCCCGGAAGCTGGCGATGAGGGCGGCGAAGTGGTCGCCGTGGGAACGCCTGAGCAAATTGCCAAAGTTGAAAATTCCCATACGGGACAATTCTTACGACGAATTCTCTCAAAATCTCTCAAGCCGTTGCATGTCATCCCGAGCCGCGAAGACGGCGAGGGACCTCGCAAAACATCGCGCGAGTTGGAGAGGTCCTTCGCGTACGCTGAGGATGACGGTGTTGAATTAGCGCGAGCTGCTGAGGAAACCCCCCGTTTTCGGGTGAATGGAGCCGGTTCCATCCACGTTCACGGTGCTCGTGAGCACAACCTCAAAAATATCGACGTTAAGATTCCGCGGGAGCAGCTGGTGGTCATCACCGGTTTAAGCGGATCGGGAAAATCGACACTCGCGTTCGACATCTTGTTTGCCGAAGGACAACGGCGCTTTCTCGACAGCATGTCGCCTTATGCGCGGCAATTCGTCGAGCAACTTGAAAAACCGGATGTGGATCTGGTAAGCGGATTGCCGCCCAGCGTGGCGATTGAGCAGCGAGTCACTCGCGGCGGAGGCAAATCGACCGTCGCGACGGTCACCGAGGTTTACCATTTTCTTCGGCTCCTGTTTGCAAAGACCGGAACACAGTTTTGTCCAGACTGCGATTTACCGGTCACAAACCAGAGCGTGGTGTCGATCGTGAAACAGATTCAAGCGGCCGCGAAAACCGGGCCATTGAAGGTTCTCGCACCGCTGGTGAAAGCGCGCAAAGGCTTTCACACCGACGTCGCCCACTGGGCAGAACGCCAGAGATTGGATACACTTTATATCGATGGGCGATTGGTTCCGCTATCGAAATTCCGGAAATTGGAACGCTTCAAAGAGCACACCATCGACGTCGTTGTAGGCGTAATCGATCGGAAGCGAATCGCGGATGCGCGCGACATTGTCCGGCGTGCACTGGAGATCGGGCGTGGTACAGCACGCCTGCTCGATTCAAGAAAGCGGCTTACCGTAGCAAGCACTGAGATGAGCTGCCCGGGATGTGGCCGCGCGTTCGAAGAACTCGATCCGCGTTTGTTCTCGTTCAATTCGCCCCACGGCGCGTGCGAGGAATGCGGCGGATTCGGAGAAATCTGGGACCAGGATTTTCAAACTGCCGGTGGCCATGACGGTGAATCGGTTCTGGAAAACGAGCTTGCCGCAGAGCGCGAGTCGGAGTGGATCGAGGAAGGCGAAGCGCGTGAGTGTCCAAGTTGTCACGGGTCGCGTTTAAATGCCGTCGCGCGCCACGTCCGCGTGCAAGGTTACACGATCGATCAATTCACCAAGCTTTCAGCCAGCGAAGCCGCGCGCACAATGGACAGGTTAAAATTCAAAGACACGCATCAGACCATCGCAGCCGGTCTTTTGCCCGAAATTCAACAGCGATTGCGTTTCATGGAAAAGGTGGGGCTTGGTTATCTCGCGCTGGGACGTTCAGCAAAAACATTGAGCGGGGGCGAGTCCCAGCGAATCCGACTGGCTGCGCAGCTTGGGTCGAATCTGCGCGGCGTCCTTTACGTCCTGGACGAGCCCACCATCGGTTTGCACCCGCGTGACAACTTGCAACTGCTCGAAACGCTCGCCGCGCTGCGAAACAAAGGCAATTCGCTGATAGTTGTCGAGCACGACGAGGAAACAATGCGGCGTGCCGATCACATTATCGATCTTGGGCCGCGCGCCGGACTTCACGGCGGCCAAGTCGTGGCGAGTGGAACGCTGCGCACCATCGAGATAAATCCGAATTCCGAAACCGCCCGGTGCTTGAAATCGCCGCTTTGCCATCCAATCAGGGGATCGCGCCGAGGCTTGCGCGACGTTGAAAACTGGATCGAGATAAAAAGTGCGCGGGCGAACAATTTAAAAAAAATCGATGTCCGCTTTCCCGTTGGCCGCTTCTCAGTCATCACTGGGATTTCCGGCTCGGGAAAATCGACGCTGATGCATGACGTCATCCTTCCGACGGTTCGCGAGAGTCTGGGGAGCGCACGCGTCCCGCGTGCTGGTGAAGGCATTCTGCCTTCACGAACTTCCCAACTGCGTCTCTGGCCTGATAAGTCGCGAAAGGAGAAAAGTTCGTTGTCGCAGAATGCGGCAACCAGCACGCCAGAGGCGCGCTCTTCCCAGATCGCCGCCATTTACGAAGTCGATCAATCGCCGATCGGTAAAACATCCCGCTCGACGCCAGGCACCTATGTGAAAGTGTTCGATGAGATTCGGAATCTCTATGCGCAACTACCTGTCTCGCGCGTGCGCGGATATTCCGCCAGCCGATTCTCGTTCAATGCCGAAGGTGGCCGTTGCGAGACGTGCAAGGGGCAGGGCGTAATCAAGCTTGAGATGAATTTTCTGCCGAGCAGTTACGTGTCTTGCGAAGACTGCCGCGGCCGGCGCTACAATCCCCAGACGCTCGAGGTTCTCTATAACGAAAAATCGATCGGCGATGTCATGGAAATGACGATCGAAGAAGGTGCGCAATTTTTCTCGGCACATCCGAAAATTGCGCGAACGCTTTCGCTGTTAGTCGATACTGGGCTTGGTTACCTCAAGCTGGGGCAACCGAGCCCGACCTTGAGCGGTGGCGAAGCGCAACGGCTGAAGCTGGTGACGCAATTGAAACGCGGAGTCAGTCGCGCCGCGAATGAGCGGATTCGAAAAATGCGCAAGCCAGGATCGACACTGTACTTGCTCGAGGAACCCACGATCGGCCTGCATATGGCCGACATCGAACTGCTGCTCAACGTGCTGCACCGGCTCGTGGACGAAGGAAACACCGTGATCGTGATCGAACACAATCTCAGTGTGATCGCCGAAGCCGATTACATTGTCGATCTTGGCCCTGAAGCAGGCGATGCTGGCGGCGAAGTAGTTGCCTGCGGAACACCAGAACAAGTGGCGAAAAATCGTGTCAGCCGCACGGCGCCATTTTTGCGAAGAGTGTTGAAAGCGCCGCGCCAACAAACTGCGCGGTCATCCTGAGCCGCGCAGACGGCGAAGGATCTCACAATCGAATGCGCGTCACGCAATCCCCATTGCGTGATCAATCAGCTTTTGTGAGGTCCCTCACTTCGTTCGGGATGACGCGCGTTTTCATTGTGGGCGACGCGCACGCTTCGCGGAGCGAAGTGGCTAGAGTTTGATTGCGCAATTTGCGAACGTCGCGGACAATCGCGGCGCAAATGCTCGCCTACTACCTGCACAATCTTAATCCGATCATTTTTCGGATTTACGACAATGTCGGGCCGCGGTGGTACGGCCTGGCATACGTGCTGGCCTTCGTCTCGAGTTACCTCCTTTTCCTCTGGCTGGCGAAGCACGGGTATGCCGATTTGTCTCCGCAACGGGTGGGCGACTTCATCACCGGCTGCGCGCTGTTCGGCGTCATCGTTGGCGGACGTCTTGGTTACGTCTTTTTCTACAAACCAGAGATGTTGCTAGAGCCGCTATCGATCCTGCGCGTCTGGGAGGGAGGGATGTCGAGCCACGGCGGAATGTTTGGACTATTGGCTTTCACTTTTTACTACGCGCACCGGCACAAGATCTCGTGGATGAATCTCGGCGACAACCTTGTCGTTACTGCGCCGATTGGTTTGTTCTTTGGGCGCTGCGCGAACTTCATCAATGGCGAGCTTTATGGGCGCATCGCGAATGTTCCCTGGGCAATGCAATTTCCAAAGGAACTGCTCGATCATCCGCAGGAAGCGAATCGGGCTGTAGCAGCTTGTGCGCAGATTGATCCATCGCTCACGACGCCGGAAGCGATCATCAATGCGGTGCACAACCAACCGGAAGTAGAAAACGCGCTACGGTCAATACTTTCGGCACGCCATCCATCCCAGCTGTACGAGGCGTTTTTCGAAGGGATTGTTTTGTTCGCGATTCTGTGGTTTGTGCGGACTCGCACCCGCCAGCCTAATGGAGTGTTAACGGGACTTTTCTTTATTTGCTACGCGATCTTTCGCATCGTGATTGAAAATTTCCGCGAACCAGACGCGGAGTTAATCGGTCCCTTCACGCGCGGACAATTTTTTTCGTTTTTCCTGATCGCCATCGGGGTCGCATTTATTGTCGTAGCGAAAAGGCGACCGACGTTCCCGAGGAGAATGTCGTCGTGAAGGGCTTTGTCATGTCGAGCGAAGTTGAGACATCTCTGGATTATTTAAATAGAAACACCACTCGCTTCGGTCGAAATGACTAGTGGCGTTTCCACAAAACGGCATTATTACTTAGTCCGGTGAAGCGGGAATGCTTGTTCCGGAAATCGTAGCGGCAGGCGGCGGTCTCCTATTTGCGTTCGATCACGCGACGATCGCAGGAAAACTCGTCCTCTCTCTTCTCGCCGTCGCCTCGATCTTCAGTTGGTCGATCATGATCACGAAATTGCGTGTGATCCGTTTCGCGCGGAAACAAAATGCACGTTTTCTCGCGGCATTCCGGAAAGATCGACAACCGCTGCGTCTGTTCGAAAAGAACGCGCGCTTTCCGGGGTCGCCGGTTTTTAATGTCTATCGCGCAGGTTGCCAGGAGATGACATTTCATCTGCTCGGATCGCCTGAAGTAGATGATACATTTCGCGCCCGGCTCGAGATCGCAGACAAAATTTCGCCAGCGCAAATGGGCGCGGTCAACGCGGCAATGGAACGTGCGGTGGGCGAGACAGCGCTCTCACTCGAATCGCAGATGATCCTGCTTGCCACTGCCGTGAGCGGCTCGCCATTTCTTGGGTTACTCGGCACGGTGTGGGGCGTCATGGATGCGTTCACCGGCGTGGCCGAGGCCGGCTCGCCCAGCCTCGTCTCCATGGCGCCGGGCGTCTCCGGGGCACTGATCACCACGGTCACTGCACTGTGCGTCGCCATTCCAGCGATGTTCGGTTACAACTTTCTCGTTACCAGCATTCGCGGGATGATCGTGGAGATGGATAACTTCGCCGCCGAACTCGCGTCCGAGTTCGAGCACAAATACGTCGATCACGGCACGCGTGAGGTCGCGTTGCGCAGATGATTGTCATGTCGAGCGAAGTCGAGACATCCCGTAGAATTACCGACGGTACCGCTGCGGGATTCCTCGACTCCGCTCGGAATGACAGACTCCGATGAGACGCTACTCACAACGCCAGAGTCTCTCCACGCTGAGCGAGATCAATGTCACGCCGCTGCTCGATCTGGCGTTTGTGCTGCTCATCATTTTCATGATCACAACACCGCTGCTGGAAAGCAGCATGAACCTGGTGATCCCATCCAGCGGTGCGAAGAATCCGCCGCTCAACAGGTCGCAGGTGCAAACCGTTTCCATCGATCGCACGGACACGATCCGGTTTAACAATCAAGTGCTGGACCTGGCAACGCTTACCGCGCGGTTGATGGAGTTGAGAGCGGCGAATCCGGATATCGCCATCGTAATTCGGCCCGATCGCGAATTGCCCGTGCAAAAATTGATCGGGCTAATGGACGCCGTGCAACGGGCGGGAATCACCAAAGTTGGCATCGCCACAAAAGCAACCACGAATCAACACTAATGTACACGAACAGGCAGAAGATCTACCCGCCAATCACGCGAATGGACGCGAAATTTCCTTGGAGTGCGGCGACATTTCGCGCTTTCCAAATTCTGTCCTCCATTCGCGATAATCTGCGTGATTCGCGGTCATGAATTCGTGTTCATTCGTGTCCCTTCGTGGTTAGAATGACTACCGGAAGAGACATCCGTTTTTGGCGTAACGTTACTTTAATCGCTCTCGCACATGTTGTGCTGATCGCGGGACTGATTCGCTGGAGTCTGGCAGCCAGGGCCTCAAATCCGGAGAGCATCGTTTGGTTAGGCGCCACTCAAGATCTCGCGGCCCGAGAATCGGAAAGCGAACCATCGTTACCACCCAAGCCGGAGGCACCGAAACCATCAAATGAGGACGAAGAGCACGAAAAGAAGCCTGCCGTACTGACAGCAAAAAGCGAAATCGAATTGCCATCGTCGACCCCGAAACCGACACCAACACCTGCTTCCACGCCGAAGTCGACTGCGACGCCCACACCAAAACCGAAGCCAGCGTCGAAACCAATCCCGAAACCAACTCCCAAGAAAACTCTGGTGGCGAAAGCTTCTCCTAAACCGTCGCCAAAAGCGAAACCAGGTTCGGCAAAAGCGAACGAGAAATCAGAGAAACATGAGAAAAGCGCTCAGACAAGGAGCGGCGGTCTCCAGTCCGCCGTCGCGGAAGCCGGGAGTAGCGCGTCAGAATTCGGCTGGTATGGCAACATGTTGCACGATCGCTTTTACAGCGCCTGGATCCAGCCGACCACCCACGTGCCCACCGGTGCGAAAATTTCGACCTTGGTCAGAGTCCGGATCGAAAAGGATGGGCACGTTTCCAAATTCGAAATCATCAAACCATCCGAAAATGTCGTCGTGAACGAATCCGTAGCGGCAATCGCGAAACGAGTGACGGAAGTTGACGCGCCGCCAGACGGCCTCAGCAACGGCGATCATTACGACGTAAAAATTAATTTCGAGCTAAACACCGAGCAAGAAGCGCCGAAATGATAGCGATCTTCGCCCAAAAAATTGTGGCTCCCTTACAAAAGAGAGCGCATCGTCGGCGATAATTTCAAAATCTCCGGCTCTCGCTTCAGGCGACGCGCGAGTTCTTTCGAAATCTGGTCGCGCCAACGCGGGTACTGGGTCAGAGCTGCAATGTGACGTTCGTATGCAGCTGGATCGTTAAAGCGCGCGAACCAGACGAAAACATTTTCGCCTTCCCGCACCGGCAGCGCGGGAAAAGTATTCTCGCTGTGCTCGGTTACCAAAAACGTTAGGACCGTTGCGCCTGAACTGCTCACCTCCGGTTTCACTGTTTTCTCGAAAAACTCAACGAAGCCAGCATCCACCGGCGCATCGAAATAATAGATCGTCGCCACGATCAATTCGCTCCGGGCGACGTTCGATCCCCCTCGAGGACGTTCCTTATTTCCAAACGAGAATCCCGAAGTTGGCGTTGTCGGATGCAACAGCAGCACATTATCGGAATCGATCATGGTGGCATTGGCCGCCTCGCGATGCGCCTTCCAGACCGGTCCGCCGTAAAAATCCTTGAGCGCCTGCGCGCGCGAAGGCATGCCCCGAAAACCTCGCAGCCAGACAAATCGGTTTGGATCATCCAGGTCCCGGAACTGACCGATGACCTTCATCCCGAGCGCTTCCTGCGATTCGACAAATTCCCGATCGAACAGATCGATCAACACATCCCGCTTCCCCGGATGCAACGTGTATTGCCGCAGTTCAACAATCGGACAGCAAGTCTGTGGCGGCTGCGCGTCCCGATTTTCCATGGCGAAACCTTGCGCCGCGAATGGAACCGTTGCCATCAAGAATTTCAACGCGCGCAAGCTCGCCAGTCGGATGAGATCGTCCTGTGGTGAGATCGACTCATCCAATGATTATCGAAGCAACGAATGTTCGCTGCACTTCGTGCGAACGAAACTTCGCTAGGCGAGCGCAACCTCGACGTACTCAGCGCTGGATGATGGTTCGGGAATTTGGACGTTTTCGTTACGCATTTCTTCGAGATGCAATTCGATTGCCTCGCGAATGAGCTTCACGACTTCTTCACGAGTATCGCCCGCAGCGACGCAGCCCGGGAGATCCGGGACGTAAGCGCCGTAGCTTGTTGGGCCGCGTTCGATCACGATAGCGTAGCGCATAACCGATTATGTCTTCAATCCCGCCTGTTTGAGAATACTGTTCAATGTGCCGCGGGGCAGGTCAACGTTCGTATTGCCTGCGATGGTTACGAGTCCAGATTTCTGCGGATGTTTGAACTGGCGATGACTTCCACGCGTCCGCGCCAGATACCAGCCATCGGACTCGATCAACTTGATGGCATCACGGACTTTCACAGCTCGCTTCCATAACAGAGCAATATATCGCAATCAATTCAGCATCGGTCAGTCTGTATCGTAAGCCGCTTACGATAGATGGGGCGGCTGATTCTGGGAGTGCACGCACCGTGTGGGAATTCAGGTGAACGAAATCGTGTTGGCCATGGCGTCAATTCTGTACGCTGTGCGGAGAATCTTCGGGCATAGTGGAGCTGAGAGATGAAGCGAAAACTTTCAATGACTGCAAGCTGCCCGTGCGGAAGCGGCAAACAATACAAGGACTGCTGCACGAAGAAGGACTTTGAATGGCTCATCGATGATGACGGCTCGATTTATCGTTCCGTTCCAATCTCTCCCGAGCTAAAGGAGGTTTTCGAACAAAACGAGAAACGTTTTGTTAAAACGTTCGGCCGCAAAATGCGGGGTGACGATCCTCTCATTTTCGATGGAATTTCATCTAAGGAAGTAGACCAGAGGATGATCGAAGTAATGGTTAAGGCTGGCATGGACCCTGCCAAAATTTACGCCTTCGCTAAGACGGGACTGCTGCCGACCGAGGACAACCTATCTCTTATACCTGATGTCGATCTACGGGAATGGGAAGATGCGATTGACGAATACGAAAAAGAAAAACCATTTCCAACTCAAGACAAAGATACTGCGAAATTTATTGCGGGACTGAGTGAGTTGCCAGATCAGCTCGATATCGCTGAGCTTTTCCTGAATCGAATCATGAAGGAACATGGAATCGCTCGGAACGTTCGCGCAGCCACAAAAGACCGAATTCACACGTTCCACGACTTCACGCTATTCTGCGCAACAAAAAGCCTTAAGAGCCTTCGAGCAATCAAACACCTACTTGAGGAAGGCCACGGAGAAGACGCACTTACGTTGATTCGATCGGTTTACGAAAACTACTTGAATCTCGCGTACGTCCTCAGCCACCCAAACCAAATCAATAATCTTGTAGCCGCGAAGGTCGGTCTTCGCGCGGGGAAGTATGAATTCGAGCGTCGGAGCGGCAAAATTCGCGAAAAGTCGGGCCGGCGAATCGTCGGCGAACATGTATCTGTCCGGCGAATGGCAAAAGAGAGTCCATTTTCGGAAGACCTCGCGATTTATGCTTTGCTGTATGAGTTTCTGTCCGATTTTGCACACCCGAACATCTTGACGATCGGCTATTATTTAGATGATGACCGATTTGATGTCGTAGGCCAGGACAATGTTCCGCATGGAGCGATTTACGGATTGTTTACGGTGACTCTCGTTCTGGATTTGCTTTCCCTGTTCAGCGAACTGCAGCCAAATTTCAGAAAAGATCTTCAGCGATTTGTCTGGCGAACGAAGAAGCGGCTCATATCTATCTTTTCGCGCATGGTCGACGCTAAGGAGTCGACTGAAATGGCGAACCGTTTTGTCAGTCGGCTTCGCAAATCCGCCGACAATGCACTCGCTGCTTAAACCGCGAACTTGTTTTCAATCAACCGATGCAGATGCGCGGCAATCGCCGGTTGATCGAGACGCTGGATGACTTCGTCCAGAAAGCCGGTGACTAAAAGGCGTTGGGCGACTTTTGTGGGAATGCCGCGGGTGTGCAGATAAAACAGTTCGTCCTCATCAATCTGGCCAGAGGTGGCGCCGTGGGTGCAACGGACGTTGTCGGCGAGAATTTCGAGGCCTGGCATGGAGTTGGCTTCGGCGTCATCGCTTAAAAGCAGGTTGCGGACTTTTTGATACGCGTCAGTGAAGTGCGCATGCGGTTCTACGCGGATGAGACCGCCGAAAGTGGTGCGCGCGCGATCGTCGAGCGCATTTTTGTAAAGAAGTTCGCTCGCGGTGTGGGGTGAGATGTGGTCCTGCAATGTGCGGGCATCGAATTCCTGTTGATGTTTGGCGACTGCGACAGCGAGCAAGTCACTTCGGCCGCCCTCGCCGATGAGCCTGCTCAAACTTTCGAAGCGCGAATATTTCCCGCCCAGATGCAAATTCAAGCTCATCGCGGAGGCATCGTGATCGACGA
>Ga0137379_10002725_pt1 | contig 16405 bp, 8 predicted proteins | sample SagtaG_18_FD_104812 | JGI IMG/M metagenome (GOLD analysis project Ga0137379, IMG submission 104812) | Vadose zone soil microbial communities from Sagehorn Ranch, Mendocino, California, USA - Sage2_L_80_16 metaG | ecosystem: Environmental > Terrestrial > Soil > Vadose zone | place: USA...
GAGCCGACGATGAGATCGTCTTGACCTGTGTAGCGATGCAATAAAGTCTGGAAGGCGGCCAGCAGGGTCATAAACAGGGTGACCCCTTCGCGCTGGCTGAGGCTCTGCAACGCCTCCGTCAAGCTCTTGGAGAGCACAAAGCGGTGCTGAGCACCCTGGAACGTTTGCACGATCGGTCGGGGATAGTCGGTAGGCAGCTCTAATATGGGAAGGGTCCCACCCAGATGCTGTCTCCAGTAAGCCAGTTGGGTCTCGAGCACCTCACCTTGCAGCCACTCGCGTTGCCAGGCGGCAAAGTCGGCGTACTGAATGGGCAACTCGGCCAGTGGAGAAGGCTCTCCCGTCGAGTAGGCGTGGTAGAGCGCTGCCAGTTCCCGCACGAAGATACCCATCGACCAGCCATCGGAGATGATGTGGTGCATGGTCAAGAGCACCACATGCTCCTGCTCTCCCAGTTGCAGCAAGCTGGTGCGTATCAGGGGGCCGTGAGCCAGGTCGAAGGGACGCAGGGACGCCTCGGTGACCAGTCGTTCCACTTCGGCTTCCCGTTCACGCTCAGGCAGATGCTGCAACTCTACTCTGGTTAAATGCACAGGTAGGCCTTCAGCAATGTTCTGAATTGGACTACCATCTACTAGCGGAAAGGTGATACGCAGGCTCTCGTGACGACGTGTCAGTTCGTTGAAGCTGCGCTCAAGGGCTTCCACGTTGAGCCGCCCCACGACACGGACGGCAGCTGGAATGGTATAGGCGGAAGTGCCTGGCTGCAACTGCTCGAGGAACCAGAACCGCTCCTGAGCAAAGGATAGCTGATCTAAATTCCTATTTCCTCGTGGCCTGGCTTGTATTTTAGGTATGTCTCTGTCTAACTGGCTTTGTTCGATCAGCAAAGCCAGGCGGGCTATCGTAGGTTTCTCAAAGAGGTCGTGTAACGGCAACTCCAGGTGGAGTGCCTCACGAACTCGATAAACGACCTGGGTAGCCAATAGAGAATGCCCACCTAGTTCGAAGAAGTTATCCTGCACGCCGACCTGCTCGAGTCCCAAGACCTCAGCCCAGATACCTGCCAGGATCTCCTCCATCGGCGTGCGGGGGGCAAGAAAGCCAGCATCCCCCTCTGGCCTGGTCATCTCAGGAGCGGGGAGTGCTCGGCGGTCCAGCTTGCCATTGGGCGTCAGGGGAAGATAGTCTAGCAGAACAAAGTGGGAGGGCACCATATACTCAGGTAACTTCCTGTGCAGATAGCTGCGTAATTCCCCTGTTGCTGGCCCAGGTTGCTCCTTGGGCACCACATAGGCCACCAGCCGCTTGTCCCCTGGCCTGCCATCCCTAACCATCACGATGCACTCCCGTACCCCCATCTGCTGCATGAGTGTCGCTTCAATCTCACCTAACTCGATGCGGTAGCCGCGTATCTTCACCTGGTGGTCAAGGCGTCCAAGAAACTCGATAGCCCCCGTGGGCAAGTAGCGCGCCAGATCGCCGGTTTTGTACAACCTGGCTCCAGGTTCCCTACTGTAGGGATTCGGTATGAACTTCTCAGCGGTCAGTCCCGCCTGGTTGAAATAGCCGCGTGCTAATCCCACCCCGCCAATATACAGTTCCGCAGGTACGCCAATTGGGACAGGCGAGAGCGAGGCATCTAAGAGATAAATCTGGGTATTGGCGATAGGCCATCCGATGGGAATATTCCATCGCTCACTGTTTCGCTCACACTCCCAATATGTGACATCAACCGCTGCCTCCGTCGGTCCATACAGGTTGTGCAAGCGGGCAGGTAATTTGGCAAAGAAACGTTCTTGCACTTCAAATGGCAACGCTTCGCCACTACAGATCACTTGACTGATCGATTGACAGCGCTGGACATCTGGATCTTCCAGAAACACCTGGAGCATGGAGGGGACAAAATGTAATACCGTAATAGCTTGCTCTTGAATGAGCTGGACCAAATAAGCACTCTCTTGATGCCCACCCGGACGAGCAACCACCAATCGTGCTCCCGTGAGCAGCGGCCAGAAAAACTCCCAGACCGAGACGTCAAAACTAAAGGGCGTTTTTTGCAGGACACGGTCGGTCTGATCCAGACGATAGGCTTCCTGCATCCACAGCAAGCGATTGCAGATCCCCTGGTGGGTATTGAGCGCGCCTTTGGGTTTGCCGGTGGAACCGGAAGTGTAGATCATGTAGGCGAGATTCGCACTATGCAAGGGGCAGCAAGGATTGAGCGTACTTTCCTGAGCGATTTGTGGCCAGGCGGAGTCCAGGCAAATAGTAGTAGGGGAATGAGCTGATAACCGCGCCAGTAACCGCTCTTGCGTCAAGAGCACTGAGACCTGGGAGTCGGCAAGCATATAGTCCAGTCGTTCCACCGGGTAAGATGGATCCAAGGGTACATACGCTCCCCCGGCCTTGAGAATACCCAACAGTCCCACGATCATCTCGATGGAGCGTTCCATGCAGATGCCCACCAGGCTCTCAGCGCCTACGCCCAACTGTTGGAGGAAGTGCGCCAGTTGGTTGGCACGCTGGTTCAACTCATGGTAGGTGAGATGCTGGTCCTCATAGAGGAGCGCGACCGCCGCGGGGGTTCGCTCCACCTGGGCTTCGAAGAGCTGGTGAAGACCCTGCGCTTGGGGATACTCCCGCTGCGTATTGTTCCAGTCGACGAGCACCTGGTGGCGTTCGGCTGCCGTCAGGAGAGGCAGGTCCGCGAGACGCTGCTCGGCGTCGGTAATTATGCCGGGGAGTAGGGCCTGAAAATGGTCGGCCATGCGGGCGATGGTTGCCGCCTCGAACAGATCCGTGTTGTATTGCAAGGAAGCGGATAGGCACTCATCTGCCTCTTCCATCATCAACGCCAGATCAAACTGGACTGCCTGTTGCGAAAGCGCGATTGGTTCTACTTCAAGCCCGCCAAAATCTAACCTGGCCCCCGTCTGACTTGTTATGAACAATGGTGTTCCTCGCTGCTCAGGCAGGTGCGACTTCTCTAAAGCGAACATCACCTGGAAAAGTGGTGAGCGGCTGGGATCGCGGACGGGCTGCAGGCGTTCGATCAGGAGCGGGAAGGGGTAATCCTGATGCTCGAGCGCAGACAGGACTGTGTGTCGCACCTGTCCAAGAAACGCTTTGAACGTAGGATTGCCGGAAAGATCTGCTCGTAAGACGACCGGGTTGACCAGGTAGCCCACGAGGTTAGCCAGCTTAGCTCGGCTTCTGCCAGCTATGGGGGTACCTACCAAAAGGTCGTATTGACCAGTATAACGGTACAGCATGACCTGAAAAGCCGCTAAGAGGATCATATAGAGGGTCGCCCCCTCGGCCTTTGCCAGGGCCTTAAGCCGCCGGGTGAGCTCATTGTTGAGAGTGAAGGCATGGAAGTTGCCTCGGTACGTTTGAACTGGTGGCCGTGGTCGATCCGTGGGTAAGTTTAGCACTGGTAACTCACCCGCCAGTTGGGTCTGCCAATGTGCCCAGAGTCGTTCCCCTACCTGGCTCTGTAGCATATTTACCTGAAAGTTCACATAGTCCGAGTACTGCACTGCAAGTGGGGGGAGGAATGCGGGTATCCCCGCCCGTTCCGCTGGGTACAGCACACTCAATTCTTGCAGCAGTATGGAGAGGGACCAGAAATCAATCACGATGTGATGTACGGTTAGCAGTAGGATATGCTCCTGTGGCGACCGTGTGAATAGGTGTACCCGCATCAGGGGACCTTGTGCTAAGTCAAATGTGTGACGAGACTCCTCGACCAGGCGATTGTTTAGGACATCTTCGTTCCAGGTCGAAGCATCCTCCTCATGAAACCAGATCTTTACCTGCTCGTGGACCTGCTGAATGGGTTCTCCATGCGGAGCAGGGAAGGTGGTTCGCAGTGATGGGTGACGATCAACCAGGCTCTGCAACGAGCGATGGAGGGCTGGAGCGTCCAGTTCTCCACGAATCCGCACAGCACTCGCAATATTGTAGGCGGCGCTTTCCGGCGCAAGTTGATGTAGAAACCAGAGGGCGCGCTGACCATAGGAGAGAGGATACTCAGCGAGGTTCTCTTGGGCGCTCTCGAAGGGAATTTCTGATAGACTTCCAAGGGGTTGAGTGAGTACCTCGGTCGCAAGCTGGGTAATGCTGATTTCCTGAAGGAAGCTGGTCATTGGTAGGACTATACCCAGGTTTGTTTCGATAGCATGCTGTAACTCGACGGCCATGAGCGAGTCCAGTCCGAGGGAACTCAGTATCTGTTGTGGATCTAACTGAGAAGGAGCAATGTTCAACACTCGCGCCACCTGCACCTGCAGATACGACATAAGTAATGGCCGACGCGCTTCGGGCGCTACTGCAAGGAGTGCTTCGCGAGTCAGAACCTCTTGGCTCCAGTCAGAAACGGAGGTATCTTCCAGGATGCTGCTGCCGATCATCTCCAGACTGCCTGCCAAAAACCTGTCTCGACATACATGGCGCTGGATCTTACCGCTGGAGGTCTTCGGAATGTGCCCGGTCTTGATCAGCACAACGCAATATACCTGTAGCTCGTGCTGTTCCGAAACCCCCTGGCGGATGGCCGCAATGGCCGCATTAACGTCCAGGTTACGGTACTGGCGCTCGACTTCTTGTACGACCACGAGCCGCTCTGAGTTTTCGACCTCAATCGAAAAGGCTGCGCCACAGCCGGGTCGCAGGGCCGGGTGGCTCTGTTCTACCGTCAATTCGATGTCCTGGGGGTAGTAGTTGCGGCCACGAATGATGATGAGATCCTTGAGCCGACCGGTAATAAATAGCTCGTCATCCAGAATGAATCCCAGGTCGCCGGTGCGTAGAAACGGCCCCTCTCCTGTATCGGCTAGATGTGCCTGGAAGGTTTGTTCGTTCGCTTCAGGTTGGTTCCAGTATCCCTGCGCTATGCTTGAGCCGTACACCCAAATTTCTCCTACCTCGCCCGGTGGCGACTGCGTTAAAGATTTGGGGTCAACAATCACAATCCTTTGGTCCAGCAGCGTTTGCCCGCAGCCCACTAAGGTTCGGACAGCTTCATGCTCTGGGAGAACTTCAATTACCCTGTTGTGTTGTAGTGCTGTTTCTTCAAATGCCCGTACAACCGGTGGAGCGGTTTTTTGACCACCCGAAACAATGAGGGTTGCCTCAGCAAGTCCGTAACAAGGGTAAAATGCTTCTCGGCGGAAGCCACAAGGTGCGAAGGTTTCTGTGAGGCGCTCCAGAGTTTCCGAGCGAATTGGCTCAGCGCCGGTGAATGCTACCTGCCAACTACTCAGGTCGAGAGTTGCTAGCTGCTCAGCAGTAATCTTGCGCACGCATAGATCATAGGCAAAGTTGGGGCCGCCGCTCACGGTAGCTTTCAAATGAGAGATAGCCTGGAGCCAGCGCAGAGGACGTTGTAAGAAGGCAATCGGCGACATCAGTATGACTGGGAACCCGCCATACAATGGTTGCAGTATCCCGCCGATAAGCCCCATATCATGGTAAGGCGGTAGCCAGATTACCCCTCGACTACTCGGAGTGTTCTCAAAATAACGATGAATCAGGCGTGAATTGTGTAGGAGGTTACCGTGGGTGAGCATTACACCTTTAGGATCAGCCGTGGAGCCAGAGGTATACTGGAGAAATGCCAGAGTCTCGCCAGATATTGCGGGCTGTTGCCAACCATTCCCCATGAGGCTTTCAATAGTGTCAGTGGTCAGCCAGCGCATTGATTGGAACTCAGGGAGAGGGGAGCGTATGTCGAGCGAAGCCGACATAGCGATGCGGGAGGGGGCGGCCTGCTCAAACAGTCCAGTGACCACAGGCAGGATTTGTGATGTGGTCAGCCCTATCAACGGTTGAGCATCCTTCGTGATCGCCCGCAACCTCCGAGCCATAGCCCGATCAAGCCGAGTTGATTGGGGTGGGTAAGCGGGAACGGCAGCGACTCCCGCATATAAGCAGCCAAAAAAAGCCGTAATATAGTCTAAACCAGGTGGGTACAACAACAGTGCTCGCTCTCCCGTTGCCCCCGAGTTTTGGAGCAAGGTGGCGATAGCTCTGGCCTGCTGGTCCAACTCCCCATAGGTTAGATGGTCTTCTGCTGTTTCTCCATCCAGAAGGAAGGCATAGGCCTGATTGTCAGGCTGGTGAAGTGCTCTCCAGCGAAGGAGATCAACCAACGTGGAGGGGTTATCCGTGAGATCGGAAATGCAATGGCCCATTTCTTCAAATCACTTTCTTTAGGCGCACTAATGAATAGGCCCAACGAGCACCTCGCGCCATCGAATCTGGCACCAAATCGTGTGGTAGACCACCCAGTAGACGCAATGGCTTTCACATTGATAGTTTACCATCTATCAACGGATAAAACAAGCCCTCCGCATTCCCCCATCAGGGCTGTTGCAAAGTCTCTCCGCCCCACCGCACATGAGAAAAAAGGGAACTTGGGGACACCCCAAACCCCGCCTAGGGGCTAGCCGCCCCTAGGAACCCCGCTTGTCTTCCCGATCTTGCAACAGCCCTGATTCCCCCATCCACCTCATAAGAAACGGCGGGAAAGCCCCGGTCATTCATGCCGGGGCTTTCCCGCCGGGAATCTGTAAGTTCCAGTGAGAAGCTCCATAGAGTTTTCTCGTTCCCCCGTTGCTCCCTGGTAAACTCATCTGTTCAAGGAGACTCTTCAGTAAAGAAGACATGTTCCTTATGAAGGATACACGTTGAATGGCTTGTCAGAGTTTCACAGGAATACAGTTCACTATCCTGATAAGTGAACCAGGTTGACAGTGTGAGACGGAGGGTTGCCAAAGGACTCCCTAAAGAGTATGGTAAAGAAAACCCAACCCCATATCAAGCAGGAAGAAACCAATGGTTCAAAGACTAAGAGCATCTCAACGCTCCAACTCGACATCTGTTACAAAATGACAAGTGATTTACCTTCTGATGATGTGTTATCTATTTCACCTTGACACGAAGCAAGCCTGGAACAAGAGCCACAATAACCACTGTAGCAACAATACAGGCGAGGCCGCCACTTATTACGGAGAGTTCAGGGGTGAAAATGCCCGCGACCAGGCCTGATTCGAACTGGCCTAGCATGGGTCCGCCAATTACGAACATGGCGTTTACCCCGCTCGACCGGCCGCGATACTCGTCGGGGGTGATGAGCTGTCTGACCAGGACACGCAGAATCAAGCTGACCACGTCGGCCGCGCCCGCTCCGGCAAGGAAGAGGACCACTAACCACAGCGGGCCGGGGAAGAAACCAAAAGCGGTGATACAGAGTCCCCAGAAAATGATTGCCGTCACGACTCCCAGCCCCTGACGAGAAATGCGCCCGACGAGTCCCGTAAATGGAGCTAGAGCAACTGCGCCAATAGACCCTGCGGCCATGAGTATCCCCAGTCCTTGCGGGCCAATATGCAAAATAGAGCTGGCATAGACGGGCAGCAGAGCGTCTGGCGAGCCAAAGAACATGGCGAAAAAGTCTAATGAGAAAAGCGCCAGAAGCACCGGCTGAGCACGTAGAAACTTCATGCCATCCACGAAAGCGCCGATTCCTACTTGCGCTCGCTTTTCGACGGGAATGCGTGGAACAACCATGAGAAGCAATGAGCCGATGACCACGAAATAGGAGATAACATCGACCCAGTAGGTATTGGCAACACCTACCCATGCGATGGCAAATCCACCAACCGTCGGGCCGACGATCGATGTAAGCTGCACCATGACCGTGCTCATTGACATGGCATCCGGCATTTCTTCACGCTTGACCAGGCCTGGAACAATGGCCTGGCGGGTTGGAAATTCGAAGGCGGAAACAGCGGCTGCTATCAGCACGACAACATAAATGATGGCGATATTGATCACATGGAAAATGGTGCATAACGCCAGCACTGCTGATGTTGCCGCGAGAACCAGTTCGATTACAAGCAGCATTTTGCGGCGATCAAACGCATCAGCGAATACTCCGCCTACTAATGAGAAGATCAAACGAGGTATGGCCTGCGCAAGTCCCAGCACCCCCAAAGCTATAGCTGAATGCGTGAGTAGATAGACCTGCCAGGCGACCGCAACCACCTGCATTTGCGTTCCAGCGGAAGAGATCAACTGGCCCCAGAACAGCAGCGCATAGTTGCGATTGCGCATCACTTTCCACGGTCCCAGGGATCGTTTAGGGGGGATAGCTACACCTTCTAATGAGGAAGTTGCCAGTTGTGCAGGCTGGTCGGTAACAATTTCTTTTTCTGGTTCGGCCTTCATGCAGTATCCTCAAAATAAGTTAATAAGTGCTTGACAGAGTATACCACACTCGACTCAAATAAGTGCAACGATGTCGAGAAAGGGGCATGCAAGTGGATGAGGAGACCCAACAAGCTATTGAGGATTGGCACTATTGGGTGAACCAGGGCTAAGAGTTGTAACCCACCGCGCAGGATCGGCTTTGGAGAGGATGGGAGCTGCTACCCCGTTGTGTATATACTCAGCGAGCAGCTTGCCGGACATGAGACCTTTTCCGAAGCCTGAGGAGCTGAGGCCTGTGAGCAGATAGAGATTTTCGAGGTGGGGAATCTTGCCGATAAGGGGTTGCAGGTCACGGGTGAAGGGCATCCAGCCGGCCCAGCTACGGGCGATGGGAAGGTGTTGGAGGAAAGGGAAGAGTTCGAGGGTGTGGGCGCGGTTGGTCTCGATGCCGACCTGGTCGGGGGTTTTGGGGGCATCCACTTGCCTGTCGCCGCCGATGATGATCTCGCCATCGCGGGTCTGGCGCCCGTAGAGGTGGCGGGTGAGCCGCTGGCCCTGGCGATGGGTGAGCTCGAGCGGAGTCTGCTCGTCGCTGTAGGAGTGGGTGTCCCAGTAGAGGTGCGATTCGAGCGCGCCGATAGTGTGAAATATCCTGGGCGGCACAGGAGCCGTGGCCCAAATCTGGCCTCGTACGGCGTAGACGGGGATGTTGAGGCCAAGCATGGCACCAAGGGAGCGGCACCACGGACCGGCGGCTAAGACGAGCGTTCTGGTGCTGAACGTTGCTGGTGGCGTGACGACCTGGTAGGTGCCGTCATCAAAGTGCGTGATAGCGGTCACTTCGTGATGCGTGAGCATGCGCGCGCCATGTTGTTGCGCGAGCGAGGCGATGGCCTGCACGGTCTTCACCGGATGCGCGTTGCCGCCGAGAGGATAGTACAGGCAGCCCAGGATGTGCGGGCTCAGTTCGGGTTCGATGCTGCGGGCATCTTGTGCTGCCAGCAGCTCCACCCGGCGTCCTCTGGCTAGCAGTTCCCGCACTTCTTGCTGGGCGTAAGCATATTGTTCTTCTGTCTGAATGGCCAGGAGCGAGCCACTCTGCCGGAATTCGATGTCATAGCCGAGGTCAAGCTGCAAGGTTTTGAAGATCTCCAAACTGCCCATGCTGAGCGTTGAGGGGAGGTTAGGCGTGTGACCCCAACCGGCGGCCCCGATGGTGCCAGAATTGAGCCCGGAAGCTTCCGTGGCAAGCTCGTGCTGCTCCAACAGGATCGCTTCATGGCCGTTTTGAGCGAGATAGCAGGCCGTCGCGACGCCCGCAATCCCGCCCCCGATCACGATGATGTCGGTCTGGTGCATGTTCTTCCTCGCTGTGTATGAAGACGTATTCGATAGCTCATTATCGTACATCTGGAAGGAACATGTCAAGTACGCTATCTGGTGGTGACAGGGCTGTTGCAAAGTCCCTTCACTCCACCCCCAACGGGAAAAAAGGAGCTTGGGGCCCCTGGGTCTGGATGCAGGGCTGCAACGGAGCTGGCGCTCCTAGCCTGCGGCTCAGTAGCCCTGCAAGGAGGACCCCAAACACCGGCTAGGGGCTGGCTGCCCCTAGGAACCCTGCTTTTATTCCCGATCTTGCAACAGCCCTGGGGAGTGAATCGAATGCTTGACTTCTCTTTCAAAATGTCGCAAAATATCAATGTGATTGATAATAATCAAACTTCGTATCGAGTAGACAATCATGTAACTTCCATGGTTCTTGCTGTTCGGAGTGCTCGCTCCGTCTTGGCCCCATACTACGTAAGCTGTCTTTATGGCAAAATGCTGCATGGCAAAGTGCAGCAACCTGGGGTACGACTTTACGAGACTCGACACGGGATTGAAAGAGATCATTATGAACGAAACATCAAGTAGTCCTGGGGCATCGCTATCAACACCTACTCCAACCGACAATGGGCTTGCATCGACACATACAGCACCATCGAGTCATCGCTTAGCTCTGAGCGATGATCAGAGTGATTGGTTTGTATGGCGCAGCGTCGCGCTGCGCAGCGCTGGATTTCCGGCCGATTCGGTGCTGAAGCTCTCTACTCCGGCGGCAGCAGAAGCCGCTGATCATGTTCTACGCAACCAGGAGTTGGCTCAGCAAGCGCGTGCTTCCGCATTCATTGCTCTGCAGAGGGCTATTGATGCGAACGGCAGCCACCAGGAACAACGACAGCGCCTGGTGAAGGCGCTGCGCCAACTGAGGCAGGGAAGAGCCCCGCAACCATGGCAAGATTCCGGTATCGCTGCGCTTGATCACTATATTACAGCCAGCCAACAAGCAGAAGCAGCGTGGGAGGCGTATCGTGCAATCTTCAATACCGAAGTACCGCGTACAGCACAGGCACTGGCAGAGATCGCACGTACAGATCGTTTTCGCGAGGCGGTTCTTTGGCAGAATCGGCGGGCTTTTCACACTGGAGTAGAGGATGTGCTCCGGCACCGTCCAGAAGACGCTCGCGATTCTCAGTACCGCCAGCACGAAGTGTTAGTCGCCAGTTACATACAACGCTATAGTGTCAAGAACGACACTATCGGTTTCTTTGGCCCTGTCGGTTGGGCCAGCTTTGCAGAGCAGGGGCCTACTGTCAGGATGAAACCGGGTGAACGTCTGTTAGCATCACGCACCGTCTACTTCGAAGCCTGGTGCATTCAGGCTTTGGCGACGACGCTCATGCAGAATCCCGCCGTGCTGCCGTGGCTAGCCCCCCGCCTTCAGCCATATCTTGCACTTGAGGGCACCACTCTCCACATACCAGGACAAGCCGCGATCGAGCTTGCACCTGAGCAAGCGGGCCTCTTATGGGCCTGCGACGGCATACGGCGTGCAAAGGATATTGCCCAGGCTATTTTGTGCATGCCGGGGAGCACCTTTACCGACGAACAAGCAGTGTACCAATTGTTCACACAACTACAGCAGATGGGTCTGTTGCTGTGGCAGTTCGATATTCCGGTGGAACCCGGTGCTGATGCAGCACTGCGAGAACAGTTGGCTCGTATCGGGGACGAGCCACTACGAGAGGCCGCGCAGTCGGCACTGGAGGAGCTAGAGCAGGGTCGCCGTGCTATCGCTCAGGCGGCTGGAAATCCGGAACGCCTCGATGAGCAGATTCAGGCTCTCGAAATGACCTTCACCCGGTTGACCAATCAGGCTTCAACACGTGCGGAGGGGCGAACCTATGCAGCGCGTACACTTGTCTACGAAGATTGTCGCCGCGATATCGAACTGACACTCGGGCCAGGTCTGCTCTCTGCACTGGGAGCACCTCTCGAACTGCTACTGACAAGCGCTCGCTGGTTTACCTACCATGCTGCGGCGATCTATCGTCAGGAGCTAACGAAGTTGTATCACACCATTGTCCAGGCCACCGGTTCACCTGTAGTAAATGCAGCAGTTTTCTGGCAGCAGGCTCGTCCCCTGCTCTTTGGTGAAGGACCACCCCCCATCGATGGGCTGCTCGCTAATTTCCAGGAGCGCTGGGCCAGCATCCTGGCACTACCAGAGGAGGTGCAGGCAGTACACTATGCGAGCGGGCAGCTCCGCGAGAAAGTGCATGAACTCTTTGCAGCGCCCGAACCGGGGTGGTACACAGCCCGCCATCACAGTCCCGATATCATGCTTGCTGCGACAAGCGCTGAGGCCATCGTGCGTGGTGATTACCAGTTTGTGCTGGGTGAGATACACATGGGCGTGAACACGTTAAACCCCGCCCTGTTTATGGCTCAGCATCCCTCGCCAAAGGATGTGCTGCAAATGATGGAAGTAGATATCCCCGAAACTCTCATTGTTCCTATTCCACCAAGCGACTGGCCTGGCTTGACCACTCGTACCTCGCTGGCATTAGTCGCACCAAAGGATATTCGCGTGAATTTGTCCCCCGATGTTTCACGCACGCCAGCCTTACGGAGCATTCCCATCGGCGAGTTAGTTCTCGAGGATACTGGAAACGGCTTGCACGTGCGCACACGCGACGGACAATTGCATCTGGCCCTGATCGAAGTCTTCGCAAGAGCACTCTCGTCGCTCACTGCTGACCTCTTCAAAATGCTGCGTCCAGCTCCTCATACCCCTCGCGTGACGATCGACCAGCTCACAATAAGCCGTGAGACCTGGACCTGTAGCGCAACGGATCTGACTTTTGCCTTCGAGAAAACCGAAGCGCAGCGGTTTGTAGCTGCTCGTTACTGGATGCGGACACACTCTATGCCACGCTTTGTCTTTGTTAAAGCACCCGTCGAAAGCAAGCCATTCTATGTGGATTTCGCCAGCCCGGTGTACGTAGAACTATTCGCGAAGGCAGCACGACGTACCGTGAATGCTGGCAGCGCCACTCCCATGACCGTTACTGAAATGCTGCCTGAGCCACACCAGGCATGGTTAACTGATGCCGAGGGGCAACGCTACACCTCTGAGTTACGCTGTGTTACTTTCGATGCGCGCTCGTAATGAGCCTATCCAGATTGGGAAGAGCTACAAGCATAACTACCTCCATATCTGAAAGACCGATGCAGGAGGAGCTTAGTGCTGATTACTTGAAATTCCGGGCGCGGCAGACCATTTCCAACCTGGACAGCTCCCTCAGTACATATGGGCAGAAATGGCTGTGTGATAGAATAGGAGAAAAAAGCAGGGGGTGATACTGAGTGAAGAAGAACGAGCAGCGTTAGAGCAGGTCACGAAACGGCACAAGCGAGGAGAGGTGGTACGTGTGCGTTCCACCTCTCCTCGCTTGTGCCCTCGATAGCCGGGAGCGCAGACTGCTAGAAGAGCGTGCGAAAGGCTCCCAAGGACAGCGTGGTCACTCTACACAAAGAGAGCCTGGCTCGCCCATGGTTAGGCAAAAAAAAGAAAAGAGGAAAATCATGATTCTTGATCGTGCTCGGGCAAAGAACCGATTGATCCATCCGTCATTACGTCAATGGGGAGACCATCTCATGCAAGAGGTACGTGCCCAACGTCTGCGGGAGGATGTAGTCAAACTTCCTGCACCTCGCAATCGATACAGTGCGCCAGAGGCGATGGCACAGGCGGAAGCGTTGCTCATACAGGAATTTCACCAGCCCTCCTGGGAAGTGGAACGGCACCCGTTCTCCTTGACCAACACTGTAGGCTTTAGCGATCAAGATTATTTCAGCCCCCAAATGTATGCACAGATGGATGGGGTAAATATTGTTGCTTGCAAGCCAGGGGAAGCCTCCCAAGATGTCATCATCGTGCTCGCTCACTTCGATACCATCCGCACGAGTCCGGGAGCGGATGACAACACCGCCTCGGTCGCCGCCTTACTCGAACTGGCACGTCTTCTTACTCCTTACCGTTTCCAAAAAACGATCATGCTGGCTGCGGTGGATATGGAAGAACTCGGCTTTTTCGGCGCAAAATCCCTCGTTGCTGAGCTGATTCAGAAACGCCGTATCCTCGGCTGTATCAATTTTGAAACCATGGCCTACATGGACCCGGCCCCTGGAAGCCAACACCTGCCAAAGGGCATGGGATGGCTCTTTCCTCTGCAGATCCAGCAGATCGCCCGGCGAAAGTTTCGAGGAGACTTTACCTCGTTGATCTACAATAGACGGGGCAAAGGGTTGGCTCGAATGGTTGGTGCAAGCCTCAAGGAGATCATCAGTGCAGAGCAAACGATTCTCCTGCGCGATCCAAACGATCTCTTTCTCCTTGGCCCTCTGCTGCGGTGGATAGTGCCGACGATCGAGAATTTCTCACGCAGCGATCATATCGCGTTTTGGGAACGGGGGCTTCCAGCGGTGATGGTCACCGACACCGCAAACTTCCGCAATCCGCACTACCACAAGCCGACAGATACTCCAGAGACGCTTGATTATGAGCATCTTGCGAAGATTGTGGTCGCCACAGCCCTCGCTCTTGCGGGCACCGGGGAAATCTGCCTGTAAGTGATGGTGGTTGCAGGTGCTCGGAAGAAAACACGTCATTCAGCTCAGAAGCTGCTTTAGATCCCGAGCCAGGGCCTGTAAAAGAGACGCTCGAGCGCCGTGTAGAAAGAAATGATCGCCGGGTAACATCCTCAAGGTGAAAGAGCGACACGTTTGGTCACGCCAAGCTGCCAGTCCGTTATGAGTTACTCTGCTATCCTGCAGACCTCCGAAAGCAGAGATTGGACAATCAAGTGGGGATTCGGCCAGGTAGGTATACGTCTCGCAGATTGCAAAATCTGCTCGCAGGACCGGCAGTAGCAAACGCATTAGCTCAGCGTTTTGCAGCACTGGCTCCGGTGTACCATTCAGCAGGCGCAGTTTCTCAATGAACTCGGGTTCGGGTAATTGACAAATAGATGGGTCTGGATGCGCTATATGGGGAGCACGGCAACCAGAAACGAACAAGTGCATCACATCCAAGCTATGCTGGCGGAGGTGACGAGCGAGTTCAAAGCTGATCAGCGCTCCCATACTATGGCCGAAAAACGCGAATGGCATATTTAGATACGGATGGAGAACGTCCGCCAACGTCTGAACGAGCGGCGAGAGGCGGGTAAAGGGAGACTCTACCAATCGGCTCTCCCGCCCTGGTAGTCGGATCGAACAGACCTCTATCTGGAGGGGCAAATCATTGGGCCAGGTGCGAAAAATAGAGCTTCCTCCTCCCGCGTACGGAAAGCAGAACAGGCGCAGGTGAGCCAGTGGATTGGGCTTGGGGCGAGTTACCCAAGAGTCAAAAGTCGACGCGCTTAGCATTCTCAATTTCCCTTGATCTCACTCAGTGCTGCAAACCGATCAACCATCACTACGTTAGATGCTCTTCCACTGGGAGAAACAAAGGTCTACCTTATGGCCCAACATGGAAGAACAGGAGACCATCGAAAGAACCATTTATGAAATCCCTCCCGGAAATACGCACATAGCCGTGTGGGGAGATTCCATCGCTCTTGCTTATTGCATACTGCGTGGCTGCCGAACTGGATCAGGCTTCATGCATTATCCATCTCCATTCGTTTCCGTAGGCTGAGCGGCCTCATATCAGTCCACACCTCCTTGATATACGCCAGACACTCCGCCTTAGATCCGCTTTTGCCGGCATCTCTCCAGCCCGGAGGGTTCTGCCGGTCGGCAGGCCAGATCGAATACTGCTCCTCGTGATTCACGACCACCTTGTAGACTGTATTGTCTTCCTGGTCATCTTGCTTCATATTACCTGCCTTTCAAAACGTGTTCAAACGTCTGATTTCTACACTTGCCAATGGCATGAAGCCCTTGTGACTTCTACGATGCCAAAGATGCATGCAGCACACCGCAGGGAGTTCACTCCCTGTGTGGCGGAAGCCCCGCAACGAACTGCTGGTAGAGGTTGATCGCGCTATTCTCATCGCGATCCATCACCAAGCCACAGTTCTCACAGCGATACGTCCTCATCCATAAAGGCGTGTTTCGCATATGCTGACACGCATGACACCTCTTGGTCGTATCACGTTCACTGATGATATGCAGTTCTTTCTCCAAGCGCAGACACTTGTAAGTCAGCATCTGCACAAAGTGGGAGAGACCCCCATCATTATACACCATGCGGTTGCGAATGCGCCGCTTGGTTTTCTCTTTGGGCGTCTCGTTCTCTTTCTTCGGAAGGACCATCTGCCGAAGGGCGTGATCACCAATCACCACAGCTCTTTCAGCCACCTATCCGCCACGCCCTGCAAGAAATGTCCTGGGTGTGTGCTACAATTACTTTGCGCTCAACAATAAGACAGGAAATACAAAAGCAGAGTCCCCAATGTATGAAGCAAAGAAACGAGGGAAGGGAAATGCCAGGTGAAGCAAACCATTTTGCTGTTGTCCTTGAACGTATCGTACGCAATGCGCTGGCCCAATTCAGGGATATATCCGATGTCGACCTCAATTGTCCCCTTGAACTTCCTGAGAGCAACACGGCCTTTGTGCTGGCCACGCATCTTATAGGCTCCGCTGAATACTGGGTGCTGGAGTTGGCAGGCGGGAGCGATGTGCAGCGCGACCGGCTCTCAGAATTCCGCGCCACTGGCACAGGAGCAGAGGTAGCAGCACGCTACGAACGCTGGCTGGCTGCTATGCAGGAGTTGCTGCATACGCTCTCCGACGAACGGCTGGATCAGCCCGTGAGTGTACCCGCTCGCTATCATCCTGCGCTAGATGAAGAGCC
>Ga0137379_10002734_pt1 | contig 16365 bp, 13 predicted proteins | sample SagtaG_18_FD_104812 | JGI IMG/M metagenome (GOLD analysis project Ga0137379, IMG submission 104812) | Vadose zone soil microbial communities from Sagehorn Ranch, Mendocino, California, USA - Sage2_L_80_16 metaG | ecosystem: Environmental > Terrestrial > Soil > Vadose zone | place: USA...
CGCGTCATAGCGGTTCCGGTCAGGCACCGGTAAATCACTCGTTCGCCTCTCGCCCTTGCGGGGGCAAGAGGCACGGGCATCTTAGTTCCCCTTCTCTCGGCGGGAGTCCCCGACGTTGGCTGGTCGCAGGTCCCTGCTCTTAGCCATGAGCGGTTTTGCGGTGGCCTGTAGTGGCGGGCCACGGCCTGGATCTGTTACGCCCGCGGAAATCCCCACCCTTAGGTCCCAAGCGAAGCAGCAACCCACGAATGCGCAGATCCGTTTCCGTCTCGCCGCCGCCTTGATGGCCGCCGGCCGCTGCGATACGGCCATCGTGGTCGCGAATGCGGGACAGATGCTGGCGCCCGCTGACGCGCTGGGACCGATGGTGATCGGCGGGTGCCAAGAGAAGGACGGCCGCTACGACCTCGCCTTTGCCACCTACACCGACTTCGCCAACAAGCACCCGCAGACGCGGGGAGTCGCGGCGCTTCGTGCCTTGGCGCAGCTCGCGCTCCGCACGCAGGCCACCCAAACGGCCAAGCTGGCGCTGGCGCGCGAATCGACGCTGACATCGCTCGCCCCCGAGCCGTCCACCATCGCGGTGTTGCCGCTGACAATCGCCGGCGACTCGAGCCTGCAGCCGCTGTCGCGCGGGCTCGCCGAGCTGTTGGTGTCGGATCTGGCTCTGGTGCGCAACCTCCGCCTGCTCGAGCGGGTGCAGATCGGCGCGCTGCTCGATGAAATGAAGCTTGGGCAGAGCGGCCGTGCCGATTCCGGCACCGCCGCGCGCGTCGGCCGGCTGCTCCGCGCCGAGCGGATGGTGCAGGGCGTCGCCGCGATCACGCAGAACGGTCCCGTGCGCATGTCAGCGACGGTGGTTCGTGGCGACGGCACCGTACGGTCGGGCGCGCAGGCGAACGGCACATTCAAGCAGCTGCTCGATCTCGAGAAGCAGCTCGTGTTCGGGCTCGCGACGGAGCTCGGCATTCAGCTGACGGAAGCGGAGCGGCAGCGGATCCTGCGTCAGGGTCCGAAGAACCTCGCCGCGTTCCTCGCCTACAGCCAGGGACTCGAGGCGCTCGATCGCGGCGACTATCGCGCGGCAGCGGCGGCATTCAGCGCCGCGGTACGCTCCGATCCGTCGTTCCAACAGGCGCATCAGCAGCAGCAGGCGGCTGAGGCCGCGCCCGTGGTCCAGGCGTCGCCGGGTGATCTGGTGACGGTGGTCGAAGCTGCCGCGCAGGTCACCGTGCCGGCCGAGCCGGCATCGCTCGGCGCGCTGCAGCAGGCGACCACGGATGTCTCGCCGAACCCGGCGGACGCCCTGGGAACGACCGGCGTGAAGAGCATCGTCAGCCATCCTACCAATGAGAGTCAGGGCATTACGAGTGTGGTGAGTGCGTCCGGCGTGATCCGCATCATCTTCAAGCTTCCGTGACGCGCGCGCGCGCCTTCCTTCTTTCAGTCGTTGCAGTCGCTGCACCAGGCATGCTTCGGGGGCAAGCCGCGACGACCGTGGCGCGCACCGGGGCGACCTTCGAGTCATACAGCTTCGGCTCCGGGTTGGCCTTCACCCGGATCAGTGAATTCACGATCCCCGTTACGGTGACGCAGCGCTTGGGCGACCGCATCGTGCTTGACGTCGGGACGGCGTTCGTAAGCGCATCGGTCCGCCCCGTGGGCAACAACGGGACGATCGATCACTCCGGCCTCGTCGATACCGATCTCCGCGCCACGATTGCCGTTGTGCCTGGGAAGTTGGTGTTCAACCTCATCGGGACCATTCCCACCGGCGCGACCACCGTCCCGGACACGACGATTCCGCTCTTTGGCGCGACCGCGACCGATCTGCTGGGGTTCACGACGCCCAGTTTCGGATCCGGCGGCGGGATGTCCGCGGGATTTGCCTCGGCCTTCAAGATGGGATCCAACTGGGCGATCGGGGCGGGCGCGAGCTATCGCTACGGCGCAAGCTACACGCCGGTGCGCGGTGGCGACGAGCTCACGCCGGGCGGCGAGATTCGCGCGCGCCTCGGCATCGAAGGGCCGTTCGGGAAGGGGAAGTACTTCCGCGGCGCGCTGGTCTTTACCACGACCGCCGCGAACGACATCAGCGGCGGGACCCAGAGCACCATCGGCAACCGGGTGTTGGGGTACGCCGCCGCGAGCCTGCCGCTCGGCAACTCGAACCTGTCGATCTATGGCTGGGACATGCGTCGCCTGCGCGCGGCCGCCGGCACCTATCCGGTGCCGCGCGGCAACGTCCTCGCGCTCGGCGCCCGGCTCGAGCGGCCGCTGAGTCCGAAGACGACGCTGGCGCCGCTCCTCGAGTTCCGCCACGAATTGACCGGCCCCGGCCTCACAATGCAACTGCTGGGCTACCTGGTGCGGACCGGGACCGATCTGCGGTACCGGCTCAGCGAACACGCCACCGGTGTCATGCAGGCACAGTTCGCGTTCGGCTCGATCCACAACGATAGCGATCAAAGCGTCTCCGTCACCGGTCCTCGCCTGGGTGTCCTGATCGAATGGGCCCGGTGAGCCGCGCCTAGGAGGGCGCATGAAGCGTTTCTGTCTGCTGCTGGGTGCGGCGCTGACAATGGCGGAGTGCGGCGGTGATAGCGCTCCTTCTTCGATTACCTCGGTCGTGATCAGCGGCGATTCAACGGTTGGGCTCAACGGCACGCTGCAGCTGACGGCCACGGCCCTCGCGGGGAACGTTCCGATCGCGACCGGCCTGACGTACATATGGATTTCTTCCGACACCACGAAGCTTCGCGTCTCGCAAACGGGGCTGGTGAGCGGCGTGGGGCTGGGCAGCGCCAGCATTACGGTCACCGCCGTGCCGCTGATCAGCCCGGGGGTCTCGAGCGCCCCACTTTTCATTCGTACGCGCATCGCCAAGATCTTCCTGCAGCCATTCGACATCGTCTTGGCCTCGCTTCACGATACCGTTATCGTGACCGCCGACGCGCGTGATGCGCAGAACGGATCTGTGCCCGGGATCACGATATCGTGGCTGTCGCGCACGCCCGGGATCGTGACCGTGGCTGACAGCGGCACCCATAAAGCGATGGTCACCGCGGTAGCCAGCGGCACCGGTCGGGTCGTGGCCACCGGCGACGGCGTGTCCGACTCCGTGACAGCCTCCGTAGAGCTGGTCGCGGCGAGCGTCTCGATCATTCCCAGCTCGTTCCCCGTGTTGACGGCGTTCGGCCGTACCGTACTGGCGACCTGTGTCGCGATCGATTCGGCGGGCGACACGATTCCGAACCACTTATGCAACTGGAGCGTGCTGGCGCCGGGCGTTGTCTCGGTGAATCCGGTGACAGCACACACGACGACTGTGACAGCCGTGGCGAATGGCACGACCACGATTCAGGCCCAGGCGGCCCCAGGCGTGCTCGCCTCCAGCCCGATCACGGTGAATCAGATTCCGAAGACTGTGCGGATCTCTCCCGCGAATTTCGGCACACCCGATGTGACGATGACGACCAATCAATCGGCCCCGTTCTTCGCGACGGTCCTCGATTCCCTCGACCATCCGGCACTCGAGGACAGCGTCACCTGGACGTCGAGCGATTCCGCGCGCGCCAGTCCCGCCGCGACGGCAACACTCGATTCGACGGTGATTACGACGTTCGCAGTCACGGGAGGGGCGACGATCACCGCGACCGCGGGCCCCGCGTCCGGGAGGCGCGTGGTAAACGTCAGCGCGTCGCCGATCAGCTTTGCGGCGGACGTGCAGAACATTTTCAACACCAGCTCGCCTGCCTGCATCAGCTGCCATCCCTCCGCCGCGGGCATGAACCTCACGGCTGGATCGTCATACAACAGCATCGTGAATCAGGACGCGTCGGAGGTGCCGGCGATGAAACGGGTGCGCCCGTTCATGCCGGATTCCTCCTACCTGGTGCACAAGATTCAGGGAACCCAAACGACCGTCGGCGGCAGCGGCGCGCGCATGCCGCTCGGTTGCAGCGGCAACGGCTGCCTGTCTGACGTGACCATCAACATCATTCGGAACTGGATTCTACAGGGGGCGCTGAATAACTGAGTGGTGCTGGCTTCGCCCGTTCAATAAATAGAGGACCAGGAACACCGCCGTCGCAGCGCTTACGCCGAACTTCCACATGGCGGGCGCCGCCGACGTCGAGAGCAATCCTTCGATCGTCCCGGCAATCGCGAGCAGCGTCACCACCGCGCCGATCATGCGCGCCGCGATGCGTCCCTCCACAACCAGCGCATCTCTGCGCGTGCGATCGCCAGGCGCAATCATCGCTTTCGCCAGGCGAAAGCCCGCGCCGGCCGAGATGAAGATCGCCGTCAACTCGAGCACGCCATGCCCCAGGACGAACGTCAGGAGGTAGGTCAGCGCCTGGTAGTTCTGAAACAGTCCGAGTACGAGTCCCAGGAGCAGGCCGTTGGTGAACAAGAGCCAGGCCGTGAGCAATCCGCCCGTCACGCCCCCGACGAACGTGCCGAAGGAGACGGTGATGTTGTTCGTGATGATCCACGCCGCCGCTTGCGGCCGGTATTCCTGCTCCGTCTCCGCGTAACCGCTGCCCTCCGCCTGGTTCTCTGCGGCCGCCTCGGCGCGCGCCACCATGCCCGGCGGCAACAACTCGTCCGCCAGCGCGGGCCGCTCGCGAATCATCACGTAGCCGACAGCGGCGGGAACCGAGAACAGCAGGAACGCGAGCAGCACGTACCGCCACGACTGCACCACCGCCGCGGGGAAGTCGCGCAGGATGTAGTGGGGCAGTGGCGTCCGCTCCTTGCCGCGTGCGCGGTACAGCGCGTTGTGCCCCGCCGTCACGACTCGCTCGAGATAGTCGATCACGCGGGGGTCGACCTGGTAGGTGCGGGCCCGCGCAAGGTCGGCGGCCACCTCGCGGTACTGTGCGGCGAAGGCCGGAATCTCTCCCGGCGCCAGCGCCCCGACGCCCAAGCGCTCCATGCGCAGCGCCGTCGTGCGAAACGCCTCCCACGCCTCCCGTTTCTTCTGGACGAACCGCTCGGCGGGAACGGTGATGCGGCCGGCAGCGCCCGCCTTGGCCCGCGGGGCAAATCGGCTGCGCCGCTTGCGCTGCTCCTCGGCAAACACCGTGACGAGATAGGCCTGCCCGTCCGCCGTCCGTCGTGGGATGCGCTGCTCGAAGCGACGGACGAGATCGGTGGTGATGCGCACCTGCACCTCCGGCGTCAGGTCGTTGACACGTCCGAGGAAGCGATCGAGCAAGCGAAACTCGTCTTCCGACAACTCGGGCGGACCGGTCTCGATGGGTTCGGCCGTCTCCTCCGTGGCCGGCGCCGGCGCACCCAGCGTCCAGTCGGTGGGGTGATCGCGGACGACGATCGTTCCCGCCGCCATGTCCCCGGGACGCTTGTTGCTCCGGTGCAGGAAGATGGAGATCAGTGCCGGCGCGAAGGGAATCGGGAGGTAGCTGTCGATCAAGCGAACGAGATTCCGAACCACTGCCGCCCGCGGCGTGATGGAGTGGCCGGTGTCCATCACGACGCGGACGCCGAGTGCCTGTTTACCGGGTGTCCGCCCGCCGTTGAGCGCCTCAAATAGGGTGAAATAGCCCCACAGGAAGCAGAACGTCAGGAGAATGATCACGGCGCTGAGCCAGCTTCTCGCCATGCCTTTGGGTAGCAGATCGCCAAGAATGGCCTCAGCGCCGAGCCACAGGAGGAGCAGGCTAAGCGCCAGGAGCAGCAGGTCGATCAGTCCCGCCGCCAGCCGCGACCCGACCCCGGCCAGCTCGAACTGGACGTCGACGTGCTCCGGCGTTTCGACGCCGTGATGCTGCCGTAGATCGAGGTCTCGCGCGGAAGCCGGCATGTCCTCATTTTACCGCGTGTCCCCTCGCGGAGCGACCCATCAACACCAACATCAGGCCCATGCGGCTGGGCGAAATTCTCGACGGAAGCTTCAACATCTACCGGCGTCACTTCGGCCTGTTCATGCGGCTGAGCCTGATCCTGGTGTGGCTTCCGACTGCTGCCGGCATCTACCTGAACCTGCGGTTCAGCAAGACTCCGTTCGAAGCCCTCAGCTTCTTCCAGGAGCACGTGGCAGGCAGCATCGGCATAATCCTGTTGTTTGTCGTCGTCTGGGCCGCGTGCAGCTTGCTGCTGAAGGCCGGTACGATTCGGATCATCTCGGACTCCTACCTGGGCCAGGAGCCGGAGCTGGGCGCGTCGCTGCGCTTCGGCGTCGACAAGATCGTTCCGCTGCTGCTGGTGACATTCAGCAAGGGGCTGCTGATCATCCTGCTGTACATCGTCAGCGCAGTCGGCGTGGGGGCGTTGTATTTCATGGGGAAGCTTCTGGGGATGGGCGGCCTCATGATCTTCATCGGGGTCGTCGGCGCATTCTGGTTCCTGGCGTGGGTCCTCTGTGCGTACGCGACCACGACGCCCATCGTGGTGCTCGAGGACCTGTCCAGCTCGTTCGATGCATTCAGCCGCTCCTGGGAGCTGACGCGCGGCGCGCGCCTGAAGGTGTTCGGCACCGTGGTCGTCACGTGGCTGATTTCCGCGTTTCTGCCGCAGCTCGTCATCGGTGGCATAAGCGGGGTGTTGGGCGTCGCGGGCAACGACGCGTTGCAGCCGTTCTTCGTCGTGGTCGCGTCGCTCCTGGGCATCGTGCTGGCGCCGATTCTGCCGTGCGCGCTCACGCTGTTGTACTACGACCTGCGCGTGCGGCGTGAAGCCTTCGACCTCCAGGTCCTGAGCGAGCAGTTGGGGACGGGGATGACGGAGACACGCTGACGGGCTCCTGGCTGTTCCTGCTGCAAGCGTCGTCCGGACCTGCGCCTATCCCGCCTGACTCACTGCGGCGCGTGATCGGGCAGGTCTTCGCGCGCCCCGAGTTTCAGTGGGTCGAGCGCCGGCGCGTCCTCGCGTGGCTGGCCCGCCAGTGGCAGAACCTCATCGACTGGCTCAATCGCCAGGCGGGGCAGCATCCGATCGGGTTCGACATCGGCCTGGCCATCGTGGTGGTCGCGCTCGTCTTTCTCATGGTCCATATCGGCTACGTCGTGTGGCGGATCGTTCGCCCCGGCGTGCGGTCGCCCGACGGAAAAGCGGCGCCCGGGTCGGCTGCGATCCTGGACGCGGCGGGCCATCTCGCTATCGCGGCACAGCTCGCGCGCGGCGGCCGCTACCCCGAAGCCCTCGGCCACCGCTTCCTGGCGCTCGTCCTCGAGCTGGACCAGCGGAAAGCGCTGCGCTTTCACGCGTCGAAGACACCGGCGGAGTACGTCTGGGAAGCCCGGCTGACCGACCGGGGGCGCGCGACATTGGCCGACCTCGTCGCGCAGCTGTACCGCCACCTCTTCGCGGCCGTGCCGTGCGATGCCGGCGAATACGAGATGTTCGGCGCCGCCGCGCAGGAGCTCGTCCGGGGCCACTATGTCGTACCGGCTTGAAATCGCCGCGGCCGTCCTCCTGGCTGGCGCCATCGCTGTTGCGATCAGGGCCGCAAATCGGAAACCACGCGAGCCCGAGCTCGATTTTCGCACGTCGACCTACCTCACCGGCCCCGGCGGTAGCAAGGCACTGCACGAAATCCTCGTGAGTCTCGGCCGTCTGTCCGAGCGGCGCCGAACGTCACTTGCGACACTCGCCACCGAACGCGCGCATCGGCCGGCCATTCTCGTGCTGCTCGATCCGGTCATCGATCTTGACGACGCCGAGCTGCAGCAGGTCGTGCGCTACGTACGCGCGGGAGGAGCGGTGGTGGCGGCGGGGGATGGCGCCGGCGTCACGTCGTGCGCGGGATGGCGCACACAGCCTGGCGGGCTTGGCGTCCGCGACAGCATCGGCGTCCGCGCGCTGGAGACGGATGTGCGGCTGCCCGCCACCCAGCGCGTGTTGACGGCAAATCCGTCGAAAGCCGATACGACGTCGCAGGCGCCGCTCGAGCGCCTGAAGAAGGGTGGCGGCGAGGACGACGAGTCCCGGCCCGGCATCTGCAGCACGCTGGCGCCGTTCGCCGTCGACACGGTCGTCGTGGCGTTGAACAATCGCCCGGCGATCCTGCGGCTACGATATCGCGGCGGCGGCACCATTACCCTCGCCGCCGATCGTCAATGGTTCACGAACCGCGCCTGGCGCGATACCAACCTCCCGGTCGCACTCCTGCCACTGCTCACGCCGCGGCCCCAGCGACCGGGGCGCGTGGCGTGGGACGAGTATCACCAGGGGTTCGGGTCGGGCAGCCAGGCGTCGTTCGCCGGCCGCACCTGGAGCTGGTTGCACAGCACGCCCGCGGGATGGGCGATCCTCCAGCTCATTGCCGTTGGCCTCGCGTGGCTCGCGATGACGGCGGTGCGCTTCGGTCCCGCGCTTTCCGTCATCGAGCGGCGGCGGCGTTCGCCCCTCGAGCATCTCGAGGCGCTCGGCGCGGGGCTCGAGAGTGCCGCAGACGTCGACACGGCCGTGCAGCGCCTGGCGCTGGGTTTGCGCCGGCGCCTGAGCCGAGCCGGTCATGTCGGCAATGGCAACGTGCTGCCGTGGCTCGAGAGTTTGGAGCTGGCGATGCGCGGTCCTAAGGGCCGCGGCGCTGTCCGCCGCTTACATCACTTTCTCACTGCACGCGATCGCGATGAGCAACGCGTGCTTCTGGCCGCTCAAGCCGTGGAGGACGTGTGGGAGGAACTGCGCCCGCGCACGACGCGCAACGCATCGTAGAAGCCCTGCGCCGTGTGGTGCTGGGTCAAGAAGCCGCCACGCGCGAAGTGCTCGTCTGCCTGCTCGCGCGCGGGCACATCCTGCTCGAGGGCGTTCCCGGGACCGCCAAGACACTGCTGGTGCGGACCCTCGCGCTCGCGCTCGATGTGCGCTTCGTGCGCATCCAGTTCACGCCCGACCTGATGCCCGCCGATATCACGGGCATCACGCTGCTGACCGGGGCACAGCAGTTCTCGTTTCGGCCGGGACCGGTCTTCGCCGATCTCGTGCTCGCGGATGAAATCAACCGCGCGCCGGCGAAGACACAGGCCGCCTTGCTCGAAGCGATGCAGGAGCGGACGGTGACGGTGGACGGCCAAAGCCACCCGCTGTCGCCGACGTTCACGGTGTTCGCCACACAAAACCCGATCGAGTTCGAGGGCACCTACCCGTTGCCTGAGGCCGAGCTCGATCGGTTCATGGCCAAGGTGCTGGTCGGCTACCCGTCGGCGGAGGTGGAGCAGGGGATTCTGACGAAGTACGTCGGGGGCTTCGAGGCCGATCGGACCGATACCTACGGCGTCACTCCCGTCATCAACGCCGACGGCCTCGACCGCCTCCGTCAGGCCGTCGATGGGGTTCGCGTCGAGCCGCGCATCACCGCGTACATCACCGCCATCGTGCGCGCCACGCGCGAAGCCGCTTCGCTCACGCTGGGCGCAAGCCCGCGCGCCGGCGTGTCGCTCTTCAAGGCGGCCCGATCGGCCGCGCTGCTCGATGCCCGAGACTATGTCATCCCCGACGACGTGAAGCTGCTCGCCCCGGCGATCCTCCGGCATCGCGTCAACGTCGCCCCCGAGCTCGAGCTCGAAGGGGTGACGGCCGATCAGGCACTCAAAGCGATTCTGGATCGGATCGAGGCGCCCACCGCGTGAGCATGCAGCCTGTCCTGCTGGCCGGGGCCGTCATCGCGGCCTTCATTGGACTGTGGTATGCGCTGGGCACGGTCGCCGGCATTCTGTGGACGCCGCGCGCCATCGCGATTGCGGCCGTCCTCTCGCTATTTGGCGCTGCGGGATTCTGGACGCCGTGGGGGCTCGACGTGATGCTGCTCGCCGATCTGGTGTTGATCGTCCTGGTCTGGCTGGACGCGACCCTCGCGCAGCCGGTCACGGTGACGCGAGAGCCGTTGCCTGCCTTGTCGGTCGGCCATCCCGGCGAGGTGACTTATCGCTGGACCAATCCGGCCGGCCGTCCCGCGCGTCTGCAGGTGCGCGAAGTGCGTCCCGACATCCTGGGCGGCCCTCAGCCGCCGCGTGTGTTCACCATCCCCCCGCGCACCGTGGGGCGTGAGACGGTGCCCGTCGTTCCAGTGCGGCGCGGACGCGAGACGGGGGGCGCCGGAGGTTTCGTCCTCGATAGCATGGGGCCGCTCGGAGTCGGCCGGCACCGGGTTCACGTGCGGCTGCCGTGGGAGGTCGTCGTCTATCCGCCGCTCGTCTCCGTTCGTCTCCGCGCGTCGGTCGCCGAAGCACTGCGGCGGCGCGATGTGGGGATGAAGGCCATTCGCCGGCTGGGGGAGGGGCGGTTGTTCGAGTCGCTGCGTGAATGGGTGCCGGGCGACGATCTGCGGCACATCGATTGGAAAGCGACGGCGCGGCGTGCCAAAGTGATCACCCGGCAGTACGAAGCCGAGCGCCGGCAGCAAGTGCTCCTGGTGCTGGATACCGGCCGGCTCATGACCGCCGACGTCGCGGCCGGCGTGGCGCGGCTCGACTTCGCGGTCCAGGCGGCGCTGGAGCTGGCGTATGCCGCCGCACAGCACGACGACAACGTCGGCATCATGACGTTCGCCGACGGCGTTCAGCACTTCGTGGCGCCCGAGCGCGGCCGAACCGGCGTGCGCCGGGTGATGGACGTGCTGGCCGAGGTGCAGCCCAAGCTCGTCGAGCCCGACTATCCCGGCGCGTTTCGGTACCTCGCCGCGCGCAACCGGAAGCGCGCGTTGACCGTGCTGTTCACCGACGTCATCGATCGCTTTGCCTCCGATGCCCTGGTCGCGAACGTGGCGACGCTGCGCCCGCGCCATCTTCCCCTGGCCGTCACGTTGCGCAATCCCGAGCTCGATGCCGCGGCGATGCGACGCCCGAAGACCCCGCGCGATGCGTTCCGAAAGGCGGCGGCCGAGGAGCTGCTCCATGCGCGCGAAGAGGCGCTGGGACACATGCGGCGGGCGGGCGTGCTGGTGATTGACGTCATACCGGAACGTGCCGCGCAGGCGGTGGTCGCGAAGTATCTCGACCTCAAGCGTCGAGGCACGCTCTAAGTCACTGTCTGGCCTGGGCAACCGGCGTATTGTATGTTCGGACCTCACGTACAGGATTGGACTGGATGCGCGGTCTCAATCGAGCCACCCCCCTCGTGATGCTCGCCGTGGCACTGGCGGGCGTCACCTGCGCCTTCCCGACCGACAAGAGCGACAAAGTGTTCGTCACCCTCCAGGCGCCGTCGCACGTCGTGCTGCGCGGGCAGGAAGTCTCGATCTATGCCCAGGCCTGGCGAGTGATCGGCACCGACACGCAGGCGATCACCAACGTCGATTTCGCGTTTGGGAGCGGCAGCGGATCGATCGCGCGGGTGGACAAGGACTGCTGCGGCTACGCGACGGTGACCGGAGTCAACAGCGGGACGGTGGACATCGTAGCCCGCGCGGTGGCCTTCGAGCACGCCGAGGCGGCCGATCTTTCCCTGCGCGTCGCCAATCCACTCGAGATCGACAGCGTGCGCCCGCGCGATGCGCATTACGGCGAAGTGGTGACGATCTACGGCGTCGGCGTGGACTCCATGTTCCTGGCGAGCCTGGGGGGCGTCAACCTGATCGAGTACCCGTTCTCCCGGGTGCGCGATACCGCGGGCCTCGGCCAGATCAAGTTCTGGGTGCCGCCGCCGGCGCACAGCGGGCAGCTGTTCTTCCTCGGCGCCGGGGTGTTCGGCCTCGACACGGGCACGACCATCGTCGAGAAGGACGACATCTTCGAGCCGAACGACACGATCCCCACGGACATCAACCTCGACCTGGGCGGGCCCTGGCCCGGCACGCCCCTGGCGCCGATCCTCTTCACGAACCCCGCGCTCGCGTTTGAACCGGTGGACCGGACGCTGGGCGAGGGCGAAGACTGGTTTCATTTCCACACGTTCGACTCCACCCAGGCGCTCACTTTCTTCATTAAGTACCCATCGTTCGGCGACACCAGTGTCGCCGCCACGCGCACGTTCCTCCTCGACTCCCTGTACTACAACACGGGTGCGGTTGGGGACCCCGTGGAAAAGTTTGTTGGTCGCGACTCCGCCGACTTCATCAGCTCGGACTTCTATCGCTGCAAGGGATTTGAATTCAGCCCGGCGCAGCTGCCGCGGGAATCCACGACGGTGGCGCTGAAAACCCTGCCCAGTCACGACCTGCACATCGTGACGTTCTTCTCGCGCGTCCAGCGGTATGCCTTGACTGTGGCCCAGGGCTACTTCACCGCTGATTCACGCATCAAACCCGATGCGTATGAAGAGAACGATCTCTGCCATTACACCGACAGCATTCCGGGCCAGGCGAATCCCAAGTCCCGGATCCACGTGTCGAACGTTCAGTTCAGCGACACGATGAACATCGACAATCCGTTCGAGCTCGACTGGTACCGGATCGAGGTGCCGTCACACTCGTTGGGGGACTCGGTGTTGTTCCGGATTCAAAGCCGGCCGTTCGTTCCCGCCGCGCGCGACACGTCCGATATCGATATCTACGTGGAGACGGTGCCGGGCTCGACGGGATCCAGCGTGTCCGAGGTCGGATCATCGGTCAACGCCGGATCGACGGAAAACCTGATGCTCGACCTGTCTGCGGGTTCGTACTACGTGGCGGTCGTGGACTATGCCGGCGTGGCCATGCGGTACTCCATGTGTATCCGGGCGATTCCCCTGCTTGCGCCCATCCGCACGTGCACGCTCATCCAGCCGGGCCCTGCGGTGCCCGGCCGGAGCAAGGCGCGGCCGCAAGCGTCAGCGCCGCTGAGTGGGTCCACGCGCAACAACTCCTTGTTCGCGCTGCGCCGCCGGCCATGACGGGAGCCGCCGGATCGACGATGGAATGCCTGAAGTGTCACACGCCACTCCCGGACGGCAGCAAGTTCTGCTACGCGTGCGGCGCCGACGTGACCGGCGGCGGCACACTGGGCGCAACCAGCGGCACCGAAGGCCTGATGCAACGGCTCCAGCGCCTCGTCGAGGGCAAGTACCGCGTCGACCGGATGGTCGGCAAAGGCGGCATGGGTGCGGTCTTCCTCGCCCACGATCTCACGCTCGAGCGCGAGGTCGCCATCAAGGTGCTCCCGCCAGACATCTCGATGGACGCGCATATCGTCAAGCGCTTCCAGCAGGAAGCGAAGACGGCGGCGAAGCTCGACCACACCAACATCATTCCGATCTATCGCGTCGAGAGCGAAGGGGGCCTCAATTATTTCGTGATGAAGTACATCGCGGGCACGTCGCTCGAGGATGTGCTCGACCAGAAACAGCAGCTGACCATCGATTACATCCAGCGCGTGTTGTGGGAAGCGGCCTGCGCCCTCGGCCACGCGCACCAGCGCGGCGTCGTGCATCGCGACGTGAAGCCGGCCAACATCATGTTCGATCACGACGGGCGCGTGATGCTGACCGACTTCGGGATCTCGAAGGCGCTGCAGGCGGCGAGCGGCTTCACCGGCACCGGGATGATCATCGGCACGCCGCATTACATGGCGCCCGAGCAGGCGAAGGGCGGCACCGTCGACGGGCGCGCCGATCAGTACTCGCTGGGCGTCGTCGCCTACCGCATGCTCACCGGCGAGCTGCCGTACAGCGGCGATTCGGTGCACACAATCCTCTATAAGCACATCTTCGAGGAGGTGCCGCGCGCCAGCGGCAAGCGCCGCGACTCGCCGGAGTTCCTGACCTCGGCGATCGCGCGCTCCCTCTCCAAGGAAGCCGACCAGCGCTTCCCGACGATGGAGGAGTTTGCCACCGCGGTGTGGCCGGAGCAGCCGGTCGCGGTCCCGCGGAAATCCGGGAGCACCCCAAAGGCCCCACGCCGGCCGCCGCCACCGCGCAAAGCGAGCGCCGATGCGCCGACCGAGGTGACCAACGCGCCAACGACGCCCATCCCCCGCGCCGGGATGAAGATCCCGGCGGAAAAACAGAAGCGGTCGGGCGTCGGGATGCTGGTCGGCGCGTTGGTGGTCGTTGCCGCCGGCGTCGGTGGGTATCTCGCGCTGGGTAAGAAGAGCGAGCCGCCATCCGCGTCGCCGCCTCAAAGCTCTGCAGCGGTGGAAACGGTGCGCGTCACGCAGCCGCCACCCCCCGCATCGCGGCGGGGGAACGACAGTCGGCGGCAGACAACGCCTCCACCCGCACCGCCGCCCGCGCCGGCCGCTGCGCAGGGCTACGTCTCGGTGAACTCGAATCCGCCGGGAACGCTGTTCATCGACGGGCGTGACCTCGGCTCGGTCCCGGTGATCGAGGAGCCGGTGTCGGCCGGGCGGCACACGATCCGCGTGGAGCGGGCGGGATTCAAGACCAAGACCGAAACGATCGACGTGCCGGCCAATACGACGGTGCGCAGGACGTACGTCCTCGAACAGGAGGGCTCAGAGTGATGCGTCGCTCGACCTGGCTGCTCCTCGTCATTCCCCTGATCTTTCCGCCGGCGCTGGCCGCACAAACGGTCCAGAACGCCACCCTGCGCCGCGCGCAACAGGCGTTCGACAATCTCGATTACCGTCAGGCGCTCACACTCGGCCAGGCTTCGCTGCGCGAGCGCCTCACCGGCTACGAGCGCGCGCGCGCGTACGAGCTCCTGGGGTTCACGTACAGCGGGATGGACTCGATTCTCAAAGCGGTCGACGCGTTCAAGCAGGTCGTGCTGATCGAGCCGGAGCGCGACCTCGATCCCAATCGGACGTCGCCCAAGGCGCTCAGCGCCTTCCAGGTGGCGCTCACCCAGATTCTCGTCATCCGGCAGCTGCGCGTCGACAGCGTGGAATTCATCGGCGGCCAGGGGGCGGTCGGCATCCGCTATACCGTGACCCAGCCCTCGCGCGTCGTCACCCGGATCACGGGGGGGGGCGGTACGCTCGGCAGCATGCGGATTGATTCCACCGTGGCGAACGGGCAGGTGAACATCCGTTGGCCGGCTCGAGTGGCCAGCGGTGACCCGGTGCCGGCCGGGAACTACAACGTCGTGGTCGAGGCGACCGTCGGACAGAACAGCTTCTCGACGTCGCAACCGATCCGTGTCACGCACGGGGCGGTGGATACGGTCGCCCATCTGACGAGCCTGCCGGGCTACACCTATCTGCCCGAGACCGAAGTGCCGCCCAAGAGCTGGCGGCCGATGGGACTCGCCCTCGTGTATACGGGCATCGCGCTCGCCGGGACGTCGGCGCTGTCGAACGGCAACCTCGGATCGGCGTCGCTCCGCGAGGGCTCGGCGATCGGCGGGGGGATCGTGCTCGCGGGGTTCATCATGACGCTCAAGAAGCCGGCGCCCCAGCCCGCGCGCGGCAACATCCTGTACAACTCGCTGCTGCGCGAGCAGATCGCCCGCCGTAATACCGAGATCGCGCAGGAAAACACGCGCCGCCGCCAGCAGGTGGCGTTGACGGTGGTGCCGTTGCCACGGACCGGAGGTGGGCGATGAGGAGGGAAGGATGGAATGTTGGAAAGATGGAACGTGTGGCCGGAATGGTCGCAGTTATGCTTTCCATCGTTCCATCATTCCATCTTTCCGCCCAGCATTTCGCCATCGGCCCGCAGATCGCCTTCGGCGATTATCGCGAGATCTCGGCTGATCTCCGCTATAACGGGGGGGGCATCGCGGCGAAAGCCACGGTGGAGTGGAAGAAGTTCTCCGCCGATGTGGTGCTCTCAAAAGTGAAGTACAAGCCCGACTCGCACGGCACGGCGACGACCGAGTTTGACGCCTCCGAAGTGGATGTGCGGTTGCGGTATTACATCACCGGACCGGTGTCCGGCGAGCTAGGGTTCATCAATCGCAAGGCCGATCCGGAATTCGAAGCCCAGTCGGTCGGCGCGATCACGGCGGGCGCACAGATGGCGTACGTCCTCGGCCCCGGCGTCCGCATGGCGTTGCGCGGCGGCCTGCTCCTCGGCGCCAAGTATTCGGGGGGCGGTACCACGTCGGGGTTGGGGGCGCTGCAGCTGGGGCTCGGACTGACGGTCGATGCGCTGCACGGCCGCGTGCGGGTGACGGGCGACTACGGATTCCAGCGCTTCTCGCGCAAGACGGACGACGGCAGCGGCCCGCTGCCGGCGCCGATCCAGCAGTCGCTCGGCCGTATCGGGTTCGCGGTCGTGTTCTAGTGCTGCCCGCAATGCCCGCGTTTGCGTGGCCACTGTGGAATGCGCGTTGCATCCTAATGCAGAATCTCGAACGTCTTTAGGATGCGGGGCTCAGCAGCCGGTGAGTCATTTGTCCGGCAGTCGGCTGGTAATGAACTGGGAGATGCGGCCGGCTGCGGGCGGGTCCAGGTTCGCCAGCACGGCCACAACGTAGCCGGCTGTGGGGCAGATCTCGAGTTCGCCATTCATCCCGGGAGCGCCCCCGCCATGACCAAAACAGCGGATGCCGTTGGTCGTGCGATCATCGAAACCGAA
>Ga0137379_10002746_pt1 | contig 16342 bp, 16 predicted proteins | sample SagtaG_18_FD_104812 | JGI IMG/M metagenome (GOLD analysis project Ga0137379, IMG submission 104812) | Vadose zone soil microbial communities from Sagehorn Ranch, Mendocino, California, USA - Sage2_L_80_16 metaG | ecosystem: Environmental > Terrestrial > Soil > Vadose zone | place: USA...
CAAGATACAGGGGTGGGCGCGCAAAGGACTTCGCTGCGGAAGAGGAAATTTCATGACGTGGATTTGGCCAACTGCTTCTTGGTTGTAGCTGCCACCTCATCAAGCAAACTGCATAAGAGAATTCTCCGATTCGCAAAGCGTACAGGAGTGCTCTGCAATGTTGTGGACGTGCCGAAATTCTACGACTTCTACTACCCTGCCGTGGTAAGGCGTAGGGCTTTGCAAGTCGCTGTTTCAACTGGAGGCGAAAGCCCAGCGCTTGCACAACGCCTGAGGAAAAAACTCGAAGCACAATTTGGTCCGGGGTATGGAGATTGGGTCGCAGAACTTGGGAAGGTGCGAAAGAGAATTCGCAATGGCTCAACGCAGGCTGCGAACCAAAAAAAACAGCTACACGAATTGGCAATTAAAGAGTCGTTCCGCAAATTCCAGAAACGCCGCAAGAAATAAACTAGCAATCGCTGTGCCAATGCTAGCCGTTACCGCACTCTGCGCAATTTGATGCATTTGGTTGTGATTTTCAGCTTTGCTATCGGAAGTAACGGTATGCAGATCGTGCCCAGTTGCTCGCGCGCCTCGGGAGCTTTTTGCTAGACGGAAATTGAAACAGGGTGCGCAGCCTCGTGTAATCTGGATGGGTGAGAGAGGGTGCCGGAGGCCCACCGCGTGGCTCACCAACCAAGGTTCGTAAAGAACCCGGATTCAAGGCATTGAGACCGAGAATCGAAGACATCTGATCGGCTACTCCTGGCTGGACCGACCCTCACTGACGCTCCCGAGCCCGCCACGCCCGCTGGCAGCCATCCGGCGATGGCCATCTTACAATGGCGATGTATCCTGTCGGCTGATCTGCGGAGAGCACTTGCTGCCTTGCAACTTGCGGAGGATGTTGCGCAAGACGAGCTGAAATCTTGACGTTTTGAAGAAAAGCGGTGCTGTAATTTGGACAAGCCAGCAAAAATTCTAATCAGCGGCATTTTCGTGGGTGCGTTGATCTACGGTCTTGGAGAAATGAACACGCACCGGCTAGAGCGCAGGGTTCAGGAGCTACAGAGAGCGTGTGTCGCCGAAACGGAAGCAGAAGCGAAGAAGCAAGGGACTTTTTCCGCGTTGGCGAGCATTTTCTCAGGAAAGGCGATATGTGATCCCGTCGATTTGGCGAGATCTGAGGGCTACAGTGGCATTCAGGGACAATTGGCCGCAGCGGAACGCGATGTTTTGCGATGGGCTAACTGGCCCCAAATCTCTGCTATCGCAATCCCACTCCTGTGCTCTCTTCCTTGGTTGTGGTATTTCTTTCTGCGGCGGATTCGGGAACTCCGCGAAGCCATTGCCGGGAAATAGGCACACGAAATCCGCGCTTACGGAAGAATGCCGCCTCTGCGGGTTTGCCTTGCGCCGTCAGACGAACGTCCCCACGATTGGTTAGGTCCTCTCCCTTGCTTGCGAACCGAGCGTGCGCGCGTAGACCCGCGTAAATTCCGCGCCAAAATACAAGAGCAACGCGGAGTAGTAGATCCAGGCGACGACGACCACCAAAGAACCGGCGGCTCCGTAAGCGGAAGCCGACACACTCTTCCCGATATAAAACCCAATGACAAATTTTCCAGCGGTGAATAACAAGGATGTGAGCGCCGCTCCGATCCAAACGTCACTCCAGGCGATTTTGGTATCAGGCAGAAACTTGAAAATCATTGCAAACAGAACGGTGATAGAAAGCAGAGAGAGAAGAAAATCAAGGGATTCAAACCAGAACGCCGGAATCGGAAGCATGCCTCCAAGATATTTTGTCACGGCGGCCAGAAGCGCGCTAAGCAACAGCGAAACCAAAAGCAAGAATCCGATGCCGAGCACCATACCAAAGCTCAGGAAACGCTCCTTGACGAGGCTTAGAATGCCAGCCTTGGTGTCCGGACTTACGTGCCAAATGCTATTCAGAGCATCGTGCATTTCGCAGAATATCCCGGAAGCACCTAAGAACAACGCGAACACACCGATCAAGCTTCCGATCACTCCGCGGGCAGGCTTGTGGGCCGATTGAATCATGGCCTCAATGGCTTTCGCGCCATCTCGGCCTACGAGTCCTTGGATCTGCCCAGCAATTTCACCTTGCGCAGCTTGCATCCCAAAAGCCAGGCCGGCAATTGCAACCGCGATGATCAGGAGGGGAGCCAGAGAAAAAATAGTGTAATAAGCCAGCGCTGCGCCCATCCGGGGCGCTTTGTCCTTGCTCCATTCCAAATAGGCGGTTTTTAGCAGCGCGGAAATCGCCCTCGGCCTAAAGAACAAGCGCAACCCACACCCAGCTTGGACCTGCAATCTCTGTTCGTTCTCTGACGCAGAAATGGATGCTGGCCCAGCTTCGACTGCGTGGGTCTCAACGTTGGGGGAGCTCGCGGACGGAGAAACCATACACCTTCTCCACGCGACATGCGGTCAATCCGGTGGCCGGGGAATTCCCAGATATCTAGTCCACCGAAAATATTAACGACAACTTCACTGAGTTTCACGCTTCGCGACGATCAACGCAATTGGATTCTCTACCGTCAATGCGAGGCGGACCATACAGGGGATTATGGATGTCCATGCAGGTCTTGCGAGCAGTCGTTTATTCGTGCTCCTCTCATTAAAATCGCCGATCTCGCGTGCGACCGAGTCTGAGACCCTGCTCAGGCGTTTACATTATTCAGGGGATTGCGGTCATCCCACCTCGACCTAGACTTAATGGAACCAGCCGCATGCATCCGTATCTATCCGGAGGCAGTGTCCAGTTTGAGGCCAAGATGAATTTCCAACGCCCGGCACGCAGTTTTCGTTTCAGTGGCTTTGCCATGGCATCGATTTGGACCTACACGTACTGCGAGCCAACTAATCTATGCGCAGCTGGGTCATTCCGATTCTCGTCGTTTTCGCGTGGTCTTCATTCACCCGGAGCCAGCAGACTAGCCAAAGCAACAAAGTTTCTTATGAAGGCCAAAAGGTCACGGCAGTGGAGTTGGTCGCGAATCCGAAGATTTCCGTAGAGTCTTTGCGACCGTTGGTGCAACAGCGAGCGGGTGAATCGTACTCAAGCTCGAAGGTGGCCGATACGATTTCCGCTCTGCAAGGAACTGGGCGGTTCAGCAAGATAGAAGTCGACGTTAGGTCAGACCCTGGCGGGCTGCAGGTGACGTTCGCTCTGGAGCTGGCGTTGTACTTTGGAATTTTCGACTTTCCGGGCGCGACCAAGAGCTTTTCCTACACGAGACTCCTGCAAGTCGTGGATATCCCGAACCGAACGCCGTACAAAGGGGAACTCGTATCGAAGGCTGAAGACAATCTTCACCAATATTTTGTTTCCGCCGGTTTCTTTCAAGCCCAGGTGCAAGCGCAATCCCAGTTCGATGAAGCTCACATGCTCGCCAATGTGGTGTTTACCGTCGATTTGGGGAAACGGGCGAAGTTGGGAAACATAGAAATTCAGGGAGCGGAACCCGGCGAAGCAGATCGCTTGCGGCGTGCAACGCGTTCCCTCTGGGCGACCGCTACGGGAGCTTCTCTCAAACCTGGTAAGCCGTACACCCCCAAACGAATCGATTCAGGCGTCAAGCGCATGAAGCGGGATCTCGCAAAACAAAATCACCTCGCCAGCAAGGTTCGTCTGGAGCACCCTGACTATCACAAAGACAGCAATCGCGCCGATGTGGTTATTGATGCCCGGCCGGGCCCGATCGTCAAGGTACATGTCACGGGCGCGAAGCTTTCGGCGCTTCCGTTCCTTCGCGATAGGCAGATGAAGAAACTGATTCCCATATTTTCCGAAGGAGCTGTAGACCCTGACCTGGTGGAAGAAGGCCGGCGGAATCTGATCGATTTTTTTCAAAGCAAGGGCTATTTCGATGTGAAAGTGACCACGAGTTTCCAAAACGAGTCCTCGCACGTCGAGCTGGTCTACAACGTCGAGCGGGGATCCCGCCACAGAGTGGAGACCGTCGATTTCCGAGGGAACGAGCATTTCGACAACGATCTGCTGATCCGGCAGGTCACCGTGAAGCCTCACCGTCTCGTTCTGCTTTCCCGAGGGAAGTTCAGTGAAAAGCTGCTCCGTCAAAGTGTGACGGGCATTACCGCGTTCTACAAAAACCTGGGATACGAAGACGTAAAAGTTGACACTGATGTTGTCGATCGTGAGCTGAAAGTTTACGTGACTTTTCAAATCGCCGAGGGCACGCAAACACTGGTTCACAACCTTACGATTGAGGGGAACGCCCACATACCCAGCTCGGCTTTCTCGCCGAAAGGGGGCCTGCGGCTCAGGACGGGCCAGCCGTTTTCCCCGAAAGCGCTGGCTGACGACCGCAGTCACATCATGGCCGTGTATTTGGACCAGGGTTTTCTCAATTCCGACTTCGACTCCAAAGTCACACGTTTGCCGGACAATCCGCACAGAGTAGATGTGACCTACACGATTACGGAGAGACAGCAGGTACAAGTAGGCGAAGTGGTTCTCCTCGGCAATAAGAAGACGAGAGCATCGTTAATCAAAAAGACCGCACACATCAACCCGGCAGCCCCTTTGAGTCAACGAGCTTTGCTGGCAGGCGAGAGCGGATTACATGACCTGGGCGTATTTGATTGGGAGAGCGTCGACTCTCGCCGCACCATCACCGATCAAATGAAGGAGGATGTACTCATCAAACTACACGAAGCCGGCAGGAATGAGATTACCTACGGTTTTGGGTTGCAAGTGGCTCGCCGTGGAGGAAATATCCCCTCCGGTACCATCGCCCTTCCTGGGCTGCCGCCTATTACTAGCGGAGCGGCGAACTTCACCGCTGACGAAAAGACGTTTGTGAGTCCTCGGGGCTCGATCACATTCACCCGCTACAATCTTCGTGGTCTCGCAGAATCGGCGTCCGCTTCCATTTTGATTTCGCGGCTGGATCAACGTGCTCTTGCCACCTACACCCAGCCACACTTCAGAGCGTCAAGCTGGAGTTCGCTGTTTAGTGCGTCGATCGAGCGCACCACGGAGAATCCCACCTTCGCGGCGCGTCTGGCGGAAGGCTCATGGCAACTCGAGAAACCACTGAACAAAGATAAAACGCGGAGAATTCAGCTCCGTTATCGGTTGCGCCGAACGATTCTGTCCGATTTGTTAATTCCTGGATTGGTGTTGCCGCAGGACCAGCGAGTCCGCCTTTCGACACTTTCCGCCACCTGGATTCGCGACACTCGTGACAAACCCCTGGATGCGAGTCGCGGTTTCTACCAGACTTTGGATCTGGGAATCACCCCAAAAGCTCTGGGCTCGAGCGCCAACTTCGCACGTTTCTTGGGGCAGAGTTCCTACTACAAGTCGTTCGGTCCGACAGTCTGGGCAAACAGAATTACGTTGGGCCTCGCCAAGGCTTTCGGCAACAGCGACGTGCCTAGCAGTGAAAGCTTTTTCTCCGGAGGGGAAACCACTCTTCGGGGTTTTCCTATAAACGGGGCAGGGCCTCAACGCACGGTGCCCGCGTGCGGCAACCCCGCTGACCCCGCCACGTGTGTAAACCTCCAGGTACCCGTTGGAGGCCGTCAGCTATTCATCCTCAATTCGGAATTGCGTTTTCCTCTGGGCATTAAAGAGGGATTGGGCGCTGTGGTTTTCTACGACGGTGGCAACGTCTACCGCGCAATCAACATTAGCCATTTCATTCAAGACTACACGAACACGATAGGCGTGGGGCTCCGGTATAAGACTCCGGTGGGTCCTATCCGGTTTGACATCGGACGAAATCTGAACCCTGTTACGGGAGTGAACGCTACCCAGTTCTACATCACTCTGGGGCAGGCTTTTTGAGATCCACATAAGGTGCCCTATGACGTGGCAAAGAAAACTCGGTTCGATAGCAGTGGTTCTCGTGACGAGTATCGCGGTCCTCGGTGCGGCCGGGTACCTCGTCCTCCGCAGCCCGAGATTCCAGGAATACTTACTCGCTCAAATTGAGAAACAAGCAAGCGATGCCACGGGAGCAGAAGTGCAAGTTCAGAATTTGGCGCTCCACCTCTCACAGCTCACCGCCGACGCCTACGGAATTACAGTGCGTGGCAATCAGCCGGCATCCGCGCGCCCGCTCGTTCAAGCGGACCAACTCAGGATTCGTCTAAGAATCATTTCGCTGCTACGCAAAAAGGTTGATCTAAGCGAGATCGTCCTCCGTCACCCAGTGGTGAATTTCCAAGTCAGAAAGGATGGGACCACGAATCTTCCGACACCTCCGAAATCGAATAGCAACACCACGAATCTGTTCGATCTTGGAATCCGACACGTTCTGCTCGAACATGGCGAGATCTATTACAACGACGTCAAAACCCCTTTGGACGCCGAGCTGCATGATCTACAAGTCGAAATCAAAGCTGAGCTCATTGGAAAAGGTTACGATGGCAAGCTTTCGTATCGAAACGGACGCGTTTTGTATGGAAATATGAAGCCGCTTCCTCACGACCTGACCGCCGCCTTCAACGCAACTCCTTCCGAATTTACGCTGAAGCCTCTGCTTCTTACGGTGGCTTCCTCCACGTTGGAATTGCAAGGCCAAGTACAGAACTACTCTCAACCGTCGGCCAGCGGGTCTTACAAGGTTACGCTTCACGCGCAGGAGGCGAGGTCGGCTCTCAGGAACACTGCCCTCCCAGCTGGTGAAATCACGTTGACGGGTTCCATACGGTATCAACAGCAGGAAAACGTGCCAGCGATACACGCTCTGGATTTGGATGGGCGCTTGAATGGCCGCGAATTGGCGGTCAGCACAGCCGATCTTAATGCGGTCGTTCGCAATATCCGCGGGGAGTTCAAACTTTTCGACGGAAACCTCGATGTGCATGGACTCGAGGCAGACCTGCTTGGTGGACATATGACGGCGACGGCAACGATCCAGCATCTTGACACCAATTTGGTAGCTAAGCTCCACGCGTCCGTGCAGGCAATCTCATTGAGTGCCGCTAACGCCGCCTTACGAACCACGCGTCTCAGTCCGATGCCGGTAGATGGACAGATTAGCGGAACCGCTGATGCAGCGTGGGCTGGCAGCATCAAGAACATGGAGGCCCGTTCGGAGATCACGCTGAAGGCGGCTCTCCCCAGCAGTCGGACAGCGCCTGTTCCCGTCCACGGTGTGGTTCACTTGAACTATGACGGTCGAACCGCAACGGCGACGCTCACAGACACATCCGTCGATACGCCGCAGACGCGTGTGGAAATAAACGGAACCGCGGGCCAGAAGCTCAATCTCAAAATACAAGCGCATGCGGCAGACCTGACAGAAGTAGATGCTCTCGTTGCCGCATTCCAGGGAATCGGGCCAGAACCGTCTGCAAGCACTTCCTCTCCGCGCTCCATGAATCTCGCCGGTGCCGCTGATTTGCAGCTACTCGTCGAGGGCACTGTGAATGACCCTCGTATTCGAGGCCAGCTGGCCGGCCGAAGCCTTCAAGTGAAGAATACCCAGTGGCGCAGCCTGGAGCTGAGATTGCAGGCCAGCAAATCGGGCATCTCGATCCAGAATGGCTCGCTCGTGAATGCGCGCCAGGGCTACATCAATTTCGCCGTCGGCGCTGGTCTCGCAAACTGGCATTACTTGCCGTCGAGCCCCATCACCTTGGAGGTGAGTTCGAGGGATCTTGCAATCAATCAGCTACTGCAGCTCGCGAGGCTTGACTATCCCATTTCCGGCAATCTTTCTGTCGATCTCTCGATGCATGGCTCTCAATTGAACCCGATCGGTAAAGGATCAGTTCGGCTGACGAGAGCCACCGTGTATGGACAGTCGTTGCAGCAATTATCCATTCAGTCCGAAGGAAACGGGGATGCGCTTACCTCGTCGCTAGAGATGAGTTTGCCAGCGGGCTCTGCGAAAGCGAATCTCGTTCTCTATCCGAAACGCAAAGGCTACGAGCTTCAACTCAACGTTCCTGGCATCAACCTGGCACAACTGAAAGCAGTACAAGATAAAAACCTTGGAGTGGCAGGCGTACTCACCGCGAATGCGAACGGACGTGGAACCATAGACGATCCGCAATTGACACTCACGGCTCACATCCCTCAACTCCAGGCTCGCGACGCGAGTATCTCGGGCATCAAAGCAGACATCACCGTCGCCAATCATCAAGCGCAGTTCATACTGGATTCAGAGGTTCTACAGACCTCCGTGCAAGCCCGCGCGACCATGAATCTCAGCGATGGGCACTACACTCGCGCAACGCTCGATACAAAAGGACTGCCGATCGAGGGCCTTCTTGCACTGCGCGGGCCCGCCAAAAGCAACGGCCCACGCGGCATCGTGGAAGTGCATGCTTCCGCCGAAGGGCCATTAGATGATAAGACCCGGGCGCAAGCGCAGGTGATCATTCCAACTCTCAAGGCTGAGTACCAGGGTTTACAGATCGGGAATGCGCATCCCATTCACATCCATTACGCCAATGCCATCGTTGTGCTCGACCCTGCGGAAATTTCTGGAACCGACACAACCTTACGGCTCCAAGGTCAGCTTCCGTTGCAAGGCACGGCACCCGTGACGCTCTCCGCTATAGGTACAGTGGATATGCAGCTCGTGCGTTTCTTTGAGCGTGATCTTCAGAGTTCAGGAAAACTGCAGCTCGATGTTCGCGCGGCCGGCCCAACGGATCATCCAACTGTCCAAGGGCAGTTGCGCTTACAGAACGTCTCCATAGTGCCAGCCGATGCTCCCGTGAGCCTCCAAAACTTGAATGGAGTCCTCGACGTGAGCAACGACCAAATAACGATTACACAACTTGCTGGGGAGTCGGGAGGCGGACAGATTTCCGCCCGAGGGGTGATTGGGTATCGGCCACAGCTTCAAATGAATGTCGCTCTTCAAGCCAAGAACGTTCGCATCCGCTACCAGGACGCAGTCCGGACTGTTCTCGGGGGCGACCTGAATCTGGTCGGTACAAGCCAGGCGGCGAATCTGAATGGTCGGGTACTCATCGACAGTCTAAGTTTCACGCAGAATTTCGACTTGGCAACGCTGGCCGGGCAAGTCCAATCGGGCCCGGAATCCGCCCCCAGCGAGGGGATGGCCAACAAGGTCAAGCTGGATATCGCGGTCGCAACGGCTCGCGATCTTAACCTTACGAGCAGCGCCGTAAGCCTCCAAGGACAAGCCAATCTGCACCTGGTCGGCACTGCCGCTGATCCCGTCATCGTCGGGCGAACAGAGTTTACGGCTGGGGATATATTCCTGATGAATAAGCGCTACCAGATTGAGCGCGGAGTCATCGAGTTCTCGAATCCACAGCGCACTGAACCGGTGCTCAACTTGCTGCTCACGACCACGATCAACCAATACAACTTGAGCCTGACGTTTCGCGGACCGCTCGACAAAATGCAAACCAGCTACGTCTCCGATCCTCCTCTCCCAACAGCGGACATCATTAATCTCATTGCCCGAGGACAAACTACCCAACAGGCCGCAGCTTCACCGTCGAACTTTGGAGCAAGTTCGCTTCTGGCGCAAGGGGCTGCTAGTCAGGTGAGCGGCGGAGTCCAAAAGCTCGCTGGTCTCTCGAGTTTGTCGATCGACCCGACACTAGGCGGCAACAACTCCGATCCAGGTGCCCGCATCGCGATGCAAAAGCGGGTTACCAACAACTTCTTGTTCACTTTCGCGACTGACGTTACCTCCACACAGCGAGAGCTCATCCAAGGGGAATACCAGTTCAATAAACGTTGGTCCGCTAGCGTGACTCGAGACGAAAACGGCGGTTTTGCAGTCGACGGCAAGTTCCACAAACGGTACTAAATGTCGGTTCGAATCAGAAACGCGTTTCTGTCTTTTGCGACGTCGCTTTTTAGTCTGCATCGCCTCGATTTGTGGTGCGACAACCGCCTTTGCTCAAACAACGGAGGTCTGTGGGGAAGCTGCCGATGCGCCTGGAGCCGTGCGAAAGACCGCAGAACTAAAGCCGGATGTGGTCTCATTCTTGACCCCATCCTCGGCATGGATAACGGTCTCACCGCGGCTCGTGAAATCTCTAGAGCAACGCCGACTATAGCGATCGTGTTGTGCACAATGTTCGCAACAGCTGCGCTGGAGCGGGAGAGCCAAAAGTTCGGCATCCAAGCGGTCGTCGATAAAATCAACGCGGGAACGCAGCTCGTGGGCGTCGTGGAAGACGTGCTGAATAACAAGCCTTAGCGTGTTCGTAAAAGGCCTCTACGGCTTCATGCAAACGCCCTCGCCAACAAGCAGGGAGAACCGGTGGTTCCCGCGCTGGTGACGGGCACATTCTCCAATCCCAAGTTCGCTCTTGATATCCAACAGATTGCGCAGATGAAGGTCAAAGGACTAGTGCCAAATTTCGACAACCCCCCATCGGTTACCGGGACACTGCAAAATCTGCTCGGAGGCCCACGAAATCCTGCTCAAGATTCGCAAGCACAGGGAAAGCAGCAGCCTGAAGAACAGAATCCAGTGCAGCAGTTGATGGGAATCTTCGGAAAGAAGAAAAAACCGAATCAACAGCCCCCGAAGTAAGAGGGAGTTCAGGACCTACATAGCAAAGAGTCAACCCCAGGCTTGCGTGATCTAAAAAACTCTATTACGCTGGCGCAGTTGCCAGCGGTACCTTCCCTCCCAGCCCGCTATCGGTCGTTCCAGCTTCAAGTCAAATTCTTGTCAATGAAGGATGACGTATGACACGCAAAAACATTTGGGCGACACTTGGTGTGGCGGTCGTTCTGAGTTTGCCGTTGTCTGCCTGCAAAGACACAAAAGCTCTGCAAGAGAACGAGCAATTGAAGGCCCAGGTGGTGGAACTTCAGAAAGAGAACGGCCAAGTCGGAAACGATCTCCAAACAATGACAGCTGCCCGCGATGCGTTGACGAAAGAGAACGAGAAGCTTAAAGCGGAGATTAAGACTTTGAAGAGCAAGCACTCCGGAAAGAAAGCTGCGAGTCGAAAACGTCGTCGCAGTTAATGTCACAGCAACTTTACGGTCCGCACATGGTTTGGAATGCGTGAACCGATTTCTGTTTTCAGCGTCAGAAAAGGGAGATTAGGATCATGAAAACGTTTGAGGTGCAATTTCGCTATCAGGATCGAAGTGAAGGAACGGTGGAATCGACGATCAAGGTGGATGCGTCAAATCTTCCTGGAGCGGTCGGTAAGGCAACACGCGAGTTTGTCAAAGGCTTGGACCGCAAACAGAGATTCGATATGAACAAGAATGGGCTTGAGATTACGGCCAAGTCTGTCACGACAACCACGGAGGCGCAGGCAAAGACATCCGCGGGGGCCGTCGCTAGTTGACAGCTCAGCAGAACCGGAGCAGGGCCGAGATTCTGCGCGCTTACCATTGCTGACGGGTAAGTCGCGAAACCGTACAAATGTCGATTCAGGTGACTTCTGGCTTGATGCGTTCCTTAATGAAATGGCACAACCGATGTTTCCCGCGACCAATTAACTTTTCGTTCGAGTCCAATACAAACTAGAGCTTCCCCATAGCCATAGAATTCGATTCAGGCGAATCTAGCCGATTCCTCCACCCCTGAGGACTCCAGGAGGGACGCGAATTGTAAATATTTCGGCTCGGCGTATTTTTCTTAATAAACATCGAGATCCCGCCCAATAACCACTTGTCTGCTATACCCGGAGAGCACTTCTTGTCAAAAGCTCTTCTGGCGATGACGCTTGGGGACGCAGCGCTGGCCGCAGAACAATCGAGGCATGATAGATGATCAGCAAGCGAGGCTTGCCCTTGCTGGCTAGCTCCGCGAGTTGCCTTGTGTTGGTGTGATACTTCGCGGCATAGGGTTGCAAATCCGGCCGCTTCGTAAGCCATTCTAGCCGGCTCGCCTCGTGAATGAGAACGTCACAACCGTGCCACGCATCGATGGTCGCCTGGGTAGAACTCGTGTCGCTTGAGATCACGATGCTGCGGTCGGCGGTGTCGAATCGTCCCCTGACGGGGAAAGCGTCCACCCAGGAGCTAGACCAAACCATACAGCGAATCCTTGAACTCTACACAGAATGGGGCCGTTATTAACGCGATCACCGCTGCCGTCTATATCTGAGCCATCTCAGCCTGCTAAGGGAATTACCGGATAGAACCACACTCTTCGACTGACTACGTTCGATCGTATGAGGAGGGTTCTCATGCCGACAACAAACCCGATAAAACGGAGCAATCGGATCGCTCTGATAGCCGCAGTGCTCGCGCTTGGAGCCGTGGTCCTTGTCGCCAAAACGTCGAGCAGGCCATGGTCTGATCCTCAGTTTGCGGTCAAGGCCGCGCAAAGCTCATATGCTGAAGTTGAGCTGGGACGGCTGGCTGCGCAAAAAGGTCAAAGTGAGACCGTTCGCGCTTTCGGCCAAAGAATGGCCACCGATCACGCAAAAGCAAAACAGAAGCTAGAAAGGATCGCTGCCCAGGAGAACATCCGTCTTCCAGAAGATCTGGATAAGGGCGCGAAGCAAAACTACGAAAAGCTTTCGAAACTGTCCGGTCCAGCCTTCGACCGCGCTTATGCTCAGCACATGGTCAAGGATCACAAGAAGGACGTAGCGGAATTTCAAAAAGAAGCATCGGCTGGAAAAAACGAAACGATCCGCGCATTCGCGGTAGATACACTTCCTACTTTGCAGGATCATCTAAAACAGGCCCGTGAAATAAAGGACCTTTCGGATAGGAGCGTTACTACTGTCCCCGTACCCAATGTTCCAAAGTAGGGATTTGTCGCATTACGAGACAGTGAGCCAAATCCAAATCACTCTGTGGAGACCTCTGAATTTGCAAGAATCGCGTTCATTCGTAAATCTGAACCGAGAGGTTCAACCATGGTCACAAACGAATTTGTAAAGTGCGCGCATCCACCCTGTCGATGCAAAGTCGAAATCGACGAGCAATATTGCAGCGCCGCCTGCGCTTCAAAAGAAACTCAGCAGGTGCCCTGCGTTTGCGGATACCTAGAATGCGCCCTGAACCGGCGATAGAAATACAAGCTGATGAGTCTGAACCGCTGCCGGACGTCGTACCTTGAGGAGTAAAAGGATGCGGCAGAATGTGAAATCAACTGAGAACATTTCAGACAGGCTCATTGCTGAACTAGAATCTTATCCCTATTGCCGCTTCGCAGAAGGCGGAAATACAGTCGACCCTTTCTCGGCCTCGCCCTCAAAAAAGAGAATTTCAAATGCGCGGATGCTTTCTTCCAAATAATTCTGGAAAAGGAGGAGTCACATGCAAGTTCGCGAAGTCATGAGCAGAAAAGTGCTGGTCGCATCTCCTGACGATACGGTTGAAAAGGCTGCCACTCTGATGGCGCAAGTGAATTGCGGTGCGCTTCCGGTCGGCGAAAACGACCGGCTAGTTGGAATGATCACGGACAGGGATATCGCGCTTCGCGCCGTCGCCAAGGGCAATCCGCCCGACCATTGCACGGTCCGCGAGGCGATGTCTCCCGGCGTCAAGTACGTTTTTGAAGACGAGACCACGCAAGCCGCTGCGGACAGCATGAGCGGTCTGCAGGTCCGCCGGCTTCCGGTTCTGAACCGCCAGAAACGCCTGGTAGGGATCGTATCTCTAGGGGATCTCGCCTTGAAGAGCAACGGTCCAGCGGCAAGCGCTCTGAAAGAAATTTCAAAGCCGAACGGTGGCGCCGCATAACTCGCACCATGACGATTGACGCCAGATTAAAAAAGAAAGAAGGTGTTCATGTACCCTCGGAATTTAGTCATGAAGTTATTGGATCTAAAAAAAATACCGTACGAGCACCGCGTCCATCCAACGGCTTTGACCGCTCAGCAAGTAGCAGCGGCCGAACATGTCCCGGGATCGATCGTGGCCAAAACCGTGGTCGTAAAAGCAGATAACAAATTCGTGATGGCAGTGCTTCCGGCTTCGGCGAAAGTGGATTTACCTGCTCTCCGCGAGACGCTCCGGGCGAACGAGCTGAGGCTTGCGAAAGAGGCGGAATTCTACGGCTTATTCCCGGATTCTGAGCTCGGGGCGATGCCGCCATTCGGCAATCTTTATGGGCTTCCTGTGTATGCCGACGAATCGCTCGCCAGGGATCGAGCGATTTTGTTCAACGCGGGAACACATCGAGATGCAATTCGAATGAGCTACCGGGACTTTACCCGTTTGGCGGAGCCCAAAATTTGCTCCTTCGCGGCAAGGCGCGGGGCGCGATCATCGTGAGATGAATCCTTTGTTGGGAAAGCCCCAGCTAGGTTCTCTCTAAGGAGGCGCTTGGCGTTCGCCTTCGCAGCTGATTCGATGAACGATAACGGCATCACCCAACGCTTCCGAGACCGCACCGAGGCAGGCAGATTATTATTGGCTTCCCGCCTCGCCCGTTATGCTGACCGTCCGAACGTATTGATACTCGCTTTGCCTCGCGGCGGAGTGCCTGTTGCGTTCGAGATTGCACGAGCTCTGAACTTGCCTTTGGACGTTTTCCTCGTGCGAAAGTTGGGTGTTCCAGGGCAGGAAGAACTGGCAATGGGCGCCGTCGCGAGCGGAAATGTGCGGATACTGCAACCGGACGTGATTGAAGGTCTACGCATCCCTCGATCCGTTATAGACACCGTGACGGCCGAAGAAATCCGAGAGCTTGCGCGGCGCGAGCGAGCCTTCCGAGGCGATCGGCCGAGCCCGCAGCTTAGAGGCCGACACATTATCCTGGTCGACGACGGCTTGGCAACGGGTTCCACAATGCGTGCAGCCGTCGCTGCACTGAAGTTGCAGCGTCCTGAACGCATCATTGTGGCGGTGCCGGTTGCTGCAAGCGAACCGTGCGACGAGTTCAAAAGCGAAGTAGACGAGATCATCTGCCTCAGAATTCCAACGTCGTTTTATGCAGTTGGGCTCTGGTATGAAACATTCCCGCAAGTAACGGACGAAGAGGTCCGCGAGTTTCTAAAAAAGGCGGACGAATTGTGGGCTTCTCGCAATTCCGATCACAGCATACGCGTAGCCTAGAAGCGAACCGGACCTGTCGCGCCGTAAAACGGGCAGCGTGTGCATTCCAGAATTCAGGGCACCGTAAGTTGATGTAGCCGCGTCGTCGCTTACAAGGAGTCAGGGAACCGAGACGCATGACGTCGCATAGCGCAATCGAACTCCACCGAAACAGTCGTCGTCGGTGGTAAATCGCGGTTGCGGTGTCCGCCGAACACAACCAAGGAAAAACCTATCACTCGCACGTGATCCTACTATTCGACGTCAGACAGCTCTCCGAGCGATTTGTGGCTCCGCTGTTTCCCGGCTGTAGAACCGGTTGTCGCAAGAGATGCAGCGATAGGGCCGGATTTGCATGGCGCGCAAGACGTACCGTTCCACGATTCCCCGCCGATGGGATCGGTAAACTTCCTGGCCTCGACAAGTTGGGCAGATTTTCCGGCTATATTGCGACGATTCCATAAAACAGGCTATCACGGAGTCGCGCGAGATCGCTTCAAGCATTATGACCAACACGGGATTCGGCAAGGTTTGAGCAAGAGAAAGATTTTCGACGAAATGATGGAAGGTATTGCAGCGATGAAAAGCCATCGCGAGGGCAAAATCACGCTACGCACTTACAACGTTGAAGCGGCACCGCTGCCCAAGGTGGATTCGAAGCTGATTCGGGATACGCGTAAGAGGCTGCACTGTTCACGAGCTGTTTTCGCTCGGAAGCTGCGCATTAACGAACGCACGCTTGAGAAGTGGGAACAGGGTCGCCGAAAGCCCAATCCCCAGGCAGCAGCCCTCGTCTTATTAGTTCGCAAATATCCCGACACCCTCGATCGATTGGAACGGGTTGCCGTAGGTTAGCATCGTCCACTCCGAGGCACGTCAGAGAGACAAGGGTTCGAGAACCGTTGGGGTGAACCCCTTAGTGAGACAATTTAATGGGGAGAGTGTCGCACCGAGCCATTCCCGAAATCTCATGCCTTGGAACGCTTGATTGGATTCAACTGCATAACTACCGAGTAGCCAGGCGGCCTTGCGGCCGCCCGGCCCTCTCAGAACTGGGCGTGAAGGTTTCCCTTCACCCAGCTCAAGCCCTTCGAACGCCTCTTTAGGGGAGACGCGGTTTCGAAACGGGAAGACGCTGACGATGAACCCGGTCATGGCACTCGGGATGAAGTAAAACGCAATTCGTAGCACCAGTGGAACCGCCCTTCACACGGGGGACGCAGTAATGAAGACGCCAGCCTGTGATCCGGGTGATTTTTGTATTGCACTGGTTGCAGAGTCCACGTTGCTCATACCAGAGATAGCGAAGAGTGCGGGTACCCCGAAACGTTTCCAGCATGTGAGCCCCTTCGCGTTCTTCGAAGTAGGTTTCATAGGTTGGATCGTACGGGTTCG
>Ga0137379_10002747_pt1 | contig 16342 bp, 13 predicted proteins | sample SagtaG_18_FD_104812 | JGI IMG/M metagenome (GOLD analysis project Ga0137379, IMG submission 104812) | Vadose zone soil microbial communities from Sagehorn Ranch, Mendocino, California, USA - Sage2_L_80_16 metaG | ecosystem: Environmental > Terrestrial > Soil > Vadose zone | place: USA...
ATCGCTCGGAATATTTTGCCCATACATCGATTTGTAATTGTCACGGCGATGTCAATTACTGGTTGGGCTTGGCTGCGCTGGGCGGGGCTAAGGGGCTTCTAGAGGGCGTATGCGAGGGCGGTGGGACCTCCTGTGCGGTCTTGTCGTTCAAGTCCAGGCCATACGTCGGATGCTCATACGTCCCGGAAATTCGCACCGGCACGACCTCTCCATTGTGCCTCTTCTTGAAAAATGGTTCCATCACTTTCAGCAATAACGCCTTCGCTCCGCTGGTTGTGTTCGAAATCTTCGAGTCGACTTGCAGCTGTCCGCGCAAGTCGATCTTGTGGCTTATCAGATTGTAGGTTCCATGCATGCGCGCGGCTGCACCGGGAACGCCGAAAGAAAGATCGGAGAACTTCGCGGTGCCCTCCTCAAGCACTGCTTGCCCCGTAAGGTCGGTGAGCACGGTCTCGGGATCGGCTGAATCTTTCTCGCCGCGCGCGCCCGCGCTTAGCTCGTTCACGCCTTCCTGGGTGGAGGGCTTAGAAAAAATTCCGGCACCGATTCCAAAACTGCCGCGCAGCTTCACTTTCTCCAGGAAGCGTCGATGTCCGGGAGGAATCTCTGCCTTGGCCCGCAAAGTCACGCTACCCGAATATGGGCGCGCGGTCCACTTTCACGAACAGTTGCAGGATGTTTTCAATGCGTGCGTTGCTCGATGTTAGATCGATTAGTGCGGTTTTACCCTTGCCGTTTGGAGATTTCGCGATGCTGCCCTGCGCTACGATGTGGGTTTTCAAAAAGTGGGCATCCACGCGCTTCAAGAATGTGTTACCGCTGGTGCCGTCGACGTAGGCGCTGAACTCCGTGATCAACTTCACGGGATGTTTGCCCGATTTCACCTCAAAGTCGGGAGTGTTCGTGGTGCCCGAGATGTCGATGTGGCCGAGTGTCCCACCGAACTTTCCCGTTGACGACAACTGGCCCGCAATGCCCTGATAGACGCCCAAATCGGCTTGCTCAAACTTGTATTCGCCCGAGATCGGCGTTTGCCCCGGGTCGCTCTTATTCCACACGCCGAACTTGCCAGAAGTCGTCACTTCACCCGGGGGCTCAGGATTGGACCTTCAGGTGGTAGGTAAGAGGTCCTTTCCATCCCACGTCACGCAGGGACGCTTCGTGAACGTCGAATCGTAACGGTTGTTTGTCCGCATTCCGGGAAGCAAACTCCACCGATGCGCCATTGGCCACAATCTCGTCAATCGTAATTTTTGAGGGTGTCGTGTGAAAGGCTTCCCCAGTGCCGAAAGCTGGAACGAATACGCGCATGCTCTCAGCGGTAATTCGGCCGGCGTGCTTCGAGAGAAGACCCAGGTACGTGCCCCGGATTGTCAACTTCTCAATCGTGATGAGTGGCTTGCCGACGCCTGAGCCGTGATAAAACACTACTCCTTCCAAAATGCAGCCTGGAAAAGGGAAGTACGTTCGATGAAAGGCACGGACCTGCACCTGGCTATCGCTTGCCTCCCGCAGATTCTGCAGCACCGGTGCTTCCGCGAACGGCCACAATCGGCTCCACAGCAACACGGCCACGCACAACGTGGCTGCCGCCAGTATCAGTATCAAGGCCATTCTGCCTGATCGGCCCCGCCCACGCCGCTGCTGCGTCAACAATCTGGCGGCAGACGCAATCGCAGCGGAAGGCATGAACCTTGGAAGCCGATCCATGCCTCGAGGTTGCTGTCGAAAACTGTTAGGTGCCGCACGCAGCAGAGACGCGGTAATCCTGAGCGCCCCATACCGTTACGAGCGTAACGCTCGCCGGACGATTGAGCTTGTAAGGGAAGCTGAACCTATTCTTAACATAGCGTGGTACTTCGTATGAGAAAAATATTCAGCCTCGCGCTCTTGAGCTTTGTCCTGGCCGCGCCCCCGTATGCTCAACAACGAGTCTTCGACTGGACACGCGCTAACGATGAATCTGTCCAACTCGATCCCGCTGACTATCACACCGGCCGTGTGTATCACCCCGCGCCGGAGGGCGGAAACATTCACGTCGATATCGAAGCGCGGCAGCCTCTCACCATCGCCATGGTCTGGAGCGACGAATGGAACAATGCCCTGCAGCATCCCGAGTTGATGAGACAACTCGAATTCCGATGCTTGCGCGAGCACGTGGTCAGCACTATTTATGAATGCCATCTTCCGTCGGACCGGCCGATGGTTCTGGTGATTCACGATGAGAGAACGCCCGATCGTGCCATCGTCAGCGGAATCGGGGCGGTTTGGGGTCACAACGTTAGGCAATTCGTTTCGCCCAACGACCTGCACATTCAGTATTACAGCTGGAACTGCACGCAGAATTGCATTCAGCCGGAGTTCCAGTGGATTCGTCTGGTGAAAGAGAAGTATGAAGTAAGTTCAGTGCCAAAGATCTACAGCCTGCTTACCCCCGAACGTGACGGACAGCACCTCAGCGTGAAGATCAAAGCCCCCGTGCCCATGACAATTGCGGTTCTGCCTTCCAAAGCCGCCGATCAGGTCTACGACAACCCGTCAACGCTACGATCGGAACTCGACAATACTTCTTGCAAGCAGCGCGGCGTTCAGTCGATGACCTTCGATTGTTTGTTCAATTTGGCGGATGGACCGCAGTCGATTGTCATCATGCCCGATGCGGGCGCCTCTTCCCGGAAGAAGGCTGAAATCGAGCTGCAGACGGTGAAATGCATTGCCAATTGCGACGTCAAGTTAATCCCTAACCAATAACCGAAAAGCTGCACATGAAGCCGCCGCTCATGAGAGCTGGGTTTGTGTTTGTTGACGACTCTAATCTTTCCTAAATTCCTAAACTAAAGCCCTGCCGCCGCGAGGGCTAACAAGAACGAAGTCACTTCACTTGCTGGTAGACATACCTCCTGCCTCGCCCTCATGCACATCGATGAGTGCCGACTTTTTCGACCTTTTTCGACGAAGAAGATGGGAGCTAGCCTTGGATCAAGGGCGAAGAAGTTCTGTACGGCAGCGTAGGCCCAGGAAGTTCTTAATTCTCACGGGTGGAGAGAACCGTCGACATTGGTGCTTGGAATCGAGCTGCGACGCGCTCAGCCAAGGCTTCCAGGCATTCTTCGCGCTGGTCCAGTAGTCGGGTAATCTCAGCGGTTAACTCCAGGAGCTTGTTGAAGTCTGTTTCTTTAGCGGCTTGTTCGCAGAGTAGGCGCCAGTCGGGCTTGCTGTCTTTCATCATTGCGTTTGCCCCTCCGTAATCGCGTTAGCGGTCACAACCCGGACATGCATGTAGAAACCTGCGCTTCTCGGAACACCTAAGAAATTAACGTTCCTTGCACAGTTTTGCCACTGCATGCGAAGTTCCAAAAACGGATGCCGCACAAACCTCAGTTTAGCAATGAGATAGCGAAGAGCAGATAATCAAGTGGGCTACGAATACGGGATTTCTTACAGGCCATATTTTGCAATTTTGCCGAAGTCGCGGAGGCCCGTAGTTGCTGAACGCGCGCTGCGGACCGGCGTTTTGAGCGCGGCGCCACCAGTTAGGCGCCCGGCAAGCACGCAAGTTTATGGCTGCAAAGCACTTGACAACGCAGTTCGGTTGATCTTGAAGCTGATTTGCACAAACTGTTCGCCGCCTTAGCGTCCGCACTAGTTGAACATTAAACACGAACGCTCCTCTTGCGGATGAAATAATTCGCCACCGTGATTTTTGCTGATCGCAGAACGCTTTCCCAATACAGTGAATTCTGTAATCCAAGAGTCGAGCAACTCCTGCACTGCTTCAAGCTGTCATTAAAGACGATCAAGAAGAGGTTCGGCTGAGGATGTCTTTTCTCACCAGAAAATACGCGGCCGTGGCCAGCGATTCGAAGGCCGCGGATTAGTCCCTGTCTTCTTCTTCTTCTTCTTCTTCTTCTTCTTTCCAATCTGCCTGGCGTAGCTCGCGGAGTGGACGGCTTGCCCGTCTTCGTCCGCAGAGGTAGAACTGTTCTCCAGTGTGATGGGTGGTTGCAAATGCGCAAGGGATCTGCCAATCCTTCTTGTCTGTCATCTGTTTGATTCGGGGGCCGGGGAGGACGTTTTGTACCACGGGCGTTTCCTTCCAGTACAACGGCTGACCGAACAGAGCGCGCTAACGAACCGAGAGGGTTGCGCCACAGATCTTTTCCTCACGGGCAACGCTCTAGCGAGGACCGTCGAACTCGAAGGCGCGCAAAAAAGCGCCTTTAAAACGAAGACCAGATCTTTCGGCGAGTTCCGGTTGACCGCGATTCGTCAGAACCATAGAATCAACAAGGGCTGCCGCACAAAGCCCCGTCCAACCGCAAACTTCTGCCCCCTCGTTCAACGGCAGGACAGCTGACTCTGGATCAGCATATCGGGGTTCGAATCCCTGGGGGGCAGCCAAGTCTTAACCTGTATTCATGCGGTTATTCTGAAGTGCCCCATGTCCGTCCGTGTCCGAGTCTCCCTCTGTGTCCGCACTGTGTCCGCATTCGGCAAGATTGGGGCACTCTCGGCCCCCTCTGGTTTAAACAGGTTCGCGCGCGCTAACCGCAAGTTGCGCTGCAGCACCCATTCGGGGGTGACGTGTCCACCCCTCACCCCATGCGCAGCATGGCAGGGTTTTGACCCTCACCCCGACAGGGCACTTTGGGCAGACAGGATCTCGAACCTCGGCTCCGCAGGAGCTACAACCGCCATTTGAGGCATGAGGAAATCTATCGCTCCGATGTAAGACTCGGCCAAAGCTGGGAGCGGCAACCCGCTCCCAGTGCTCATCGGACGCGATGAGTTTCCGGTCGGCGATTCCTTGGCAGGTTGCCCTCCGGGGCTCTGGTGCCAAAGGAGAGGTGCGGGAGCCACGTCACTGTATGCCAAAAACAGGAGTCTCATAAGCGCCGGGTTCGACAATCACGGATTCAATTCCTGGCGCGGCAAGTTCGTAACTGTAGGCCTCGGCCAGCGCCTCGAGTGCAAATTTGCTGGCGCAATAGAAACCCCCAGAAGGAAGAACCGCTGCTGATGCGCATAAGCACGCCGCTGCGTTGGCGTCGCATGTGCGGAAGCACGGCGCGATTTACGCGAACCGGACCGAAGAAATTCGTGTCCATGAGACGCTGCGCTTGTTCGGTGGTGACAGCTTCCTCTAGCCCCGAGAGTAGTAGCCGGCGTTGTTGATGGCGACGTCGATGCGGCCACTTTTGGCGACGGCGGCATCCACAGCCAGCTCGACCGAGGCGTCGTCGGTCACGTCCAGTTCAAGGACGTGAATGCGCAAACCTTCCGTAATCCGGTGAGGTAAGGGTTGCCGACAACACACCCAAAATCGTTGCATCCTCTCCAACATGCTGCGGAGGCTATAATTGCGCCCACGTATGGCACTAACCTCTGGCACACGACTCGGTCCCTACGAAATCCAGTCTCCGCTCGGCGCTGGAGGCATGGGCGAGGTGTACCGCGCGCGGGATACCCGACTCGGGCGTGACGTCGCGATCAAAGAGCTGCCAGACGCGCTGGCAAGGGATGCCGACCGGTTGCGGCGTTTCGAACAGGTACTGCCACTTCCGCGGTTACGCCGTTCACAAAGCAAGTGTTCCGGGTTCGACACGGTCTTCATTCGTTGACTAGTGGATGCCCCATCCGTAAGATGAAGCGACTCGATAGCCGCATGTCTTGTGAATGATTGACCAAGTCATCTCGCACTACCAGATCCTAGAGAGGTTGGGCGGAGGTGGCATGAGTGTGGTCCACAAGGCCGAAGACACCTCGCTCGGCCGATTTGTGGCGCTCAAATTCCTTCCCGAGGATGTCGCGCGAGACCCACAGGCGCTGGAACGCTTCCGCCGCGAGGCTCGGGCGGCTTCGGCCCTGAACCATCCCAATATTTGCACCATCTACGAAATCGGTGAGCACGAAGGCCAACGGTTCATCGCCATGGAGTTTCTGGACGGGCTGACGCTGAAGCACCGCATTGCGGGGCGTCCGCTGGAAACTGAAACCCTGTTGTCGCTCGGCATAGAGATCGCCGATGGGCTGGACGCTGGCCACTCCAAAGGCATCGTTCATCGCGACATCAAGCCGGCCAATATTTTTGTCACCGAACGTGGGCACGCCAAGATTCTGGATTATCGCCGTCGTCAGCTCCGATCTCCGGTTGAAGATGACCGCTGAGCTCTCGCCGCGGAAAGGCCACTGCGCGTCGCCCATTGGACAAGAAATCCATACAGGACAAGCAGGCCTGCCGTTCCGAGCACTTTGCCCGGCCTGCCTCGTATCGCCAACAGAGCACGATAGAGCAACACCTTGGCTGACATCAGGGCGAGACTTGCCCCCCATGCCGGTCAGAACAGTCAGGCGGATGAAAGACGGGCCATTTGCGCGCATGGAAAATAGAACACAAAGTGTGCCCATCTTGGTGCGAAGCGTATCTCTTAACATGCCCGTATCCATGGCAGTCAATCAGGACATCTGTTTCGACGGGCGTGGCAGGCTCCGGAAGTGCGCCGTCTGTGGGACGCACTGGCCCTTGAGAATGGTGGCTGTAAGAACGCGGTGCTTCGCACCGGAAGAAGGGTGGGGACACGTCACCCCAGGATGGGTGCTGTGCGCTAACCTCCGGTTACCGTGCGCGAACCTCTTGGAAAAAAAGGCTGCTGGGCCAAATTTTGGCTAGAGCGCCGGAATCCGGGCCAGCGCTCGCGAACTTATTCATTGGCTGAGTTGCTCTTTTGAGCCAGGATAACGCTCATGATGAAGCCCAGTCTCCGCACCAGGTCCATTGGGACAAAGGTAAGCGAAGAAGAGTATGCCCAAATGGAGCGAGCGGCCCAAATGGCGGCCAAGACGTTAGGTGAGTGGTGTCGCGAGGTGATGCTGACAAGTGCGAACGGTCAGCCGGCGAAGGCGACCAGGACAGCGGATGAGTTCAATGTGCTCATGGCCGAGGTGGTGGCCACTCGGGGCGATCCTGCTCAACGTGCTCTTCAAGCAAGCGACGGGGAACCGCTGACGGCCGAGGACATCCAGCGGCTCATCGACCGGGCCGACTCGGACAAGCTGAGGGAGGCGCGAGAAAGGCTGTAACAAGCATCAGGTTCCAAAGCGAGCTGAGGACTGCCCAAAGTGTTTCGTCTTTCTAGCTCTAGCAGTTCGGTTCCTTCGACAACAGCGAAGGTTCGGTACTGTGTGGGGTCAGCGGTGAGTCAATTATTAGGGTCGCGGGGACTACCCTTCTCGCGGCAGCCAAGCGAACAGCTTGTCCTCACACTCGCCCACCCGTGGAACACGTACCACCCGCTCTGAGTCGGCTACGTAACAGGCTGGGCTCGTGGCAGCACGATTCTCGCCCGGCATCCTTTCTTGTCACTCAGATTCAGGAGCTCAATCGAGCCGCCGTGGGCTTCGGCGATTTGTCGGGAGAGGACCAAGCCAATGCCGCTTCCCGCGGGCTTTGTTGTGTAGAAGGGAACAAACGCATTGCTGGGATTGAGAAATCCGGGTCCGTTGTCGTCGATGGTGAGAACCAGGTCCTTCTCGGTGAGGTCCCAATGCATCACGACCTGAGGGTCCAAACGCGGCGAAGGCGTATTCATGGCCTCCTGAGATCCGTTTTCAGCGCACCGTGGTTCCAGGGCCGCCTCGACTCCGTTTCGCGCCAGGTTGATGAGCATCTGCTCGAACTGATCGGGATCAAGCATCAAGTGGATGTCAGGACCGGGAACAACCTGCACTCGCAATCTGGTCTCGAGTCCAGCAACTCGCTCGACAATCGGGTGGAGCGCAATCTTGCGAAAAACGGGTGGGGGCATCTGGGCGAGTTGACGATACGCCTGCAGGAAACGATTGAGGGAATCGGCCCGCGTTCCAATAATGGCCAGCCCGCGTTGAAAGTCCTGCCGTGCATCCGCATCGAGAACGGTCTGGGAGAGCTGAGCATTCAGACTACCTGCAATCGACTTGATGGGCGTAAGTGAATTGTTCAGTTCGTGCCCGAGCACACGAATCAGACGTTGCCAGGCGTCGCGTTCTTCTTCCCGCAGAGCGCGGCTCACGTCTGATAAAACGATCAGAGTGTGTGGCACGCCCTTTTGCCGAAATGAACTCCGGCGCACCAGCCAGCGCGCGCTCGGGCCGTGGAAGTGCAAAGGAACCAAAGTGCCGCTTTCCACGGACAAACAGCTGTCCAGTCCAATCTCTTTGGCGGTGCGACCCAGAAGTCTCACGGAGGGCTGCTGCAGCAGCCGTTCTCCGGCTGAGTTGACCAGACGGAGAATCTGATCCGGGTCGAATGTGAACAACGGCACTTCAATCTCTTCGACTACGCGGCGCAGCAGTGCGGTGGCTTCAATGGCTCGAATACGCTGCTCGGCCAACAGGTCGGCCAGGGCATTTACCTCAAGGGACAGCTCGCCTAGCGCATCATCCACGGCTGCACCGCGGGCTCTGAAAGAATAGTCCTCTTCACGCAGGGCGGCGATTACATTAGCTAGGGTCTGCAGCGGCCGCGTGGTTTGCTCGTGCAACGCCATCGCCAGCAGCCACCACACGAACAATTCGACGAAGGTCAGCGCGAACCTGGACTCCAAAGACCAAGCCTGCAACCAGATGAAGACGCCGCTGAGGAGCATGCCGGGTAGGGCGACAAACAGTGAGAAGAGACTGATCCGCCGTTCATACAACAGGCGGACCCGCGTGCGTGGAGGTTTCCGGAGTGTGGGATTCGGCTTCCCCAGCGGGCTAGAGCCCATACTTTTCCATCCGCCGATAAAGAGCTCCGCGACTGAGCCCCAACACCTCGGCGGCCTGGCTTATATTACCGTGAGAACGCTGCAGCGCCTTGCGGATCAGAATGGCTTCCACAGACTCAAGGCTGAGATCTTCCAGGTTCTGGCCATGCTGGCGCAGTGAGTCCAATCCCAAGTCGGCGCGTTCAATCTCAGTTCCACGGCACATCAGGACCGCACGCTCGAGCGTGTGCTCGAGTTCGCGGACATTTCCTGGCCAGGAGTATTGCATCAACAGCTGCAACGCGGAAGCCTCGAATCCCTGGACGGGCCGCCGGTAACGTGATGCGTAGCGTGAAAGAAAGTGAACTGCGAGAACAGGGATGTCTTCCCGGCGTTCTCGTAATGCGGGCACGTGCATCTCAACTGTATTCAGACGGAACAGTAAATCTTCGCGAAACTGCCCGGAAGTGCACGCCGCTCGAAGGTTGATGTTGGTGGCGGAAATTACGCGCACGTCGATACGGCGGGGGCGAGATGAGCCGACCCGCTCAACCTCACCCGCCTCGAGCACGCGTAACAGCTTCGCCTGTTGATGCATTGGTACGTTGCCGATCTCGTCCAAAAAAATGGTTCCACCGTCGGCCAGTTCGAATCGGCCGATGCGATCGGAACGGGCGTCGGTAAACGCACCTTTCACGTGCCCGAAGAGTTCACTTTCAAATAGTCCTTCCGGCACAGCGCCGGTGTTTACGGCGATCATGGGACGGGACGCCCGGGCAGACAGGGCATGGAGCGTATGCGCGACCACCTCTTTGCCGGTGCCATGCTCGCCTGTGATCAACACATTTGCGTCCGAGGGACCCACGCGTGTCATAGCGCCGAGCAGCGGCTGCATCGCAGGCCCTGTCGCAATGAACTGAGGCCGGCCTTCGGTCTGGAGTAGGCGATTCTGAGCTGCCAGGCGCTCAGCCTCACGGAGTGCGCGATGAAGCTCGACCTGCGTCCTCAGGATCACAAGGAGCCGTTCGTTCTCCCAAGGCTTCTGAAGGAAGTCGCGTGCCCCGCGGCGCATGGCTTCCACTGCCAGGTCAATATTGGCCCAGGCCGTCATCACGATGACGGGCGTCGTGTTATCCATGGCAACGACCTCAGAAAGGAGGTCGAGGCCTTCCCGACCGGAAGTTGTATCTCGCGTATAGTTCAGATCAATAAGGAGGGCATCGTAGGAGCCGGTGGTCAGTGCCTCCCGAACCAGGGCCGGGGATCGCGCCGTCTCCACTTCGTATCCCTGCGGGCGCAGGAGAAGATCGATGGCTTCGAGAACATGCTGCTGGTCGTCCGCAGCCAGGATACGGGGGCGGACCTTGCTACTGTTTAGCGCGGTGGCGGTGGGAATCTCTTCCGACTTGGCAAAAGGCTGCATGTTTAACTATGGACTCGCCGTGCCGACGGTCCCGTTCAGCGCGTCCTGGATCTGGATGCCATTATGTTCCAAAGTCGCCCCGGTTGCGCGATCAAGCTCGACTTTGGCTTTCTCATGGATGGTCCTCGCACTGACCAGATCTAACTCAGCCAGCGAAAGATCGCGCTGGGCGGTGAGGGTCTGATAACTCGATCCCGCCCCCAATTCCTGTTCCTTCTTCGTGATGTCGAATGTACGCTGAGCCAAGTCTCGTGCTTTGCGCGCAGCGTCTACCCTCGCGCCAGTCTGTTCAAGCGCATATTGCGCATTGCGAACCTCGATGCGGACCTGTTTCTTCAGTTGCTCCCGGCGCAGCTCGGCCTGGCGATACTCAAGCTCGGAACGAAATTGATCAGCCTTAGCGACCCGATTCCGGATAGGGATGTTCAGGTTCAACCCAATATAGTAATCGGGAGAAGTATTGTTGAACGTGTTTCCAAGTGCTCCCGCGAAATCAACCGGCACACTCGAAGTGCATCCTTGACACAGAGGATTCAGTGGGCCTGCCAGTCCTGACCCCCCGTAGAAGCCTACTAGTGAGAGCGATGGCAGCAATGCATTGCGCGCCGCTTTCCGGCTGATCTGGCGGTTTACCAGGTCCACATCGGTCTCAGCCAGTTCTGGACGGTGCAACAAGGCTTGAGCAATCAAATCCTGAATCTGTGAAGTTGCCTGTGTCTGGTCAGTCTGCATGCTCTCCGTTGGAATGACGGGCATTGCCTCCAGAAGCGGATCGGACAAATTCTTGGTGACGGCATTCTTCATGAGAGTTTCTTGCAGTAGCAAGCTCGTACGCGCAATCGTCAAATCCTGATCACGTTTTGAAAGTTCGGCTTCTGCCCGCATAACATCGATCTCAGGAATGCTCTCCAGTTTCAACTGTTTCCTGGCATTATCGAGAGTCTGCTGCGCGAAGGCCGAAGATTGCTCGTTGACCTGCGTCTGCTCGTAGGCACTGACGAGATCCCAATAGATGTTTTCGATCTGCGTGACCGTGGCGATGACCTGGTCCTTGAAGGCGATGTCGGAAATCTTCTTGTTGTTGCGAGCGATGCGAAGATATCGCAGATTCGGCCCGAAGCCGAAGCCTGCCAATAATTCCTGCTGGATCGTAAAGCGAAACATTGAGCTTGTGGCGGGCGACAGAAAGAGGAAAGGGCTGTTGGTCGACTGACGGTTATTGTTGAACTGGAAAGAAACGCTCGTACCTGTGGCAAACGCCTGCAGGTAACCGAATGTGGTCTGACCGGTATTCAATTGGAGCGAAGGCACGCCGTAAATTTTCAGGTTGGCCAGTGGGGTGGTTTGATGTTCAGCTCCGATGGAGGCAGTAACCGCGGGATCATACGACGACACCGCAGTGCCAGTTCCGAGCGTGGATTGAACCAAACCCGAGGCGCCTGCACCCGCGCCACCAGCGCCGCTCGACGTGCCGCCAGCCCCTGCCCCAGGAGCCCCCGTGCCAAAACCTCCCACACCCCCACCGGGAGTTCCCTGCACCACTCCGGTGTTCACGCCGCGGAAGAATCCGCCTGCCCGGGTACGCAGAATGTCGGTATCGGCGATGGGTAGGTTGTAGCGGGCAATGGCCAAATCGAGGTTGTTTTCTAGAGCAAGATCGATCGCGTCTTTCAGCGAAAGATAGAGCTTGCCATCCCGTATGAGTTCGAGAAGACGCGCTGAGTTCGCAAGTGCGGGCTCCGGCACCGAGTCGGGCGAGTAGGCATTGAACGGATTATGAGATTTTGGCATCTCAAACCGAAGCGGCACACCGCTCTCGGGCGATGTAGTTGAACCCTGCGTCTGGGACGATGTTCGAACCTGCGCCCGAAGGTTGCCAGTTAGCATTCCGTACACACAAAGCATGGCGATTCCTCGTTGCCAGAAACCAGAACCCGGGAACCTCACGATGCGCTGACCTCCGTCGGCTGAGGCAGTGCAGGATTGGCTGTATCGCCAACCAACCATCCGTCCCCTAGTTGAATCGTGCGGCTTCCGTAAGACGCATTCGCTTCCGAGTGAGTGACTTGCACGATGGTTGTCCCCTGTTGGTTCAGATCACGGAAGAGTTCCATGATCTCCTTGGCATGGCCGGAATGCAGATTCCCCGTGGGCTCATCGGCGAGCAGGAGCGATGGCTTGTGGATTACGGCGCGTGCGATTCCCACAAGTTGCTGCTGGCCGCCGGAAAGCTGGCTGGGATACAGGTCTTTCTTCGCCACGATCTGGAAGCGATCGAGGGTGTCGGCCACCATGCTCTGCCGCTGAGCGCGCGGAATGTCTTTATAAGAAAGCGGCAAATCGATGTTTTCCTGAACCGTAAGGTCGTCGAGCAGGTGGTAGCTCTGGAAGACCATTCCGACATTCCTCTTCGCCAGTTCGCCCCGCTGCTTGCGCTTCAAGTCGTGTACGCCTTGCTCGCGGAACCAGTACTCGCCCGTCCACTGGTCGTCGAGGAGCGCCAGCACGTTCAGTAAGGATGACTTTCCCGCTCCGGAGGGTCCCATGATAGTGACGAATTCCCCTTCGCGAATCTCCAGGTTGATGCGCCGAAGCACCCAGGTTTGGGCTGCGGGAGTTTTGTAGCTGCGTTCCAGATTCTTCAGTTGGATCATGCATCTCCTGATTTCGTTTTCATTCCACGCGCAAAGCTTCTGTCGGATTGAGGTGAGCGGCACGCCACGCCGGTCTTAGACCCGAACCGAAAGACACCAACGTCAGAACCGCCGTTGCTTCCAAGACGGTGGCAGGATCGTACGCACTCAGGCCAAATAACAGGCTTGTGACCGTGCTCCCGGCAAGAAACGACAGCAATAATCCCGCAGCAACACCAGCGCTGATCAATACCAGCGTCTGATGCAGCACAAGCCAGAGAACTGCGTTGCGCGGAGCTCCCAAAGCCAGTCGAATTCCGAGTTCGCCGGTCCGGCGCGCGACAGTGTAAGACATCACCCCGTAAAGACCAAGGCACGCGAGAGCGAGCGCCAGAGCGCCGAAGATTGCGGTCAGTCGCGCGATGAGCTTTTGCCGCCCCAGGTTGCTGGTGACCTGTTCTGCGAGGGTAGTAAGGTCTCCGATGGGAAGATCAGGATCGACGCTCGTAAGCGCCTGGCGGACTTGTTCGGTGAGCGGTGCGGGATTGCCTGCGGCGCGCACGTCGAGACTCTGAACGTTCGTCACGGCCTGTAATAGAGGGAAATAGATCATGGGCGGCGCAGTTTCGCGTACGCCGTTTACCAATGCATCCGCCACCACTCCTACGATCTGAAACTCGTTGGCAGACCCGGGGTCATAACCAAAGTGCTGGCCGATAGGATCTACACCGGCAAACACTTCACGGGCCAGGCTCTGATTAATCATTGCGACGTGTGAGGCTTTCTCATTGTCTGCCAGCGTAAAGTCGCGCCCACGCAGGCGCGGGATCCCGACATTGTCGAAGTAGTGCAAACTGACAATGTTCGTCTGCGGCGTAGCCGCAAGGTGGGTGCCTTCTGGCAAGTAAATATCGCTAGCACTCCTGCAGTTTGAGGCGATGCTACATGTCGCCAGAGACGCCGAGTGCACACCGGGGAGCGCTTGCACGCGATCAAGTGCCTTCTGATAAAACGAAAGCAGTTGACCGTGGTCGTAGTGCCGGATATTTGTATCGAGCCAGACAGTAAGGATATGGTCACGATCGAAACCGGGGTCGAGCCTCACGAAATTTCTGAGAGTGCGAATGAACAACCCAGCGCCAACCAGAAGGACTAACGACAATGCAAACTGTGCGACGACCAGAGTCTGCCGGAGCGACCATTGGGCCCCCGTGCGCTGCGTGCTGGAGGCCCAACTTGCGTTCGCTTTGAGAGCGTGTACTGGTGCGATATTTGTTGCGTGGAAAGCCGGAGCCAAACCGAAGAGAATTCCGGTGGCCAGCACGACGACGATACTGAACAACAGAACGCGCATATCAGGCGCTAGGTCGAGCGGAATGGGCAATGATCCGCCCGATGCCCACCCAGGCAGGACCGTGTCGCACCAATAAGCCACCCCGATTCCGAGGAGACCACCGAAAATTGAGAGCAGCAGGGACTCCGTCAGAAGCTGTCGAACCAGGCGGCTTCGTGTGGCGCCGATCGAGAGGCGTACAGCAATCTCGCGCGCCCGAGTCGTGGCTCGCGCCAACAGCAGACTGGCAAGGTTCGCACACGCGATCAGCAGAACCAGGCCTACCATTCCGCTCAGTACCAGGAGAGGTTGCGAGAACTCGCGCTGCAGCGCCTTCGTCCCCTGACTACCCGGCTCGAGCACGAGCTGGTTTTCGAGACGAGCCCGCTGGTCTTCGGCCGCAGTTGCTCGGATCCCGTGTCGCTCAAGGTCTTCGGAGACAAGCTGGTTGAGGATGCCGGAAATGTGGGATAGCTCGCTTCGATTCCTTGCTCGGACGATCAGTCCCACCCAAGTGATGTCTTCCTCGAACACCCAGGGTTTGTCCTCATCGGCCGCCGTGCTCTTGCTGTAATGCTGGGCGTAGTGAAGAGACGACTGCATCATGAGCGGGAGCCAAAAATCCGGCGCTCTTCCCGGTTCCTCCCCAAAGAAATCTGCCGCTGTCACCCCGACAATCGTGAAGCGCAGGCTATTGATGATCAGTTCGCGCCCAATCACGTCAGGTGCACCAGCAAAGCGGCGCTTCCAGCAGCCGTAACTGATCACCGCCGACGGATGACCGTCGATGACTCGATTGTCTTCTGGGGTCAGGAGCCTGCCGAGGACAGGATAGGTCTCGAAGGTCTGAAAATAGTTTCCCGAAACGAGTTGCCCCTTGCTCATCTCGGGCTGACTAGTTCCAATTCTCAAGTAGAAGTCACCGGGCCGAGTCACTGCAGCCAGGTTCGCGGATCGAGGCATGGCGTTCAACATCCGTTCATAAAGCGGATAAGACACACGGGTTTGCTCGGCAAACCGGTCACCCTGGCGGACAAGGAAAAGCTGCTCAGGGTTCGGCACCGGCAGGGACTTCAACAACACAGCATTAACCAGAGTGAAAATGCCGGTGTTGGCGCCTATACCAAGCGCCAGAGTGAGGAGAGCGACGGCCGTAAACCCCGGATTCGTGCGTACCTGCCGCAGGGCATAACGAAGATCTTCGAGTATTCCGGTCATTTCAATCTCCTACTCATAACGCAACGCCACCATGGGATCGACTTTCGCCGCGCGTCGGGCCGGCACATAACTGGCCAAGAAGGCCACGATGGTCAGGATTGCGGACACGCTGACGAACGTCAGCGTGTCTGTCGGTGGCACATCGAACAGCAACAACCATCGCACCTCGAACGGCAAGCTGGAGACGAAACGGGCCATGGCCAACGCTCCCGCCAAGCCTGTTACGACGCCAATCATCGCCAGAAACAGGCCCTGCTGCACTACCAGATTCACGACAGCTCGACGATCCGCGCCCAGGGCCATCCGAATGCCGAGTTCGTGCGTCCGCTGGGTCACTGCGTAAGAAACGACGCTGTAAATTCCTATGGCAGCAAGAATCAGCGCCAGGGCCGCGAAGGCACCCAGCAACCACATGACGGTCTGCCCCTGAAGTACCGGGCCCGCTATGATCTCTTTCATGGTACTGATCTCCGAAACCGGGGCATTTTTGTCCAGAGCTGCAATTTCGTGACGGATGGCAGGAACGATCGCAGACAAACTGGAGGCACTGCGGACTACGATGTGGCGAGGCCGCAGAATCCAGGGATGTTGCGTGTAGGGGACGTATAGTTCCGGCACGAAGGGCGCATACTGACCCTCACTCCTGACGTTTCCGGCCACACCAATTACTGAAAGCCATGGTAGGCTCTTGTTGCTTGGGTCAGCACCTACCTTAAGGCGCTTTCCGATGGGGTCTTCTCCCGGCCACTGCTTGTGAGCCAGTGACTCGCTGACAATCACGACTCGCTCCGAAGTTGGCGTGTCGCCATCAGAGAATGGCCTGCCCAGGCGTAATGGAATTCCCATCGTCCGGAAATAGTGCGGTCCGATGACGACATAGTTCGCGTCAGGCGTCTCGCCCGCGGGCGGGTTCGGATGATCAGCTGTCACAAAGCTCCAGCCTGCCCAGCCATACATCGGAACGCCACGAGTCACGCTTGCGGCTTCGACTCCCGGCAGCGCCTCAACGCGG
>Ga0137379_10002754_pt1 | contig 16315 bp, 19 predicted proteins | sample SagtaG_18_FD_104812 | JGI IMG/M metagenome (GOLD analysis project Ga0137379, IMG submission 104812) | Vadose zone soil microbial communities from Sagehorn Ranch, Mendocino, California, USA - Sage2_L_80_16 metaG | ecosystem: Environmental > Terrestrial > Soil > Vadose zone | place: USA...
CATGCGATGGAATCTCCCACGCCGATGATCCGGATCGCGCGCCGCGAGGCGGACGAGCGCTGGGCGCCATCCGAAGACCAGAGCGTCATCGCGACGGGCTCGATCGGATTCGCCGGTGCCGCTGAAGATGATCGCCGACGCTGGCTCAACGGTTTTCGCAGGCTGCTCGACGGCCTGAACTCTCCGCTCCAGGTCGTGATCAATGTCGAGCCGGGTCCGGACGTCGAACCGCAGGCGCCGGCGGCGAGTCCGTCGGCCTTTAGCGACATGCGGGGCGCCGACCTCTCGTTCGTCGATGCGATCCGGAGGTCGAGCTCGTCTCACCGCATGACCACCCAGCTGGTCACCGAGGCGAAACAGGCAGCCCGCATCCAGGCTGCCCTGACCGAGGTGGGGATTCCGTGCACAGGGATCGGCGCTCCGTCCGGACTCGTGTTTGGTAAGGAGCTTGCCAATCGGTTCCTCCATCCACGTGGAGTGAGCCGCAGCTGGTACATCGAGCGCCTTCCGGGCACCGATCTCGATCCAGGCTGGCTGTTTCACCTGCTGCCGCCCGGTCTCGCCGTCAGTCTTTCGTGGCACGCAGCGCCACTGCCTGCGGACTGGATCGTGGGCTATCTGCAGCGCCAGTTGATCAACATGCGCGCGACGCACCTTATCGATGCTCCGGCGGGCGCCGCCGACCCCAAGCTCGCCGGTGCGATGCCCACGGCGGAGGACCTTCAGCGGCGCATTGCATCGAGCCAGGACAAGGCCTTTCACGTGTCCATCTATCTGACTTTGACGGCGCCAGGTGTCACCGAGCTGGATGCCGGTTCACGCCGGATCGAGGCCGCGGCGCGCGCGGTGCTTTGCGAGCTGCAGCCGTGTACCTTCCGAACCCTCGACGGATTTCTCGCCACCCTGCCGGGCGGCCCGGACCGCCTGCAGCGCAAGCGCGTGCTCGACTCCACAGCGCTCGTCACTCTCTTTCCATGGAACCAAGCCGACCTTCAGCAGGCCGATGGCCTCTTCGTCGGCCGAAACCGAGCCTGCGGCACACCAGTGCTGGTAGATCCCTTCGACCAGGTTCGATATGCAAACGCCAACGTCGCGGTCTTCGGACACTCCGGCGCCGGCAAGACATACCTCCTCTCCACGCTGGCTATGGGCGCGCTCGGTCGAGGAGTCCAGGTCTTCATCATCGATCCTGAGCATGAATACGGCGCTCTCGCAACCGAGATGGGCGGCGTCGATGTCCAGCTCGCGCTCGGCGCGGGCCATGCGCTCAACGTCCTCGACCTTCGGCCCGCCGACACTCATGACGAACGATGGCTCGGACCTGCAGTCGCGGATGCGGTCGACCTTTGCGCATGTGTTTGCGGCGGCCTCGACGAATCCGAGCGGGCCGTCATCGAAGGAGCGGCCAGGCGGGCCTACGACGAGGTAGACGAGCCGGTCCTGCGGGACGTCGCGGAGCGCTTGCCGCCTGGTTCGCGAGTGGCTGTGATCCTCCACCGCTGGGTGCACGGCAGCCTGGGCCAGATGTTCAGCGCCCCGACCAACGTCGAGCTCCAGGCGCCGGTCGTGGCCTTTGGCATGCGGGAGCTGCGCGACGAGATGGTCGCACCGGTCCACTTTCTGCTGGCCGAGGCGTTGTGGACCCGGATCAAGCGCAAAGACCGCCGGCGCATGCTGGTGATCGATGAGCTCGGCTTGCTTTTCGAAGACATGACGATCCGCCGGTTCGTCGTCAGCCTCGCGCGCCGGATCCGCAAGTACGACGGATCGCTGGTATTCGCGACCCAGAATCCCGGCGACCTGCTGAGCTCCGACCAGGGCGCCGTCGTGGCCACCAATCCGGCCCTCGTCTTTTTCGGTGCCCAGCGTCCCGGCGAAGCGGCCAAGCTCGAGAGTGCATTCCACCTCAGCCCGCAACAGCGCGCGTTCCTCGAGACCGCGCAACGCGGCGACTTCCTGCTTGCGGCCGGCCCTGACCGGCTTGCGGTCCAGGTGAAGGCACCTCCCTGGCAGGAAGAGGTGATGCGTGCGGCGCGATCAGGGGCAAGTCCGTCGGCGTGACGCGTAGGCTTACCTGCCATGGCGCGAGTCCTCCACTACCGCATCTACGGGTTGCCAGAGCACCGGCTGGAGCGAATCCACGACCAGTTCCAGCTCCTGGCCGGCGCGCGTGCCTGGCGATGCGGCGAGCCGTGGGTCGCGAGCGCTCAGTCGCGAGCTCTGTTTGAGATGGAGTTCTTCCGCCACCTCAAGAAGGACGAAGGCGCAGGGCTCAGCGCTGCAGGATTCGTGAAGATGGCAGGCGATGAGACTGATGCGCTCATCATCACCATCTTCATGCGTGACCTGAGCGCCGAGTACGGCATGCGCGCAGCGATACGGGACGAAGATCATCCGCTCGCTAAGTTGCGGCGGCTCAACTTCGACGCCGGCCGTCTACCTGGCGGTCAATCGCTGGAGGACGTGTTGGCCAAGCGACCTGTGATCAAGAAGGTCGAGGGCGAACGGATCTTTTTCTATCCGCCCACCTTTCGGCTCCACTCGCAGAGCCCACCCAGCCCTGAATGGGCCTACGCCTTATGCGGGATTCGCGCATACGCCCCAACCCTGCTCGAAGCGGAGCAAGAAGCACTGAAGATCCTGCGAGGCTTTGGGCATCTTGGCGCCTGACGGCGCACTGGCCACCAAGGGTTTCATCAACTCTTCTGACGGCACCAGGCTCACGCATCGAACCTGGCCTGTGCCCCACGCGACGATCACATTCGCTGTCGTGCACGGCCTCGGCGACCACAGCGGGCGTTACGAGAGGTTTGCTCGCGGTATGGCGAAGTTCGGTATGGCCACGTCGGCTGTTGACCTGCGCGGTCACGGCGAGAGCGACGGCAAACGCGGTCACGTCGACTCGTGGGCGCAATGGGTCGAGGACGCGGCCGCTTTCGTCAGCCACGTTGAGTCCCAGGCCGCCGGCGAGGTGGTGCCGCTCGGCCATTCCTTTGGTGGGGTCGTGATGTTGAGCGCCGTCCTCGCGGGCAAGCTGCCGCGTGCTCGGCGCTTCGTCCTGTCCAGCCCGGCGCTGAAGCTCAGGGCCGAGGTCCCGGCATGGAAGCTCAGCCTCGCGCGATTGACCTCAGCTCTGGCGCCGCGGCTGGCGATGAACAATGAGGTCGATGCGGGCACTGTTTCGCGCATCCCGGAACTCGTCGAGGCGTACCGGACGGATCCCCTTGTTCACGGACAGATCTCGAGCCGAACATTCACTGAGTGGAAGCAGGCGGCGCGGCAAGACCTTGACCGCGCCGGCGAGATCCGGATTCCGTTCCTCATCCTCGCCGGCACAGACGACCGGCTCATCGACCCGGCTGGGAGCAAGGAGCTGCACCGCATGGCTCCCGCGACCAGCCAGCTACGGCTTCTCGAAGACCGATACCATGAGCCTTTCAACGACCAGGGCAGCGAGGAGGTCTTCGCTTTGATCGCCGAATGGTTGGGAAATACATGACGGCCCCGGTCCTGGCTCAGGTCAACCTCGAACCGGGCAACTGGCTCGCCTGGATCGTGATCGGCCTGATCGCAGGCGCCGTCGCGTCACGGGTCGTTGCGGGGCGCGGCTTCGGCTGCCTGGCCGACATCGTCGTCGGGGTGGCCGGCGCCATCATCGGGGGCTTCTTGCTGAGCACCCTCTTCGGCGCCAACGCCACCTTTGGATTCTGGGGCAGCCTCGTGGTCGCCTTCATCGGGGCGGCGGTTCTGCTCGCCGCCCTGAAGCTGGTGTCCGGAGGGCGCCTCTAGCCGGCGGCCGCTCGCACCTCTTCCTTGGAGGCCTCCACCGGTGCGACTGCGCGCGCCCGCCCCTTGATCAACAGCGTCGTGAGGGCCGTAAAGGCCAGGAAGGCGATCGGCAATACGAATGTCGCCTTCATCGCGTCGATGTACCCGCTGACGAAAACGTCGTGGGCGATCGCTGCGATCTGCTGCGCTGCGGCCGGCGGGATGTTTGCGGGCAGCTGCGCACCGGTCTCGCCGGCACCGATCTGAAAGCCCTTTGACGACACGTTGCTGAACGCGGCGATGAACTGGTCCCGGAACTGCGCAGGCAGCGCTGAGGCGTGGCTCACAGCCTGGTTGTGAAGCGTGGAGGCGAGCTGGTTCTGTAGAACCGCGCCTACGACAGCGCTTCCGATCGCTGCTCCTAGCTGGCGGATCGTGTTCAGGACGGCGGAAGCAGAGCCGGCTACTTGTGGCGACACGTTGCGCATGGCGACGGTGGTCATCGGCGCAAACGTCATGCCGATGCCGAGGCCCGCGACCACGGCCGGCACGAAGAAGTTGACCCAGGTCGAGTCAGGACCGGCGACGAAAGCGATGCTCCCCATGCCGATCGTGAACAGGGCGATGCCCGCCATGAGGATGTACTTGCCGCCGATACGGTCGGCGAGTCGGCCTGCAAACGGCGCGGTGAACATAGAAGTCAGGGACATGGGCGCCAGCGTCAGGCCGGCAACCAGCGCCGAGAAGCCGCGCGCCGACTGGAGGTAAATGGTGAAGGGCAGAAAAAGGCCGAGCATTCCGACGCTGATGGCGGCCGCGATCCAGTTGGCGACCGCGAAGTTGCGATCGGCGAAGAGCGACAGCGGCATGAGCGGTTCGGACTGGAATCGCTCCCAGATGACGAACAGGACCAGGAGCACCACGCCGGCCGCGATGACCTCGGGGATCGTTATCGCGTACGACCCGATCTGCCCCCAGCTGTAGCGCTCGCCTTCGATAAGGCCGAAGACGATCGCGAAGAGACCCGCTGTGGCGACGATGATGCCGACCACATCCCAGCCGTGGTGGCGGCCAGGACGAAGATCGGGAATGATCAGGAACGTGGCTACCAGGGCCAGAATTCCGATCGGCACGTTGATGTAGAAGATCCACCGCCAGTCGATGTAGGTGATGATGGCGCCGCCCACGGTCGGCCCAGCGAGCGTGGCGAGTCCGGCCACTCCACCCCAGACGCCGAAGGCGGCGCCGCGCCGTGCCGGCGGAAAGATCGAGGTCAGGATGGCCAGCGTCTGAGGCGTCAGCAGCGCACCGCCGACACCCTGCAAGACGCGTGCCGCGATCAGCTGCTCGGGGCTCTGCGACAGGCCGCACAGCGCAGACGCCACGGTGAAGACGAAGAGACCGATCGCGAACAGGTTTCGCTGACCGTAAAGGTCGCCGAGGCGACCGGCCGTGATCAGCAAAACCGCGTAGACCAGCACGTATGCGTTGAGCACCCAGAGGATCTGGTCCAGGGTGGTTTTCAGACCCGTGCTCATGGCCGGGATGGCCACGTTCACGATCGTGGTGTCCAGCATGATCATGAAGAATCCCGTGGTCAGCACCAGAAGAACCAGCCACGGATTAGTGCGGGCTTTTGCCATGTCTCCTCCTCAATCCCTCGATGTCGTGCACCGTCCCGGTGCTCCACTCCAGCCTGCCGTCACTTATCTCTTGGGCGAGCTTCAAAGCCCATTTCCGTTCTGCTTCGAGCATCGCGATCTTGTGTTCCATCTCCACCAGGGCCAGGCGTTTGAGCCCGTGCGCCTGGAGCTCGCTGTTGATGAGCGTCAGCTTTGCAACGAGTGCGGCGAGCGCTGTTGCACGGGCCTGCAGCTGAGCAGCGGCCTGGCTTGCGTCCAGGTGGTGCATGAACATCAAGCCTGCAGCGAAATGCGGGTATTCCTTGCGGGGGTAGGCCAGGATGTCGCTGACCACCCGAAGGAGCACGTCGCGACCTGAACCGGTGAGCTGATAAACGGTGCGCTCGGGCCGGCGCCCTTCCTTCTCGCGCTCCGTAGGAACGATCCAGCCGTTCCGCTCCAGGACGTCGACCGTGTGGTAGAGCGAGCCGAAGTTGAGGCGGATGAATTCGTCCATATGGCGGTCGCGCATGATGGAGGCCAGCTCGTACGGGTGCATGGGCCGCTCCTCCAGAAGCTGAAGGATCGACAGCGCAAGCGGAGAGATCTCGTCCTCGGTTGGGTGGTCCGGTCGGGCGGGCAACACCGGCAATCGGGGCCGGATGTGTCTTGGGGTCTGCGACATACTCCACACAGAATATACCGAACCTGATATCCGGGCTCAAGTATTCCAGCGCGAGCACCTTAACCGGCAGTGGCGCGCCAGGCCGACGGCAGCATCAAGGCGACGACGATTCAGATCGGCGGCGCGACTCCCAACGGTTTCTCGAACCAGGCCACATCCCAGTAGCGGCCGAACTTGCGGCCCTGCTCGGTGTAGAGCGCGACGCGCTTGAAGCCGAGCTTCTCGTGCAGAGCGATCGACGCAGGGTTGGGGAGCGCGATTCCCGCGTAGGCGCGGTGTATGTCCTCACCTTCCAGGGCCTTGAAAAGCTCGGCGTAGAGCTTGCCCCCGGTGCCCTTGCCGACCGCGTCGGGTAACAGGTAGATGCTCGTCTCGACCGAGGTCAGGTACCCGGGCTTGGGCCGGTACCGGCTGCTCGTGGCGTAGCCGACGACCCGATCGCCCTCCACCGCCACCAGCAATCGATGCCGTCCGGCCTTCGCATAGTGGTCGAACCAATCGCGTCGCGCCTCCATCGTCATCGGATCATCGTCAAAGGTGATGTGCGACTCGACCACGTAGTGGTTGTAGATGTCGTTGACGGCCTTGAGGTCCCTCCTGGTCCCAGGCCGCACGTCAGCGCCGGCTCCGATCACGCGCCTCAGTTTATTTCCGACAATTGGCGGCATGGATCACATCGAGCTGCGGGGTATGTCGTTCCACGGCCGCCACGGCGTGCGCCAGGCGGAGAGAGACCAGACCCAGGAGTTCAGGGTCGACATCGATGTCGAGGCGGACCTGGGCGAGGCGGCCAGAAGCGACGACCTGGCCGACACAGTGGATTACACGGCCGTCCGCGCGGTCGCCAAAGAGGTGATCGAGGGTCGGTCCATGCAGCTTCTCGAGTCGCTCGCCACGGCCATCGCGGAGCGGGTGGCCGCAATGCCGCGCGTGACTTCGGTCTCGGTCCGGGTTGCCAAGCGGCCTGCCGGCATGCAGCCCATTGAGGGCGCGGCCGTACGTATTAATAGGACGCGGGCATGACCATTGCGTATTTCGACTGTTTTTCTGGGATCTCGGGCGACATGACGCTCGGTGCGCTGCTCGACTGTGGGGCGGATCGGGCGGTGCTTGACGCGGCGGTCGAAGCGCTGCGCTTGGGCGACGAGGTGACGCTAGACGTCCGGCACGAAAACCGCGGCCACACCGGGGGCACTCGCGTGGACGTTGCGTTGACCGACCGTGTGGAGCGAACGGTGCCGGCGCTGCGCCAGGTCATCGAAGAGTCGGGCGCGCCCGACCGGGTGCGGGCCCAGGCGCTCGAAGCCGTCGACCTGCTGGCCAAAGCTGAGGCCGTCGTCCACGGAGTGGTGGAGGAGCGCGTCCACCTCCACGAGCTCGGTGGCGCCGACACGCTTGTCGATCTCGTCGGAGCGTTCTGGCTGCTGTCATCGCTCGACGTCCAGCGCGTCTACGCATCGCCGCTGCCTGCCCCGCGAGGACAGAAAGCCGGCATGTCCTTGCCCGCGCCGGCAAGCCTGCGTGTGCTCGAGGGCACCGGCGCGGTATTCGAGCCAAGCGACCAGGCCCGCGAGCTGGTGACCCCGACGGGCGCCGCCATCCTGGCGACGGCCGCCACGTTCGAGCGGCCGGCCATGTCCTTGCGTCGCGTCGGCTATGGAATCGGGGCGCATCCAGCGCCAGGCAACGCGCTGGCGGTGTGGATCGGCGACGAGGTTGCGCAGGAGACCGGCGTCACGCTGGTGGAGACAAACCTCGACGACATGGCTCCGAATCTGATCGCCGCGCTGACCGAGGACCTGATGGCCGCGGGCGCCCTCGACGTGACGGTGATGCCGGCTCTGATGAAAAAGGGAAGACCGGGTCATGTGGTGACCGTGATGTCACCCCCGGAGCTGGTCGCCAAGCTCAGCGACCACCTCCTGCGCCACAGCACGACGCTCGGGGTCCGGCTCGCGCCGCTGCGGCGCGTCATCGCGGGCCGCCGGGTGGTTGAGGTCGAGACGCGATTCGGCTCGTCTCGAGTGAAGGTCAAGGAGCTCGACGGCAAGCCGGTCGACGCCGCCCCCGAGTACGAGGATTGCCGGCGCATCTCGCGCGAGACGGGCATCGACCTGCGCGAGGTCATGCGCGTGGTCGCGGAGGCGGCTCGCAGCGAGCTCGGAATCGATTGACCGCTCGCGTGCTCGACGGCAAGGCCGTCGCCAGGGAGGTCTACGACGAAGTCGCAAGAGCCGTCAACGAACGCACCTCACGCGGCGGCTCGAGGCCGCGGCTGGCGACCGTCCTGGTCGGAGACGATCCGGCGTCGGCGACGTATGTTGCGCTGAAGCAGCGCAACTCGCAAAGCGTCGGAATCGAGTCTGAAGACCACCGGCTTCCAGGAACGACCACCACCGAAGAGCTGCTTGCACTCGTCGACCAGCTCAGCCGCGATGACGTGGTGAGCGCCATCCTCATCCAGCAGCCGACTCCGAGGCAGATCGACATGAAGCGCGTGGCGTTTGCCCTCGATCCGATCAAGGATGTCGACGGCTTTCACCCGATCAATGCCGGCTTGATCGCGCTCGGATTCACGGGAGGTGTCGAACCATGCACGCCCGCAGGCATCATCCTGTTGCTCGAGCGTTCGGGTGTGCAGCTCGAAGGAGCGAACGCGGTAGTTGTCGGTCGTAGCAACTTGGTCGGCAAACCCACCGCGCTCCTGCTGCTCCAGCGCCACGCCACCGTCACCGTCTGCCACACGAGGACACGCGACCTCGCCGGCCACACCCTCGAAGCTGACATCCTCGTCGCGGCGGCGGGTCGGGCCAACCTCATCGGCAAGGCGATGGTCAAGCCGGGCGCGGCCGTGGTCGACGTCAGCACCAACTGGGTTGATGGGCGCCAGGTCGGCGACCTCGGGCCGGGGGTGGATTCGGTGGCCGGATGGCTGACGCCAAATCCAGGCGGCGTCGGTCCGATGACGCGAGCCATGTTGATCCGGAACACGTTTAAGGCGGAGGTCCGCCGCCGCGGCTAGGTCGAGCGGCGCAAGGTAAGGCCGAGCCAGACGTACCAGGCCGGATTGACGGCGAACCCTTCAAGAGCCGCTACCGCCAGCACAAAAGGGTTGGACGCGTTCAGGATGATCAGGCGCGCCAGGTAGATCACGATCAGCAGCGCGCCTGAGATGAACCCGAGATAGCTCAGGTTCAGTGGAAAGCTTGCCTCGCGGCCCATGAGGTACGCGAAGGCGAGGATCGCGATTCCGGCCAGGCCAAAGGTGCCGAGGCCTCGTGGGTCGACGGCGCTCGGCAGGTCGGCGGGCGTCTGGCCGGGCGAGTTGATCGCATTCGCCAGGTCGTAGCCACCGTGGAGGGTCGCGCTGAATGCGCCCGCGAGGCCGAAGATGAGCGCCCAGGTCGCGTACCGACCGGCCGACGTCAGGAGACGTTCGTGCAGTCCGAGGAGCGCGCTGGCGCTGAAGATCCCGCCGAGAAGCAAGAGGGCCGCGCTCAACCCCGCTGCGAGGGCCGGCGCGGGTCGAGGCGCGAACACAAAGGTGGCCGAGTAGAGGAATCCGGCAGCTGCCGCGAGCCACGCGCTTGGGTAGGCGGTGTGTCGATACCCCAGAGTCTTCACGCGCGCATGCTAATAGCGCTTTGCTCACCCGTAACGAGGCGGCTCGAGAAGCCGTCCGGTTGCTGAACGGATATCGCGGTTATCAGCTCGTGGCCGCGTCTTGCGAGCTCAACCTTCCGGACAGGGTTGCCGCCGGCCCCAAAGATGCCGCGGAGCTTGCGGCCGCGACCGGGATGCATGCCTCGTCGCTAAAGCGGGCTCTGCGGGGGCTCGTCGCGTGGGGATTTTTCACCGAGGACGCCGAGGGACGCTTCGCGGCCACTCCGGTGTCCGACATGTTTCGCTCCGACCGGCCCGGCCTCCGCAGCACGACGCTGATGCTCAGAACCGAGGGTTACCGGACCTGGGGCGAGCTTTTGTATGTGCTAAAGACGGGCCAACCGGCGTTCGAGCACATTCACGGTAAGAGCCGCTGGGAGAAGCTGGCCGAAGATCCCGAGGATTCTGCGCGATTCAACGCGGCGATGGTCGAGCTCACGACCCGCGTCGCGCAGGCGTTTGTTGCCGCGTACGACTTCACCGGGATGGACATAGTTGTCGATGTGGCCGGCGGCAACGGCGCTTTGCTTGCGGCCGTGCTGCAGTCGAACGCCGAGATGGACGGCATCCTGTTCGATCTGCCGGCAGGACTCGCGGGCGCAGTGGAAAGGATGAACGCCGCCGGACTGAGCGGTCGGGTCAGGCTCACGGAGGGAAGCTTCTTCGAATCGGTACCGTCCGGGGCCGACCTCTACATGCTCAAGTCGATCATCCACGACTGGGACGACGCGCACGCGCGGAAGATCCTCGAGACCTGCCGCGAGGCAATGCTTGGAGAGGCTCGGCTTGTGCTGGTCGAAAGGCTCGTGCCCGAACGCATCGGGGATGACGAAAACGTGCTGGCCACCGTCATGAGCGACCTGCACATGATGGTTGCGCTCGGGGGCCGCGAGCGCACTACGGCTGAGTACCGCGAACTCTTCGATGCTGCCGGACTGCGGCTGACCCGCGAGATCCCTATGGCTTCGGACTTTCATGCGATCGAGGCCGTCCGGGCCTGACCTCAAGACGTTGACCTATCAGGAGGCCCTCGACTTCATTTCGAAGCAGGGTCGCTTCGCGATGAAGCTGGGCACGCAACGGACACGAGCCATCCTCGACCGCATGGGCGCGCCTGACCGAAAGATGAAGGGCGCCCTCATCGCGGGGACGAACGGCAAGGGCTCGACCGGCGCATGCCTGACCTCGATCCTGCGGGCGGCGGGATTGCGCGTCGGCTTCATGCCCAAGCCCCATCTGATCTCGTACACGGAGCGGATCGAGATCAATGGCAGCCCGATCACTGAGGACGAGTTCGTCAGCACGCTCGAGGACATGGTGCCGGTACTGGACGGCGTGGCGTCGGAGATGGGTCCGGCCACTGAGTTCGAGATGCTCACGGCTTTGGCGATTGCCTACCTCGCGCCGCGCATCGACGTGCTGGTGTGCGAGGTCGGGCTTGGCGGTCGCCTCGATGCCACCAACGCGCTCGACCTCGGCGCGGCGGTCATCACCAACGTCGACCTGGACCACCAGAAGTACCTCGGCAGCACGATCGGGGAGATCGCGCGCGAGAAGGCGGCGATCATCAAGCCCGGCAATCACGTGGTGACCGGCTGCGAAGGCGAGGCGCTCGAGATCGTCGAGGCGCGGGCTTCGAGCGTCTCCGCCGAACTCTGGCGATTGGGCCGCGAGGTCACGGTGGAGTCGGCGTCTCGGGGATGGGGCGGTCACCTGCTGAGCGTCAAGGGACCAGGCTTCGAGCACGACGACCTGCGGCTTCCGCTCGTTGGGGACTATCAGCCTGCCAACGCGGCGGTGGCGGTGGCGACCGCGCATCGCCTCGGCGTGACTCTCGACGAGCCGATTCGGGACGGGCTGGCTTCCACGCGGTGGCCCGGGCGCCTGCAGGTGATTGCGGAGCGACCGCGGGTGATCCTGGACGGCGGCCACAACCCGGCCGCGATGATCAAGGCGGGGGCAGCGCTTCGCGGCCTGATCGGGTCGGAGAGACTGGTGGCTGTTTTCGCGATGTTGAGCGAGCGCGACCCGGTCCAGCTGCTGGCGGCGCTTCGCACCCTCAAGCCAGAGGCGGTTGTTTTCACTGAGCCGGCAAGCGCCCATGGCCACGCGATCGAGGCCGACACGCTGGACGAGCTGTACGGCCCTGGGGCGTATGTTGCAAGGCCCGCCGGCGCCGCGTTGGAGAAGGCCCGCGAGCTGGCGGGACCAGCAGGCAACGTGCTGGTGAGCGGATCGCTTTACCTCGTCGGCGAGATCCTCGCCCTCAGGGACTAGCCCGCAGGAATCGCACGCAGAGGTAAACGCTCCCGGCCGCCATGGGCAACAGCAGCGCCGAACCGAGCAAAGCCCACAGGAAGCCTCCGCTGAAGGCCAGCCCTCCCAGCAAGAATGCTGTAACCACGATCCCGCCGACGCCCAGCACGAGGTCGTTGCGCGAGCGCGGGCGCGGCACGGGCTGCGATGGAACAGGTGGGACTCGCGCGAGGCTCGGGCCGTACCTGCGCCTGGCGGCGAGCCCGTAGACCAGGAGGAGAACGCCAGCCGCGCCTGCCAGCAGCGTGATGATCTCAGCGACGAGACCCTCCCTGGTGTCGCTGACTCGAGTGACGGCCGCGAACGCCAGGGCCACGAGCGTTGTTCCTGCAAGGAGGGCAAGCCAGCGCAATCAGCCGGCGCCGGCGAGAAGGTTGAGTCGCAGCCTTCGCATGCCGCGAAGCCATCGATCGTAGTCGTCTGCCTTGCGACGAAAGTAGTCGGCGACCTCAGGATGCGGCAGGATCAGGAAGCTCTCGTCGAAGATGCCCTTCAACACGGACTCGGCGACGACTTCCGGCTCGAGCGCGCCCATGGTCAAGAAGTCGATCCCCAGCCGGCTCTGCTCGAGTGCGAGCATGTCCGTCTTCACTCCTTGCGGGCAAAGGCAGGAGACCCGGATCCCTTCGTCGCCGTGCGTGATGCTGAGCCATTCGAAGAAGGACAGTGCCGCAGCCTTGGTTACCGCATACGGCGCCGCGAAGACATGATTCAGGAGGCCGGCCGCCGACACAGTGCCGACGATGTAGCCCTCTTTGCGCGCGAGCATGCCCGGGAGAACATGACGCGCGACGAAAACGTGTGCCATCAAGTTGACGTCCCAGATCCGCTGCCAATCGCGGTTCGGAGCCTCTGGTCCGCCGCCCACCGCGATGCCGGCGTTCGAGCAAAAGATGTCGATCCGCCCATGTGCGGACTCGACCTCGCTCACCAGACGCTCGATGTCAGCCTCGCGCGAGACATCGCACGGCACTGCCATGCCACCGATGTCGCGGGCCACATTCGTGGCGCCGTCGGCGTCCAGATCGGCGACGACAACTGCCTTCGGGCGTTCGTTCGCGAAGCGCGTGGCGAGCGCGCGACCAATGCCGCGCGCGCCTCCTGTGACCACAATGACCCGGTCTTTCAGCTCCATCGCAAGCTCATTGAACGTGTCTCCCTGAACATCACCGCTTCAATCCTGGCGCTCCGTGACGTCGCGGAAACGATGCCTGATTGTGGCCGAAAGAAATTTCCTGTGGAAAACACCTGCCGGTCCCTTTCGGAGACTCTCGATAGCGCATAGAATCACTCCCCATGGTCGGAGGGGGCCTCGACTACAGCGCGCCATTTCAGCGCGCAATAGAGCTGATAGGGAAGCGGTGGACAGGGGCGGTGGTGAAGGCGCTGCTTCCCGCGCCCGCACGGTTCAACCAGCTGCTCGCAGGGATCCCGGGCATCAGCGATCGCGTGCTGACCGAGCGCCTGCGTGAGCTCGAGACGGAGGGAATCGTGGAGAGGCTCGTCGACCCAGGACCGCCGGTGCGGGTGAGCTATCGATTGACCGCACGAGGCCGCGCGCTCGAGCCGGTGCTGGCCGCGGTTGCGGACTGGGCCGAGAGCTGGCTGGCGACGCCGGCCGCGGCCGTGGGCTGAGGCCGGCGCCCCAAACCGGCACACCTCACGTCGGGCCCTCCCTTCCTCCACCGTGCCGTCCCTCCCCCGCCAGCACACCTCCGTCGAGCTTAGGATTCGAAAAAATCAATCACAACCCGGCCTGTTAAGGATCAGAAAAGGCATGGCGAACACGACTGATAGGCTTTATCGAATGCCGATTGGCGATTTTCTCCGCCGCCGGCCCGAGGCGCAAACCTGCCAGGCATGCGGATCTCCTCTTCCTCATGGCGCAGTGTTCTGTCCATCGTGCGGTGTGAGGACCGATGACCCTCAGGCCGAGCCTCTTCACATCGTCGACCGGACCACTGGCCTCTTCAACGACCGCTTCGTGCGCCCGGTGCTGGAAGACGAGCTGGCACGCGCTCACCGCTATCAGCGCAACCTCGGTGTGCTGCTCATCGAGTCAAACGGCGCTCTGCCGGCGGAGGAGGCGCTGAAAACGATGGCCGCGGCCCTGGCAGGCACCGTCCGCGACGTCGACACGCCGGGCGTTCTCGGCCGCACGCCGCCCCAGCTCCTCGCCATCCTGCCCGACACCGACGTGGCGGGCACCGCCCATGCCGCAAACCGGGTCCTGGCGGCAGTCAACGATGCTCTCAAAGCCCAGGGCGGCCAGGCGGCTGTCGGCCTCGTCTGCGTGCGGCCCGGTCAGCGTGTACGCGCCGGCGCCGTGATCGAAAGCGCGGGCCGCTCGCTGCGCTCGGGCCGGCCCGAGATGATGGGCAAGCCCGCCTGACGCTCGAGATCTATCTCGCCCGCCACGGCGAGACAGAGTGGAGTCTCTCGGGGCAGCACACCGGCATCACCGATCTACCGCTGACCCCGCGCGGCGAGAAGAAGGCGACCGCGCTCGGTCGCAGGCTCGCCGGCATTCATTTCGACGCGGTCTACTCGAGCCCGATGCAGCGGGCCATGCGTACCGCGAAACTCGCCGGGTTCGACCATCCGCAAATCACGCCGTTGCTGAAGGAGGTCGACTACGGCCGGTACGAGGGCCTGACCTCCCACCAGATTCACGAATCGGACCCCAATTGGGAGCTCTTCAACGATGGCTCTCCAGCCGGCGAGAGCCCGGACCAGATCTACGCCAGGGCGGGGGATTTCATCGACCTCGCGACGCGGCACGCGGACGCATCGGTGCTTGCCTTCGGCCACGGCCACATCCTCAGGGCGGTCGCGGTGGCATGGATCCGCGCGGGGATCAGGATCGCCTCAGGGCTGCAGCTGGACGTGGCCACGCTCAGCATCCTGAGCGACGGTGGCCGCGGCCGGGTCATCGCGCTGTGGAACGCGCCGTGAGTACGACTACCGCTTCCGGCGCAGCGTCCACGTGCGGCTGCGCACGCCCGGCAGGCCGGCGAACACCAGGTACGCCGAGGTGGCGACCTCGGCGTGGTACATGTGCCGTTCACCGGGGTTGATCAGCAGCATCTGTCCCGCTCGTACCTCGCCCGAGCGCGTGCCGTCGTCGAACTCGAGCCGCCCGGCCGTAACGATGACGGCGACCGGGATCGCGTTGCGGTGCTCGGGCACTGTCTGGCCCGGGTCGAGTTGCAACCCGACGACTCGCATCGAACCGCAGTCAGCGATCTGCTCGAAGCCGAACGCGCGTGGTTCCACGCCGGCGTCTGGACCTGACACGTGAACATCATCCACGCGACTGGCATCGAAGGTGCGCGGCAGGCACGCGGCACTGTCGTCGTGATCGACGTCCTCCGCTCGTTCACTGTCAGCGCTTACGCGCTTGCCGGCGGGGCGCGAGAGTGCCGTCTGGTCAGGACCGTCGAGGAGGCGCGCGCGCTCGAGGCAGAGACGCCCGGCGCCCTGCTGTGTGCTGAGGAGGATGCAATGCCTGTCGCCGGCATCGCGATCAGCAACTCCCCGACCCAGATCCGTGGCCTGGATCTCCAGGGACGGATTCTCATCCAGCGCTCAACCGCGGGAACGCAGGTCGCGGCGGCGGTCGAAACTGACGTCATCTTCGCCGCGAGTCTGGTCGTCGCACGCTCGACGGTACAAGCCTGCCTGTTAAGAGTGCCTGAGACCGTAACGCTTCTCGCTTCGGCCGATCACCCGGAGGATCACGCCTGTGCGCGCTACATGGAGGGCATCTTCCTGGGCCGCGAGTCCGACCTCGACGAGCTCCTCGAGCCGCTGCGTGAGAGTGAGCGCTACCAAAGAGCGCGCAGCGGGACGTGGCCAGGGTTTCCTGCCACCGACCTCGACCTGTCCCTCGCGCCTGATCTGTTCGGCTTCGCCATGCCTGTCAGCCGCGGGGAGGGCTTTCTTCGAGTGATTACGCATCCACCCATCTCGCCGGAAACCTGAAGCTCTCCGCCAAAGGACCGCGGGACGATCACCGACTGAAGGGCTGCCAGCCGTCCGCGATGCGCAAAGACTGCAATGTCGCGGCTCAGCCCGTGCTCAGCGGATCGAGAAGACGACGAGCGTGGCCAGCTCGCACAGCTCGGCGGTCGCACCGCAAACGTCCCCGGTCGCGCCGCCGATGCGGCGGCGCGCCAGGACGACAACAAGGAGCGCGGTCAGCGCAACCAGCACCACCGCGATCAGTGCCCGCCGCCAGTCGAGAAGGCACACGACGGCG
>Ga0137379_10002760_pt1 | contig 16304 bp, 13 predicted proteins | sample SagtaG_18_FD_104812 | JGI IMG/M metagenome (GOLD analysis project Ga0137379, IMG submission 104812) | Vadose zone soil microbial communities from Sagehorn Ranch, Mendocino, California, USA - Sage2_L_80_16 metaG | ecosystem: Environmental > Terrestrial > Soil > Vadose zone | place: USA...
TTCAGAGGCTTGAACTTTGAGCTGCAGATCCGAAAGCTCCCTCGAAAGCCAATCCGCAGTCTGACTCGTGGACTCATACTTGGTCCGGAAGTTCTCCTCGACGAAAGTCTTAACAAGCGCATTGGTGATTTCTGCTGCCAGTTGAGGATCTGGGTGTATGTAAGTTAACTCGATGACTCGAGTCCGAGGCATGACCTGAACGCTAAGACCGGAATGAAAAATAGACAGCATACTGGCAATCTGCCTCGAATCGAGTCCCAGATCAGCAGAGCCGATCCCGCGGGAGGCGTCGGCAACGGGGGTGAAGCCCATAAAACGGGAATTATCTAGGTGCAGGGCCTCGATAACTTTCAATGCCAGCGCATCGCTGCGCAAAATGGACAGCTGTGTTTCCAGGCTGACGTTATAATCCCAATCCTCGCTGGTTCCTCCATTCTCCATATCCTTGAGACCAAGAATATTGGAGTTCTCGGGGAAAATAGCGATGCGCGAAACTGCTTCGTATAGCCGCGGCATTCTGAGCGTGGCAATAATCGCCAGCACCAGAACAATGGCAAAGGTTGCCACGATGGTCCACCTGCGCTTCTTTAGAACGCGCCAATAGCTGAGGAGTGGATGTTGCTCTACAGGCCGATAACTGTGCTCGGAGGAGTCTGTCTGCGGAGTTGACGATTCCACCAACTCAAATGTCCTATGCCCGTTGGAGCTAGTGCGGTTATTTTGAATAACAATCCCAGAATGCATTCAATATTCCGCCCCCGCGCGGTTTTCGCCCAGGTCCAGCAAAAAACTTCTTCCTCGCGAAAGTACGCGAATTTTAACATCGCTTCAGGAAGCGCCGGGTTTTTTTTGACAGTAGATGAACCAACTCTTATATTGCGTAGGACGCACCTGTGATTCTGAATCCTTCTCCTGTACTCTGTGTACTCCATTACACTTGATGACATTTCGATGGCAATCCATGGAAATAGAAAAATCGTCGTGTTGGTTACGAGTGCGTTCGGCGGCATTGGAGGAATAGAAGCCTTCAACCGTGCGTTGATAGGTGCGCTCGATCAACTCGCTCCGCGGCACAATTGGAAGGTTCAGGTGCTTTCGCTCCTGGATCGCGAAGAGCTGCCAGGGGCTGATCGCTACGTGCAGTCGCGGAGTATCGAGGCGCTGGGATTCTCAGGGAGCCGGGTACAATTCGCCTTCGCCGCCATCCGCGCCAGCTGGAGTGCCGACATAGTAATCATTGGCCACGTAAACCTGGCACCGCTCGCGCTGGTTCTGAATAGTTCGTTCAAGTGTTTAATCGCGCACGGGATTGAAGTTTGGAGAAGACTGCCGTGGCTGAGACGCGTGGGCATAAGCCGCATCAATCGCATTCTGTCGGTGAGCGCGTACACTCAGCGAGAAATGATGCGCCGCAATGACTTGGCGGAAGACCGTTTCTGCGTTTTCCCCAACACGCTTGATCCTCTGGCGGCTTCTCGGCACGCCAAACTTGACAGAAGTGTTCTGAGCTTACCGCAGGGCCACATGCTACTGTCGGTTGCGAGACTGGCATCATCGGAGAACTACAAGAACATCCGGTCCGTGATCGAATCGCTGCCTACGGTCTTGGCGTACGTGCCCGATACTTTTTACGTCATTGTTGGTGATGGCTCTCTGCGCAAGACTTTTGAGGAGCTTGCGCGCGGTATGGGGCTGGCGGACAAAGTCTTTTTGCTGGGCGCAATTTCAGACGAGCTCTTGCCCTCCTACTACGAGAGCTGCGATCTTTTTGTGCTCCCCAGCGTGAAAGAGGGTTTTGGCATCGTCTTCCTAGAGGCGATGTACCACGGCAAACCTTGTATCGGGGCTCGAGCCGGCGGTGTTCCCGAAGTCATTCGCGATGGCGCCACCGGTGTGCTTGTGAGCGCCTCCGAGCTTGCTACTGAGCTTCCCGAAGCCATACTACGCCTCTTGAGGGAGCCGGCGCTGCGCAGAAGCCTGGGAGCTAACGGAAGGGCAGACGTGAAGGACAATTTTTCCTTCGTCCGCTTTCGAGACCGACTAGAAGAGATTCTCTGCAGCCCTGACCACCGAGTCACGATGAGTGCTTATGCAAGTTAAGCTTGAGATGAGCGCGCCGCCAATGTCGCCCGTGAGCACTGGTTACCGGGCCAGGTTTTACAGCCGCTACGCCGAATTGAAGCAGCGCACAGACTTGGTACAGGTCCGGCGCGACCTTGCGTTTACAAGACCTTATTTGGCGCGCTTGATCGCCAATTTTTTCCCGCCCGATCGTGGCTGCATCATCGTTGACCTGGGTTGCGGATCTGGCGCTCTTTTGCTTTTTCTGCAGGAAGCCGGCTACCGCAATGCTATGGGTGTGGAAACTTCGCCGGATCAGGTCGAATTCGCCCGGCAGTTGGGGGTCCGCTCGGTCACACCCGGCGATCTCGTCTCTTTCCTCCGCGACAGCGCCAGTGAGATTTTTGACGTGGTGGTAGCCATCGACGTGATCGAGCATTTCCGCAAGGATGAGGTTCTCGATATCATGGATCAAGCTCACCGTGTGCTGCGGCCCGGCGGCAAAATGATCGTGCACGTACCCAATGCCGAGGCTATCTTTAGTTCTCGAATATTTTGGAGTGACTTCACCCACGAGATGGCCTTCACTCGCGAAGGTCTGCGCCAACTTACTTGTGCATGTGGCTTCAGTTCGGTTGAGGTCAGCGAGGATCTTCCCGTGGTACACGGCTTCAAGAGCCTCATTCGTCGCATTCTGTGGATTGGTTTGCGCAGCATCTTCCGTCTTGCCTACATGGCCGAAACTGGCGATACCGGGCGCGGCTTGATTCTTACTCAAAACTTACTCGCAGTAGCCAAGAAAGCTCGGCTTGAATCGGCGAGCCGGCCCGCATGAGTATTCGCGTTCTGTTTCTCGGGGAGAACTGGTACGGCAGCTGCGCCCGCGCTTGTTGTTATGCTTTGCGGAGGCTGGGATGCGATGTGACTGACATTGACGCGCAGACCATCGTTCCGCAGTGGCGCCAGCGTAGTAGTCGCGCCATCGCCCGGCTACTGCGACCGCGGATCATCCGAGAATACAACCAAGTCATCCTCGACTCGGCCTCGCAGCTACGGCCTGACATCTTACTGGCATTCAAAGGGACAGCGGTCACACCTACGACGCTCCGAACCCTCCGCTCCTCAGGAATCACTCTTTACAACTACTTCCCTGACACGATTCCTTCCGAACAAGGCGGCCTCTTGGCCGAAGCTATTCACGAGTACGACTGCGTTTTTTATACGAAGAAGTTCTGGGACGCGAAACCGCCAGACGGACTCGGCAAACGTCCCTTGGTCTTTCTGCCGCACGGTTATGATCCAGAAGTGCATCGCCCATTGGAACTCGATCCCAGGGATATTTCCGACCTTACTCACGACGTGACAGTAGTGGCTAGCCACACGGCATATAAGGAACAACTGTTACGAGAGCTGGTCAGACTTATGCCAAACCTCGATCTGCACATTTACGGAGACCGCTGGGTCGATCCGCTGCGGGCGCCGGAACTTAGGCGCCACATTCGCGGCATGGCTGTGACTGGCAGTACGTATGCAAAAACCCTACAAGCGGCGCGGATCAACATGGCAATAACCTCTTGGACTGGACGTATCGAGGTCGACGAGACGACAACGCGTACTTTCGAGATTCCTGCATGTGGCGGCTTCATGCTTCACGAGCGTACTACGGAACTCCTTGAGCTTTATGACGAAGGCCGGGAAGTAGCTTGCTTCGGTTCGGTCGAGGAACTTGCCTCTAAGATCGACTACTACCTCGCTCACCCGGAAGAACGTAACGCGATTGCTCGTGCCGGTCACGCCCGCTGTGTACCGGCATACTCATACGACCAGCGGATGAAACATATCCTTACGTATGCTGGCGCGGGCACTGCCGGAGACAACATCTATCCCGAGCGGGAGTGCCACGAATGCACAAGGTAAAACCACTTGTTTCAGTTCTGTTTTTGACCTACAAGAGAGTTCATCTCCTAAAAAGGACGCTGGAATCGTTTACTCACAACACAGACTATCCTCGCCTCGAACTTGTCGTTGCTGATGACGGAAGCTCTGCGCCTATACAAGAGCAGATCCGCACCATGCCGTTCGATAAATTTGTGCTGGCACCGGAAAACCGCGGTCCCGGTTCTAACTACAATGCGGGCCAGCGCGCATGCTCCGGAGAATACATATTCTTTCTACAAGACGATTGGGAGTGCCGCGGGCCGGTTGGATATTTGCGCGATGCGGTCGAGGCGATGCAGGTGAACCAGAAAATCGGCCTTGTGAGATTCTATGGTTTGGACATGGGAATTAATCCTGTTCATCCAATCGACCGCGAGCGCGAGATCTTTGAGATACAAAAACCAGAGCGGGTGAGTGGGACCAACCGACATATCTATTCCGATACTCCCCATCTAAAGTCGAAAGCTTTGATCCATGCTATTGGAGAGTACAATGAGAAACTGCCGATGGATAAATGTGAACTGGAATATCAGGATAGGTTTCTGCGGCAGGACGGATATTGCGCCGCCTTCTTTCCGCGATACATGAACCGCGTGTTCGTGCATATTGGCGAGGCGGAGAGCTTCCGTACAAATTCATATCACGCCCGGCTAGAGCGTAAATTATCTGCCTTAGTGACGCCGCTATCACAGAGAGCCGCGCCAGTATACAACTTGCTGCGTCTTTGGTATCTGCGTATAGGTCGGCCGTTCGTTCGTCGATTAGCGAAATGACTCGATCATCGTCCTAGTAATTGCGGGGCTTCGGTTGCCTTGCGTGAGATCAAGAGGCGTCCCAAGTACCTCGCTCCTGACGCGCTCTTCTCTTTCACGAACTTCCGTTCTTCGCTTCGAAACCAGAAAAGATACGAACCGAGGACGACAACGAAGAGGCTGGCGATGCCCGATGCAAGCCATTTGGCGAAGAGCCCATCACCCGAGATCCTATGAACGAGTGCGGTCGCCGTGAGGGAAAGAACAGCTAGAAATATCAGCCCTGTCCACAATCGCAAGGCAAATGACCAATAGGGCTGGGCAACGATTCGACACGCATCGCGGATTACCCAGTGGTAACACACAACTGCTTCGGCCAGCATAAAGGAAAATGGAATTCCCGCCAGGCCAAGTCGCGGCACCAGCACCACTGATAATGCTAGGCCAGCTACGTTTGAAGTGAAGAATGCCAATGCAACAAGCCGGTGCTTGTTTGTATACTGCGCAATCGACGAAGCGGTGATCCATGGGGACTGAAGGACTAGCCACGCCAGGAATGCACGCAGTAACGTGTTGTCAGGAATCAATCTCCCACGTGTCCACGCGTGGAGCACTGATGCGCCCTCGTACCACAGTGACGAGGATATGGCGATGCAACCGGCGGTCGTGGCGAAGGTCACGAGTCGGAACGCCACGCGTAATCGCTCTTCATCTCGCAATGCTTCGAGCCGCGTTAAATCTGTTGAGGCAGAATGTACGATTGTGTTGATGACTTGGCGAATTGAGTTCGCCAACGTGCGAGTTGTAACAAATAAAGCGAGGGCCGCAGCACCGGCCAATCTCGCTACAATGAGATTTGAGCCTTGCAGCCCTACCGCGACGCCGATATCGATAACCGCAAACAACATGCTCTGTCGCATCATCGGTCCCAGCAGAGTCACGTTCGCACCGCGAGTCCCCGGCATTAGTTCAGGATGATGTCGTTTGACATCCCATGTTGCCCAGCCGACGACAAGTACAAAGCCAACTAATTGCACGGCTGCGATAACGGGAGGCTTCGGCCACGCCAGAAGAGCCACGATTGTAAGTCCAATAGAGAGGGAGCTTGCCGTATTCACGAGCCATTGCGTTTTAGCGAGATTCCCCGCGGTCGAGTAAACTGAGGTGACGAAGGACGCGGGCGGTGTCCACAGAAAATAGACGCCAAGAAGAAGAACAACCCAAGCAATGCTGCCCCCGGACGTAATTGTCAGGTTCAACCAAGTCTTGATGGGAGCGAAAAGGGCAAATAAGGCGACAGCGACGGTTCCGATTGTCGCTATTCCGACATAAAATTTGAAGGCCGTATGTTGGATCAGGCGGTATTCATTCAAGTCCCCCTTGGCATAGACCTGAGTGAGGCGGTTTACGGCATATGTCTGGACACTGAAATCCAGGTTGGAGAGGTAGGCCACAACCGAATACAGCGCCAGCCACTCCCCATAGAGCGCAAGTGACCAGACGTGGAGATACAGAGGGACTAGGAGTAAAGAAGCAACCACGCCGATGCCTTTTCCAAAAAAAAACGCAACAAAGGCGTGCGCGATACGCTTCAGCATGAGTGGAAGATGGCTCACTATAACTTCCACAGGTGTCCCTGTCAAAACACTTGTCTGCATCCAGCATGAATAGTTATCTTGTGAATACGTTCCTCAAAAAACTCTTGCCACAATGAAGGTCCGGAGGGAGAAGTTGCAGGTTCGATCAGCTACTCGTATTGCCATACGGTCATTTATGCGCCTATCCGGGCGAAGGCTCCCCTATCGAGTTGGGCGTTTATTAATGAATGAAGCGAGATTCGATGCGCCAAACGATCCTGCTTGCAATGGCGAGCGCCTCGTTCAAGCGACGGTGCTGCGACATGCGCAGCCAGGCGAGAAAACGGTTGTGTTCGACGTAGGTGCGAACGTAGGCGATTGGACCTGCGCCATTCTGGAGCAAGCTCACGATCTCCCGCGACTGCAGGTGCATGCCTTCGAGCCCTGCTCTGGAACCTACGACATTTTAGTCAACCGCACTCGCATTTCGCCAAGCGGTGCCAAGGTAATCCCCGTGCGCAAAGCTTGTTCCAATTCGCCAGGCGTCGGCGCTCTGAATATCGTCGGCGGCGGCGCGGGCACAAATTCTCTGACCTACGCAGAAAAGACTGCCGGAGTTGAGCAGGTCGAGCTGACCTCGATCGATGACTATTGCCATATATCCGGCGTCGATCATGTCTCACTTCTTAAGATTGACGCCGAAGGGCACGATCTATCCATCATAAAGGGCGCGACAGGAATGATGCAGCGGCACGCCATAGACGTTCTGCAGTTTGAGTACAACCAGAGGTGGATTTTCGGTGGTGCCTTTCTTCGCGATGTCTTCAACATGCTTGTTCCGCTCGGATATTTCATTGGCAAGGTCACGTCGCACGCCGTTGAGTTCTATGAAACCTGGGATTGGGAGTTGGAAACTTTTCGCGAGGGGAATTACATCGCCTGCCTCTCACCATGGATCAACCGCTTCAACACAATAGTCCCAAGCTGGAATCCCAGGCTCTTGGCTGGGATCCGAAATAGTTAACATGCCGATCCGTCTTGCCATAATCGTCAGCCACCCCATTCCGCATTTTGCGCCGTGGCATCGCGAGCTAGCGCGCATCTCTGACATAGATTTGAAGGTTTTTTTCTGTTGCGATTTGGGTCTGAACCCATATGTCGATCCCCAGTTCAAAGCCGAGTTCAAATGGGATATTCCTCTGGTCAATGGCTACGCTCATGAGTTTCTTCCGATTACGTCGCGACCAAAGCGCTGTGGATTCTGGGAAATAGACAATCGTTCGGTGGGCGCTGCACTCGACCGCTTCAACCCTGATGTTGTCAAGATTTTTGGATACGCGTATCGCACGAACTGGAGGGCAGCGCGGTGGGCGCGTCAGCGCCGCCGGCCTTTGATGCTCTATTCCGATTCGAACGGACGTACTGTTACCCCGTGGTGGAAACGTTCCATTAAGGACAGCTTAGTGCAGCAATTCTATAGCTACGTCGACGGAGCGCTTTTTGTCGGCGATAACAACTATAGCTATCACCGGCGTTATGGACTGTCGCCCGATCGTCTCTTTCCTGGAGTTCTGCCAATAGACCGTGAAAAGCTACGGGAGGCTGTATCAGACCCAGTTGCGACTCGTAAAGAGGTTCGCAATAGTCTGGGCATACCTCAGGATGCGTTTGTCGTTCTGTTTTGCGGGAAGTATATCGCCCGAAAACGGCCTGCCGACCTGGTTCGTGCGGTGCACGAATTAGCGCGCAAAGGTCTGCCTGTATGGGTGCTAATGGTAGGGGAGGGGGTGAAACGGGCTGCGATTGAGACCCTCTGTAGCTCCGCAGGGATCAAGAACGTCTCGATGACTGGTTTCGTCAATCAATCCATGATTCCGCGTTATTATGCCGCCGCCGATCTATTAGCGGTCACTTCTGAAGCGGATCCCCATCCCTTGGTGGTAAGTGAGGCCGCTTGCTTCGGGCTGCCCGTGGTCATCAGTGACCGCGTCGGCTGCATCGGGCCAAATGATTCAGCCCAACCGGAGCGCAATGCGATTGTGTACCCTTGTGGAAACGTGCAACGGTTATCGTGCGCGATTGAACAACTTTGCCGCGATCAGGAATTTCATCACCGGATGAGCGATGCATCGTTCCAAATAGCGCAATCTCAGGACGTAAGTGCTGCGGCAGAGCAGTTGGCTTTCGCGGTGCAGTCCCTCTATGAATTGGGTCCACGTAAGTCGGCAGCGGAGAATCAATCCTTGTTGAGGTCAGAGGCCGCATCCCTATGAGTGCGAACCCGGTTCTGTACCAGCGGCCTCAAATTCGCCAGATTCGTATGTCTACGCGGCGGGAACCGACGCGGCGTGGGGGTTGGAACACCGGAACCTACGTGAAAATTTATCTCGGCCTGATTGGTGCCTGTGGTTTGCTGCTGTCCGTTTTTTCCCCCGCAGTGGCCCTCATCTTGAGCGGAATACTGATCGGCGCTCCATTGTTAGCGTTGGGGATTGTCGAGGCACGCCGCGATTCACTGTGGCTGAATCCCATGTCGCTCTTCCTTGTTTACTTAGGTACGCAACTAGGACCTGCAGCCGTTTGGGAGGGGACTAAGCTGATCACCGATGGCTCGTTAAACTTCCCCTCATTACGCATTCCCGCGGCTGATATCGCGACAGGATACTTCCTTACCCTTGTGGGCACTTGTGCAATGTCCCTCGGCCTGCGGGCGTTTCGTCCCACTCCCGGGTCGCAGGCGAGGCCGACCGGTTGGAAGCCTCATTGGATTTTTGTGCTTTTCGTGGTCGGAATTGCTGCAACATACCGTCCTAGCGCATTCCTATTTCTGGGCGTGTTTGGAGGAGTGCTTCAGTGCGGTTGCATGGCAGTTCTCCTGGCGTTCGCATTTTCGCGCACGGACGGGCGTAACCTGGCTTCTGAAAAGCTTCTTTTCTCAGCGGGAGTACTTATCTATGTGGCCGCATGCTTCTTTGGCGACAACAGCTCAAAATCTTACACGATGCTGGCATTTTTACCAGTCATCGTTCTTCTTGTCCGCCATCAGAAGTACCGCAAATGGATTCCGGCGGGGTCATTTTTTTTGGCGGTCTTGTATCTCGGGATAGTGGCCCCAGCAGTGAATAATTCTCGTTCGTTAAAAGGAAAAGACTCTTACCAGAAGTTAATGACGGGACTCTACTCGGCTTCACCCTTTTACACTGACAAGCCTCTCTTGCTGTCAATGCAAGACCAGTTAGATCAGTTCATGGGCAGAGTCTTCGAGATGCCGCAGGTCGCCGGCTTTATGGTAAATGAGGTCAGACGGTCCGGCTTCCAACTGGGCGGCACCATGAACAATTTATATTATGCCCTCGTTCCCCGAATCGTATGGGCGGGGAAGCCGCTGGTCAGCCGTGGCGCCTGGTTCACTACTTACCTGCAAATGGCCCCAAGAGAGGAGGAAGCGACTACCTCGACTGGTATGACTATTGTTGGCGAGTGGTACTGGAACTTTGGCGTCACCGGTGTTGTCGTCGGAATGTTCCTGACAGGTCTTCTGCTAAGTGGTTTGTGGCGAATGGCGGGAAGTTATCCAATACATCAACCAGCAAACATGGTGCTGTACGTCGCGATCATCATCAACGTCCTCAACTTACCGGATGCTACTTCACCCATCGTTTCGGCCATTGCTTTGTATCTGTTGTTCGGATCGGTAATCTATTTGAGTAAATCCGGACAGAAAATGGCTACACCCTTGAGATTGCCAAACATGCGGCGCCTAGTGATGAATGGCGCGGACCGCTTCTGACCCATGCGGGTCCTACTAAATGCCGTAGCGGCAAAGATGGGCGGAGCGGCCAATTACATCCGCACGCTAGCACGCGAACTCGCAAACCAGGACCAGCATGAGTTCCTCTTTCTGGTGCCTGAGTCACAAGCCGCAGCCATTCGGGAAATCGCTCCCCATATTCGTGTGATCGCCAGCGACGTTGCGGAGCACTCGTTTCTCCGGCGCCTCTGGTTCGATCAGGTCGAGGTGCCGCGCATTATCCGCCGGGAGCGTATTGATGTCTTGTTCTCGACTGCCAACTTCGCGACCCTCTTTTGTCCCTGCCGCCAGCTTCTACTGGTGCGCAACAGCCTGTATTTCTCGTCGGTGTACCGGTCGAAAATTCTGCCTCATAAATCGTGGAAGATCCGCGCCGGGGAGGCCCTGCGGCGCTGGCTGGTTTGCCGTTCGGCCATGGCATCCGATGTGGTGCTGACTCCCTCGCAGGCGATGCTCGACGAACTCCTGAACGCGGTCGATGTGCGTGGAGCTTTGGTAAACCACTATGGTGTCGATCGCCAGCGCTTCCGTCCGTCGCCCAAAACTTTTGCCGCCGACGGCCGGGTTTCCCTGGTATTCACCTCGCTCTATTCCGAACACAAGAATCCGGGGACGCTGTTCCGTGCCATGCTTGAGCTGGAAGCGTCCGGCCAGAGGTGTCGGCTGATCACAACCGCTGATCCGGAGTGGGAACAAATTGACAATCCTATTCGTGACTCCGATCGCAAACTGGCTGAGGAGTTGAAGCGGCGCGAGCTGATAGAGCTCACGGGAGTGCTCGCCGGACCCGCCCTCGATCAGCTATATGCGAGAGGCGACATTTTCGTATATCCCTCAGTAGTGGAGTCCTTTGGGCATCCTTTGTTGGAAGCCATGGCAGTCGGGCTGCCAATCGTCGCCGCTGATGTCCCGATAAATCGTGAGCTATGCGGGGACGCGGCCGTCTATTTCGCACCTTTTGACCACACCGAATGTGCCCGTGCGATAGATAAGGTGATGGCGGACCCACAATTACGCGACCACCTTGTTCAACACGGGACGAGGAATGCTGAAAAGTTTGCGTGGTCAAAACACGTTAGCCAGCTAGTTCAAGCGTGTTGCATAACCAGTGAGGAGCCATTCGTGAATGTAACTGCTTATGTTTTGGCCAAGAACGAAGAACCGAATATCTCGAACTGTCTGCCAGCAGTGAAAAAATGTGGGCTGCGTCCAATAGTGCTTGATTCAGGTTCCACTGATCGCACTCGAGAGCTGGCGCTTCGTTGTGATGCCGACGTGGAGGATTATCAATATCGCGATCACTTAGAGGCTCTTCGCTACATTTGCCAGGAGCGTACGCCAGCCGACGAATTCGCGCTCGTTCTCGATGCAGACATGGTAGTTTCGCCGGAACTGATAACTGAGGCGAAATCGCTCTTGAGTGAGGGAGAAGCAGATGTTGCCGCAGCGCCTGTAACCATGTACTGGAATGGACGGCCGCTGGGTCATGGTTCCCTCTGCCCAGCCAAACCATTTATGTTTCGCGGCGGTGCACACTACTTCGAAGCCGCAGGCCACGGAGAGGTTTTAGTTCCCGGTACCCGCAGCGCCATGACCGGGCACCACCTTATTCACAACGATCTGAAACCCTTCGATACTTATCTCGCGAGCCAGCTGCGGTATTCCGATAATCTCGTGCGCCGCAGATCCATTCGCAAGCTCAGCTGGCGCGACCGGCTAAGGATGACCCCGCTGATGCTGCTTGCCGTACCTCTCTTCTCATATCTTTTTAAGGGAGGCGTATTTTCCGGAAAGATCGGTCTAGGCTACGCGCTGGACCGGCTAATAGCCGAAGCAATAATGTATCGCCAGGGTATTGCGTATCGTAATGAATCACGAAAAGGCAATCTCGCGGTAGTCGCGAATTCTTGCGCACCGCGTGCTGATTGACGCCAAAAAACGTTGCGAAATCGGTCTCCCGCAGCGATGAACACTCTGCCTGACGCTTATCCAGCGCTCGGCAATCACGTGACGAAACAGTTAAGGGAAGAACGCGGGCCTCTGGTTAAGTAGGCTTACGGAAAAGCTTCCACATAGAGTGAGTGGGGCAGATCTTCATTTATGGGAGCCTCATAAGGCGGCACCTGCTCACCATAAATCATACTTTGCCCCTCTCGGGAAGGGATAATTCTCTCGAACCCGGCTCCGCGCAGGATTTCATCAACGTAACTGAAGTCAAACGCCGTCCGGTGTTGCCCGGCACAAAAGACGAAATTTGCAAATCGACCACCCAGCGAAGTGAGGTTCTGAGGATACGAACCAAACCACTCAGGGGAGTTTGCTTGAAAGGCGCGGATTGCGCTGGTCAGGTTCGGCACAATAATTCTCATTCCCCCGCCTGACCTCAAGACGCGACGGCATTCCTTCAAAAGCCGTTCCAACTCATCGCTGTAAAAATGCTCCAACATGTGGGTCGTGTAGATCGAATCCACAGAACCGGATTTGAAAGGCAGACCGCATCGCACGTCGAGCCAGAGATCAACCTTGCGGCGCGGATTCGCATCGATGTTAAGGAACCCCGAGAGATACTTCGGCCCGCAACCCAGATGCAGGTGAATCGGTCCGCTCTTGCGTGGCCATGCCCTGTGGATCCAGTAGTTCGGAAGGGTAGCTTTGGACAGCGCGAGAAAACAGAGGTCTTTGGTTCTTTGGTGAATCATGTGCAGCAGTCTAGCAAATCCGAAGCTGTGATTCTGATACACAAGAAGACACCTCAGTGTCGAAAAGGAGTCGAAGCATTGTTCATTTCAAGAACGTTGTGTTATCTGGTGCACTCCATTGCTATCCACACGCACGCACAGGTAAGCTGAGGCAACGCACGATGTGTGGCATCGTTGGGATGGTCGCAAGGGGGGGGAGCGTGGATCCAGATCTTCTGGAGCGCGCCACTCAGTCGCTTGCCCATCGTGGGCCGGATGACTCCGGTACCGTTATCATCCGCGAGACCATCCCCGAAGCTGTCGAGATCGGCCTGGGTAATCGTCGGCTCGCAATCCTCGATCTCTCCCCTCTTGGTCATCAGCCGATGCAAGATCCTGAGACTAGAGACTGGATTGCCTACAACGGTGAAATTTACAACTTTCGCGAGATTCGCGAAGAGCTGCAACGCGAGGGGGCCTCGTTTCGTGGCCACTCCGATACTGAAGTCTTGCTGCGGGCCTACGGGCGCTGGGGAGAAGGTTGCTTAGCGAAGCTGCGAGGCATGTTTGCCTTCGCAATATGGGATGCACGGCGGCACCATTTGTTCCTGGCGCGAGATCAGATGGGAATTAAACCGCTGTATTACTTCTCCTCCGGGCGCTATTTCCTGTTCGCCTCTGAGCTGCGCACGCTACTGGGCACCGGACTGGTGCCCCGCCGTCCGGATCGCGCTGGCCTTCTCAACTATCTTGCCTTCGGTTCTGCGTATGATCCAGTGACGCTTGTCGAGGGCATCTCCTCTCTGCCTCCTGGCCACTCTCTGGTCTGGGAGAAAGGAACGCTTAGCCAGAAGATGTATTGGGACCTAGGAAGTACCGAGCAAACCGGTAGTCGTGATGTTTCCCCGAATAGCGCCGAGCGGCAGCACATCGAAGACGAACTGCACGCGGAATTAGCGAAATCCATCCGCATGCGCATGGTGAGCGATGTTCCGGTGGGAGTGTTCCTGTCGGGTGGCATTGACTCCAGCACCGTGACGGGAATCCTCAGCCGCGATGGTGAACGGCTCAACACCTTTTCCATTGTCTTTCGGGAGGCGGAATACAACGAGGCTGAATTTTCCCGCCTTGTAGCGCGAACCTTCAACACCGAACACCGTGAGTTGCTGGTTTCGCAGCGTGACGCTCTGTCGGCCATATCGCCAGCCCTTGGGGCGATGGATCAGCCCACCGTGGATGGCCTGAATACATACTTTGTGTCGCGCCAGGCTCGCGCCGCGGGCATTAAGGTCGTGCTTTCGGGCTTAGGCGGAGACGAGTTATTTGCCGGATATTCGAGCTTCCGCACCGTGCCTCGCATGGAGCAATTTTTGCAGATCTGGAGTCTGTTCCCCAGGGCTGTTCAACGCGGCGTCTCAACAGCAGTTGGTCAATTCGTCCCTGATACTGACCAGAGCAGAAAACTCAGTGCACTAGCAACTGAGAATGGGAACCTAATACATCCGTATTTCTTGGCGCGAATGCTGTTCACCCCCCAGCACCGGGTGGCCCTTCTGTCATCCATTAATTCCCTTGAGCTTGACCGCTCTAGTGCGGCTCTTGGCGAGTGCGTCAGCCGTGCCATCGGCCTCGATCCCATCAACCGCGTGTCCTATCTCGAGAGCCGCTGCTACATGCTCAATACGCTTTTGCGGGACACTGACGTGATGAGCATGGCGCATGGCCTGGAAGTCAGAGTTCCGCTAATCGATCACCTTCTGGCCGAGAAACTGATCGCCTTGCCCGGCGCGTGGAAGATCGATCGCCAGATACCTAAGCCAATGTTGGTCGGGGCACTTCGTGGGGCGCTACCGGAGCGAGTGATTCACCGTCCGAAGCGTGGATTTACCTTACCATTTGAGCACTGGCTGAAAGATGAGTTGCACGACGAAGTTGAAACGACTCTTGGGAGAGTCGCCCGTGGGCCTCTGGCACAAATTTTGAATGCAGCTGCTGTGGAAAGTGTCTGGAGAGATTTTCAGCATGGCCGAACCTCGTGGTCCCGCCCTTGGTCGCTCTACGTACTGGAGCGCTGGTGCGAACTGCACTCCATCACTGCCTAAGAGCGTCTAACAAAAGTCGGTCAAGCGTGCAAAAAATGACGCGCGTCACTGATTGTGACGGCCTACCAAGAGAACGGCCGCCCGAATTGAGCGGCAGCTAGCAAAATTGAGAACCGACCGCCTCGTCCAGACTCAATCAAAGGGGCCGCTTGCGATGAATGCACCTTAACCGACCTTTCTGTCGACCTCTGGGTAGCTCTCTTTTAGCCAGCGGTTGAATCCTTTGACGTTTCTCACACCAGCAAATTGTGGCTGAGACTTTTTCCGACCTACTTGCTTACGAGCTGCGCGGCTTGCGGTATTGGCTTCTTCGATTGAAATACTGATGGCTTTGCTTTTCTTGGACATCCCTCTCGTGTACAAGATGAGGGTGATAATTCAGTGACACATTCGATAGCGTTCTGTTTTCGCAACAGGATTCGGGTACACGGGTGTATATCCGGAGCGCACAGCGCACCTTTCAATGACCTTCGAACGGGGGGCCGCCCTCCATCCTAGCCTTTTCCCAAAAGGCCCCGTTTTGTTTTGCTACCTTCGTGGGATTGTCTGTTTCGATTCCGTAACAGAATTGAAGTAGTAACTAGACTTCGCTCATTGAGTGGCATATTGCCCGAAAGCACTGCGAGGACGGCAGTCGATCTGCATCCGAAGTCCCAGAACGGATCTCGAAAGACTATGAGCCACGATACCTACGCCTATCGAATCCGCATCGGTGATGCACCCGAATCATGGGACGCAGAAAACGCATTCCTCGAAAGAGCACGAAAAATTGCAGACAAATTACCAAAGAATTCCGTACACATGGCTGAGTGGAAGTCCACTTACGTGCGATGCACGACGAGTTTCCATATTGATAAAATGTTGGGCTTATTACATGCTTTGGACGTGAAGCCAGAAGACATCACGTTGGAAAGGCAGATAGCATCAGTCTCCGAGGATTCTCTTGGCTGCCTAGAACCGTGCCTTCCGATAAGTCGGGTCGCCCTGGTTTTGCTGGACATAATTGTAAAAGGATTTGCGCCAGCATGTTAGCGTCCTTTTCATCTCTGTCAGCATCAGCCCGTCGTAAGATTCCAGCCGCGCAGCGTGCGAGATGGGCGAGGGTGAAGAGAGCTGCCTAATCTTTAAGTAAATTCATTCAACTAATGAGACTCTTGGTGCTCCTGCGTAGAAATGCACAAGACGCCACGGTAATATAGGCACAGCTAACGTTCTGCCTGCGGCAGTGTCGCCGAACGGATCATCACGATGCATCTTCAAAATTTCTCCGCCTTCGGATCCTGCAAGGATACGGGCCGGTGAACGTGACAAGGCTCAGGGCGGGACTTGACGCAATTAGTTATCACGATCGGCTGGCGAATAATTGGGAGCGACGTTACCAGAAA
>Ga0137379_10002761_pt1 | contig 16304 bp, 17 predicted proteins | sample SagtaG_18_FD_104812 | JGI IMG/M metagenome (GOLD analysis project Ga0137379, IMG submission 104812) | Vadose zone soil microbial communities from Sagehorn Ranch, Mendocino, California, USA - Sage2_L_80_16 metaG | ecosystem: Environmental > Terrestrial > Soil > Vadose zone | place: USA...
CTCGCCAGTGCAGGGGTCGCCCGGAGCGTGAAAGACGCACGCCGGTAAATATGAAGAATCAACTTCATTGCGACAACGGGGAGGGAGTGGCCACGCGCCACTCCCTTACCCTCTTTGATGGCCTCTCAATGGCACGGTTACTATAAACATGGCGCTCCTGACGGAGCTTTCCAGTTGGCGTTCTGAAATTCGATTTACGAGAATTAGAAACCGTTGAGTTCAAACGCAAGCGTTGTGGGTAATGACAAACGTTGAAATGCCGGACTATTTTCATAAGCCCCTTAGGGACAGATCGCTCAGGAATTTCCGAAGGGCATTAGGTTTAACGGGGAGACTTTTGAACCCTCTGGAAGGTCGCCGAGGTCGTCCAACCCCTGATAGCATTGAGGCTCCGCGCGTTGACATCTTGTTTGCATTCCAGCCGCGGTGGCGCGCCCCGATCTTACCATTGTTCGTTAGGCCATTTCTTACGATACATTAAACACAACGTTTTCGTCCTCCATCGTGGCTCGAACCAGAAAAGGTGACCTGTCCGGTAATGTGTAGATGAACTGCACCGCACCGCGCTCTCTGAGGTCTCTCATCTGTCTTGAGGTGGCCACGTTTCGTAGGAGCCGCATCACGTCCTCACCCGTAATCAGGGGCCTTAGAGCGAGTGCTGCTCGTCTTCTAACACGATCACGGGCGGGCTGCCCGCACGAAATTGCAACTCCCGCCCCTTCTCGGTGGTAAGGAGAGTGAGGAGATGATCCATATAATACATGCGCGGCCAGCCGCCCAGCCGCCCAGCCGCCTAACGGAGAGACTCACTGGCGCCGGGCCGATGGTGTTCGAGATGAAAACAGAGCGCCTTTCCGGCGTCTAGTGCAGTGATCGGCTTATGCGCCCCGGTGGAATTACCGCCAGGTCGAAACGGGGCCGGTCGGAGCGGTAACTCCACGATGATCTGCCGCCAGTCGGATCTTGGCTCATAACGATTGAAGCCGCCCAGCCACCTCCAAACCTTGTAGGATAGCCGAAAACGAATGAACTGTGGCAGCCGTTCAGCCAGCCACAGCAATCGCCCCTTGACCGGTCGCCCCCTGAAGGAAAGGGAGCTGCCGGTATATTGCAAAGAGACTCGGCAGGAGTGCGTACCTGCCGGCATCAGGAGCAGTGTTTCATGTGTTTCATGTTTTTGGCCTGCGGGCAGATGGCAAGCGAGCGTTCGCTCTCCCTCCACCCGGATCCAGCGGTTCCCGACTTGGGCCTCGATTGCTCTGCCGGTGTCCTTGACGAAGAGATCGTTTTCGTAGCGGGGCGCATTGTCGGGATTGCTTATGCTCAACGTTACCATCCACATTTTCCCGATGTCGTCGAACATGCCAGCGGGCTCCATGCTCACCAGGTGCAGCACAGGGGGGCGCGGCTCTGTGTGGGCAGGCCAGACTAGCACCACCATCAAGCCGACCAGCATAACCGCCATACCACTGGCAAGGACTCTACGCATGCGCGTAACGACTAAGCTCAGGCACACCCGCCGCAGCGAGACGTGAACTGCGGCGCTCTTGTCAGGCGGCGTTTCCATCACGATATACGTCAGGCTTGTGAAGCGTCATAAAAGCCTCTGGATGCGTCAACGGCTCAAAGCCGAACTGCGCATAAAGTCCGTGAGCATCTCGCGTAGCCAATAAAATCCGCCTCTACCCCTGCAAATCTGGATGCTCAATGATAGCACGCATGAGCAGCTTCGAGATCCCGCGACCGCGATGCTCTGGCACGACAAAAACATCCGCCACGTAGGCGAAGGAGGCGAAATCCGAAATAACTCTGGCAAAGCCAACCTGTCGCCCACCGAGAAACGCACCAAAGCAAAGCGAATGCTGGATAGACCTCTCGACGACAGCTCGCGGGATGCCTTGCGCCCAGTAGGAGGAGCGCAAAAAATCGTGAATCAACCCGACATCCAAACGGCTGCGGTCGGTGGAAATTTCATAATGAGGCGGTGCTTGCATGCACGTGCGCTGCGCTGCCTAAGGACCCAAGCTCAGCGACCCGGCCCACGAAGGCGTTCGATTGCAACCGGAGCGCGATGGCCGGGTTCGCTGCAGCGCATGATTAGGCCGATGAATGCAGTTAAACATGTGGTTCCCCGAGCAAGTACGCCGCCATTGAGCGCCTTTTGGGCCGAATATAAAAGTCACCGTAACAGAGCATTCTGAGAATGGGATCCGGACGCGCATACCAACTCGCCCAGCTGAGTGGGGAATCTCCATTCATGTCTTTCGCCTCAATGTTTGCTCGCGCGTCCAGCAGCATCTGGATCGTTTCTTCAGTGCCAAAGGCTGCAGCACGGTGCAAAGGTGTTTCACCTTTCGTTCTGCAGTCACGCATGAAGCAGCCCGTTTCAACGGCGGGCTTGGTAACACAGTTAGGATTCGCACCATTGCCGAGGAGCACTTTGAGCACGAGGTCATGGGCAAGCCGTTCGGCTGTGCATAGAGCTGCGTGCAGTGGCGACTCTCCAGTATCCGTCGCGGGTTTATTCACGTCAGCACCCTGCTCGATCAGGAACTGACACAGCCGCCAATGTCCGTGAAAAGCCGCTCCATTGAGATCGAGATTGACTCCCAGCGATTGGATTGACTCTCCATTGGCGAGCAGAAACCTGATGGCACTCACGTCCCCGTAATAGGCACACCATTTGATGAGGGAAGTACCGTCCTTGCCGGCGGAAGCCGCGGGTTGGCCCGCGGCCAGGTAATCGAAAACCAAGTCAGTCCGGCCGTCTGTGATTTGCTTGATGATGCTCCTGCTCATGTTGTCTGCGAATGGTGGCGAGATGCACCGGGTAGGTGCGGGCGGTTAACCCGCCCACGCCCCCCTAAGAACCGTGCGTGAAAGTTTCCCTTCACACGGCTCAAGCCTTTCTAAAGACATTCCTGTCCGTAGCGTCCCGCTACTTGATGTGAAACCGTGCATCTTGAGGACGCATCCTAATCTCATCGAGCAGCTTGGCAATACTCGCGTGTGGCCGTTTTGACTGCGCTCCTTTGGGCGACAGTTCCGGGACGCACTAAGCGATTGGCGTCGCTAATCATTTGCTCTTCCCAGCTCGACTCGGTTCCACATGTGCTCTTGCCATGCCAGACCTGACCGACGTGGGCATATCCGGCGCATTGCACTCCGGCCTTGGCTTCTTCGGTCTTCTCCATGCTGGCTCCGCTTCCATGCCTTGCGGTTGGGGCGGCCACGAACCGCGTGGCCCGGGCATACAGCTTTTCCATGTTCTAGTTTTGAACAACTACTTGGGTCTGGTGACTGGCGGTTGCCAATCCAGATGCCAATAGTATTTCCAGAGGTCTTCGAGCTTTACCAATTCAGTGTGTCCATCTGCCAGGCCCATGTTGATCGCACCCGGCATTTTTTCGCGGCGTGCGATGTTGCGTGGAGCGCGGGAAGCGCTCCGGCTGCCATGTCGCGCGATCGTGCAACGCCCCATGTGATTTAGCGACACGTCCAATGGCTGGCCCGTGTAAAGGTTGGCGTAAGGCCGGTCGGTCTCTTCTGGCCACACGTCAACCCAATTCTCGTCGAAAAAGACCGGAGTCAGCGCCGGTTTTTGAATGGCCGACTCGCTGGTGAAAAGCTGCTGTTGCCTGGGATCGCCAGGCTCGGAGAATTTTGCGTCTGAATAAAGGTAACCGTTGTATCCGTAGCTTCCGCTGAACATGGTTCTCTTGTCTGAAGTCCACCGTACCCAGGCGCGGTCGGCATAACCTTGCTCATTGCCGCTGGCGGGCGGTGGTGGGTGCACCGGCGCCGAAGGGCAAATCAAAATCCCTTTCACCCTGGCATATTCGTTCAAAGTTCCCATCCAATTTCCACCCGGAAACGCCGGAGTCTCGACCCCCGCGTGCCTGCTGTTTTCACTGGCGTACATGAAACTGCCCAGGGCCAGTTGCTTGACGTTGCTCAGGCAATGGGTTCGATGCGCCTTCAACTTCACGCTGCTCAAGGCCGTCAGCAGCAGGGCCGCAAGAACACCGATGATGGCAATCGCCACGAGCAATTCGATCCGCGTGAAAGCGCATGCCTTACGGTAATAATTGAAAAATGAAGTCCGCATCGGCCCACGTGTCTCCATGATGCTCACTTCAATTCGTTGGACTCACGATGAGGCTGATGCCTTTCCTTTTGCAGTAGGCCGTGAGCGCCTTTATCTGAGCCTCCGGCGGGCTCGCCATCAGTGCGTTACCGTCGTAATGCAACACACTCCCGCGAGGCAAATTGCCGATGGTTTCTTCCATAGGCTTCGAGTCGAATGTTTTGAAGACTTGGGGGCGATGGTCGGGCAAAATAAGAACATAAACCGTTAAACTCTCGACCGGCACCCCAGGAGCAGAAGCATCTTGAACTTGTGTTTGCACCAGGTGAAAATCTTCAGCCCGGACAACCGCCGTTTTCAGCGTGAGACATAAAAGAATAAGAGTAAGTATTTTCATGGTATGTTGGTATTCGGTCTAATCGCAGGACTCGACTCACTCGCGCCGGAGCAAGAACAGGGCTGCATGAATAAGAGTTTTCATCTGCTTTCCGTATTAGACGGAAGTGGGTTGGGAATGCTCCTGTGCGGCCAACGACCAAGCTCAGCGACCGCCGCCGGGGACGCCCTCCGGTTGCAATGCACTCGCGCGAACACGTGACCACGCCTTCCTGTACCTCGACACCCCGGGCGCGCGTGCTCCGGTCAATGCTATCCTTGTTCGTTAGGCGCCCTTCTTTGCGCGCTCAACAATCTGTCCCCAATTCTTTTCAAAATCTCTGACCAGGCTCTTGAACGCTGCCTTCTCGGCGTCTCGTCGCGCTCGGTCTGCAGTCTCGCGCGACTCCCACGCGTTCGTGGTCACCTGACGCTTCTCGTTCGCTTCCAGTGCAGCATAGATAAAGCCCGTGCGCGTGTCGATGACAAGCGCCGATGCCGCCACGCGAACGAACACCCTGCGACTGGGCGACAGCCCAAGTGTCACAACGTTGAGGGCGACTGATGCGTCATTGTCGTGGAACGACGTGTCGAAGGTGTACACAAGCAGCATATCCGCTTTGAGGCGGGCCGCGGCCTCGCGAAGCTCATGGTCAGACTGCAGGGTCGGCGGAATGAGTAAGCTGCTGATGGTGATGAATCCGCCCACATCGGGAAGTTTCGAGAGTCGCTCAAGGTCAGAATTCTCCTCGACCTCCTTGACGGTAATCACGGAGTAGCGCCCGCCGCCGTAAACTCCACCCTCTCGGTCGGTGTAGTAGCTGTGGTAGCGTGGCGCCTGAACCCGGACAGCGGCGATGCCGGCGGGAAAGCCTGCCGCCGGACGAGCCTCAAAGCTCTCCTTCATGGTCGAACTCGAAATCGCGGTAAGGTCAGCCCGTCCGCTCGGTGGGATGTAGGTTGCGCATCCATTGAGGAGTGCGATGCCAGCCGCAAAAATCAAGAGCGTTGGAATGCGCATAACGTGTCAGGGCGTCTAACCTGAACCAGTTTATCCGCCATGCCCTTGGAAGCAAGCCTTTCGTTTACCCGGATCGTGCGAGAGCATGGCGGATAAACTGCGGTTGGACTGAACCGCCGAGCCCGCGATTTCCGAACTATAGGAGAAAGCAACCGGGCACCCGCAGACACTTGAGCTTAAGTTGGGACCAGGTGTAGTGCGTGCCGCCAGTCGAAGGTGGCAAAGGTCGGGCCGGGCGTGGTTCGGAGAGTCAGCTCGAGTGGGTCGGCAGGTCAGGCACCCGACAGTAGGGGAGCCGACTCGCTGGGCTGGCAGGGCGACCGCTGGCCGCCGACAGAACCTCGGAACGTCATAACCATTTCGGATCATCCGCCCCAGTGGCAACTCCACAAACAACTGGAATCGCACACTCGTCGGCAACGACCAGCGATGCGGTAGCCGCCTTCAATTTGAATGGATAGCATCTGGGCGTACTGCTTGAGTTTCTGGACCATGCTGCGGTGTTGGACCGTGGCGCTGGCAGGCCAGGTGAGGTTCAGGGTGAAAGGCAAAACTCCGCCCGGCCCGATTGAGACCGAATAGATGTTTAGCCGGACTCCGTTCTCTGGAGGGGTCGTTCCAGGGAGTCGTCCGAGACGGCGCGATAAAAAATTAAGCCGGAGCTCCCGCTCTTAGGACGAGAAGACGGATACAAAAACTTTCCGTCACGGAATGCTTTTTCCTATTGACCGCGCGGGCTTAATACGGGTTAGCCGTAATGCCTTTCGGAAATTCCGGAGCGGCCTGTCCCGAAGAGGGACTTATGAGAATAGCCCGGCGTTTCAAATGCCTTTCGGAGATTCGCATATGCCCGCGCCGCAGCATTGTCCCGGAGGGACACTCGACAATAGCCCGGCGTTGAAAAGGTTAGCCGTCATTCCAACACTCCGGTCTCATGCACGATCCAAGGCGCATGACTGCCGATCAAACCTATAAAATACGACGCCGCATTTCCAAGAAGCGAGGCCACCAATGATCGCCGCCAACTGACGCCGATAAAACTGCCTCCCTGAAGAAACGGGGCGGACACCACAAGCTTGATGAGCAGCGCATCGGCAAGAACGACTCCTGGCTCAAGAAGCCAGAGCGGCACTCGAGTGGTGAGAGGCAAGAATGCGACAAGAAAGACACCGACGTTGGCGATTATGAGCGTGCCGAACAATGGCACTATGAGGAGTCCAGAGGAGATCAAAGCCAACGTTACAATGCCGGACTCAATCACCAATGCCCAAAACGCGACGATACCGAATGCGATCAACGACTGCCCGTCTATCATCACCGGATTGGCGTGAACGACGAACGGCAACATCAGCAGCACCGCAATGAAAGGTCGCGCTCTCATGCTGACGGCTGACGTGAAAGCTCAGGCACAGTCGCCGAAGGGTGACTGAGCAATGCAACTGTGACTCTATGAAACCAATGACTCACAAAACTGAAAGGTCGGCGGCTGTGGCCTGCAGCGTGTTGGGCGGCACCCGCGTTGGCCGCGGAGGCACCCCCCAGTCAGCGGTCCGCGAGGGACAGCCGGAACGCAGCCATCTCCTGGCCGTTGCGAGCCAGCAGGACGTCGCCGACCAGTACCGGGTGGTTCCAGGTCTTGCCCTCGATCGCCGGGAACCGCGCGAGCTCCGTGAACTGGTCGGGGGTCGCCCCGACCAGCGCCAGCTCACCCTGCTCCGAGAGCACCAGCAGCAAGTCCTGGTCGGGCAACAGGACGAGCTGCCCGTGGCCGTAGCGTCCGCCCTTCCACTTGCGCTTGCCGTCCTCGAGGTCGATGCACGCGAGGATGCTGCCGTCGAAGCCAAAGGCATGGCCTTTGTGAACGACGAAGTCGTTGAAGTAAGGCTTCAGCCCTTTCGATGTCCAGCGCTCTTGGACGATCCATCCGCCAGGTCCGTGCGCCACCGCGATGCGGCGCACCCCGATTCCGGAGCCGGTGCCGATTCCGGAGCCGGTGCCGATCAGGACGTCCCCGTCGGCGGTCAGGGCCGGCTGCACGATGCCGTCGCCCGGCCACGGGTGCTTCCAGAGCAGCGTGCCGTCGGCCGGCGCAACGCTGATCGCGCCGGCTCCGTTCAGCAGCAGGATCTGCGCGACTCCGTCGATCGTCACCAGATGTGGCGAGCTGTAGCCCCAGCCGCCGTCCGGGCCGAACCAGCGCGGATCGCCGTTGGCAAGGTCGTAGGCGACGAGCTTGCCAGCGGCGGCGACGATGACGACTTCGTCGAGCACCAACGGCGAGCTCGCGAAGCCCCAGCCCGGGACCTTCGTGCCTGAGTCGGACGCCGCGTTGCGCGACCACACTACGGCGCCGTTACCGGCGTCGAGCGCGTTCAGGATTCCGGTCGCACCGAATGTGTACACGCGACCGTTGCCGAGGGTCGGGGTCGCGCGCGGACCGGCGCCGGCATTCGACTCCCAAAACCGAGCCGGGTCGCGGTGTCTCCACACTGGCTGGCCGGTGGTCACCTCGTAACAGGCGAGGACCTCGTCGTCACCGCGCTGCTCCTGGGTGTAGAGGAGGTCGCCGTGGACCGCGAAGGACGACCAGCCCGGTCCGATCGGCCGGCGCCACAGCTCGACTGGCGGCGACCTTGACCAGTCGGTCACGATCCGCACGCCTCGAATGATGCTGTCGCGCCCGGGTCCGCGAAAGCCGGGCCAGTCGGCTCCCGTCTTCGCTCCCGCCGGAGCCGCCGGGAATGCCGCCGGCTTGTCGTCGGCTGGAGTCACGCGCCTCTCCTCGGGAGTCCTCGCTGCTGCCGCCACGAGCCGTTCCTCGGGAGTCTTCGCCCACCGCCATTCGAGATCCGAATTGGCGTCGCCGGTCATGCCACCGGTCCGTAGGAGCGTCCACACTCCGCACGCAAGCAGGATGGTCGCAACCATCGACGCGCGCCGAGGTCCCGCCGAGAGGCGACGGCTGGCCACCGCCCAGGCGACGAAGGCGAGGCTCAGGACCGGGATGGAGTAGATGATGAACATCATCCCCATCATTCCCGTCGCAATCGACACGTGGATGATGCGCGTGGTCGCGGCCAGCGCGACTATCATCAGGACGATGGCGCCCAAGCGCTCGGACCAAGGCGCCCGGCTGAGGAACACCCACCACACAACGATAGCCAGCGCTCCCACGAGTTCGCCAATCACCCCGAACCCGATGGCCCCGGGCACGACGATAGGGACGACAAACCTGGCCAGCCATTGCAGCACCACGGCGACCACGCCGGGCCACAGCCGGAGCTTTTTCTGCGAACTCGGTTCGTCGGTTTGCGCGATAGTCATAATCAGAACAGACTCTCCCCAGGAGCCGTTTGTTCCCCAGTTTCTTGGCAGGACTCTACTTTCCAGCCTCAGGACACCTGCGGCGCACGCGGCCCAAAACCTCCAAACCGAGCGGGTTCGCTGCGGCGCATGGTTACCCGCTCCGTTTCCATTTGATTGATAGTATCACAATTAAAACCAAAACGATGAACGTGGCGATATTCAGAGGCGCACAAAACCAGTGGACCAGTGGATTTGCTCACGGGCGCTAGCGAGCGATTGGCCTTGAAGCTGCAGTTCCTTCACCAGCATTCCATTTCTTCCATCAGACTAGACGTGAAAGACACAGGTCGCAACGAGCAACAGCCAGCAGAGTTTCTTGATGGATCTGATCCTGTCCGCTTTCATGACGGATAACGGTCTGGGTCACCGACCCCGCGCCAATGAAGCCCGCATGGAACAGCCACGTGATCGCGGGGTTCGGTGCAGCCAGTTTGTTGCGAGCTTGTTGTTGTCACCAAAGCTTCCACCACGGTTTCTTTGTTATCCGCTCCGATTTTTTCGGCGCACATTCCAGCGTGGGGCGAAATCGAAAGTGTTCATGTTTTGTTTCAGAGATGTGTTCGTAAGTTACTTCAGGAGGTAGAGCGAAGGTCAAGAGGCCCCACTCATCGACTTGGCCGAATTCCTCGTCCTTAGGCGGAAGCGTGCCGACGCATCTGTCTGCCTCCGGTTTTCCTTCAATTTCCAGGTAGGACTGGGTGAGTGTGCCACTATCATATCGCTCGTAAATCAATGCCCCACTTGTTCCCTCAACTGCATAGTAGATTAGCGTCTTAGCGTCATGTAGTTGCGGGACGAACCGCTTCGCGGACACATCGTGCAGCATATTGAAGTCATATTGACCCCATAGAGAAATCCAACCATTTCCGAGCCCAGCGACAGACACTACGTAGTCGTCCGCCTTTGACATTACCTGGCCCAACTCGTCGGGCAGAGTAGTTGGCGTCAAATGCCCAAAGCCGAGTCTTCGCAGTAATAAGTCCTTTTCGACTGGTTCCTTCATTTGGATCAGCAACATTCCGCATCGTCTGCTCATATTGTCTTCTCCTCCCAACGCCCCGGCTCAGGCACACTGGGCCAATGATATCCAATTGCCAACAGAGCCGCCATCCCAGCGTTGCCTGCAGCCGGCTCGTTGGACGGTAAACTCATGTCTCTTCCCATCTGACTTCTGCCTTCTGGCTGAACAAAACTCCCCCGAGGTAGCTGCCACATCGAACCCAAGCTGACCGCTCTCTGCCTTCTCTGTCCCGCACGCGAACATGATAAACAATCTGGTTGCGACTGTTCGTCCACCACTTGAACGGCCCTGTGCCAATCATGTAGCTCTTCTCGGAACCGAGTATCTGAAACCCACCTTCTGCTGCCCATGCGCGAAGGATGGCCTTTGCTCGCGAAAGGTGCAGCCAAAACCAGCCGATAAACACGGCGATGGCGACAAGTGCGATCAGCAGGGCGCGAACTATTTCTATGACCGACTCCTTGTCCACGTGCGTACCATGCCGTCCAACGACCCAAGCTCAGCGACCCGGCCCGCGAGACGCGTGGATTGCAACCAGAGCGCGATTGCCGGGCTCGCTGCAGCGCATGTTAGGCCACAAAATGTCGTAATCAATGGTAAGCGGCATAAGCACACAATCCTACCCAACCGACCGGAATGCACGTAAGAAATCCTGCCAGGACTCGCTCGAGCAGCCGTCCTCTCCGGGCCATCTCGAAAAGCGGTAACACAGCAAAGACGGCGAGAGAAATCGTCAGCAACCACCAATACACCGAAGGTGTGCTGTCCTTGATGCGGGCCTCTCGATAAACGACCCACCACAGCAACCCATCGAATATCAGGCTCAAACCAACTCCAAGTGTGATTTGGGTGGCGCGGCTCATGTGTGGCCTAACCATTGATTGACATGTTGCTTTGACCTGCGAGCTTGATATTACACTTGCTGCGGGTCAAAAGTTCCTGGACGAATATCCGGCGCGGGTCATGGAGAGTCAAGGGCTTCAGCCGAAGTGTTACACCAATTGTTGGGATGCGGGGCCGGGCGCTGCGATTAACTGGTTTCAACAGTTTGCAGCCTTGCAAGAAAGCCGTTGAAACGGCTCGGCCTGCGTCGTGGTCCCAAGCCACCGGGCTGAAGCCACGGTGTTAATGAGATGAATCGCTTAGGTATGGAATGTGCGCTTTAGGTAGCCGCCGACATCAACCGGCGCAATTGTTCATCGGGAGCCTGATCAGCGCCGACTGACGTTCGGCGGCTACGCAATCGCGGGTCGGCGGTATGGTTACCTAAACAGCTACCAAAAAATAATGCACACGTTACCTACTGTTTTACTAAGACCGGGGGAGGCTGACCGCATCGTGGCGGGGCATCCGTGGATTTATCGCGGCTCAATCCTCCGGCTCACTCAACCCGCTGCCGATGGCGAGTTAGTTCAGGTCAAAGACCATCGCCAGCGCTTGCTCGGGGTGGGGTTCTATAACTCAAAATCCAAGATCAACGTCCGCGTTCTTTCCCCTGAACGCGTCGAGGTGGACCAGGCCTTCTTCGAGGAGCGGATTCGCGCGGCGCTGACCGTGCGGAGGAAACATCTTCCCGAGGCCACTTCCTTCCGCGTCGTCAACGCCGAGAGCGATTTCCTCAGCGGGCTGATTGTGGACAAGTACGAGGACGTGCTGGTGATGCAAACCTCGTCCTTAGGGATGGACCAAAGGAAACCGATGATTCTGGCTGCGCTGGAAGCGATTTTCTCGCCGCGCGCCATCGTGGAACGCAATGAAGCCCACTCCCGCAAGTTCGAGGGTTTGCCGGATGCAAACGGGATTTTGGCAGGCGACCTGAGCGGTCCGGTTACAGTGGAGCTGAACAGATTGAAGTTTGAAACCGACTTGCTGGCGGGGCACAAGACCGGTTTGTATCTCGACCAACAGAGCAACTACGAACTCGTCGCCAGGCTGGCGAACGGCGCCCAGGTCTTGGATGGTTTCTGTTTCCTGGGTGGCTTCGGTCTGCACGCCGCCAGGGCCGGCGCCGCGCACGTTCATTTCCTGGATCAAAGCGCAGAAGTAATCGCTGTGGCCGGGCGCAACGCGGCAGCCAATGGCCTGGCGGAAAAATGTTCGTTCGAATCCGTCAACGTATTCGACTGGCTCAAGGCGCAGACGTTGACGAAACCGCACGAGAAGATGGTTGGGCGATTCGATTTGGTGGTGCTCGACCCGCCATCCTTCACGCGCAATCGCGCCGCGGTGCCCGACGCTTTACGCGGCTACAAGGAGATTCATCTGCGCGCCCTGAAACTTCTCAAACCCGGCGGGACACTGGCGACTTTCTGCTGCTCGCATCATGTGAACGCGGGGCTGTTCCAGGATACAGTGCTGGCCGCCGCCTATGATGCTCGGCGCATTTTGCGGCGGGTGGCCATCTACTCCCAATCACCCGACCATCCAATCGTTCCGATGATACCAGAAACGGAGTATTTGAAAGGCTTTGCGTTCGAAGTGGTGCGGTGAGGAATGACGGAACCGAATAATGGCGCCGTCATATAACCGCCGACTTACGACCGCCAACCCTTTCAGGTCAGCAGTTGCCGCTGCCAACTCATCAGGTCGCAGGCGTGTTTTTCCCAGTCGTGCGCCAACTCCGAAAGCGTGGCGCGGCTGGCGATGAGGGTCGGGTCAATGCCCAGTTGGATAGCGTTGGAGTCGCGGCGCTTTTGCAATTCCATGAATCGGCGTCTCTCCGAATCGCTCGGACGGCGGCCAATGGGCCGCAGAACTTTCGGGTGATGCTCGGCCGAAAGCCGGCGTCCATGCGCGAGGGCTCTCGTGAGGCTGCTGCGACGGCGGTCCGACAACCGGCGGGGGAGGAACGGCTCTATCGGGCGGGCCGCCGCAGCCGCGGCGGCGATTTCCACCAGCGCTTCGTGACTCATGACGAAGTAAGGAGGTTTGTTGGCGGCGACGGCTTCGGTTTCCCGCCAGCGCCACAATTCTCGCAAGATGGCCAGCGCCGGCCGGCCCAGCAGATGGCTGCCCTTGAGGCGCCACACCGAGTCCATGTCCGTTGGCCGTTGCCTGGCCGAATCGGTGATTAGCCGCGCGCAAGACTCCTGGTGCCAGGCCAGGCGGCCCTTGGCTTCCAATTCCGGTTTGAGGCGATCGGCAAGCGGTTTGAGATAATGGGTGTCGTCGCGCGCATAGCGTGCCATTCGTTCGGTCAGCGGGCGCAACGCCCAGTTGGCCTTTTGGGCCCCTTTTTCCAGCTTCACGGCCAGATATTCAGCCACCAGGTGGCACAGGCTGAACTGGCGGAGGCCAAGCAACCGCGCCGCCAGCATGGTATCGAAGATGGCGCCTGGGACGAACTCGTGGTGCTTGAGCAGCAGCCGAAGATCATAATCGGCACCGTGCATAATCAATTCGTGACCGGACAGGCCATCGAGCAGCGTGTCGAGATTGACTCCGGCCAGCGGATCGATCAGTTCGTCCCCGGCGAGCGTGCTGATTTGAATCACACACACCTTTTCCGGGTAGGCGTGCAGGCTGTCTGCCTCGGTATCCACGGCCACCCAAGTGGCCGCTTGAAGCTTCGGAAGGAAAGCGGCCAGCTTTTGTTCCGTGTCAATCATACCTTTCTTGCTATGCGCAACGCGCGCCGAAGACTGCAGAGTAAATGCCAGGGCCGGGCCTTGGTCAACATCATCCGCATCCACGCGCGCAACGACGGATTTCAGGGATGGCACGGGAAGACTACGGGACTACAGGACTACTGCGCAGAGCGCGAGGCGCTTTGCGCCTACCGCCTCGCGCTTCCCGCTTCCCGACAAAATTTTTCGTGGCGCAACCGGTTTTCCACGATAAAATTCAGCCATGTTCAATCAACGTTGGCGTCCAGTGTGGTTCTCTGCGCTGGCACTGGTGGCGGTTTGGGTGATTGCCATCACCGGTTATACGATGGCCAAGAACTCCAGAGTGACCGCCGAAAAAGTCCGCCGTTATGCCGAGTCGGTGGACTTGAGGACCTTGTCCGGCGCCGCGCGCGCCAAAGCGATTCAGAAATTGGCGGACATGCTCAATGGTCTGCCGGTTGAAGAACGGCGCCGGGCGCGAATGGAACGCGCGGCCGGGCGCTGGTTCGAAGAAATGACCGAAGAGGAAAAAGGGGCTTTTATCGAGGCGACAATGCCGACCGGGTTCAAGCAGATGCTGAATGCCTTCGAACAAATGCCCGAAGAGAAGCGGCGTCGAGCCGTTGATGACGCCTTGCGACGGCTCAAGGAGGCGCAGGGGCAGAACCAGATGCAACCCGAAGCGGGGAATCAGGGCAGCACGAACAGGCTTGCGCCTCTGAGCGAGGAGTTGCAAGCCAAAGTCAGGACTATTGGGCTGAAAACCTTTTACAGCCAAAGTTCGGCGCAGACCAAAGCCGAGTTGGCCCCGGTGCTGGAGGAGTTGCAGCGCGTGATGGAAAGCGGACGGCCTTTCCGCGGAAGATGAGCAGCTTGACCATTGGCGAAGGAAGAGAGGCGAGTGGCGGAAATGCGATGATCGCTTTTACGCTGGTCGAACTGCTCGTGGTGATGGCCATCATCGCGGCGCTGGCGGCGATGTTGTTGCCGGTCCTGGGCCGGGCCAGAGAATCGGGCCGCTCGGCAGTCTGCATCAGCAACCTGCGGCAAATCGGTGTGGCCCTTCAACTCTACGTGCAGGACAATCAAAACCGGTTGCCAGTGATGCGCGACCGCTCTGCCGGCACCAACTCGGTTCCCAACCCACTGCCGAGCGTTGATCTGGTGCTTTCAAACGAATTGGGCAATGTGCAAGTGCTCCGTTGTCCCTCCGACAACCGGCAGGTCTATGAACAAACCCGCTCCAGCTACTCCTGGAACAGCCTGCTCAACGGCCAGGATGCCGATCATCTGCAAGTCCTCGGCTTGCAATTCAACCCGCATCAAATCCCGGTCGTGTTTGACAAAGAAGCTTTCCACGCTGCCCGCAGCGCGGTGAAAGGCGTCAATTATCTTTACGCAGATGGGCATATTAAGAACCTGTTGACGGTCGAAGAAACGAAGTAGCATGAACCTAGCCAGCGCCTTTGCGGCGTCGGTGCAGAAGCACCAGCAGAAGACCGCTTTGTATTGGGGCGAGCGCGAGTATTCTTATGCGGAGCTTTGGGCCCAATCCATGGTTGTTGCCGAGCGGCTCCAGCAGCGGTTCGGAGTCAAGGCCGGCGACCGCGTGGGCCTGTGGCTCAAGAATTGTCCGGAGTTTATCCCCGCGCTTTTCGGCGTCCTGTACACAGGCGCCGCCGTGGTGCCGATCAATAACTTCTTCAAGCCCGACGAGGTGAGTTACATTCTGGGCGATGGCGGCATTGACGTGCTCATCACTGATGCGGAACTGGGCGCGCATTTCCACGCGTTCACAACTGCCCGGCCACGTCTGAAGCTCTTAAGAGTCGAGGAACTGGCGGAGCGCAGTCCAAAGTCCCAAGTCTCAGAGATTGTGTCGTGTGTCGAGGGGCGAGTGTCGAGGACGGAACACGCAACAGGCAACATACAAGTCTTAGCACCGCCGATCACGGATCACCAGTCGCCGGTCACCGATCACCAAACACCAAGCACCGGCCTCGCCGTTATCATTTACACTTCCGGCACCACTGGCCGGCCCAAAGGCGCGATGCTCTCCCACGGCAACCTTTTGCACAACATCGAGAGCTGCCGCATCGTGCTGCGGACTGTCGAGGCCGACCGTTTTGCGGTGTTGCTGCCGATGTTTCACAGCTACATGCTTACGGTGGGGATACTGTTGCCGCTACTGGTGGGCGGTTCGCTGGTGCTGGTCAAATCTCTGCACCCGGCGGGCAACGTTTTGCAGGAGATTTTTCAACGACAAGCCACCATTCTCCCTGCGATTCCCCAGTTCTACCGGAGCATGGTTCACTCGGCGGTCGAGGCGCCATTGCCCTTGCGGCTGTGCATCAGCGGCGCGGCGCCCTTGCCTGCGCAGGTGTTGCGGGAGTTTGAGGCCAAGTTCCACATCCCGCTCATCGAAGGCTATGGGTTGAGCGAGGCCAGTCCGGTGGTGACCAAGAACCCGCTCGACCGCACCCGCAAACCAGGCTCGATCGGCCTGCCTATCCCGAACGTCGAGGTGAGCATTCAGGACGAAGCCGGACGCCTCTTGGATGTGAACGAGAGTGGAGAGTTGTGTGTGCGCGGCGGCAACGTGATGCTGGGCTATTGGAACCAACCGGAGGAAACCGCCAAGGCCATTCGCAATGGCTGGCTGTTGACCGGCGATATCGGCTATCGCGACTCCGACGGATATTATTTTATTACCGACCGCAAGAAGGACATGTTGCTGGTGAACGGGCTCAATGTTTATCCTCGCGAAATCGAAGAGATTCTTTACCAATTCCCGGGCGTCAAAGAGGCGGCGGTGATCGGCAAACC
>Ga0137379_10002766_pt1 | contig 16287 bp, 12 predicted proteins | sample SagtaG_18_FD_104812 | JGI IMG/M metagenome (GOLD analysis project Ga0137379, IMG submission 104812) | Vadose zone soil microbial communities from Sagehorn Ranch, Mendocino, California, USA - Sage2_L_80_16 metaG | ecosystem: Environmental > Terrestrial > Soil > Vadose zone | place: USA...
GGGCCGATCAGCAGCAGCCGTGTGCGCGAGGCCCTGGCCCGCGGCGCGGTCGCCTCCGCCCGCGAGCTGCTCGGCCGGTCGTTCTTCGTGGACGGCCTCGTGATGCGGGGCGACGGTCGCGGGCGCGGCATGGGTATTCCGACCGCCAACCTGGAAGTGGTGAACGAGACCCTCCCGCGTGCGGGTGTCTACGCCTGCCGCGTCCGCCTGCCGGACGGCGCGGAGCTGGCCGCGGTTGCCAACCTGGGGCGGCGTCCGACCTTCGGCGGGGAAGCGACCACCCTGGAGGCGCACCTCCTGGACTTCGAAGGCGACCTCTACGGCGCCGACCTCCGGGTGGCCTTCGTCGAGCGGCTCCGGGACGAGCGGCGGTTCCCGGGCCCGGACGCCCTCGTGGCCCAGATCCGCGCCGACGTCGCCGAGGCCCGGCGCGTGCTCAATCAGGTGGGGGGTCGATGACATGACCATGGAGATGCGCCTCTTCAACACCCTGACCGGCCGGGTAGACCCGCTCGTCCCGCTCCGCCCGGGCGAGATCGGGATGTACGTCTGCGGCGTGACCGTCTACAACCGCGGCCACATCGGGAACTTCCGGACCTTCGTGGCGACGGACCTCCTGCGCCGGGCCCTCCGGTACGCTGGGTATCGCGTGACCGAGGTCATGAACGTCACCGACGTGGACGACCGGATCATCCAGCAGGCCCAGGCGGCCGGGAAGGGGCTCGGCGAGTTCACCGCCGAGTACATCCAGGCCTTCGAGGAAGACGCCCGCCGCCTCGGCCTGGAGCGGCCCGAACACAACCCGCGAGCTACCGAGCACTTTCCCGAGATGATCGACCTCATCTCGCGCCTGCAGGCGCGCGGCCACACCTACACCGCGGACGGCAGCGTCTATTTCCGCATCTCCTCGTTCCCCGACTACGGCCGCCTCTCGCGCCTGGACGTGGCGGGAATCCAGCCCGGGGCCAGGGTCGACGCCGACAAGTACGACAAGGAGAACGCCCGGGATTTCGTGCTCTGGAAGGCCAAGCAGGACGAGCCGGAATGGGCGCAGTGGGACGCCCCGTTCGGCCGGGGGCGCCCGGGCTGGCACATCGAGTGCTCGGCCATGAGCATGAAATACCTCGGCGAGACCTTCGACCTCCACTGCGGCGGCGAGGACCTCATCTTCCCGCACCACGAGAACGAGATCGCGCAGAGCCAGTGCGGGACTGGCAAGCCCTTCGTCCGCCACTGGATGCACGTGAAGCACCTGCTGGTCGAGGGCGAGACGATGTCCAAGAGCAAGGGAAACTTCTTCCTGGTCCCCGACCTGCTGGAGCGTGGGCATTCCGCGGACTCCATCCGCTACCTTCTTGCCGGCGCGCACTACCGCAAGCCGCTCAATTTCACGTTCGAGGGGCTGAGCCAGGCAGCCACGGCCCTCGATCGGGTGCGGGGCCTCGTCCAGCGGCTGGGAGAGGTGGCGCGGGAGGGACCGGCCGAGCCGGCCGAGGAGGCGGCCCGCGAGGCGCGCAAGGTCTTCGCGGCGGCCCTGGCCGACGACCTGAACACCCCCGAGGCGCTGGCCGCCGTCCACGGCCTCGTCACGCGGGCGAACAGCCTGCTCGGCGAGGGTGTAATGACCCGCGAGGGGGCGGACCGGGTGCGCCGCGAGCTCGCGAGCATGGACTCGGTCTTCGGAGTGCTCCTGCCGGGGGCGGAGGAAGAAGACCGGCTGTCCTCCGAGGAGCAGGCCCTCTTCGACGAGCGTCAGGAGGCGCGCAAGCAGCGCGACTTTGCCCGGGCGGACGCGGCGCGAGCGCGACTGGAGGCGATGGGGGTGGTCCTGGAAGACACGCCCCGGGGGACGCGGTGGCGGCGGAAGCGCTGAAGGGCCTCCTGGGCCGGCTGCGCGACCGCGTCCGAAGTGGTGCGGCGGGGGAGGACCTGGCCTGCGCCCACCTGCGAGCCCAGGGCTACGAGATCATCGAGCGCAATTATCGCTGCCGGTCGGGAGAGGTCGACATCGTGGCCCGCCACGGCGAGGCCACGGTGTTCGTGGAGGTCAAGGAGCGCCGCGGCGACTCCCACGGCGGTGGGGTGGAGGCCGTGACCTTCGGCAAGCGCCGCCGTGTCATCCGGGCGGCGCGACTCTACGCCGCGTCGAGAGGCTTGTTCGAGCGACCGGTCCGCTTCGACGTGGTCTCGATCGACTGGAGGGACGGACGCCCGCGCATACGCCACGAGGTCGGGGCCTTCGACGCCAACGGCGGTTGAGGAGCGGAGCCGTACTTGCAACAACATTCCCCTCCCCCGACGTAGGGAGGGTGGGAGGTCGATGAAAGAATGACTTATGGAGCGGAAAACGGAGTGCCGCTTCCAAGACGCGTAAGCGCTTACTGCCAACGTAACACTCCGGCCGCCTGACCGGGGCTCTTGGTGCTCCATAAAGCGTTTTCTGGCCTGGCATACGCGTTGCTTCAGCTCCCTAAAGACCGCATGGGGGCGGGCATGACTATGACGCGCGGACGGCATCGCCGCGTCTTCGTCCGCGGAAGCGTCTTCGCCAGTGGGAAATATCCGACTCCGGGGGGAGTCTCACTTTCCCGAGCGCGACCGACGCCGCGCCCTGATCAAGGTCGTGCCCCTAAGTCCAAAAGCGGCGGGACGGAACCAGTGAGGGTTTCAGCTCCTGTCAATCCCTCACAGGAGGAATCTATGAAGACGACCCTGCGCGGGGCGGCGGCGGAGGGGATGGCCATGGCTGCCCGTGCCGTCGCCTCGCTGAGCGTCAGCCCCTCCGTCATCGAGGGCGGCAGCGGCGGATTCTCTGCGGGCACGGTCATGCTCAGCGAGCCAGCTCCGGCCGGCGGCGTCGACGTACAGCTCTCCAGCTCCAACACGGAGCTGGCCGCTTCGGTCGGCTCTGTCCACATCCCCGCGGGCGGAGACAGCGCTACCTTCCAGATCGGCACCAACAAGTCCTACCGCCGCTACAGCCGGCTCGCGTTCGAAGTCGTCATCTTCGCGTCGATGGGCGGCAGCAGCCAGAGCGCGGTCCTCAGCGTGACGGCTCCGCTGCAGCCACCCGACGTCCCCAGCGACTCGAACCAGCACGAGGGCCTGATGTGCGGCGCCCGGATCCCGGCCCATTTGGGCGAAGCAGGTATCCTCTATGACTGCGCGTTGCCGCCCAACTTCGGGACGGTCGGCGAGTGCACCTTCCAGCAGGAATGCCTGAGCTTTGGCTGCCAGACCATCCCCGCGAACGGCTTCCAGTTCAACGACGTTTGCGCGGAAAGCGGGACCTACCCGATCGCCCTCACGCCGCCGCTCGTCGTGGGCGGCGAGGACGCGCTGGCCACCGTCACGCTGCCCGGACCCGCCGGCCCCAACGGCAACGATGCGTATATCTTCAGCAGCGACTATGCGCTCGCCAACGTACCCGTCTTCCACCACCTCAACGCGGGTGAGACCACGGTCACGGACACGGTAACCACCTCCGCCGTGACCAGACCGCAGTTCGCAGCGATCAGCACCCAGGCGGAGCTCGACCAGCCACTGAAGGGCGGCTTGACATTCATAATCCGCAGAACGCAGCAGCCTCGGCGGTTCGGCGACGCGAACGGTATCGTCCGGGAGGTGAGGATCTCGTAGCAGGATTCCATATCAACAGAGGAGAGAATACATGAAGGACCGTTGGACTTATCTGGTAGCCGTAGTGGCCATTGTGCTCGTTCCGGCCCTGGCGCGAGGCGCATCCTCGGGACCCACGTTGCTCTCGCAGACGACCTGGGGCGGCCCCAACAGTGACACGCCGAACGGGGTTGCCGTCGCCGCCGACGGCAGTTCCTACGTGGTCGGCATCACGGATAGCTTTACCGTGGATCAGTTCGGCCAGCCCTCGGCCAGCATCTTCATCCTCAAGTTCGGGCCGGATGGCTCGCTCACCTGGCAGCGGGTATGGACCGGGCCTACCCTCTTCGGACCCTTCCAGGGCCCGGCGGTTGCGCTCGCGGCCGACGGGTCCGTGTACGTGGCCGGAACGACGACGAACATCAACGGCGGCGACGCGTTCCTGTTGAAGTTCGATGGGAACGGGAACCTGCTCTGGCAGCGGACGTGGGGCGGCACTGACTTCGACCAGGGCGCGGCCGTGGCCGCGGCCGCCGACGGGTCTGCCTACGTGGTCGGGACGACGAGGAGCTTCGGCACCCCTCAGACCCTCTTCATCGTCAAGTTCACCGCCGACGGCACGCTCGTCTGGCAAAAGCTCTCGGACTTCTTCAACGGCATGGCGGCGGCCGTCGGACCGGACGGCAGCGTCTATGCCGCGGGGGCCAGCCCCCGACCGAACACGGCCTTCAGCTTCGACGTCGTCGTGCAGAAGATGACGCCCGATGGCGCCCAGGTCTGGGCGACCGCGTACTCAGCCGGCGAAATCGTGGACCCGCGTGGCGGGATGACGGTCGCCCCTGACGGCTCGATCTACGTGGCGGGCGTCGCCCAGGTTCCCGTTCACGGTTTTGTCGACAACCGGGCCCTCATCCTCAAGTTCGGTCCGGACGGTACGCTCACCTGGGACAGGGAGTGGGGAGGCTCGAACGGCGACACGGCGGCCGGGGTTTCCGCGGCGCCGGACGGCACCGTCTACATCGCCGGGACCACCAGCAGCTTCGGCGTTGGGAACGACGCGTTCGTCGTGCACCTGCTCCCCACGGGTAAGGGGGCGGACGCCGTGACCTGGGGAGGAAACGGCATCGACAACGGCAATGGCGTGGGCGTCGCCGGCGACGGGACCGTCGTGCTGGCGGCGGCCGCCCAGGCGCCGCCCTACTCGTTCCTGCGCGCGCCGGCGAAGACGTCGATGGCCAAGGGAGTCACCGCCACTCCCTCCGGCTCGTTGAGCGATGCGGCGGGGACCGTCTCCGATCCCGGCGCAGCGGTAATCACCCCCGCCGGGAGCACGATCTTCGCCGGAAGCCTTGACGCGGCGCTCGTGCGGATCAGGCCGTAGTGTGCGAACGGCATGGCAACACTGTCCGCAGATCGAGGACTCGGTTGGTAACGTTGAATCAGGGGAGTTGATCTCGGCGGCGCGACGGTTTCCGGCGCCGACGTGAAGCACACGATCGTCAAATGAATATCCGGCATTGGACCCTACAGATCTGAAGGAGGAAATATGGACAAGTTGCGCTCGGTCACATTCGTTCTGTGCTTTACCGTGGCGTTTGCCTTGGCGCTGGCGCCGCCCGTCGGGGCCCAGGCCGCCCCGGGTGACCTGGACGCCACGTTCTGCACTGGGGGCAAGGTGACGACTGACTTCGCTGGTGACTCAGACCACGCCCGTGCTGTCGCTATACAGACGGACGGCAAGATCGTGGCCGCCGGGAAAGCCACCAACAGCCGCAGGGGTGGTGAGGACTTCGCCCTGGCCCGCTACAACCCGGACGGCACGCTGGACACGACGTTCGGCACGGGCGGCAGGGTGACCACCGACTTCGCCGGCGACGCTGACGAGGCTTTTGCCGTCGTCTTGCAGGCCGACGGCAAGATCGTGGCCGCCGGGAAAGCCACCGCCGGGTACAGGGGTGAGGATTTCGCCCTGGCCCGCTACAACCCGAACGGCACGCTGGACACGACCTTTGGCACGGGAGGCAAGGTGACCACCGACTTCGCCGGCGATGCAGACCAGGCCTTTGCCCTCGTCTTGCAGACCGACGGCAAGATCGTCGCCGCCGGAGAAGCCACCGCCGGTTACAGGGGCGAGGACTTCGCCCTCGCCCGCTACAACCCGAACGGCACCCTCGACACGACCTTCGGTGTCGGGGGCAAGGTCACCACCGACTTCGCCGGCAATACGGACCGGGCCTTCGGCGTCGCTCTGCAGACGGATGGCAGGATCGTGGCCGCCGGGGAAGCCACCGCCGGTTACCGGGGCGAGGACTTCGCCCTGGCCCGCTACAACTCGAACGGCACGCTGGACACGACTTTCGGCACGGGAGGCAAGGTGATCACGGATTTCGCCGGCGACACGGACCGGGCCTTCGCCGTCGCCGTGCAGACGGACGGCCGGATCGTGGCCGCCGGGGAAACCACCACCAGCTACAGGGGAGAGGACTTCGCCTTGGCCCGCTACAACCCGAACGGCGCCCTGGACGCGACCTTCGGCGAAGGAGGCCAAGTGACCACGGATTTCGCCGGCGATACAGACCGGGCCTTCGCCCTCGCCCTACAGACGGACGGCAAGATCGTGGCCGCCGGGGAAGCCAAGACGCAGACAAAAGAGGATTTCGCCCTGGCGCGCTACCTCAGGTAGCTGTCGGCGAGCGAACCGCCACGACACGCCGGTGCTCCGGGCGACTTTCTTCTCTGCTTAGGGCCTGTTTCTGCTCAGCAGCAGGGCGGATCGACCTCGAAGAACGTGACGCTCAAATGAGGGGCCAGCGGAAAAAGGAGACGGGTCCTTCGTAACCAACCCGCATACACCGCGTCGGTCTGAGGCGGAGCCTCGCTAAGACTCGAACCCAGAGACTAAGAGTCTCTCTTGGCCGTTGGGCCAGGCGTTGCATGAGGTTCCAAGATCGGGATCGTGACCGGTAGCTCGTCGACCCCTTGTCGCTGAAGAAGCCTGTCTAGGCCTATCGCTTCTTTGGATAGAGGGGGCTCAGGCTCTCGATATAGTGGACAAGGTCCCAAGCCTCCTGCGGGCTGACGGAGTCGGCGAAGGATGGCATCGGCGTCCCGTTGAGGCCGGTGATGAAAGCGCGGTAGATGTCCGGGCCCGTGTCACCGCCCTTGATGTGGCCCTGGGTGAGGTCGTAGGGAACGATAGGGTTCCCCCAGTTGTCCTTCAGCTCGCTGGCCGATGGGCCGTCGCCCTGGCCGCGCTCGCCGTGGCACTTGGAGCACTGGAGGCTTTCGTACGTCGCGCGGCCTCGCTTGACGGAGTCCTCGGTGTAAGGGGGCTCCGGCGGGATGGTGATCGGCCTGGCCGGCTCTTCCTTCCGCCAACGGTCCGAGAAGGTCTGGATGTAGGCGATGACGTCAAGGCGGTTGCGGTGGCCAATCGCGTACCACGTGGGCATGTACGTCCCGTGGACGCCGTCCCGGATCGTCTTCTCCAGGTCCGAGACCAGGGGCAGCGCGCCCGACGGTGTCGAGCGCCACTTGAACATCCCCTGGCGGAAGTCCCGGGGCTTCGGCGTGATCCACTCGGCCGCCTCCCCCGCCCCGTCTCCGAGCTCCCCGTGGCAGGAGACGCAGTAGCGCTCGAACACCACCTTGCCCCGGGCGGCGTTGCCCGGCGGCCCGTCGGCCCAGGCTGCCCCGGCCAGGACGAGGATCGTGAGAGGAAGCCAGATCGTCTTCATGTTGCCCTAAAACGCGAAGTCGATGCCGATGAAGACCGTGTTGTTCCGCACGTCGGCGCCCTCTGCCGCCGCACGCTTGGTGCGCAACGTTGAGTACTCGGCGTGCAGGGCGTACTCGGCCCTGGTGCTGTAACCGAACGTGTGCCGCACGCCGATGGTCTGGGCGTCCTCGTCGTTCAGATCCTGGGGGCGGTCCGGCACACCCTGCGTCCGATTCTTGACGAGGTCGTAACGGAGGAAGACCGTCGTCTTCAGGGTCGGCGTGTAGCCGAGCTCCAGGAAGCCGCCGTTGAAGGTGCCGTCGCGCGTCGCGTCGGGGATGAGACTTCGGTCGTCCCGGCCGTGGGCAAGAACCAGTATCACGTGGAGAGGCGTCACCGTAGGGCCGAACCACAGATGAGCTTCGGCCCCGAACTTCGTGGAGCTCTTGAGGTCGCTGCCCTGACCGGGGACCGCGGTCCCCCCGGTGGTGAGGGTCGTCGTGGGCCAGGTCGTGTATGCGCCGAACACGCCGACCCGCGCAGCAGAGAGAGCGTAGCCGTCGAAGAGCCACTGGTGTGTCGCGTGAAAGTACCCACCGGGCGTGTCGAAGACGCCCCGGCTGCCAGGGGACTGTTCGACGCTGAAGAGGGAGAAGGTGGCGCGGGTGAAGCTGCCCCGGTCGTGGCCCTGCCACTCGATCCCCCGCTGGTTCTCCCCCAGGTCAAAGAGGGCGGCAGAGCCGGGGGAGTGATAGCTGTAGATGAGGTAGGGGGTGCTCGACAAGCTCCAGGGGCGGTGGGCTGAGCGGGGCAGGTCCACCTCATGGCGGCCGAGCTTGAGGTTGAGCCAGGAGGAGTCGCGGATGTTGTCGAAGCGGACCCAGGCGGACTCGAGGGACACACCGTCTGCAGCGGTGAAGCCAGTGGGCACCACGAGGAACGAGAGGTGGTTGCCGAGCGTGCCTCCGGTCAGCAGGTCGATGCCGACGTTGGCGGCGCTCCCACTCGCGAAGGTCTTGGTCCCCTGGTCGGTGGCCTGGCGGCTTGTGGTGTTGTACTCGTAGTGGGGCGTGAGCCGTATGGAGACCGGGATGTAGGCAGGCGCCGTTGTGACGGGGTTGTCCTTGCCCAGCCGCAGCTGGTATCCGTTGTCGCGGAAGGCCCGGCCGAAGTCGTTCAGGACCGGCCAGGCCTCGTGGCAGGCGGTGCAGCGCAGGCCGTATTTCCGCGCGAAGGCGGGAAAGGCCTCGGCGCGACGTGGTACGGCGGTCGCCAGCAGGGCGGCGACCAGCCCCGTGGACAGGATGACGGCTCTCGGGCTCATAGAAAGCTACTACGTCCTCGGCATCGAGCCGAAGGCGACGGTGGCTGGTTTGCCGGCCGAGAACCCCCTCCCGATGACATTGCCAGGCCCCGACCTTGGGTGGGGTGGGTTTCCAGCCACTCGCTCGTCTCGAACTTCACCAGGCCACAGCAAGAGGCTTGCCATTGCGCGCACCCAAGGGGAACCCAACGTCAGGAGACGGCTTAGGCTGAAGGGGCACCGCTCCGCCGCGCTGAGCTCTGTTCGATACCCGTAAGCAGATTACGTCGCTCGTACGCGTTGGAGTCCGGCTGGAGCCATGTTCTTGGACGCGATCGGCGGGGAGCGTGACAGAGAGCTTCGTTTGCGCGCCTGCCACGTTGGCCAGAGACCACACCACGGCCGGACCAAGAGAGTCTTGGTCCACGTGGGACTTACGTCCGCCTTGAGCCCTACCAAGCTGGCCACACCCCGGCCAGGCCCGTCTTCGGCACGAACCGCCATCCGTCCTGGATGACCCGATTTGCGCACGCGCGACGAGCGGCACGCGGATTGCGTCACCTTGGCCGTCAGATCATTAAGGTAGGTCCCTGCGGTCGACGCCGCGCCCTCGGCGGCAGCGACAGTTACGAGCCAGGACGCGGACACTCAGGTTCCAGGGAGGTTCGAATGAGACCAGCCATCGTCATCGGTTCGGCCGCGATCGGACTCGCGGCCGTGGCGGCTTTCGCGTCCGCCCAGTCGGGGGTGACCGAGCGCGTGAGCGTCGACAGCAACGGGACCGAAGCGAACAGCTTCAACGACATGCCGGCCATCAGCGCGGACGGCCGGTTCGTGGCCTTCGTTTCGCTCGCGAGCAACCTCGTCCCGGGCGATACCAACGGCGCGAGCGACGTCTTCGTCCACAATCGCCTCACGGGGTTGACCGAGCGCCTGAGCGTCGACAGCCACGGCCGGCAGGGGGATGCCAATAGCGGCTTCGTGGGCGCGGCCGGCTATCCGACCATCAGCGCCGACGGGCGCTTCGTCGCCTTTCCCTCCGACGCCACCAACCTCGTCCCGGGCGACAAGAACGGCACCACGGACGTCTTCGTCCACGATCGGCTGACCGGCGCCACCGAGCGCGTCAGCGTGAGCAGCGCGGGGAGGGAGTCGGACGGCTTCAGCGAGGGGCCCGCGATCAGCGCGGACGGCCGCTTCGTCGCTTTCCATTCGGACGCGTCGAACCTCGTCCCCGGAGCCAACCCCTTCCTCTTCACGGACCAGGTCTACGTCCGCGACCAGCTCAGCGGAACGACCGAGATCGTCAGCGTCAACGGCGCCGGGCAGGCCGGCAATAGCCTGAGCTTTCGCCCCGACATCAGTCCCGACGGCCGTTTCGTCGTCTACAGCTCGTCCGCCGACAACCTGGTGCCCGGCCCACAGTTCGGCCACCAGGTCTACCTGCGCGACCGAGCGGCGGGGACGACGGAGCGGATCAGTGAGGATGCAGCGGGCAATCCGGGCGATGGCACGAGCGTCCTCCCCGTGCTGAGCGCGGACGGCCGCTTCGTCGCCTTCCAGACGAACACCGGCAACCTGATCGGAGACGGGAACCACGAGTCGCACATCCTGGTCAAGGACCGCCAGACGGGCGCGTTCGAGCGCGCCAGCGCGACCAGCGCTGGCGAGCCGGCCGACCTGCTCAGCGAGCAGCCCGACATCACGCCCGACGGCCGCTTCGTCACGTTCTTCTCGCTGGCCACGAACCTGGTTCCCGGCGACACCAACAACCGCCGGGACATCTTCGTCCGCGACCGCCAGACGGGAGCCGTCGTGCGGGTGAGCGTCAGCACGGCCGGAGGGCAGGGGAATTCCGAGAGCATGTGGCCCAGGATCTCCGCCGACGGGCTCGTGGTCGCTTTCGAGTCCTCCGCGGACAACCTCGTGCCGGACGACACCGGCGCCACGCCCGACATCTTCGTGAACGACCGGAGGCCCGCGGCGGACCTTGCGCTCACGAAGGCCGACTCTCCGGATCCCGTCGCAGTGCACGCGGCGCTGACCTACACCCTGACCGTCGCCAACAGTGGCCCTTCCGCCGCGACCGAGGTCACGCTCACGGATGCGCTACCGGCGGAAGTGTCGTTCGTCTCGGCCACGCCCACCCAGGGGAATTGCGACCGCGACGGCAAGGGCAAGCGTGATGGCGTCCTGACCTGCGATCTTGGTGTGCTGGCCAGCGGCGCCGACGCCGTGGTCACGATCGTCGTCGAGCCGGCGAGCGCGGGCACGGTGATCAACACCGCCATCGTCGCGGCGACCCAGCCCGATCCCAACCGTGCCGACAACCGGGCCACCGAGACGACCTTGGTGTTTTGACCGTACGGAAGAGGCTTTCGCAGAAGGCCGGAGCACCGGAGCGCACGTGTTCATCGAACGTCGGAACAGAAGGAGGGTCCGCGCATGATACTCAGTGACTCGTCTCAACACGGATTTCACCGAAGTCCTTCGCGGCCGGTGACCACCGCCATTGCCTTTCTCGCCGCCTCGATCCTAGGGATCGGGTCGGCGCACGGACAGACCCTGCTCTCGGAGACCACCTGGGGTGGCCCGGATAGCGAGGTGACGGAGGGCGTCGCGTTGGGGCCGGATGGCGGCGCGTTGGTCGCCGGCAACACCCGCAGCTTCGTCACCAATCATGGGAGCATTTTCCTGCTCAAGTTCGCGCCGGACGGAACCACGCTCGAGTGGCAGAGGGTGTGGGAAGCGCCCAACGTGTTCGTGGACGACACGGCCGCGGACGTCGCCGTTGGTCTCGATGGATCGGCGTATGTCGCCGGTAGGACCCTGGGTGTACGGGGCGATGCCCTGCTGCTGAAGTTCGACGCCACGGGAGCGCTCGTCTGGCAGAGGACGTGGGGCCGCGATGCGAACAGCTCCGAGAACGCCGAGGCCGTCGCCACGGCCGCCGATGGATCGGTCTACCTGGTTGGCGGCACCACGAACCCCGACACCGGCGCGTTCAGCCTCCTCGTGCTGAAGTTCGCCGGTGATGGCACGCTCGTCTGGGGGAAGACGTGGGACGGGGCCGGTGGCGAGCCGGGGGTGGCCGTGTCGCCGGACGGCTTCGTATACGTGGTGGGCACCGTTGCGCGTCCGAACACCAGCTTTCAGTTCGATATGCTCGTGCTGAAGATCGCACCAGCAGACGGCAGCGTCGTCTGGCAGAGGACGTACGCTGCCGGTGACATCGTCGACGCGCGCGGGGGTGTCGCGGTGGCCCTCGACGGCTCCGTCTACGTCGCCGGCGGTCTGCAGCAGCCCGAGCACGGCGTGGTCGACCTCGATGCACTCCTGGTCAAGCTCGCCCCGGATGGGAGCCTCCTCTGGGACCGGACCTGGGGAGGCGGCAGCGGTGACAGCCCGGCGGGGGTCGCGGTGGCGCCCGACGGTTCCGTCTACCTCGTGGGACAGACGAACAGCTTCGCGGTCGGGAGCGACGATGCGTTCGTGGTGCGATTTCTTCCCTCGGGCAAGACCGTCGAAGCGCTGACCTGGGGCGGCGCAGACCTGGACGGCGCTGCGGGCGTGGCGGTCGCCGCCGACGGTACCGTGGTCCTCGGCGCGACCGCGAACATTCCGCCCTACTCCTTGCTGGGTGCGCCAAGGAAGGTATCCAGGCCGCGCGGGGCTCTCTCGGTCCCAGTCGGTTCGCTGGTCGATGTCGCCGGCACCGTCTCGGATCCAGGGGGCAGCGTCAGTGTGCCCAACGGGACCACGACGTACGCTGGAAGCTTCGACGCGGCGCTCGTGCGGATCACGCCCTAGCGCGCGGCTCCTGCGCCGAGTCGTGGTTCTGATCGATGACGACTACGTTCCTGGTCGCTCGCAGTCGAGCCAGGCTGCGGCGCCGGTGATCGATTTCCGGGTATATGAACGGAGGCTCTTATGTGGAACATGAACCGACCACGAACCCTGACTCCGAGCTGGTTGACGACCTCGTTCTCCCTGTTGATCCTGGCCGGTCCGGTCGCGCCCGCACGAGCGGCGACCGTCGTCTCCGAGACGATCTGGGGGACCGCGGGCTCCGATGGCTCCGCAGGGGTCGCCCTCGCCGCCGACGGCAGCAGGTACGTCGCCGGGACCGCGTTCGCCGACTCGAGCTCTGACAGCAGGCTGTTCGTCGTGAAGTTCTCCGCGGGCGGGTCTGTCGTCTGGCAGAGGGCCTGGGTAGGCGGATTCTTCGGTGCCTCCGCGCGTGGGGTCGCGGTCGCCGCCGACGGCTCGGTCTACGTTGCCGGGTTCGCCTTCGTGGCCCCCAACTCCGCCATACTCCTGAAGTTCGACGCCGACGGAACGCTGCAGTGGCAGAGATCGTGGGGAGGAAGCGCTTTCCCCGAGGACGTGGCCGTCGCGGCGGACGGGTCCGTCTACGTGGCCGGCTCGGTGAGGCTGCCTGGCGAGGTCAATCAGAGGATCTCGCTGACGAGGTTCGCGCCTGACGGCAGCGTCGTTTCCCACCAGGCCTGGGCCACGCCCGAGTCGCAGGGAGAAACGCAAGGCGAGGGCCTGGCGATCAGCGCCGACGGCAGCGTGTACGTCGCGGGAGTGGCCCCGAGATTTGCGCCCGACGGGGCCTTCCTCGGGTCCGACGTGGCCCTGCTGAAAGTCGCTGCGAACGGGAGCCTCGCCTGGCAGAGAACCGTCACCGCTGGCGAAAGCGCCGACTCACGCGGCGGGGTCACGGTAGCGCCGGACGGATCGGTGTACGTGGCCGGCGGACGGTTCGACCCGCGCACCCGTGACCTCAACGCGTTACTGCTCAAGTTCACGCCGGAGGGCACTCTCCTGTGGAACAGGAACTGGGGCGGCCGCAGCGGCGACGAAGCCTCCGGGGTCGCGGTCGGAGCGGATGGCACGGTGTTCCTCGCCGGCAACACCAACAGCTTCGGGTCCGGCAGCGACGATTTGTTCCTGCTGCAGCTAACGCCCGACGGCAAACCAAAGGACGCGGTCACCTGGGGGAGCGCCGTCGATCCGGGCAGCGATTTCACCGATCACGCTGACGATGTCGCGATCGCGCCCGACGGCAACGTCGTGATCGCTGCCACCGCCTGGCAAGGGCCCTACGCGCTGCTCGGCGCACCCACGCACGTCGCGAAGGACAAAGCAGTGCTCGGGACGCCTGATTTCCCGCTCGAGGCAGCGGCGGCCGGAGCCGCGGATCCGGGAGGAGTAGTGACCGACATTGCCGATGGGAGCGCCGAAGATCGGCCGGGCTTCGACGCGGCGCTCATCGTCGTCGCGCCCTGAAAACGGCGCTCGCGCGGAGCGCGCGCTAACACGCTGAGGCTATCCGCCACGGTGACGACTTCGTCGAGCGCTGCCGCCTTCGTGAGCGCCACGATTGGCGGCTCGTACAACGGCGGGTTCGACGCGTCCGCGCAGCTCGAGGTCTGGCCCGCCGGCACCGCGCTGGCCTTGCAAAGCGTGGTCGTCGAGCCGGCGAACGTCATGGGCCCCAACCCGGCGACGGGACAGTGACGATGAACTACGCGCCGTCCGCCGCCCGGAGCGTGACGCTCTCGAGCAGGAAACCGGTCGCGAGCGTCCCGGCAAGCGTCACCGTGTCCCCCGCGTCCCACCGCGCGAGCTTCACGGTCGCTACGAGCGCGGTGTCGACCTCGACCTCGGCGACGATCTCCGCGGCGTTCTTGGGCCTGACCCAGACCGCGCTCATTACCGTGAGGCCCGGGACCGTTCCGCCGCCTTCGGCCGTACTGTCGGGTTTCAGCGTAAGCGCGACCAGCGTCAGCGGAGGCAATTCGGCGACGGGCACGGTCACGCTCCAGAGCCCGGCGCCGGCGGGCGGGGTGCCGGTCGACCTGTCGAGCCAGCTTCCGGGGATCGCGAGTATGCCCGCGAGCGTGACCGTCGCCGCCGGCGCGGCCAGCGCCAACTTCACGATCACGACCTCGCCCCCCTCGAGCACGACTTCGGTCAGCCTTATTAATAGTCAGCACGCGGATCAGATGAGCCATGAGCTTTCCGACATCGGACCGCTGCCCGCGCTGAAGTCTCCGAACGCGTCCCTTTCGAACGCCGTAACTACTTACGTCGTCTGTAAGCGTTCCGCTCGACGAGTAGTCATTCTTTGCCCAGATTGTGCCGTGACCCGCGCGGCATGTGTCTTGCTCGTTCATGGCGTGAGCAACTGATCCGCCTCCCGCCCCGACTGCGACCCGCACGGGGATCCAGGCGAGTTGGGTGCCTTAGACGGAGAACGACGATGCGATCAAGGCATGAGTGCTTGGCGAAGTTCGGAGGGTTCGCTGGGATTTTGGGCGCCTTCAGCCTGGGCCCTGTAGCGGCTCGAGCCCAAGGCGTCTGTGACGGCGTCAAAGATCCGGCGCGCTGTGGCGAGGTCTCTCCGCTCATCCCGATGCAGAGCACCGAAGCCGTGCACATGGGTCTGGTGTGGAAGAAGAACGTAGCCACGCCGAAGATCCTGTTCCACGCCAGGTTTCCGGAATACACGCCGAACGACATGGCCGATCCCCAGATCATCGATCTGGCCATCGCTCGGGGGGCGTTCACGACGCCTGGCCTCCAGTTCAACTCGTCGCTGAGGGACGTCCTTCACGGCTTCGACCCGTTCTTGGGCCTGGGGACCAACCGCTCAGCCGACGACTCGTTTCAGAGGCTCACCTATGGCGGCTACCTGATGCGGCAGGGCCTCAGCCAGAGCGTGCCGACGCGCATCAGGGCGAACCGCGCGATGGAGAGGCAACTGCTGTTCGACATAAGCCATCCCGACGCGTTCAACAACAACGGCAAGTTCCACACGTCGCTGCTCGACGAGGCCGATTTCGCTTTGAACAGGGCGGCGTTCGCGGAGAACGGCTATTCGAAGCGGATGTTCTACAACACCTATTGCAATGCGCGCGTGACGCTCTCCGACGGACGGGTCTACGTCTTCGGCGGCCACGACATGCAGAGCGACAACGGACTGTACAAAGTGCAGGTATTCGATCCGGAGACAGAAACCTGGCGAAAGCGCCGGGAGCCCTGCACACTGGCGAATTGGAAGAGGGATCCGTTTGGCAAGGAGCTGTTCGCCCGCGACCCGAACGCTCCCTTCTATGACAACTGCGATCCGCGGGACCAGCAGAGCACGCAGCCGTCGGAGCCCTCCGACCAGAAGTACGCCCGCTGGTATCCCTCGGCCATTCCGCTCCCGAACGACACGGTGCTGGTCGTGGGCGGCTTCGATCAGGACAACTCGGTGGGGCCCGATCCCGACCGGGTTGCCAAGGGCCGGCAGAACCGCAGCCAGACGGACACGGCCTTCACCGCCACGCGGGTCAACCAGGTTGTTGCCGAGGTCTACGACCCCAAGACCGATCGAAACATCGCGCTGGAGAACGCGCGCATGGCCTTCCCTCTCTACCCGCAGCTCGAGGTCGTCCAGACCGGCCCCGGTTGGGACGATTGGAAGGTCTGCACGTTCGACGGCGAGATCAACTATGGCGACGAGGTGATTCCCGGTGGCGCCAAGTTCGGCGTCGGGGGAGGGAATCCTGCCTTCACCAAGGGGACGACCTGGTGCCTGGACGTGCTGGGAGCGCTGAAGGATCCCAACCGGGACGTCCCCGCAAAGAACCAC
>Ga0137379_10002775_pt1 | contig 16262 bp, 14 predicted proteins | sample SagtaG_18_FD_104812 | JGI IMG/M metagenome (GOLD analysis project Ga0137379, IMG submission 104812) | Vadose zone soil microbial communities from Sagehorn Ranch, Mendocino, California, USA - Sage2_L_80_16 metaG | ecosystem: Environmental > Terrestrial > Soil > Vadose zone | place: USA...
CCTGTTGGAGACGGGTCAGGATCGGCTCGGGCAGCGCCAGGATCATGGTCTGCTCACGCCACTTGCGCGCCCACTTGCCGGTCTCAGCAGGAAAACGGATGGCAAGCGTGACTTGCTTGCGTTCCAGATCAAGGGACATGCGGTAGGACTGGCCCATTGTAACCTTTGGATTTGCATTGCAGCGGGCAACCGAAAAGTTGGCCTTTGCATTGCAGCACCCGGACCAATGCATTGCACCGGCCTGAGTGTTGCCCGCTGGCACGGCGAAAATCTCCTCCCGGACCCCCGCTGCAAAATACCACCGCGCGGCCAGGAAACGAGTAAAACTAGAATGCCTTCAATGCCATCGCGACGCGTTTGTGCGAGAGGTCGCTTTGTGGCAACAGAGAGCGGAGCCACTCGATGCCGGGCCGTCGCTCCTAGTTGCTCTCCTCGTGAATTTGCCTGGCTTCCTCTCGTGTGCTATACTACATTTGACCGGTGGAGTGCTCGAAGTTGCTTAGGGAAAGCCTCGACAGGGCAAGTTGAAAATATGGAGGGTTGCAGGGCTTTTATCGCGAGTAGGCGTTTGAAGCCCGAAGTTCATCCACATCAGAGGCTGTACGGCGCCGCCAGTTGCAGGGACTTTTATCGCGAGCAGGCGTTTGAAGCTGCTGGACCCGCGACGGCAGCCGCCTGCTGACGGCGGGTGCAGGGACTTTTATCGCGAACAGGCGTTTGAAGCATCGAGGCCTAACAAGACAGGCTTCGCCACGAGCGTATCTCGAGAGTCATCGCGAACAGGCGATTTTGGGCATCTTGGAGTACTGTCGCGTGATAGCGCGGCTATGCGACTTTAGGTGTGTGGCATCCTGTAAAATTGTAACAAACATTCCCAATCCACGACGCTACTCCCCTTTCTCCGCCCATGCCAAATAGTCAGGATGCCAGAGCAACAGACACGCACGTGCGGCTTGTTGCATTTCCTTCACCGTCCTGGGAGGGGAGCCTGGCTCTATGCAGGCTGCTGCGAAGAGCAGGGGTTGCTCATAGGCAAAAAGGGCCCAGTCGCAATCCTCTTCATACACGAGCCAACTGCCCCAGGACTTCCCACGGGCGATGGCTTCCGGCGAGAGCAGCGTGTGGGCCACACGCTGTCTGACTAGGATACCCCCATGCCTGGCGGTTTCGACGAACCAGACATCATTGGTAATGTGAGTTTGATGGGAAGCAACACCCCAAGGCGTGAGCATGGTATTCTTTCTCCTCTCTTTGGTCAAACTTTTCTGCCTTTCACCTCTCTAGGCCCCCTCACGGGAGTCCGTTCTCACGGAACGGGGTGCGTCTCAGCAAGGTGTGTGGGCCATCCTGTCTCACCATCTGCAACGGCCAAGCGTATACCTCCATTTTGAATGGAGAGCGCCCGCTCCGCCTACGCGGGCCATCGAATGGGACCACCTCTTCCCATGCCACGCGCGCATCCCGGAACTCGCTGTGAACGCAGCAGAAGTAGGGGCGGAGCAGATTTTCCTCACCGAGGGACCGAAGGGGCCAGGCGCATTCCGTAGGCTTCGGTGCGCGCTCGTTCACTTGCAGGCAGGTGGCAAAGGAACTGGCCTGTCCCCAGTACCCGATATTCCTCAAGAGGGCCTCCAATGTCTCCCGTTGTGGCAGTGGGACGTGCAGGTACACCGTCATGGCTCCGTGAGCGTGGGCCATCTGCCGGTACACGACCGACTCTCCCAAGATCACCTGCCCATGTTCCGCCTCCGCCTTGTAGGCACGCATCACCTGCTCGGAAAGCGCGACGCGCTCTGGCGGGCATATGAGTACAGAAGCCGCGCGAAGCCAGGGGAAGAGGGCATCGCGCACGGTGTCTCTACCGAAGAGTTCCAGGCCGCTGCGAACGAGGGCCAATCGCACGGTGGCCGGACCGGGCGCCGGTGAGATGAGCGCGCTGTGAGGGCTGCTGAAGGGGAGGCGACACGAATACGTGGCCGGGAGGTGGTACTCGGCCGCGAGCCAGCCCAGGGGTGCCTCGTTCATGAATGCTCCTCCAGCAGGTGAGGCTTGCGATGGGAGGCGGGGAGAGAGGGTGCCGAGGCGGTCAGGAGGTGCTCCATGATCGCGTGAAAGGCGTCGATCGTTTCGAAGGGGAAAACCAGCAGGCTCCCGCCCTCCATCGCGCAGAGGCGCTCCACGAAATCCTGCACCAGGGCGGAGTAGAGCGGGGCGCGTCCCACGGCGCTGCGCACCACGATCGCCCCGCGCAGTCCCGTCAGGTGGGGAAGCATGGTCGCGGTCATCGCCCCGTCGGGGCTCAGCAGCGTATCGCGCAGGGCGGCGAGGATCGCGCGGTGGCGGGAGAGGCGCAAACCGTCGTCTTCGATGGCGACCCGCCACCGGTCGGTGTCCACGCCGATGCCCGCGCTCATGTAGCGCACGGCGAGGGCGTAGTCGCCCGAGCGGGCGGGCATCTTCATGAGCATCTGCCCCTCCTCCTTCGAGTCGCCCACACGGGTGAAGAGGTGCTGCGTCTCGTGCGCGCGCTCCGGCAGCCCGAGCGCGAAGGAGAACTCGACCAGGCTATGCTTGGTGAGTCTCTGGCGCGCCTCGGTCCCCTGTGCCTTGCTCGCATTTTTCGCGGTCACCAGAAACCCATGGGCGTCGCAAAGCCCGCAGCTCCGCAGGATCTGCTCCACCGAGATATTCTTGTACTCGGGCCTCTCGACGAGTGCGGCAGCGCGACGCCCATCCCGCTGCTGGCAGGCCGGGCACAGGGGGACGCCGCTGGCCGCCAGGTATTCCGCCAGCAGCACCGCGTGGTGGTGTTTGGCGATGCTGCCGCTGCAGGCGTCCGTCACGCTGCCGTCGGCCAGCAGCTGGCGCCTCGGCATGAGCCTGTTCGAGCCTTCGGTCCCGGCGTTGCTCAAGCTGTGGGCCTGCCAGCTGACGCGCACGTTGACGGAGAGTTCGTAGATGGCGAGCGTCGGTGTGTCGAGCATGGTTTTTCCCCTCCAAATACTGTGGTGCAACGAGTTACTACATCTGCGCAGCGTCCTCTGGCGCCTCTTGCGCACCTGGTTCGGGGGATGCGTGAGCATTCCCGGCCTGATCGAGCTCTCCCCTGCGGGGCGCATTGCGCAGGGTTGACAGGAGCCTGAGCAACGCTGCGATGGATGGCGGGCCGTAGCGTTCCACATCTTCCAGCAGCAGCTTGAGATCCGGGTCGACCGGGACGATCATGAACGGCGATTTCGCCTTCATCACCTCGCACCATTGCATCGCGCGCGTCAAAGCGTCCAGCAACTGGTCTCTGGTTTTGATCGATTCCAGGTCCTCCAGGACTTCGCGCGCCATCGAGGGCGCGACCTCCCTGAGTTGGCGCAGGGCGTGGCCAAAACGGATCGTCCCTTCCTTGCTCTCCAGGATGGCGCTCAACGGCGTGGGATGGAGTGATTCCATGGTGGCGGATACCTCCTTTACTTCATCGATGCTGTAGAGGCGCGGGCGCGCCGCCAGGTTGTCCGTTTTTTCGCGCGGCCTGCGCGATAGCTCCGCCTGGGCGACGTCGCGCACGTGGGCTTCCCACTCTCGAAGCTGACCGGCGACGAGGGCCGAAACCAGGTGGTCGAGCTCGCAGGGACGCTCTCTTTTCGGCGTGCGCAGCAGATGCTGCCAGTACCCGGGCAGGGCTCCTCCGGTTCGAATTTCCAGCAGCGCAAGCCGGGCCACGTCTAGGGCCCCCCGCGAGCGGGAAATGGCCGCCTGCTTCCCCTGAGCCTGGAGGACCTGGTAGAGCAACGCCCTCCAACGCGTTTCGTCCAGGGCGCTACCGCTCGCCAGGTAGAGGGCCTGCAGCAGGAGCGCCTCCTCGGGATCGTCCTCATCCCTGGGCCACAACAGCGGGCGCACGGTACCCGCCCGCAATGTGAGCGCCGGTGCAAGGGGAACAGAGTAGGCGATACAATCGCCTTTAACCTGCTGCGCACGCAGGAAGCGCATCGCCCCGATGTAGGCGAGCAGCACCGCGAAGCGGGTGCCCCGCATGGTCATGTTCACCTTCCTCCCGACGCGCCCGTCGCTGAGCGCCTGCCGCGTCGCGTAGGCGAGCGAGGGGTCCAGCGCCAGGGTGGCGGTGATCTCGTCGTCCTGGGGATTGCCCGCCGGCAGGGGCTGCCGCGGATACTGGGGATCGTAGTCCCCGAGCAACTCTGCGAGCCAATGCGATGCGGGGGAAGTTTCCCGCGCCATCCATGCTTTCCACTGCGCGCACACTGCACGCACGCTCTCGATGCCCCGCTCGATGGCGGTGGGATCGAAGCGGTATTTGCGGAGCAGGGCCGAGAGCGAACAGCTTCTCACGACGTCCGGCCTGGTAAAGAGCGCCGCGAGCAGGCCGTCCAGGTTCGCCAGCCCCGGCACGGGGGCAATACGCGGAGCCTGTACCTCCCTGGCGCACAGCACCTCGTCTGGATCAGGCAGCGCGAAGATCTTGTCAAGCAGTTCGGCGAGGGCCAAGAGGACCGCGCCGCTGGAGCAGGAGAGCCGGTAGAAACACCCACAGTCCTGCACGGCCACCGGCGAGCCGGTGGCCGTGGTCACGATGATCCCCAACCCGTAGGCGTGCAGCGCGTCGAATATCGCCGCTCCCGCCTTAGTGACCTGCCATTCCATCATCCTCTCACCCGCTTTCTACAATCTGCGTCATCACCAGACCCACCTCTGTCCTGTCCCCAACCCCGGTGAAACAGGCCAGGCGAGCGAGGGACTGCAGGGACGACGTGAACTCCGGCTGAGGCTCCCGGCACGTGTAGGCAACCCACCCCTGCCAGCCCAGGCATGCCGATGGGGATCCTGACGCGCCGCCCGGAGCGATCGGCTCCGCCCGCAGCCGGTAGTCGGAAACCAAGCACGCGTCGCTCTGCAGCCATCGCAAAATCCCTGGTGGAAGCGCGGGTCCCCCGAGGCGGCTCCACCGGTCAAGCAGCCCAGAGAACACCTGCAGGGGCTGCGGGAAGAACTCGCCCAGTGGGGAACCTTCAGCCGGCCCGGTGAAGATCGCCGGGGTGACAAAGCGCAGGCAGACGGCGGGCCGGGCAGAAGGCGTGGGAGCCAGAAGATCTGCCCATGTACTGACCGAGGACAGGGCAGGACCCGCCAGGGATACCGAGAGGACCCGATAGGGCTGGCGCTCGCAGTGCAGCACAGGCCGCTCGGCCAGGGCAGAGAGCAACGCGTGGGTCGCGGTGAGCGCATCCAGACCGCTTAGCGCGATGCGTACCCTGTGTCCTCCTTCACCCCCTTCGAGGGGAGTGACAGTGATGTGCGTAGAGGACCCGCAGGGGGCGCGTAGCTCACCTGTCTCTTCATACTTCGGGAAAATTGCGCGCAGGAGCGCCCTGTACCAGCTCGCTCCCCCAGGCGCCGGCGCAGACTGTGCGGCTCTTTCCTGATGTGGCGCAACCCGCAGGAGCAGTACGAGAAATGGCATTGCTCACCTCCCCACCCGCCGCGTGCGGTAACTACCGTCGCGCCTGCGTAGCTCCCGTGCCTGCGCGGCGCAGAGCATCTCCCCGTCGAGGTACACCCAGATAAGCGCTTCGGTCTGCTCCGACCTGCGAAAGGTGACGTCCGCTCCGGGCCAGTACGCGAGCAGATCATCAGCATAGTGCAGCCCGTCGAAAGAGATCGCCCCGTCCGGGGTAATCGTACCGCTGTACGGCGGCAGGAAGTGGCGCAACGCGGGACACTGCCAGGCCGGGTCGCGGTTGTATCCGACCAGGTGGTGATGCTCGCGGTCGCGTTCCTCGCGGAAGCGCAGTGGGCTATGGCCATGCATTTTATGCAGGTACGTGTCGAACGCGTCGGTCCACCTCTCCGCCCCCAGCCCCCGGCCGGTGATTTCACGCTTGAAACCGCTTTGTAGACTGTGCCAGAGCGGCGGCGGGTCCGGCCTCGTTTCGAGGGCGATGCCCAGGCGCGAGCACCCCTCCTGAGGGCCCTGGAACAGCTTTCTTTCGACGATCAGCCGCTCCGGCACGCGCCAGGTTAACCCCGCCGCGGCGGGCTGGCCCGGGTGCCGCCCCGCGAGGAGGGCGTCGTAGACGACCAGCCCGTAGGCAGTGCTGGCGTGCTGGTCGTCCGTGACGCGAAAAGCGATCACGGCTTCGCGAGCGAGGTCGAGGAGGCAGACGATCAGGAGCTGGCCATTCGATCCCACCCCGGCCTGCCCTTCCTTCTCGTAGCGCAGGGAGAAGAGCCACCAGGACGCGGGGTCCCGTTCGATGGTCACTTCCGTCTCGTGCCGCCGGTACTCTTCGAGGTGCATGCACAGGGCCCAGACCGCTTCATAGGGGATATCGACCCTCCCCGCAGCGCGCACCTGCACGATCCGCCACACCATCGCGCTCGATCGTTCGAGGCGCGAGCAGTAAAGCTCCACGATCATGCGGTAGAAGCCCAGGGAGACCCCGGCGAATAAGCGCTCAACCGCCTGCGGGTGAGACAGGTAGACCCCACTCCCCAGGAGCTGCCCCAGTTCCCGCAGCCTCGGGAGATCGACCGTGGGCGGCACCTCCTCTGTGCGGCATGCGTGCGCTGCCCGGAGAAGCGCCTGGTAGTGGATGCGCTGGCAGAGGTCCCGATCCAGTGGCTGCTCGTCCACCCACGACTCCAAGGGGACGTTACGCATCGTCCTTCTTTTTCCCTTTCTTCTCCTTCGCTTCGTGGCGCTGCTGCGACCTCTCCTCGTGGGAACCGGGCTGCTCGGCGGCGGGGTCCGCGTTCCGCTTCCTCTCCCGGTAGCGGTCCTCCTGCGACATGACCAGGGAAAAGGACTCGGTGATCAGCGGCAGGGTAATCCTGTCGGCACTGGTGGCGACGGCTGTTTTGCTGGCGATGGTCAGGACATTGTGCAGCTTGCGCAGAGAGGAACCCACCCGCTTCCAGAGCTCCTCGCCCATGGCGTGGTCGCCGTCGTTGTCCGGATCGAACGACCAGCGTGGGAAGACGAACTGGGGGAGGACGACCTCGACCATCTCCTGTAGGGACAGCGGCTCGAAACTCAAGCGCAGGCCCACGCGGCTGTCGAATTTCTCCTGGCGCTCGATGACGCTCCAGATGCTGGGCAGTCCGACGACCAGGATGGGGCAACCCGTCTTGTCCTGCAGATAGCGCACCACCTCGAAGCTGTCGTCGTTGAGTCGGTCGCCTTCGTCAAAAATGATGAAGCGGGTGTCGTTGCGCTCGACGCCCCTGGCGGCGGCGGCGGTGAGCTGGGAGCTGTTGTCACCGCGCACCGGCTCCCCCAGGTTTTCCAGCACGTTGGTCGCCAGGACCCCCGACGTCGAGCGGGGCATCACCTTCACCACGAGTGTGCTCGGAAGCGCGCTGGTAAAGCGACGCTCGACGGCCTGCTGGCAGAACCCCGCGGCAATGGTCTTGCCCGCACCGGCTGGGGCGGTGACCACCGCGATCGTCGAGTAGGGGTCGTCCGGATCGGTGAGGAGGTAGGTGCAGGTGAGCAGGCGTTTGACATTGCTCGTCTCGATCAGAGACTGGCCCTTGGTGAGCCGGTCTTCGTAGTAGGTTGGGGACATGTCGGATCCTCGCTTTCTCGGCACTAGGCCTGCTGTACCGTTTCGTAGTGGGCGCCCAGCACATCCAGCAGGTCTCTTGAAACGCGTCCAGAATTCTTGCGCTCGGTCTGAGTGGCCTGCGCTTCCTGCGGCTGCTCGGCGTTCGAAGCCGCGCCGGCTTCCTCTCTGGCTCCGGTGGGCGGCCTGCCGCTTGCCGCACTGCGCCGCTCGATCTCGCCGATCTCCTCGTCGACCTGCTCAACGGCTACGCGCGCGGCGTGGATGCGCTCCCAGGCCTGTTCGCGCTGCTCGCGCTTGGCGGCCCGCACATCCTCGGCCGTCACCGCCCTGCCCGCCTCCGAGTCGACGGCGATGGCGGAGCAGATCCAGTCGTCGCGGTCGAACACCTCGATCTCGTCTGGGGCGGCATAGGAGGGCACGGCACGCACAAACACCCACTTCCCGACGTAGCCGCCGAGCGCCCGGTGCCAGTAGAGCCGGCTGCGATACTTGATCCCGGTCTTGATGACCTTGCACGGCTTGGATTTTTTCAACAGCGGGTCCAGGTCGCGCTCGTCGATCGGCTCCGCGAAACAGCGCTCGTTCCAGTACTCGAGCGGCGTGCGGCCCTTGAGCTGGCTGTGGACTTCATTATTGTACTTTGCTATAAAGGCGCGCAGCGTCTCTTCCAGCTGCGCGATGGTCTTCTCGGCCCTGGCGTGGGGGTTGCGCTTCTGGGTGTCCGAGTCGACATAGCCGGGCTCTTCAGACCAGACACGCGTGTTGAACGTCCCGAAAACGCGCTCCACCTTTCCCTTTTGCTGCGGCTGGTGCCGGATGCAGGGCCGCAGGATGATGTGGAGCCCCTGGGTGATGTGTTGGACATGCTGCGAAAGCAGCTCCTTGCCGTTATCGACGAGGATGATATCCGGTATGCCCCCGTAGGGCTTCTCGTCCGAGGTCAGGATGGCCTCGCGAATAGCGGCGGCCACCGTGTACTGGTCGGGCCGATCGTAACCGAAGATCGCCGCCATGATGAGCCGGGAGCGCCGTTCCAGGGCCAGCGTGAGCCAGGGGCGGACTTCCCCGCTCTTAGTTCGGTATTTCTTCGAGCGCATGTCTTTGGCCAGGACGTCGATCTGGGTGTGGTCGATCTCGAGGATCACCTGGGGGTTCCACTCCTCAAGGAGAGACAGGGGGTAGGTGATCCCGAACTTACTCTTAAATTTCTCCTCCCGTCCCTCGGCCAGCAGCTTATCTGGCTTGGGAATGCTGGCGCTGATTGTGCGCACCTGCCACTTGCTCGGCTCGGGCTCTCCCAGGGCGCGGGCCCGCCTGCACGCCTCCTCGTGGACCTTGTTGATCGAGAGCCGCCGCCTTCTGGGGAGGCACAGGCCCGTGATCACGTTTCTCATGCGGGGGCCGATGATGTGGGACTTTCCCTTATCACTGCGCTCGCGCGGGGCCAGACCCAGGAGGCCAAACTCACGGTAATCGGACAGGTAGTTCCACAGGGTCTTCTCCGAACATCCCATCTCCTGGGCGCGAGCGCGCACAGCCTTGCGCGAAGCCCTTCCCTCTTTGAGCACCATCTTGATGAGCTTCTCGCCCAACTGCTGGTAGCGGCGGTCGATCTCGGCGAAGTCCGCCTCATCGAGCGTCCCGGCGGCGCGTTTTGGGGGGAGCTTTCGCTTCGGGCGCGGCGCCTTCAGGGGGTTATAGTGGGGGGCCAGCCCCCACAGGCCGCCGATGCGATAGCGCTGAAATATGCGCATCCTGGTGCGGTCGGACATCTCCTGGTCCGGGGCGAGGGCCAGGATCTGCTCTTCGGTGACCTCCAGAGCGCCGGCGAGGTCGCCCAGCACGGCGAACCGCTCGCGCACGACCTCCTGCGAGGGCGCGTCGAGGGGGAGCCAGCCGGTGGGCAACAGCCCCTCGATCCCGCGCTCCCTGTAGTCATGCCACCAGGCCCACAGGCACTGGCTGGGAACTCCAACCAGGCGCGCCCGCTCCCGCAGCCGATCGTAATTGTAATCTGCCTGCGCCAGATCTCCCATCAACTCCAGTTTGCGCTGCGCTTCGCGTCGACGAGCCGTTTCCAGGTCGAAAAGGCGATCGTCAATGGGCTTCAGAACAGCTTGCATCTCTTTGCTCCTTCGTGCGATTTAACAGTGTTCTGCTTACCTGGCCCGAGGGACTTGAGCCGCTCCTTGCTATATTTCTGTCGCCTTTTCATGCTTCCCTCGTGCCTGCCCGGTTGGTCAAGAGCCGGAAGGTGCCATCGCAACGCTTCCTGAACGCAGGAAATCGTTATTCGCGGCTCATGGCGCACGTGTGCGAGTGTACTTGCGATCCCCAGGACTGTCCTGAGCCGGCGCAACGAGGGAGAGACAGCCTCCCAGAGCTGCTCGGCGAGGAGGAAGTCAGCTTCCCGCACCGGATCGAATTCCCACCCGGCGACGTAGAGGGCCGGGAGCACTCGATGAAGCACCTCTTCGAAGGAGAGCGAGGGCAACTTCAAGCACGCCCCTAGGCGGTTCCACAACTGCGCGTGCTGCTGGCACCGCTGGAGGAGCGAGGGAAGGCCGACAAGTAAACAAGGGCACCCCGTTCTCTCAAAGAGTGAACACAACAGATCCAGGCAGTAATTGCTGAGCCGGTCGGCGTCATCCAGCATCACCAAAGGAAGCCCATGCAGACGCAGGGCAGCAGCGATGTCATCGAGCCTGCTCGCGGTGCGCCCCGCGGGTAGCGGCTCTCCGAGCGCGCCAAATAGCTGGCCGATGAGGAGGGTGGGCGTGAGACGGGGAAGGACGCACAGAGAAATAGCCCTTGCCGACACCTCTTGTCGGGTGAGAAGTTCCTCGTAGTACAGCCGGGAGACGCTCTTACCAATCCCGTCGGCTCCGACGGCCACTCCCACCATAGGGGTGTGGTTCCTTGTTGCAGTAAGTAAGCTTCCAAGCGCTACAAAGCTCTGGAGCGTACTGGTTTGAATGTACTCCCCTTCGAAAGAGTTGCACGCGAGGTTTTGTAAGGCTGTCATACTGTCGTCGTGTCCTCCTTATACGTTACTATTGATCCAGGCCCCCTCGACAAGGGGCCGGTGCCAGGAGTAGACTGGCACCAGGATTGTCATCTGTGCCGGGGAAAGGCTATGTCTTCCACACGGCTTGACCGATTACGAAAGCTCGTCCTTCCTTGGCACGGTTTCTGAACACGACTGGTCATCAGAGAGTCACGCGGTCTGCCGCCACAGTATAAGGACACAGGAGTTCAGAAACGCGGTGTGTTTGAGAAAAGGAGCCAACCCATGAAGTTTTGTGGCATCGATTGGGCCAATGATCACCATGATGCCTTGAGTATCGATGAACACGGGCAGCCCTTGGGGTCGATCCGCGTGGCTCATAGCCCCCAAGGACTGAGTCAATTGGACACGTACCTGGAAGGCATCGCTGGTCCGACAGGCCGCGAGCAGATCGCCTGCATCGTCGAAACGACGCATGGGCTCTTGATCGCCCATTTGCTGGAACAAGGATGGCCCGTCTACCCGGTCAATCCTCGCACGGTGGAGAAGCGACGAGCCCCCTCGGGAGCCAAGACCGATACCATTGATGCCTATTTGCTGGCCAAAACGGGGCGTGCTGACTTCCCAGACCTGCGCCGACTCAACCCCGACAGCGAGCAGATCCAGGAACTCAAGACCCTGACGCGCGACCAGGACGCCTTGATCCAGATGCAAACGCGCCTGGTCAACCAGCTCACGGCTTGCCTCAAAGCCTATTACCCGGTGGCGCTGGAAGTCTTCGGCAAGCTGCAGCAGCCCTCGACGCTGGCCTTCTTGCGGGCCTATCCGACGCTGCAAGCGGCTCGCGCTGCCTCGGCGGAAGAACTGACGACGCTGCTCAAGCAGGCCCGCTATCCTGGCGCCCGGCAGAAAGCCCAGCAGCTCGTCAGGCACCTGCAGCAGCCTGCTCTGCAAGCCACTGAGGTGACCACGCGCACCAAGGCGCGGCTGATGCTGGCCCTGGTCGATCAGTTGGAACCACTGCTCAAGCAAATTGCTGCCTACGACAAGGAAATTGAGCGCCTTTTTTTGAGTCATGCCGACAGCGAGCTCTTCCAGAGCCTGCCCGGAGCTGGAGCGCGTCTTGCTCCTCGACTGTTGGCCGAACTGGGCGACGATCGCAGCCGCTATGAGAGCGCCAGCAGTCTGCAAGCTCTGGCTGGCACGTCGCCGGTGCTCTTCCAGAGCGGGACGTATCAGAAAGCCCATCGGCGCCTGGGCTGTATCAAGCCCTGGCGCAATGCCTTGCACCAATTTGCCTGGCAAAGTACCCAGCAGGAAGCCTGGGCCAAAGAGTATTACCAACGCAAGCGGGCCGAGGGCAAGAGCCATACCGTCGCGGTCCGCGCGCTGGCCAATGTCTGGGCGCGCATTCTCTACGCCGTCTGGCAGACCAAGCAGCCCTATCACACCGCGACCTTTGAAGCGGCCAGGCGGACCCATGCGTCCCACCAACCGGCGGCCTGAGTCCAGAGCACTCTTGACCATCTTGCCCCGGTGAGCCTGTTCAGCGCTGCAAGGTCCCTTGGAAGTCGCGGATGCCTTTGCTCCAACGGAGTCGCCCAACCGGTTCCCGCCGTGTTCCTGCTGCCGACGGTGAGCCGCTGCCACTGGCGCTCCAACGTCTGCCGCGGCCCGACACCGCGTTCCCGACTCCCGGTGTGGGTTGCTGACCACAGACCACGCCGAGTCAAGGCCGCGCAGGAGGGAGGGTGCTCGGGGGTGGGCGCGCTCGGCTTGGCCTTGACCGGCGTGGTACACTGGCTCGCCCACACGGGAGGCAGCTTCACTTCCTCTCACCTGGCTTCCTCCTTTCCGGGTTTTGACCCTTGACATAGAGAGTCTTTCGTCATGACGTAGGAATCAAACGCTGCGAAAGACTTCTTGAGAGCATGGGTTTTGAACCACCGCTTCGAGCATTACTCAGCATAGCTCACCAGCGCCGCCACAATAAGTCGGCTTGCGGGGTCCACAACGCAGAAGAGGCGAGGCCGAGCGCCATCCTGTGCGCTTTCTGCTTCGTGCGAAGTACCCCAATCCCGTAGCCACACTTCTGTCACTGACATATCCATGTGATATCCTCCTTCCATAAGCGTCCGTTACGGACGCGACCAAGGGTTACTCTCCACCCGGTCATCCGGGAGACGTCACACCTCCTGGGTGCCCGTTGCGCAGACACTGATTTCTTCACCAACACGCGCCAGATCGGGGTGAACAACGTCTTTGAGACGGCCATCGAAGGTAGCGCGCACCTGCCCCATTCCCATCGTCGTCTTGTACCCGGCTCCCGCGTAGAGGGCAAAAGCAGCGAGGGTGGTGAGGAGCGCTGCGATATCGCTCCTCGCCGGGATCCGATAGCCGCAGGTGCCCACGAACCCCTTTTGCGTATAGTTCGGGAAATGCAAGGTACGCGTACGCAGGGAGCAAGTGACCACAGTTACGGCACTCTGGAGAGACGTGCGCACCCCCTGCCTCTCATACCTGTAGCATGACGGGGCATACCTGTTCCAGCTTTGCAGGAGTCCTCCCCACAGCAGGTACGGCTCCGGGAAAACCACAAAGCGCCGGCCACCCCAGCTGAAGGCGGTTGCCAATCGGTCGCACTTACCCAGCCTGCGGGATCAGCCTGTGGGGATGAAACGATTCGTACGAGCTGCAGCAGACAGCTCCCCAGCTGGACAGAGACCGGTCCAGCTTCTAAATAATGGGTGCATAATTTCTGCCAGATGGTGCCGCCGTCAAGCAGAGTGAGTCTGATGCGGCAGCGTTGCTCCCGCTGCAGCGCAATACCCGCCGCCGATCGCGCCCCCCCGCTCAGGGGCGAGACGGTATAGGGTCGGTAGCCCGGCTCATCGTGCAGGCGCGCCGAGAGTTCTGGGTCAAATTGCCTGATCAGATTGAGAACCAGGGCCTGGGTCAGATGGCCATTGGTGAGCGGGATGGTCGTTTCGCCCAGGGCCGAACATTCAAGAAGGATAGATTTCAGCATGACCGCCTCCCCGGCATTCACCACCGCGATGCTCTGCGGTGCAAACCCACCTGTTCTGGTGGTAAACCTCAACGCTCCTCGGTATGGAGAGAGATGGAGTAGGGTAGATGAGGACTCGTGTTCCTGGTTGGAAAAACGCGAGCTGGTCGTCCCAGTAGCATTGTTGGCCATACCGAATCCCTGCACTCACAATGGTCCTGCCTACGCCTCTGCTGAGTAGCACCGCTAGCCGATGCGGGACAGCCCGTCTGGGAAAGCAATGCTTCTGCCAGAAGGTGGGCGGGGATTGACCCGTCTCGCTATTAGAGCTGGAGTGATAGTCGGTAAGGCTCTGCTTGAACACATCCTCCAGGTCTTGTAACGTGGGAGTTGGAGACTCTGACCTATTCCATGCGGGCTGCACGCCCATGTAGGCAAGCAAGCGTTCATCTGTCATCCGCATCAGCCTCCCGATGAGCCGCTCTCCTTCTTTCTGAGTGGGGTGCTCACTTGTGGAGAGGCGGAGAGTTACCCCTAGATTACTACAGAAGTCTTGCAGGTGGGATACAAAGACCTCGGCGCTCTTATGGACGCTGATCTCATCAGGTATGCCTCCCTGCAACTGACCATCTGCCCGCGTTATTGCTGTATAGAGGAGAGCAGCGATCGTGCGCCAGTCAGGGCAATCCGCGCTCAAGCAGGAAGCCATCACGAGGCCGACCTGCGGAAAAATGACCAGGGTCAAGAAGGGTCTCAGTCTCCTGCTCGCTGTTCGATACCCGCGTCTTCGCCTATCCTGGATCTCGATATCGAGCACCGCCACGTGGATCTCGTAGACGATCTGTACAGATGACATACTGATCACACTCTTTCAGATAATCTCGTTCCTAATTCATCGGTGCAATTGAGTGAGTCGCCGTGCGAACGCAGGACAAAGAGAACAGAACGCAAATAGCTATTCACGACCTCGCTTGTTCACCTTGATCCGGTAGCACTACGATTGCCTGCCGTAAAGTGAGATACTTCGTGCCAGTCATCGTCGGCTCTTCTTCTTGATCGTTTCTTTTCCATTGATGTTATACTCGTGTTCGGAAAGACACGAAGAGCGTCAGACAAATTTCTGGCAGTGCATGCGAAGGCGTTTGCATCAGGCTTCACACCAAGCGCTATTGGAGTGCCACATACTGGAATAACCTGAGTGTACGCTCCCATAAGCGAGTATCCCTGGCGATTGCCCATCACGATATGTTTGGCAATCACCGAAAACTGACCTGCTTGACGCTCGCGTCAAGCACGAATCTCTTCCCCCTTTCTAAAGTAGCAAGAGTGCGCGGTAACAGTACTTTAAAAAGCCAGCATGTCAAGAGGCGTGCAGGTAGAAATAGAGCGAGTTTGGCGCTTTCCTACTACTCGTTCACGCCACCTTGGTGTATACTAAAGGCGCGATAACTGGAGGTCTTCACGAAAAAAAGCTGGCATCATTGTTCTGTTGTCCCGCAAACTACTTGGTTGCATCACGGTATAGCATTTTCTGCAACGCCGCGATTCAAGGCTACCATATTTATACGGGTATGTCAAGGGACTTGAACACAGGATGCTTGAGCCGGATTGGGGTACCTGGATGGAATATCTAGATAATAGCTTGCAAGAACGTAATCGGCAGATCGGGCAGATACTGCGAGAGGCTCGCCTGGAAAAAGATATTTCTATTTCAACGTGCGCCAAATTACTTAAGACATCTCGGCGAAGATACATAGCGATGGAACAAGGAGAGACCATCATCGGCGCGGCCGAATTAGAAAGACTCGCGGCTTTCATGGATATCCCTCCACATAAGATTTGGAATGCGAAAAATCCGCTCACTCCCCCGTTCACAATACAAATGGCAGAGACTCCAACCCCAGGTGAATCAGTCTCAGTCCAGATCGTCCTCGCTTTTCCAGATGAACAACCGCTTAATGCTCATTGAGATGTCTCAATACGCTGAGATGAGCAAGGAAGTTCTATCTCTCACGCGCATCCGCTCTGGCTTGCTAAAGATCCGTGCTTTCTTGCGATGTATTGTCCAGGACCTCAATCAAACTCGCTCTGATCACATCCCGACGGCCCGATAAGGGAGGCATGCTTGTTGTGCAGCTTTGAACCTGGCTCGGTCAAACAGACCAGGTTGATAGATGTGCTCGCGCTTGACTAACAAATGGGACAAGGGGAAATTTTTTCATTTACTGGAGTGTATACAGAGTTCGTGACCTACCGATGAATCTTCGCCTCTCAACAGCGAGGGGAGGGGTCCCCTTCACACTTCCTCGTCCTCCAGCACCGACCCTAAGGGGAGAGCTCTGCCGCTTTGTGCCGCAGTGATGGTAGGGGAAGACCCTGCTTCGGTCTGCGTTCGTCCGCCCTGGGTGACCCGGGCCATGATCTCTTGGAGGCGAGGGGAATCTTTGGCCCGCTGGCCCGCAGGTGCCGTGACTGCTGCCGGTCGCTCAGGGGCTGGCGGCGTCGGGAGCGTTTGCAGGTCGCAGAAACGGGTGGAAGCGGGCAGATAACAGATGTCCAGATCGGCGCGGGGTCCATGGCGGTGCTTGGCGATGCTGATGGTCGCCAGGCGAGGGTTGCCCGCGCTTGCCGGGCTATCGGCTTCGCTCACGGAGAGGAAGAGGACCAG
>Ga0137379_10002803_pt1 | contig 16194 bp, 19 predicted proteins | sample SagtaG_18_FD_104812 | JGI IMG/M metagenome (GOLD analysis project Ga0137379, IMG submission 104812) | Vadose zone soil microbial communities from Sagehorn Ranch, Mendocino, California, USA - Sage2_L_80_16 metaG | ecosystem: Environmental > Terrestrial > Soil > Vadose zone | place: USA...
CTCGAGCATCCGGATCGACGCGACATGGGCGAGGCGCCATTGGTGCCACCCAGGCCGGTTAAGACAGAACTTCCCTTGCGATCTGGTCGACGGTAGGATGTCGACTCCATGCCTCGATCTGGAGTAAAGCGACGTGGCTACGGGGAAGGCTCAATCTATCCCCGCAAGGACGGACGTTGGGTTTCATACCTCCGGCTTCCTGACGGCCGGAAAAAGTTCTTTACGGGTACCAGGGAGATCGTCAAGGAGCGGCTGCTGGAGGCCCAACGCCAGGCATACCTGGGTCAGCTCGTTCTTGGACGTGACCAGGCGGTGTCGGTCTACCTCGAGCGCTGGCTCGCTGAGGCCGCGCGGCACAGCGTCCGGCCCAGGACCTACGAGGACTACGACCTTTGTGTCCGCCGTCTCCTGCCCCACCTAGGTCGCGTGCGGATCCGCGCACTCACGCCCGAGCACATCCAGCATGCGCTGGGTGCGCTGCTCGAGCGCGGTCTAGCGCCGCAGACAGTCCGCCAGGTCCACATGGTCCTGCGGCGAGCCCTCAGGCAGGCTGTGCTCTGGCGGATCTTGGCCAGCAACCCAAGCGACGCAGTCACGACGCCAAGATCGAACCAAAAGGAACTGCGCACCCTTAGTGAGCAGGAGGTACGGCATTTCCTGACGGTTACCCGGGGCATGCGTGACCACGGGCTGTGGGTACTCCTCGTCACCACGGGACTGCGGTTGGGCGAGGCTCTCGCCCTGCGCTGGTCCGACATCGACCTTAAGGAAGGCCGCGCGGCGATCCGGCGCGCCGTGCAGCGGCAGCGCGGAGCCGGCTTGGTGTTCGTCGAGCCGAAGACAGCTCGCAGTCGGAGGACTGTGCCGATCCCGCCTGAAACAATTGCAGTCCTTGAAGAGCAGCAGCGCGTTAATGACAGTGATCGCGCCAAGGCGGCAGATCTCTGGCAGGAGCAGGACCTGGTTTTCCCGACCCCGGTCGGACGGCCCCGCGATATGGCTTACCGGTCAATCAGCTTCCACACGGCATTAGAGCGCGCCGGGTTGCCCCGACTACGTCTTCACGACCTGCGTCACACGGCGGCGACTCACCTGCTGACGAAGCACGTTCACCCGAAGATCGTGCAGGATCTTCTCGGCCATTCCACGATCGCGATCACGCTAGACACTTATAGCCACGTGATGCCCGCGCTCGCCAAGGAAGCTAGCGGGCAAATGTCTAGCCTGGTGCCTCGCCAAGGTGTCTGACAACGGCATGACAATTTGTTGTCTAAACCGTTGTTACGTCACCGAAGGCGCCAACCAGTCCCTGTGTGTCTCCCTAGGCGCCTTGCGGCGCTCGCACCGAGGCATCCCCCTCGCCAAGTCGCCTACGCCAACTGGGAAGCTCGGCCGACCTCCGGCGGAGAGTGTGGAGACGCGCTATAGCCGAGTATTCTTTAACGCCAGCTGGACGCACGTCTTAAAGAGACGATGTGGCTGACGAGGCCTCGTAACCCCAGCCAGATAAGGTGACCAGAGTCCCAGTGAGAGACACACGCGTCGCATGGCCCCCGCAAACATCGTCGCGGCTAGCGTTCTCCACGTCGGCAGGAGCCTCGTATCTCGGTTTCGCAGAGGACGCTCTTGCTCAGGACCTTGCTCAGTACAAGGGAAAGGTGTCTCTCATACTCACCTCGCCGCCATTCCCACTTAACCGCAAGAAGCGGTACGGGAACCTAACAGGCGATGAATATCGACAGTGGCTGGCGACCTTCGCCTCGACGTTTCGAGACTTTCTTAGGCCCAGAGGTTCAATCGTGATGGAAATTGGCAACGCGTGGGAACCTGGCCAACCATCAATGTCTACGTTGGGCCTCGAAGCGTTGATCGACTTCCGCAATGCGGGACGCCTGTCCCTCTGTCAACAGTTTGTTTGGTACAACCCCACCAAACTGCCAACCCCCGTTCAGTGGGTCAATATCAAGCGCCAACGCGTAAAGGATTCGTTCACCCATATATGGTGGATGGCCAAGGTTTACAACCCGGTTGCCGATAACCGCCGTGTGCTCGTCGAGTACAGCGCTTCCATGAGGAATTTGCTAGAGCGCCAGACCTACAACTCAGGTTTGAGGCCGTCGCAGCACAACATCGGCGCAAAGTCCTTTCTTAGGGACAATGGTGGAGCGATACCCTCAAACGTCCTCACAATGTCGAACAGCAACGGAACCGACAAGTACCAAGCCTACTGCCGACAGCGGGGATTGAAGCCTCATCCCGCGCGCATGCCTACTGCTGTACCGGAATTCTTCATTAAGTTTCTAACCCGACCGGGTGACCTCGTGCTCGACCCATTTGCCGGAAGTAACACGACCGGAGCCGCAGCCGAAGCTCTCGGTCGGCGTTGGCTAGCTGTAGAAGCGGACGAGCAGTACATCAGCGGTAGTCGGGGGCGCTTCGCCGAGCCGGAAGCTAGGCGACGTTAGCCCGCTTAGTTTTCGCCGATCCGCTGGAGAGTTCGGCCTCGCCCAATTGCGAAGCGTGACACAGGGGCAGCAGCTCATGAAGCATGCGATATCGACGGATATAGGCTTGATCAATCGGAATCGGCTGTTGCTTCAGTTGCTTCCGCAGCGTGTCCAGGACGGTGAGGTCGGCCACAATCTCGGCAATCATTAATCGAGCCTCGACAGTATCCTGGCGCTTGAACTCTGGGGGCGGACCGAAATAGCGTCGGACACCTGGATGGCCGGAATTGACCGTGATCGTCACTGTACCGGTTGCCTCATCTGTCTCGAATAGACCGCGCACCTGGCTCTGCAGCGCCGCGAATTTGATCTCTGGCGGGGTTGGACCGCTTTGATCTCGGCGGACTTCGATCGAGGTCTCCGCTTTTAGGGGGCCGGACCCGCAACGGGCCGTAATGATGGTTTTCGCACCATGTTGCCGACCCTCTGCTTCGACTACTGCTTGGTACCAGTCGCCATCCGGTGACGGCTCCAACACAATTGATCCGTGCCGAATGAGAACGCCCCGCATGTCCGAGCTTGTGACGATGGCGTCCGGACCATGCTTTTCGACAGCAGCCCTCGGCGCCAACAGCAATAACCGCTTTGTTTTACCTGCTGCGATTCGATACGACGGTCGCTCGAACTCAAAGGTCAGCGGAGCGGGCGGAGGAAGCACAACTTCTGGCTCGATAAGTTCAATCGTTGCGATTGTGGACGCAAGACCCGGTACTGTGACCTCGATAATCGCGCTGCCTTCCGCCTTTCCCGTAACCGTGAAGGTTCCTGTGAGCCGGCGCTCTAACCTCTTGTCAGGGCGCAGTGTCACGCTTGCGCCCGAAAGCTGGACACAATGCTCCGGCTCCGCAGCGACAGCCAAGGCGGCCTCACTCTCTTCCATCGAGCTCGGTATAGCGTCCCCTCTGAGACGCACGCTAAAGGTGTGCACCTTGCCTATTTCGAGGACCTTCCGTGGTGGAATCACCTCCAGCAGCGGCACTTCAGGCGTGAGATCGACGCCCTGTGAGCTCGACTGGGTAAGTTCGAACTCCATCTCTTCAGCTTTGGATGCTTGAAACTTCGCAACGATCTTGGCCAGGCCTGCCAATCGCTGCTTGGACTCAGCTGATTCTTTGCCGCCAACGTTGAGCTCTGCTGCTTTCCGATCGAAGTGCGGGACCAGCACCGATTCGACTGCGCTCTTGAGCGCCTGAGCAGCTGGATGCTGGTAGTTCAGTCCACGCCTATCGGCCTTGATGATTTGCATGTTGTTCGCCGGATCCACGGGAAGGCCCCTGTCCTCGCGATCGTCGAAGGTTCGCGACAGATCGTCGATGGTTTCCCACCAGACGGACCCGAGAAAATAGCCGGCGTAAGGGTTGCTCTCGAATTTGTACAGAGTCGCCTCATGCACCGCGTGACCGCTTCGGATCAGTAGGCCACCCTGCCGGCAGGGATCATCTGGGTTCTCCTGAAACGGCTCGCTCACCTCTTCGACGACGACATGTGCCATGCCGGGATAGCCCTTGACTTCGAGATCGACCTCCGGATGCACATTGACACGTCGCGGAGGCTCGTAGTGCAGGTTAAGGGCGGGCTCGTCGCCGTATTCAAGCTTCACCTTTCGCTTCGAGTTGGACATGATGTTGCGCAGCTGGACTGCGTACTCAAGTCTTCGTTTTGTGCTGTCGCGCCGCGGTCTCGATATTCGGCTTCGATCACAGATGATCGTCGCGACGACGCCTTCCTTGCCGTGTGGGAAGCCCAGGACGTCATACATCCCGTCGGCCCGTTGGGGCTTTTCGCTCATCGGTCCAACGCCGTTTCTGTTCAACTCAAGCCAGTAATACTTTCCACCCTTGAATATGTCCCATCGAACCTGTCCAAAGTGGCATAGGTCCTTTGCTCCACGACCTCGGTTGCCCCGCTTGGCCTCACCCTTCTCGTGACCGCTGGTCCGTCCGCCTTGCTTAAGAAGCTTTTCCTCAACATCAGCGAAGTCAATACCGCCTGCCTTGTCAGATACCTGAACCTCCCATGAGCCGTCGGCGGCCGGTTTGGGGAATCGGACAAGGATCGAACCAGTCTGATCTCCGTACTTGTCGTCAGAATTCGTGATCAACTCGATCAGACCCATAAGAATGTCATTGCCCATGGCGCCTTCGGTGGTCTGGCGTAGGCCACGCTCGGACTGCTCAATCCTTACTGTCTTGCCGGAATGCGGCAGCTTCTCTTTCATCGACCTATCCCTTCACCGCGGCTCTTGTCAAACAGAACTTCCTTTGTCGCGGCTAGAAAGTCGAGCACATCCTTGTCACTCCATTTTTCAGCCTGCACAGTCATCTGCTCGATTTGGTTTTGAATAGTGCGGTCAGATGCATCCGGAAGGCACGTGAGAGCGTCCAACAGTTCCCATCGCTCGCTCCCCGCGAGTGATCCACCGTCGTCCGACCACCTTTGAAAGATCTTGTGCCTGTGCAACTCCGTCAGATCAGACTGAACACGCCTCTTGTCTGCCGGGGTAGTTCGGGAATCGCCGTCCGCAGAGCGGAAGTGCCTGATCACTGCGTCCGCATCGAGAAACGGCATCTCCGCTACGCGTTCCGCAATCGCGAGTGCCGCTTTGCGCCCGTCCGCGGTAAGCATCCTAGTCGCCACCTTGTCGGCACCTCTTAGTGTTAAGCGGTTCTTGTGAGTGCGCTCAAGGTCTGCAATCGCCTGAACCACCAGCTTGTCGGATGGGAATGATTTAGTTCGCCAGCCAAATCGCTGAGGCGACAGTCGATATGCGGCGACCGCGATGTTCTCGATGTCACAAAAATCCGTTCCGCCGCCAGCGATCATCATGGCCAAGATCACCAAGTCAGTGTTGGTGATTTCTTTCGAAGTGGTCACCTAATCCGCCTCCGCCGTATACGCGGCCGCCGTTTGCGGGCGGAAGGTCTCTGATCTTCGTCTACAGCGCCCGTTGACGGTTTGGGGACCATTTCCGCAACCCCATAGATGCCGCGGCCAACACGAGGAAAGATCTCCTGAGCCCGATGTAAGTGCGCGATCAGGGTTGCACCGGGGTCTGCTCCACTGAGCGGTACCCTCTCCCGAACGTGTTCAGCCAGAACCCGGTAATGGAGGGGAACTCCAGCATCCAGGATTACCTTGTAGGTGCATTGGTAGATCTCTCGTGCTGTCGGACCCCAAGCTGAAAAGTCGGGCAACGTATGGCCATCCGGGTCCCGTGCATCAGCCCGGGACCCGGGCTTCGACTGAGAGGACGTGCTCCTGCCGTTGGACGCTCCTAACAGGAGGTCGATTGCGCGGACCTCTTGCATGAGGTCGGCCTCTTCTTTCTGAAAGACCTGAATTTGGGACCGCAGCGTTTCGAGTCGGGCGCGAATTTCGGTCTGACGCCAGACCAGAGATTCGAGGTAGATATCTCTGTCGATCGCCGCCTTAGCCGAGTTCATACGCCATACGATACCACATACAGGTTCCCGAGTCGTACGGCTGTTATAACAAGCCCGGAGGTATGGAACCTAGACCTTTTCTTTCTTGTCGTCCTTTTCGATGTAGCGTTCTGGAATCGGAAGCTGCAGACTTCGCTCCTCCAAGCTGATCATCAGTTGAGGATCCGGCTTGCCAGGGTCATACGGCTTGGCTTCTGGTTCCGACTGTGGAGAAGTTGAGTCACTGGACGCCTGCGGAGAGCGTTCATCCTCTTGATTCTCCTCGGTCATCGCTCTGATCCTATCCCCAAATTGCGCGACCAATAACCAAGACAGCCAGCGCAGACCCTTCCACCGCTGCCGCCAAGTTCGCAAGTCGTGCCTTCCGGCGGAGCGGCGGATCGTTAAAGTCGTAGGCCGCTAGAAGAGTAGCTAGGGCCGCTTGATGCATGCCTTGTGGGGTTCGATTCGCCAGTGCGGCGAATGCACGCGGATCAGGGGCATCCCTCCACCTAATCGGCCACAGCGCCGCCCCGACAATCAAAGTAGTAATCGCAAGCAGCGCAATAACACCCCATCGGACGGCTTCTTGTTTGGGAATTCCTGCCAGAAAGAACCCGCTGATCGCTACAACTGCCACTACCGTTCCTCCGGCTCGCCCGTTGACCTGATCAACACGCTTCTGCTGATCGCTCAACTTCGAGGCCGCGTTGTCGTATGCGGTGTCGATGCCGGGAGGCGGATTTACGGCCACGGCTGGTGCTGGAGTCTAGCTAGGTAACTGACAACGTGAAGCTTTCCGCCCCGCCACCGGCTGTCCCCAAGTCGACGCATTGAGCGAGCCTCCTTCCATGGCTGCCGGGGCTTGACCGGCTGAGCGCGCCGAAAGGATATCGGTCGAGCTGGTCAAGACAGGGCGCCAGGCGGTAGCGCGCCTATCGTGTACGTTGGCGCAGCGATGGCAGATTTTCAGATCCAGTCCAACTCTGGTCGCTACTGGGCAAGTGGAAGCGTCAAGCAGATTCAAGGCCAACGCGGCCTTGGCTTTTACCGCCTAACGTTCCTGACAGTGCTGAACGTGGAGACGGGCGACTCTGCGATGGGCGAAAGGCTGAACACTGTGCTCACTGACATCGCGGCCGGCGGACGCACTCTCGGGCGGGCGCATGCACAGCCGCACCAACTGCCGATTGTGCCTGCCAACTACGCTCAAGAGCGCCAGATCAACTTTGAACTCGAACTGGATCGGGCGCGGTTGGAAGCGATTGAAAGTGTTCGAAACGGCGGCGACATCACATTCAACATCACCTTCTTTCCGACGTTGGCCGATCAGAGCGGTCAACTGCGCCAGACCACTGCGCAAGCAGCTTTTGTAGCGAATCAGAGTACGTGGGCGGCTGTCCTGGAGCAGATGGACTACCGGAAGGTCATGCTCTTGGAGCTTCCGGTTCCCGACGCTGTGCAGTTCCCGGAGGTGGCCGCAGCTGCAAGAACGCTCGGCCAGGCTCAACAGGCGATGGCGAGGGGTGACTACCGCGAATCAGTCGGCCTTTGCCGCGACGTCCTGGAGGAAATGATGCGGGCGCTGAAGGATGATGACAACATCGACTTCGTCGGCCAACGCGAGATCGACAAGGCAAAACGGCTCCGACTCCTGCGGAGAGCCGCGAGAGTGTTTACACATCCGGCGCGCCACCGAGATGAGGTGACCGTGGCCTTTGAGTGGAATCGCATCGACGCCGCCTCGACGATCTCCCTGGTTGCTGCATTGCTGAATGAGCTTGCGGCACCTGGCGCACATGAGTGCCGTTCAGCGAGTCAGCGGCTAGCGCCTGATCTCCTCGGTTGCGAGGGTTTGACCCCCTCCCTTCCCGCGCCTCAATCTATTCGAGACGGCAGCACCGGGACCCTCAGTGGCCTCGCGCTCTGACCATCCGTAGACATAGTCGAACGCCGTGTTGATCAGGAGTCGAACACGGTTGGCGCGGTCCATGCGTGGCGTGTAGCCCTCGATCTTCCGGTCCTGCCGGATGTGGATACGCTCGAAGAGCGAGCCGAGAACTTCCCATCGCTGAGCGGCATTGCCGGTGCGCCACGCCGATGACAGGGTCTTCAGGTCTTCAGGGTCCGGCTCGTCGGCTGACATCGCGAGGTAGGCGTCGCGCTGACGGCGAAGCCGGTTGAGTTCCGCGCGATACTCCTCACGCGTCAACTCCTCGTCCGCGTAGCGGTCGCCGGTCCGCTTGATCTTGCGCTCGATCTTCGCGACGGCCTCAGCAGCCGTCTCCTTGTCCATCTTGCCGCCCGTCTTCAGCAACCACTTGCCGCTGATCTGTCCCTGCTCGAAGCCGTCCATGATCGTGTCAACCCACGGTAGAAGCTTTCACGGCGTCTGAATGTCTGACCCTTGAGGGACGCCCAGCCTCGATGCGCTCGAAGCGGCCCGCATCAGGGCCTACGCCCATGCGAAGGCCGTACAGCACAGGGCGTCCCAGATTCTTCAGGAGCGGCGCGGTACAGATCAGGAGTTCATTCGTGATCCCGGAGCGCCTTCGAGGGAGCAGTGGCTCCGCACCGTTGGCCCAACCGACACGCGCGACGCGGGCGACGTGGAGACGAAGGACTGCGTGAACGAGTGACATGTTCTCTGATGGGAGATGGGTCGGACAGCGTGCCCGGGCCGACTTGGCAATGAGGACCGAGTCCTATCTCGTCGGCTACGTTCTCGGAGTTCAGGCGCACCGGATTGATCCGATGAAGCGCGCCTCCCTTGTCCTCGATGAACTTGATGAGGAGACGCGCACGGGATACCGGGCGGCCATGAAGATGTTCGGCACGGACGACATCGAGAATGCGGCCTTCGCGCACGCGTGGAATGTCGGGTTCTTCCAGCTTGGGCCGGTGAACTGAGATGCCGAACTTCCCTGGCGCGCCCTAACGCGCCTCGCCCTATCTGCGACCTCGGCCCGACCAGAGGTCAACGACCCGGACCAAGAAGTTGACCGGAGCCAATGCAACGAGGATTCCGGCGAGATACCAGCCGAGAGGCCGGACGATGTTGCTCCCGAGCAACGTTCCGTAATCGAAGCCCGATGCGGACTTCGGTGTAGCCGCGCCTACTACGGGCAGCACTAGCTCGAAGACGACTAGGACTAGGGCCGCTAGGCCGACATGAAGAATGAGAGTCGCGATGACCAATCGTCGCCAGTTGATCGGTCGAGGCGAGCGAGAGGTTCGTCGGGACACCTGGCGTCAGAGTAACTGACGACGTGGATAAGGACGGAGTCGCTCAGTAGCCTGCCTTCCTATGCCTTGGTCGCCTTCGTTTCGTGACCTAGTTCGTCCTGTACGAAGAGGTCGAAGTCGGGGCCGGTATGCGGGGCGCTCGGCAAGCTCGTGTATATGAAACCTTCAAGCGACTCGCCTGACTTCAGGGGTCCGACCGCCTGCGAAACCCCCGGATTCTGAAGTGACAGGCGCGTCCCGTTGACCTTGGGCCAGCCTGCGAGCAGGAACCAGTGCTGCTCGATGGACCGAGTCGCCGCGTCGTGCGTGTTGTGTATGCGCACACGCAGTTTGAGGATCATCTTCCCAGCAGGGTCCGCATACCATTCGTGCGATAGAACCGCGACCTCGATGTCCGACGGAGTGCTCTGCCCCAGTCCCCAAGGCCGAGCGATCATCGTCGGCGATCGCGGGGGAGTCGTCGCGGATAACTCCACTGGCAGGGCCGCGTGGGTCGAACCGGCTTGCCACCGGAAGTACATGTCGAACCCCAGTCTGCTGCGTCGAAACATGAGGCGACGGCGTAGCTGGTCTATGCCCGCCAAAATGAAAACGAGCAGGCCAAGCACCGTCAGGTACAGCCCGAGAGATACCCCCTGCTGCCTCACCAGTTCTCCGACGCCAGCGATCACCAAAGGTCCCCCTAGTTGTAGGTACGGACTGGCGATGATCCGGGACATCGCTCGCAGGGTACGCGAACAATCTCCGCCAAGCTGCCCAATCGCGTGGAGCCAAACCCCTCTCTTGCAACGTGCCGCGCGGGTGAGTAATGTCCGGGCATGGCGAAAAGTCTCGAAGAAGCACAGGCGAAATACCGCGTGGCTGATGAGGAGTTGCAGGCGGCAAGGAAGGCGTTTGCAGAGTGCCCGTGGACGGATCGCGAGCAGCGCGTCGAGACGTGGAAGCGGCTCCGAATCGCTGAGGCCACCTACCGCTCTGCGATGACCGAATACTCGCCCTGGATTACGGGAAACCGCCCCGACATCAAGATCGTCGGGTAGAGCCTCTAGTCGAGAATCAGCCGATAGCCCTCGGGGCCATGAGCCGCAGTAGCCGCAGTAGGCTGATGCAAGGCCCTCGCAAGTAGAGCCATCGAATCACCATGAGCACACTCAAGCGTGCACGGCGAACAACGCTCCTTCTGGATCGGCAACCGCTTCACGTCGAGTATGCGATGGCCCACCCGAAGCAGCGTGCCCATGTGGCGATACTCACGGAGCGCATCGACGCTTTGCGAAAGGCGAAGTCCGATCAATCTCTGGTCGAGCTTCAAGATGACCTCATCGAGCGGATGATGACCGCGCAGGCAGATCAAGACGCTGCCAAGCGGCAGCAGGCAAAGCGGACTGGTCAGAGAAACGCTGATCCGGCAGAGGTCCAGAGGGCCGACGCCGAGCTAGTTGTCGCGGACCGTATCGTTCGCCAGCTTCGCGCCATCGGCGACGGCATCGCGTGGCATGCGGCGCGATTTCACCGGCAAGCCTTCGTCGTCACCGCCCACGAGGCCGGAGGCGGCCCGATCTTCGGCAAGCAGGGTTGGGCGAGTGAAGTCGCCCGCGCGCGTGACATCTGGAAATCGACCGGCGAAGTCGCGATTATCAACGGCCTGACGAACTGCCTCCGGGCCGCTGATGTAACCGTGTTTGGTGAGGCAGGCGTCCGCCTGGAAGAGGTGAAGTCAAAGCTAGGCAGCCGAAGAGCGGGTCAGAAAGCGCGATGGCGTGAACTGGAATCAGCGATCAACACGGGGACGCCCTACGCGACGCCGGGCGGCCTTATGCAGGTCTGGGAGTGTCCCGTCCAACTTCGGACGCGCATCAAGACCGACCTTGAGGCTGCGATCGAAGACGCGGACCGAGTCGGCACATCCACGCGCCAACTCGGTGAAGGCTGGATTCTGATGGTCACGACCCGCGACGGGTATAGTCGGAATCGAAGTCTGACTGCCCCGGAAGTCAAGCAACGACGGGCCGATGCGATCGCACGGGCGGGCATGTTGAAGTCGCCGCATAACCTTCGTTTCACCAGCGTGGACATGGCTAGTCGCGGGGCATGGATCGCGCCGTTCTCGGTCTTTCCTTTATCGCCACAGGACTGTGCTGGGCTGATCTGCGATTACACCGTCTACGAGTCCCTGATGTCCTTCGACCGTTTCAGCGCCGCGGTTACGAGGCTTGGGATACAGGTCGAGCATCACGTTCCCCCCGCAGCTACCACCGTAGACGGGAGTGCCAACTTTGCGACGCTCAAATCAACACGTGTACACGGCTCCATCAGCGGGACGAGCTTCCTCCACCTCAAAGCCAGCGTCGTCACCCAACTGCTGCTCGAACTCGTCGAACCGAGCGTGTACGCCAAGGGATACGTCGAAGCGATGGGCTACCCGATGTCGCCGGGCGCGTCAGGAATCATCGTCTTCGCAAATGAGCGGGCCGCATGGCGATGAGTAAACGGCGCGGCTGGCGGGCCCGGCTGATCGGACTCGCCTTCACGCACGGCGGAAGAGTACCGCCGTCGGCACCATAGAATTCGGTCGCTAAGACCAATGTGATACAGCCCAACGTAACTGCCGAACAACTTGTCGAATACCTGAACGTCTTTCATCACGCATATCAGGAAGCAGTTAGGTCGTTTCTTCCCAAGCCGCTGCACGATTCTCTTCTGCGTCAGGCGCTTTCCAAACACCACATTCGCGGCTTCGTCTCCACGCAGTTCGGTGCGGGATATGAGTACACCGGCGAAGGGCCTGCGGGAATCTCCGCCGAAGTCGCGAGCCGACGAGTCGAATACACATTCCTCAGTGACGCTCCGGCGTCAGTCAGAAGGCTTCAGTCAATGTTGGCGGTCGAAGGCCACGACGTTGGCGTCATGTACCTTACCCTCGAAGGGGGTTTTCCGTTCCGATTCGCGGCTCCAGACGCATCCATCCGGTTTGTAGACGTCGGCTTCCGCGTTCCACCCTGGGACCGGATCGTCCGACTCGCGGAGATATTCGCTGATCGCACAGCGACCTTCTGGTCCTCCGCGAACGCCGCCATGCGCGGCGTTCAAGCTGCGCGTGCTGACGCTTACATAGCGACGCTGGACCTTGAAGCATCTAATCGAATCGGCGTGTCACTGAGCCAATACATCAAGGACTTCAAAGCAAAGACCGTACTTGTATTAGGCGACTACCACGACGACGGAGCGGAGCGCCTTGAGGCGATGAGAGCCGCACTGTCAAGGTTCGGGTACCAACCCTTGCTAGTGAAGGACGTTCCCGAACAGCCGCACCATGACTTACAGCAGAAGCTGGTTGCCATCGCATCCGTGGTGCGATTCATAGTGATCGATGACTCATCGGTCTCTGGCCATCTGGTCGAGTTTCCGCTGGTCCAAAGCAATCGCTGGGTCACCTTGGTGTTGCGCCTATCGGGCTCGACCGGAAGCTTCATGACACACGGTGCAAGTGTCGCGTCGTCAGTACTCCGCGAATCTACCTATACCAAGATGAGCCTTGACTCTGAGTTGCTCGCTGGAATTCAGTGGGCCGAACAGAAGCTGAAAGACCTTGAACGCGACCTCGGTGGCACGTACCCATGGCGATCAGACGCCCCGGAGCAGCAATGATGGACCGGCCCGTGAGAAGCAATCCGATGCCTGCAGTAAGCACGGCCTGACCGACGGTTCGGCCAATGGCGGCAAGACCTACTCCTGGGCTATCAAATAGGCAAGCTGCCGGTACATACCGACTGACGCTCGCAATCGCGGCCCGATGGCGTGGTCCTGCCCCGAAGAGCCGTTCAGTTTGTCTCGTCAGGGAAATGGAATGACGACCGCGACAGGCTCTTTGCGGACGGGTTAAAGGTTTCGTTCGCTTAGTCGAGGATCAGCCGGTAGCCTTCGGGCGGTTCTGAATAGGTTGAGGTGAGGGAACGAATCCCTCCCTTCCCTCGAGGGAATTCACCGCCTCGAACGTCCGCTAGCGTCCCCCTGTGTCGCAGACAGTCGCTGCCGTGGCTGTCATGTTGGCTGTCACGGCGGCCAATCTGGCGGGGATGGATGGAAATCGAACCCACCCAGGACGCCTCAACAGCGCCCTGCAAACGGTTTTGAAGACCGCGGAAGACACCAGTCCTCGTTCATCCCCAGCGTCGCGAACCCCTATTTTGGCTGTCGGCCCGACAAACGGGGGTGCGACGGGTGATGAAAATCGACAGCGCTCTCGGGGACCACTCCCCACGTTTTTGAAGACCGCGGTTCTGGCGTCCGCCAACATCTGCTGATGTCCGCTCAAGATGGACACCTGCGCCAGCAATCCGCTGACGTCCGCAGTCGTCCGCGAAGGTTCCCGAACTTGGCTGTCGTCTTGGCTGTCGAACACCCATGGATGCCGGTCGCATGACGCGGGTGGCGTTCTGGTCATCGAGGGAGGCGCCGGCATCGGCAAGACCTCACTGCTCGGCGGGCTCCAATCCGAATAGCACCCCCGGCAGGACCGGCCGCTCAGAGGTAACCTGGCGCTCATCACGCAGCGGTTCGCGAGACGCCGCAATCGACCGACGCGCAAGACATCGCCGCAAGTCGTCGGGCGTTTGAGCTTCGAACGCCATGCTCACGGTCCTGACCCGTGCTTTCGGAGACCGGTCGCCTCAACGGGTGCGATCATGCAACGACCTCCTCTGCGTTTTGTCGCAGTACATGCGCAAAGACACCACCCAGAGTCCGCTGGCGGTTGATCGCTGAATTCGCCGACTCATCGCTCCTTCATCGGCTTGGCGCGTTTGGTCGATCAGGATCAGATTCTTGAGGGCCGGGACTTCCCGTAGGAAGCCAAGGTCCTCACCCCACTCGGATTGGCCAGTGCAAGCCAGAGATGCTCAGAAGACTGTCTAACGCAGGAATCCGACAAGACGGTCGTTATACGCGACCATCTCGTAAAAGGGGGTTCCTCCGATGTTCGTGTTCCTATCGCGAATGGGACGACTCTTCGTCGGAAGCCTGGTAGTAGCTGCGATTACGAGTGTTGCCGGCTTCTCCAGTCTGGACAGTTTGCCTGTGGCTTCCAAGCACAAGGATCCTGGCTCATGCACGGTTGCAGTGGGCAGTGTGATCAGCGGTCAGCCGAGGCTACTGGTTACGAGCACTGGGCTCGCCCCAGGCACTAGGTACCTCGAGGCGCAGCCCGGCGTCCAAAGTGTTTGGATCACTACTGATTCGACCGGTTCTAGCAGCGACCAGTCACTCTACTACCACGGGCATGGCCACTACACGATCGACTTCGACTACTACTACTGGAACAACAACAAGCTGGCCCAGGTTACCGCGACAAGCTGTTCAGCGATCTTATAGCGAAGATCAACTCTCTGTTCGAGAGCCTGTTCTTTTCGTGATGCAGAGCTTCATGGTCTAACAAAAACCCTTGCCTTATCGCCCAGCAGCGGCAAGTATTTGAGGGCTCATCTCGAAATTAGCCGAGTTGGGAGGCAACCGAATAGCCGACTACCACACGCAGGCATGGAAGGCTCTATTCATCAGCACCAGTCGGAAGTGAGGGCTGTCAGCAGCCGGTCATGGTCTTTACCGTCGCGACGGGGACGATAAGCGGATTGCCCCCCACGTCAAACGGCGACACCAGACCCAAAGCGTTCTCTTCCTTAAGAAGTCCGGTCTCGGTGAACTTCAAGACAGGTGCGTTCTTCGATCCCGAGATCTCGACGACGAGCGTGCCCGCAGCGGCGACCTTCACGTTCGGTTTCTTGGTGCCAGTGAGACCTACCGCCCCATCCTTCACGGTGACGGCAACCTGGGCACTAGAGGTGGGAGCGACGGCAACATGGCCGCTGGGCTTTGCAACCGTTGAGCTCGACTCGAACGACCAGGTCAGCGAGTAGGACGGGCGCAATTCGTCATTGCCGCCACCCTCAACGGCATTGAAGAACCAGGGGCCATTGATTCCCGAACACGAAGCGCCGTAGAGGACGGTCGTCGGCGGGAGTGCGCGGGACAAACTTACGACCGCGCAGCCTGACGGGCCGCAGGTGCGCTGCGCGGACGGGTTCGGCCCGGCCAGAGAGTACACGGGACTGCGCAGAACGGCGACCGCTGTCACGAGGGCGGCGGAAACGGCGACCAGGGCGAGTGCCCAGGATGCGAACATTCGCCTTCTCCAGTGGAGATTTGCTCGAGTCCGATGTCTCATCGCATCCCGGTTGGACGACTCGCCATCATGCGGGCTGCTCGTGAAACGACTTTATCTACCTGGTCCATCCCTGCCATGAGTTCCGAATCGAATCATTCTGCGAGCCTTAAGGAGTAGATCTGAGAAGGAGGGCTCCATCGGGAGCCCCCTTCTTTTTTCGTTGGATCCTCTGCGGTCTTACAAGATCTTCACTTCGGCGCTAGAGCGATCGAGCTGTCAGACCCGGCAACGCCGGTTGTCGTAAACGTGTACGTGAAGGTGGGCTGGCCGGTCACGGCCGCGCCGTCGATGCTTCTAGTCGAGTACTTGATCCCGATGAAGTAGGTGCCTGCAGCAGCGGCTGTGAAGTTCACAGTGGTGGTGTTGCCGCTCTGCGTGACGATGGTGGTGAGCTTGTTGCAGCTGCCGTCGTAGGCGAAGCTGCCTGCAGCCGGCATGAAGTAGTGGCTGTCAAAGGTGGGATTGATGCTCTGCGTAATCGTGAACGTCTGAGCGCCCGCTCCAGACACTGTGACTGTCACCCAGTAGAAGAAGACGCCCGGGTCGGTCTGGTTGATTACGCCGTTCTTGAGCGAGTACTGGACGGTGCTCAGCGTGCCAGCCGTATTCCCTGAGAACTGGCTGCAGGTCGTACCGGTCGGAGCGATCTGGCTGACGTGGGGCGGTGCCGTGACGCTGAAGGGTTCGCAGGGGCTGGTCGAGCCGGCGTAGTTGGAGTCGCCCGAGTAGACCGCCTGGAAGCTGTAGCTGCCTGCCGCCAGCGGCCCCTCGGTGTTCGACTTGGGCACCGCGCCCGTGC
>Ga0137379_10002810_pt1 | contig 16183 bp, 14 predicted proteins | sample SagtaG_18_FD_104812 | JGI IMG/M metagenome (GOLD analysis project Ga0137379, IMG submission 104812) | Vadose zone soil microbial communities from Sagehorn Ranch, Mendocino, California, USA - Sage2_L_80_16 metaG | ecosystem: Environmental > Terrestrial > Soil > Vadose zone | place: USA...
GCCCTCCTCTTCGGCGTCAACTTCCTGAACTACATCGATCGCTACGTGATCGCGGCGGTGGCGGTGCTCATCCAACGCGACTTCGGCCTTGGCGACACCCAGATGGGCCTGGTGGGCTCGATGTTCATGGTGGCCTACATGGCGGCCTCGCCCTTCACGGGGGTGATGGGCGACCGCTGGCCGCGGTTCTGGCTGGTGGGCGGCGGGGTCCTCGTCTGGAGCATGGCCACGGTGCTCTCCGGCCTTGCCGGCAGCTACCACCAGCTTCTCCTGGCGCGCTCCGTGATCGGGATCGGCGAAGCCGGCTTCGGGGTCGTCTCCCCAACCCTCATCAGCGACCTCTTCTCCCGCGAGAAGCGGGGGCGGATGCTCGCCTTCTTCTACGTGGCCATCCCGGTGGGGAGCGCCCTCGGCTTCCTGCTGGGGGGCTTCATGGGAGCGCACCACGGCTGGCGGGCCGCCTTCTTCCTGGCCGGCGCCCCCGGCCTCCTTCTGGGGCTGCTGGCCTTCGCCTTCAAGGACCCGCCTCGGGGCGCGGGGGACGGCGTCTCCGCGGCCCACGAGCAGCGCTTCGATGGGCGCTCCTCCCGCCAGCTTCTCTCCAACCGGTCCTTCATCCAAACGACCCTGGGGATGGCGGCCATGACCTTCGCCCTCGGCGGCATGGCTTATTGGGTGCCGACCTTTCTCGCCCGCCAGCGGCACCTGCCCCTCGACGAGGCCAACGCGCTGTTCGGCGGGATGACCGTGGTCTCCGGCCTGTTGGGGACGTTCCTGGGGGGTTGGCTCGGCGACGGGCTCCTGAAGCGCACCGACAAGGCCTACCTGCTGGTCTCCGGGTGGGGGATGATCCTGGCCGTGCCCTTCGTCTGCGTCGGCTTCACCGCCACCGACCGATGGGTGTACGTGCCGGCGCTGTTCGTGGCCGAGGTGCTGGTCTTCCTGAACACGGGGCCCGCGAACGCCGTGATCGTCAGCGTCGTCCTGCCGGAGATCCGCGCCACCGCGATCGCCCTCTCGATCTTCACCTTCCACCTGCTGGGGGACGTCCCCTCGCCGATCCTGATCGGCCGGGTGTCCGACTGGACGGGCGACCTCGGCCACGCCCTGCTGCTCACGTCGGCGGCCATCGCCCTCTCGGGCATCTTCTATCTATGGGGCGCGCGGTCGGTCGGGGAAGACACTCGGCACGTGCTGGACACCGTCCGACGGCGGGAGAGGGATGCGCAAGGCAATCCTGACGCTGCTTGAGGCCCTCTTCCGGGTCCTCTTCGAGTACGACTGCCTCGGCGAGGAGAAGGTACCGGCCGACGGGCCGGCGGTCGTCGCCTCCAACCACCCGTCGTACCTGGACCCCGTCCTGCTCTCCCTCCAGCTTCGGCGGCCGATCCACTTCATGGCCTGGGATGCGCTCTTCCGCGTCCCCTTGCTCGGGCCCCTCATCCGCCTCTTCGGGGCCTTCCCGGTGGACGTTCGGCCGGGCCAGGGGCGGGCGGCCTACGCCGAGGCCAAGGCGCTCATCCACGCCGGCGAGCTGGTGGGGCTCTTCCCGGAGGGCAAGCGCTCGCGGGCGGGCTGGATGGAGCCGGCCCTCCGCGAAGGCGCCGCCCGACTCGCCTGGGAGACCGACGTTCCCCTGATCCCCGCCACCATCACGGGCGCCTTCCGGGCCTGGCCCTACTTCAGCGTTCTGCCCCGGCCGGCCCGCATCCTGGTGCGGTACCACGACCCCATCCACCCCTCGCGCTATCGGGCGATGCCCGAGGAGGAGGCGATCACGGCCCTCCTCGCCGAGCTGCGCCGGCGCGTGGATCAGGCCCTCCTGCCCGGAGTGAAGGCCGACCTGCGCGTCAACGTGCTCTACCAGATGTCCGCCCCCTGGCCGCGCTGGTACGAGTCGTTCCCCGCGCTCGGCCTCGCCCTGCTCGTCTTCTGGAAGACGCGCTCGTTCACCGCGGTCGCCCCCGCCTACGCGTACATCGGCTACCTGCTGGCCGACCTTCTCTTCATTCCCCAGCGACGCGTCGTCAAGTGGGCCCGCAACGCGTCCTCCGTCTTCTTCTGCATGCTCTACGGCGCGCACGTCCTGCCGCTGCTGGGCCGGCCTCCGGTGGCCGCCCGCGGCGCCCTGTTCGCGGTCATGGTGGGTTCCTTCTTCCCCTACTTCTACGAGCTCGGGCGGCGGCGGGACGGCTTCATCCGGGGGATGGTGCTGGCCTGCCTGGTGGAGCTGGGCGCGCTCTACCTCGTGCCCACGGGCCTCGGGCCTCACGTGGCCTTGCCCGTCTTCGCCGCGGCCTACGCCTGGGAGCGGCGCACGGTGTTCTGGCGCTATGTGGCGCCCCTGCTCGTCGTCTACGCGGTCGCGGTCGCGCGGATGCTGGGGGGCGGGATGGAGCTGGTGCCCCACCTGGTGGCCGGGCTCCTGGCCTGGATGCTCGCCCGCTTCGCCCCCACCCGGGCCCCCGCGGCTCCGGAAAAGAACGAGCCGCCGCCCAGCGTCCTGGGGCTGGACCTTCGCTAGGGAGCGGACGCCCGCGGACGGATGATCTCGGACAGGAGATCCGCCCGGGTCGGGTCGCGCTCCAGCCGGGGGTAGCGCTCGCCGCCGTCGTATTCCAGCCGATGAGCGGCGAAGAACTCGCCGTTCTCGGTCAACAGCTCCAGCGGCCGTCGAGCCTTCGTGTCGCGGATGGCCTGCCGCAGGACCTCCGGGGACACACGCCGGCCGTTCACGGCCACGAGCTTCATGCCCGGTGCGACGCCCGCGCGGTCGGCCGGGGAGCCCGGGATCACGTCGTCGATGCGTCCGTTCTCCGCGAGGGCGATCCCGATCGAGAAGCGCACGTCGACGGTCTTCTGCACGGCCTCCTGTGACCGGAGCATCTGGGGCACGGCTTCGGTGTAGACGAGCTTCCAGCCCCCGCCGACAACACCCCCCAGGGGAGCGCCCGTCGTGGTCTCCTCCAAGCGTGAGCGCCAGAAGCCGCGCCAGTCGTAGGGGGCGACCTTCTGCAGGGCGGACACCACGTCGTCGAAGGTATACGGCACCATCTGGGGCGGGCCGCTCGTCCCCCCGTAGAAGAGACGGCAGAAGTCATCGAGGCTCTTCGCTCCGCCGGTTGCGCTTCGGATGAGGGCGTCGGCTTCCAGCCAGAGCAGCTCGCCCTCCGGGTAGAAGTCGACCCCGCGCCGCCAGGCGCCCCGGTCGCCCCGCGCGCCGTACAGGATCTGGGCGGCGATCGTCGTGTCGAGGAGCGGCCGCCAGGTGCGGCCGCGCTGGTGGTCCATGCCGGCGGCGGTCAGGGCGAGGCTCTCGCGGTACTCGTCCGCCGTGAGCAGCCCGCTGCGCGCGGCCAGGACCTGTCCCAGGTAGGTCGTGAGGCCCTCGTATACCCAGAGCAGCTCGCCCCGCATTGGAGAGTCGAAGTTTCCGGTGGCGAGGCCGGTGGGACGGCGGTATTTGCCGTTCCAGGAATGCGTCATCTCGTGGGGGAGGAGGCCCGCCGCGACCCGGCGTGCATCCTCGTCCACCAGCGACCGCTCCCGGACCCGGTCGTCGCTCGACTCGTGGTGCTCGAGGCCGAAGTGTGCGGTATGGTCGGAGAGGGTGAGCAGGAAGCTGTAAGACCGGTAGTGGCGCGCCCCGAAGAGGGCGCCCGTCTCCGCCACCAGGCTCTTCCATCCGGCCACGACCGGGGGCAGCGCTTCCAGGGCGGCCTCGCTGTCCGCGGCGGCGTGGACCTGATGCGCCGGGGCGTCGGTGGTCAGCGGGAAGGAGCGGAAGTGGGCCCCCGCGAGGACCGGCGAGTCGACCAGGGTGGTCAGGGAAACCGGGGCGAACTCGACGCGCTCCGCGGTCTCGCGCGCGACCGGGAGCGCGGTGCCGTACTTCCATCCGGCGGGCAGGCGGAGCGAGGCCGCGTAGGTCAGGGCGTCGCTCGCCGCGCCCTTCGGGTAGAGCAGCACCTGGTTCCAGCTCACGACCGTGAGCTGCGCGGTCGCGGAGGCGCCGGAGGTGAAGCCTTCCGAGTCGGGCGGCGAGAGATAATCGAAGGTCGCCTCCAGCCCGTCGGTCCCGGCCGGGACCTCGAAGTGGAAGGCGAACATGTCGACGGGGTCTCGTCGCCAGGGCACCGGCTTCCCGGCCGCCGTGAAGCGCAACCCGGCCAGATCGGCGATCGGGCCGGTGGGCCCGTGCTCGCCGGGAATCCACTGCGGATAGACGAGGGTCAAGGCACCCGGCGAGGCCGGGAGGACGAGGCGCGCCTGGAGCCGCTTGCGCGGCGCCTCCCGGGCGTCGACCTCGAGCGTGATCGGCTTTCCCGACCAGGACGCGGGCCGCGCTTTCGCGGCCGCCAGGCCCGCTCCGGCCGCGAGGACGTTTCCCGGCCGGGGCCCGCCACCGGCGACGGCGAGCAGGCAAACGACGACCATCACGGGTCTGGAGACATGCATGGTGGCGGATTCTACCTTGCGGCGCCGCTACGGGGGCGGAGGAGGACGCCGGGCGCGAGCGTGAGCTCGTGGCTCTCGGCGAAGCCGTGAGTCGTCCACGCGACGCGCCGGCCGTTCTCCTTCACCAGCACGAACCCCGCGGCTCCGCGGCGCTCGAGCAGGGCGAGCCCTTCCTCCCCGCCCAGGACGAAGACGGCGGTCGAGAGCGCGTCGGCTTCACACGCGCTCGACGCGACCACGGTGGCCGCCAGCACGCGGCGGGCAGGCCGGCCGGTGCGTGGATCGAAGATGTGGTCCTTGCGCTGGTCGGCGCCCGAGGAGCCGACGGCCGCCTCCCGCACGACGAACGACGCCCAGGGGGACCGCGCCGGATCCTCGGGGTCGGCCACGTCCAGGGCGAATGCGTCCCCGAAGGCCCCGAGGCTGCTGCGGCCGAGGTCCACGACCGCTCCTCGAGCCCCCGCGGCGCGCAGAGCTGCCAACGCCCGGTCTACCGCGTAGCCCTTTGCGATGCCGCCCAGGTCGAGGGCGGTCCCGGGATCGAGCGCGACCGAGCGCAAGCGGGGATCGAGGCGGACGCGCCGGAAGCCCACACGGGCCAGGAGTCGTGTCCTCTCGGGGGCCGAGAGCCGACGGTGGGGGCCGCCCAGGCCGCCCGTGGCCCGCACCAGGGGCTCCACGGTCGGATCGAATGCCCCCCCGGAAAGGGCGGCGATTGCGAGCGCGTCCCCGAGGACGAAAAACAGCTCGTCCGACACGCAGCCGCCCCCGGCTCTGTTCAAGGCCGTCAGCTCGCTTTCCTTCCACAGCGACATCGTGCGGTCGACCTCGTCGAGCGCTCCGAAGGCCATGTCGAGGGCGGCGGTGGGATTGGCCCCGCCGGTGACCTGGACATCGGCGGTCGTGCCCATGATCACGCGCATCTCCCGCAGGAAACTCGGACCCTCGGATGCCAAAAGGAACGCGGTGAGAAGGATGGGGATAGGCATCCCACAGATTATAAGCCAGATGGACAGTAATGAAAGTGGATTTCATTTTCAGTTGACACCTGGCCACTCCCCTTGGTAGTCTCTGCTCGAAAAACGAAAATGAAATTCAAGTTCATCTGTAGACCACTGATCCTGGCCACGCTGACGGCAATGCTCGCCGCACCCCTCACGGCTCAAGAGGCGGCGGCATTGGAGGACCTGCGGAAGCAGGTCCAGGCGCTTCAGGAAGAGCTGGCGCGGCTCGAACCCCAGGGCTCGGCCGGGCAACGCCTGCAGGAGCTCGAGCGTCGCATCGACCTCCTCGCCGCGGAGATCGAGAAGACGCGTACGGGGGGTGCGGTGGAGGCGCAGCCCATCCAGCCGGTTCCGGGCTTTGCTCCCGCCGCGTCCAAGGTCTACCGCACCGCCCGGGGGGTTTCGATCGGTGGCTACGGCGAGGCCACCTACGCGAACTTCTCGTTCCGGCGCCAAGACAGCGCTCCGTCCGGCCTCGCCGACCGCCTCGACCTGCTGCGGGCCGTGATGTACGTCGGCCACAAGTTCAGCGACACGATCCTCTTCAACTCCGAGATCGAGTTCGAGCACGCGAGCACCGGCGAGGGCGCCGAGGAGAAGGGCGAGGCGTCGATCGAGCAGGCCTACCTGGACCTGAAGCCCTGGAAGAGCGTCGGCTTGCGGGCGGGGATGGTTCTCATCCCCGTGGGCTTCCTGAACGAGTTGCACGAGCCGCCCGTGTTCCACGGAGCGCGCCGGAACTCGGTGGAGACCGCGATCCTTCCCAGCACCTGGCGCGAGGTCGGGGTCGGCCTGTTCGGGGAGAACGGGCCGTTCCAATGGCGGACCTCCGCGGTGGCGAGCCTCTCCAGCCTAGGCTTCGCCGCGAACGGCATCCGCGAGGGGCGGCAGCAGGGCTCGGACAGCCTCGCCGAGGACCTCGCCCTGACCGGACGCCTCGACTTCACGGGCGTGCCCGGCCTGATCTTCGGCGCGTCCTTCTTCACCGGCAACACCGGCCAGGGCGCCGCGGTGGGTGGCCGGCGGATCGGGGGCCGGCTCAACCTCTTCGACCTGCACCTGCAGTACGAGCGCCGGGGGCTGCAGGTCCGCGGCCTCTACGTGAAGAGCACCCTCGACGATGCGGCGCTGATCGACGAGCAGAACGGCCTCTCCGGCCGGGACTCGGTGGGGGAGCGGCAGCGGGGCTGGTTCCTGGAGGGGGCTTACGACGTGATGACCCTCCGGCCCGCGGGCCAGTGGTCCGTCATCCCGTTCGTGCGCCACGAGCGGCTCAACCCACAGGACCGCGTCCCTGCGGGCTTCGAGAAGGACCCGAGCCTGGACCAGGCGATCTGGACCGCGGGGCTCGGGGTGAAGCCACTGACCAACGTGGTGCTGAAGGCCGACTACCAGTGGCTCTCCAATGGCGCCCGGACCGGGACGAACCGGCTCAACCTGGCGATCGGCTATCTTTTCTAGATGCTCAGGCCAGGCGCCGCGGGGAGCAACCGACGGGACCGGTCGGCCGCGATTGCGGCGCTCGGTGTCTCCATCGTCGCGGTGGTCCCCATCGCGCGGGCGGAGGTGATCCTGACCGAGGAGGCGGCCCTCAAGCGAGCCTTCCCCGGTCCGGCCCCGATCCGCCGCACGGTCTATCTCACCGCCGCCCAGGTGGCCGCGGTCGAGAAGGCGGCGCGCTCCAAGCTGCCCTCGCCGGTGATCACGGTCTTCGAGGCCCGTTCGGGGGACGCGATCACGGGCCGGGGAGTGCTCGACACCCACCTGGTCCGCACCATGCCCGAGACGGTGCTGACCGTGATGGAGCCGGACGGCCGCCTGCGCATGGCCCTCGTCCTCCAGTTCGGGGAGCCGCCCGACTACCTGCCGCGGGCGGGCTGGCTCTCCACGTTGGCGGGCAAGCCGCTCGACGACGACCTCTGGCCCGGGCGCGGCGTCCGTCGCGTCACCGGCTCGACCCTGACCGTCCAGGCGCTGACCGAGGCGGTGCGGCGCGCGCTGGCCATCGACGCGCTGGTGCTGAGGGCGGCTCCATGAAGTACATGCAGGAGGGCGGATTCCAGAACAATCCCCTGATGCGGCTCACCCTGGGCCTGACCCTCGCCCTGCTCGTCGCCTTCTGGGCCACGAACGTGGCGCTGTACTTCGCGCGCATGGACCTCCGTCCGTCCTCGGTGGTCGCCTATTACAACGGCTCGGAGACGGATTTCCGACCGCCCCGTTCCGCCGCCTCGATGCTCGAGACGACCCACATGCACCTGCCCATGATGGGCATGGTGCTGTTGTTCCTGACCCACCTGGCCATCTTCGTCCCCGCCCCTCGGGGGGCGAAGGTCGCCTTCATCGCCACCGCCTTCACGGGGGCCGCCCTCGAGGAGGGGGCGGGCTGGCTGGTCCGCTTCGTGAGCCCCGGCTTCGCGGCCTTGAAGGTCGTCGGCTTCCTGGCCCTCCAGGCCAGCCTGCTCTACCTGATGGGCGCCCTCGCCCTGTTCCTCGCCCGCGCCGCGCGTCGGCCGGACTGAGCACGTCCCCCGCCTACCGCGGCTGCGCGGCCGCGCTCTCGGGGAGTCGATACGCGAGCAGCATCACCAGGGTCTCCGCGCCCAGCAGGAGGCTCGCCACCGTCAGGTGGGCCACCTGAGCCGTACGGGGCAGGCCGACGTAGGCGAGCACGACCCCGATCGTGATCTGGACCAGGGTTAGGCCCGCCGCCACCGCGGCAACTCCCGCCAGCCAGCCCGGCGCCCGCTCTCGCCGCCACACCATCGCCAGCAGCGCCAGGACGCCCGCCAGGACGGCCAGCGAACCGCTGCGATGGGCCACGTCCACGCCACCCACGTTCGAAAGCCAGGCAACGCGCGGCAGGCTTTCCGCGCCCGCAACGTCGTCGATCCGGCTGCGCACCTGCGTACCCACCGCGACCTGGGCCAGCGTCAGGGCAAGGAGCGCGGCCGCAGCTCGGCCGATGCGGCGACGCCCGGGGCTGGGTGCCGGCGTGGTCGTCGGGAAGAACGCGTTCACGGTCGCGTAGAGCAGCAGGCTGACGATCACGAGGGCCACCACCAGGTGGGCAGTCACGATCCACGGCTCGAGGCCGTGGGCCACCACCCGGCCGCCCAGCCAGCCCTGGAAGCCCACGAGGAGGAAGGCCAGGAACGTGGGCCAGAGCACGCGCCCGCTGCGTCGGTGCCCGGTGATCGCGGCCACGAGGGTGGCGAAGATCAGGCAGCCCACCAACACCCCGAGCAGGCGGTTCAGGTACTCGGTCCAGGCCAGGGCGGCATTGAACTGCGCCGGGTCGAAGCCGGGCGGAAGCTGGTCGGCCCGGGTGGGCGGCACCCAGGAGCCGAAGCACTTCGGCCAATCGGGGCAGCCGAGGCCGGCTCCCGCCGCCCGCACGAGTCCTCCGACCAGGATCAGGAGGTAGGTGGTGGCGGTGGTGGCGAGGGCCAGCTTCTGGAAGGCATCGAAGCGGCGGCTCCGCATCGCCGCGACTCTAGGAGAGCTCAACGTCCGCCGGTGCGCTCGACTCGAGCTTCGCCAGCAAGCGATCGAACCCCTCCTGACTCATGTTGTTGGGCGTGAGGTGGCCACTTCTGGGGCTTCGCAGTTCGATGTAGTCGTACTGCCGTAGCTTGGGGACGGCGTCGAGCCAGTAGCGCCGACCCCTCACGACCACGATGAGCACGCGCTGGGCGACGACTTCTCGCCCCACGCGTTCGATCAGCGACCCCAATCGGCGGTTCCAATAATCGTAGCCGGCGGTTTTCGAAAAACCCGGGTTCAGGCACGAGAACGGAAAAGGAGACGTGGACTCGAAGAGCAAGCCGGGGCGCCGTTCTTTCACGAACGTCTCGTCGTCCTCCAGAGTGTTGATGCGAGCACCAGGGTTCAAACTGAGCAATAGAATGTCGGCACGATCGGAGCCGTGGAACGGAACCGGTAGAAAGTCCAGGCGCAGGTTCTCTCTGAGCTTCGGATATCGCCGCAGGACCTTGTCGTCCTCAGGCAGCACGAACGGAGGCGCTTCGGGAAGCTGCCGCCAAGGGTTTCCTTCGAGCATTGGGGGAAATGCTAGCCGGGGAGAGCCGGGAGGAGCAAGTGTAGCGCTACAATAGTATTGTCATGACCACGCTGGCGCAGGGTTTATCCATCCCGCATCCTGAAGGAGCCCGACGAGTGTGGTGGCAAAGCCGCGATCGACAATACGCGCGTGCGGGTGATGAACGTCGGGTTCCTTCCCAAGCGGGGCAAGAGCGGGCCGCCGGTCTCGCTCGGATGTGACGCCAAACTTACGATCGGCGAAGCGGAAAGGATTCCCAGCGGTGGCGCTCTCCAGTATCGAGCGGGCGCTCGGCGCGATGGTCACGATGGACAAGGACGAGCCCTACGGGCTCAAGCCCGAGGACGCCAAGCGCCGGCTGGCCGAGGAGCTGGCGCGCCTGTGCCGGGAGGAGCGCGTCTCGCCGATCGTCATCGGCGGGCTCGCGGTGAACCATCACGGGTACGCGCGGTTCACCGCGGATGTGGACCTGCTCGTCTCGAGGGCGGAAGCGGTCAGGTTGCTCCGGCGCTTCAAGCAGGAGCACGGATGGAGACGCCACCGGGAGGGCTTCAAGAGCATCGCCCTGGACGTGGGCGTGGACATCTGCGTCGAGGGGGAGCGGACCTCGCCACGCTCCGCTGAGGTCTTCCCCGATCCCGGAAGCCTCAGGTCGGTTCCTGTTCGACCGCTGCCTGTTCCCTCGCTCTCCGAGCTGATCGCCCTCAAAGTGATGTGGGGCCGGGCTCGGGATGACGCGGACGTCGTCGAGTTGCTCAAGCGCCACCGGCGAAGGATAGGATCCCTTCAGGGCGCCGCCAAACGACGCCTTCGCACGGATGAGGCGCGCTGCCGCCTCGGCACGCTCGTGGCCCGGGCACGAGACGAGCTGGGTCGTCGGCGCTGACACGACCAGGCCAGTCTGTCGAGCTCACCCTTTCAGGTGGGGCAGCATCTTCTTGAATGCGTCGCTGTCGCTTCGGCCGAGCAACTCGTAAACGGCCATCTCCGCGCTGGAGACCACGGCCCCGGCGCGCTCCATCCGGGCCAGGCCGGTCCGGTAATTCTCCTCGGCCCGTGAGCCGACCGCGTCGCTCGCCAGGTGGACCTGGTAGCCCTGGTCGACGGCCCCGAGCACCGTCTGGGCGACGCAGATGTGGCATTCGATCCCGGCCACCACGAGCTGGTCGCGGCCGGACAGGCTCCGCAGGCGATTCAGGAAGGCTTCGTCCTCGAAACAGCCGAAGGAGACCTTGTCGAGCGGCTCCACGCCCGGCGCCGCCTCGCGTACCTCGGGGACGATCTCGCCCAGGCCCTTCTTGTACTGGCTGGTCAGCACCACCGGCAGGTTCAGGACCTGGGCCAGGCGCATCAGGAGCAGGCTGTTCTTGACCACGCGCTCTCGCCCGATGATGGCGGGGAGCAGCCTTTCCTGCAGGTCTACCACCACGAGGGCGGCGCGCTCCGGACGGAGCACGGTGGCGCCGGGTCGGGTCTGGCTCATGTCGACTCCCAGGGTCTGCGGGCCGCCCACGCGCGCACCGCTTCCTGCAGCTCGCCTATGTGCCCGGTGAAGAAATGATCGGACTCGGGGACGACCACGAGCGTCCGCGGCTCGGGCAGGCCCAGAACCAGAGCGCGGATGGGCTCTTCCCCCCCGAACGAGTCGTTCGCTCCCTGGACGAAGAGCCGTGGCTTGCGGCAGCCGTCGAGGAAGCAGGGGTCGGCGACCATGGAGGCGGGGAATCCGAGGGCGAAGAGGGCCCGCACGCGCTCGTCCGCCACCCCCACCCGCAGGGCCATGGAGGACCCGAACGAGAACCCCCCCAGGACCAGGGGCAGGCCAGGGAAGCGCCGCTCCGCCTGGTCGAGAGCGGAGTGCACGTCGTCCTGCTCGCCGCGCCCGTGATCGTGCACGCCCCCGCTGCGGCCCACCCCACGGAAGTTGAATCGCAGGGCGGCCACGCCCTCGTGCTGGAGGGCTTTGGCGGCGCGAAAGACGACCTTGAAGTGCATGATCCCGCCCTGCAAGGGGTGGGCGTGGCAGACGACCGCCGCCGCCACCGGCGCGCCCTCGGGCCGCATGAGGATCGCCTCCAGGCGCCCGGCGGGGCCGGGGAACTCGAACGACTCGGTCTGCACCGTGGGCGATTCTAACTCCCGCCCACCCCGAACGATCGCTAGGCCGGTTGAGGCAAGGTCGCCGCGTTGGCCGCCGCCTCGGCCGCGCGGGCTCGAAGCTGGGCTGCCCGCGGCGGCGGCGTTCCCTGGTTCGTGTCCTTGACGATCCGCACGGCGCCGAGCGACCGCGCCTTGCCCACGGTGGCCTGGAGCAGGGCCCGGTCGGCCCCCTTCGGCGCGTCGCGCCGCAGGGCCAGCTCGTCGAGGCACGCGAGCAGCCCCCCGAGGCCGAGCTGGTAGCGCAGCGACAGCGTCGCCACCCCGACGATCTGCCCTCCGTCCGCCTCGGCCACCCGCACGAGAAAGTGCGGGTTGGTCAGGGTCTTCCGGAACGTCTTGGCGAAGGAGATCGGCTCGGGGTAGTAGCCGACGTCCTCGAGGAGGGTGAGGATGGCCACGCCATCCTGGAGGGATGCCGGCCTCACGTGAACGCCCATGGGAACCTCCTTGTGCCCCCGTGGCCACGCCTCTGTGTCCGCGCGGCCACGCGAATCGCGATCAAACCTGCCGCATCTCGTTTGTCGAGCCTGCAATGCAAATCGGAAGCCAGGCCTGGCCGGTGTAGGGAGAGAACCGTGATCTGATCTAGACTCTGGCGGCCGACGCTGCGCTTTGCGCGCGCGTCGGCCGAGAAGAGGCCGTGATGTTCGCTTGCCCGAACTGCCGGACGCGGCTCGCGAAGCAGCCCTCCGCCGAGGGCCCCCGGTGGGTCTGCACCGCGTGCGGCGGGCGAGCCGTCCACCTGCCCTCACTGCGCGCCACGCGCCCGGGATCGTTCGTCCGCCGGCTGTGGGCGCTCGCGCGCAGCGCCCCCCCGGCCGAGCGCAAGCGCGCCTGTCCCATCTGCGACAACTTGATGGCGACCGTGCCGACCCTCGCGGTGCCCGGCTCCACGGAGCCGCTGCGGCTGGATGTTTGCGTCTCCTGCCAGTTCGTGTGGTTCGATCCGACCGAGCACGAGGCCTGGGTCAGCTCGTCCTGGAGCTCCTCCGAGGAGCAATTGCCGGCGGAGACGCGCGCGGCCCTCGCGCGCCTGCCTCCCACCGCCGCGCCGGTCCTCGCCGTCGACTCAGACGTCTCGGACCGTTTCTTCCGACTGGTGCCCCGCGGTGAGGAGTTCGAGTGGAAGTACCTCCTGTGCTTCCTTGGCCTCCCGGTGGAAGTCGACCCGCCGCCCGTTCATCACCCGCCCTGGAGCACCTGGACGCTGGCCGCGCTCGTGACCGCGGTGAGCCTGTTCACGATGGCACGAGTGGAGCCCGCCGCCCTGGCGTGGGGACTCATACCCGCCGAGCGGTGGCGGTATGGAGGCCTGACCCTCGTCACGTCGTTCTTCCTGCACGCCGATCCCTTCCACCTGCTGGGAAACGTGTATTTCCTGGTCGTCTTTGGCGACAACGTCGAGGACCTGCTGGGCCGGGTCCGTTACCTGGCTCTCCTGCTCATGGCCACCGTGGCCGGGGACCTGCTCCACGTGGCCGCCAATCCCTTGTCACGCATCCCCCTCGTGGGCGCCAGCGGCGGGATTGCCGGAATCATTCTCTACTATGGACTGCTGTTTCCGCGCGGCCGGCTGCGGATGCTCCGCTTCCCGTTCTTCTTCGACCTCAGGGTGTCGGGAGCCCTGGTGCTGTGGATGATCGTTCAGCTCATCGGTGCGATCGTGGCGGCGACGCGGGGAACGCAGGTCGGCTACGACGCGCACCTGGGCGGTGCCCTGGCCGGGTTGATCTTCTGGTGGCTGAACGGGTGGGGTGGGACCGCGCGCCTACTCAGGGTCGCAAGCGCCGCCCGCAGGTGAACACGACCGCGCGTCGGCCCGCACGCGTCACGAGGCCTACCGCGGCAAGCGCAGACGGGCCACGCAGCCGGAGCGGTCGCTGCGGTTCTCGAGGGTCAGGGCGCCGCCGTGGGCCTCGGCGATCTGACGGGAGAGCACGAGGCCGATCCCCGAGCCCTGGGGCTTGGTGGTGAAGAAGGGGACGAACAGGTTGGTCGTGTTGGGGAGGCCGGGGCCTTCGTCCTGCACCCAGACCTCGATGTAGGAGGCACGGCGGCGCGGGCGTGTCCAGCCCATTTCGACCCCGCCCCCGGTCTCGAGCGAGGCGTCGGTGGCGTTGCGGAGGAGGTTGATCAGGAGCTGCTCGAGCTGGTCCGGGTCGGCGCGGACCCCGGTCTCGGGACCCTCCTGGACGTCCACCGGGAGGCGCGTCTCCAGCCCGGCCACGCGGCGCACGAGCTCCCCCACGTCCACCGCCTTGAGCTGGGGCGGGGGCAGGCGCGCGAGGCGCGAGTAGGCCTCCATGAAGCGCGAGAGGGCCTCGGAGCGGGCGGCGATCACGGCCAGGCCGCGACGCATGTCCTCGTCGAGGTCGGCCGGCCGGGCCTTCCGCGCAAGCAGGCTCTCCAGGCTCCCCGCGATCGACTTGATCGGAGCCAGTGAGTTGTTGAGCTCGTGGCCGAGGACCCGGATCAGGCGCTGCCAGGCCTGCCGCTCCTCCTCGCGCAGGGCGCGGCTGACGTTGGCGAGGACGAGCAGGCGGTGGGGGAGCCCTCCCTGGCGGAAGGCGCTGCCGCGGGCCTCGAAGCGGCCCGTCCCGCCCGGCAGGGCGAGGTCGAGCACACCCGGCTCGCCCGCGGCCCCCGCGGGCTCCGCCGCCCCGAGCGGCTCCCCGAGGCCCAGCTCCTCGGCGCTCCGGCCGAGCAGCTGCTCGGCCGGCCGGTCGAGCAGCCGCTCCCCCGCGCGGTTCACCAGGCGCAGGCGCCGCTCGTCGTCGAAGGCGAACACCGCCACGTCGATCTCCTCCATGACCTTGCGGAGGAGGGCGGTGGCCTCGAGGGCGCCCAGGCGCTGCTGGCGCAGGGTCTCCGCGAGCGCGTTCACCTCCTGCATCGCCTGGGAGAGCGCATCGTCGCCCTTCGAGCCCCGGGCCCGGAACGAGAAGTCCTCCTCGCGGAACGCGGCCACCAGGTTCGAGAGGGTCTGCAGGGGACGGATGACGTTCTCCTGCACCGAGAAGGCGAAGGCGAGCCAGACCCCGATCACGAGGAGTCCGAGCGTCCACTGCACCTTGCCGCTGAAGTCGGCCGCCCAGAGCAGGCCCAGGGTGGCCACCGCGCCGGGCAGCCCGGCGAGGAGCGCCAACAGGAGGACGCGTCGTTCGTGGGAGAGCTTCCGACGGCGGCTAGAGGCCATAGCGCTGCAGGCGCCGGTAGAGCGCGCTGCGCGACAGGCCGAGGGCCTCCGCGGCCCGGCTCACGTTCCCGTCGAAACGGGCGAGCGCCTTCTTGATGAGGAAGCACTCGACCTCTTCGAGGCTCATGTCGTCGAGGCGCGTCTCCCGTTCCCCCCCGGCCCGGAGCCCGAGGTCCTCGGTCTTCACCTCGGGGCCGTGGGTCATGAGCACCGCCCGCTCGACCGCGTGGTCGAGCTCCCGCACGTTCCCCGGCCAGGGGTGCTCGGTGAGGCTTCGCATGGCCGCGGCCTCGAAGCCGGGAACGCGCTTTCTATAGCGCTGGGCGTGCTGGCGGAGGAAGTGGGCGGCGAGGAGGGGAATGTCCTCCCGCCGCTCGCGCAGGGGCGGGATCCGGATCTCGATGGTGTTCAGGCGGAAGAGCAGGTCCTGGCGGAAGCGCGCCGCCGCCACCTCGGCGTGCAGGTCGGAGTTGGTGGCGGACAGGATGCGCACGTCGACCCGGCGCGTCTTGGAGGAGCCCACCCGCTCGAACTCCCCGGTCTCCAGCACCCGCAGCAGCTTGGGCTGGAGGTTCATGGGGACGTTGGCGATCTCGTCCAGGAAGAGGGTCCCCCCGTCCGCCATCTCGAAGCGGCCTACCCGGTCGGTCTTGGCGTCGGTGAACGCGCCCTTCACGTGGCCGAAGAGCTCGCTCTCGAAAACGCCCTCGGAGAGGCCTCCCGCGTTCACGGTGGCGAGAGGGCGCGAGGAGCGCAGGGAGACGGCGTGGAGGGCGCGGGCCACCGTCCCCTTGCCGGTCCCGTTCTCGCCGGTGATGAGCACGTTGGCGTCGGAGGGGCCGACGCGCGCGATGAGCTGGAGCACCGGCTGCATCGAGGCGGCCTCGGCGATGAGCCGGACCTTGCCCTCCTCGCGCAGGAGGCTCATCTCGGCCTCCAGCCGCTGGCCCCGGCGCAGGGCCTGCCCCAGCTCGATCTGGGTGCGGACGACCGCGAGCAGCCGCGCGTTCTCCCAGGGCTTCTGGATGAAATCGCGGGCCCCCCGGCGCATGGCCTCCACCGCCAGCTCGATCGAGCCCCAGGCGGTCATGACCACCACCGGCAGCGAGGGGTCGATCTCGCGCAGGCGGGCCAGGAGGTCGAGGCCCTCCTGGCCCGAGGTGGTGTCCCGCGCGTAGTTCAGGTCCATGAGGACGGCCGCGAACTCCCGCGCTTCGAGGGCGGCCAGCACCTGGGCCGGGGAGGCGGCGGTCTCGATCGCGAAGCCCTCGCCCTTCAGCAGGAGGCGGAGGGCTTCGAGCA
>Ga0137379_10002814_pt1 | contig 16171 bp, 16 predicted proteins | sample SagtaG_18_FD_104812 | JGI IMG/M metagenome (GOLD analysis project Ga0137379, IMG submission 104812) | Vadose zone soil microbial communities from Sagehorn Ranch, Mendocino, California, USA - Sage2_L_80_16 metaG | ecosystem: Environmental > Terrestrial > Soil > Vadose zone | place: USA...
CTTACCGCTCCGTCAGCTTCAGCTCGATGCGCCGGTTGCGCCGATAGGCATCGTCGTTCGGGGCCGGATCAAGCGGCTGGAATTCGCCGAAGCCGGCAGCGACAAGGCGCTGCGGCGAGATGCCCTTGCCGATCAGATATTGTACCACCGAGATCGCCCGCGCGGCCGACAATTCCCAATTGGAGGGAAACTGCGCGCTGGCGATCGGCCGCGTGTCGGTGTGTCCGTCGACGCGCAACACCCAGGCGACGTCCTTGGGGATTTGCTTCTCAAGCTCCACAAGCGCGCTCGCGAGCTTGTCGAGCTCGGCGCGGCCGCCCGGCTGGATCACGGCCGAACCGGCATCGAAGAACACTTCGGACTGGAATACGAAGCGATCGCCGACCACGCGGACATCGGGGCGGTCGCCGAGGATCGTCCGCAGCCGGCCGAAGAACTCCGAGCGGAAGCGCGAGAGTTCCTGCACGCGCTGAGCCAGCGCGAGATTAAGTCGCGCCCCGAGGTCGCTCAGACGCGCCTGCGACTCCTTGTCCTTGCTCTCGGAAGCTTCGAGCGCGCTTTCAAGCGCCGCCAGTTGGCGGCGTAGCGCGGCGATCTGCTGGTTGAGCAATTCCACCTGCGCCAGCGCGCGCGACGCGACGCTCTTCTGCGCATCGAGCTGCCCGGCAAGTTCATTCGCCTTGCCGCTGCCGGACTGGAGCCCTTCGTAAAGGCCCTTCAGACGGTCGCGCTCGCTCTCCGTGGTGGCGAGATTGGCGCGCAGCGAGGCGAGCGAGTCTTCGAGATTCGACGTGCCGACCTTTTCCAGCGATAGCAGTTCGGTCAACTGCGCGAGCTGCGCATTGAGCCGCGCCAGCGCGGTGTCCTTGCCGGAAACTTCTTGCGAGAGAAAGAACTGCACCATCACGAAGACCGAGAGCAGAAACACGATACCGAGGATCAGCGTCGACAGTGCGTCGACGAATCCGGGCCAGTAATCGACAGTGCGTTCGCGACCTCGACGGGCAAGGGCCATGCTACCTCGCGGACGTTGTCATGGGGCGGTCTTGCGCAGATCGTCCTTCGGCTCTTCGCCGGCGATGCGCTCGAGCAGGCGTTGCACCTCGCGGCCCTGCGCGGCCTGTCCGTCGGCCCAGTCGCGGATCATCTGCTGCTCGGTGCGCATATGGCTGACGAGGCCGTGGATCGCTTCGGCAAGGTTTGCCATCGCGGCGGTCGCGGCGCGGTTGGAGCCGGTCTCGGCGACGGCCTCCTTCAGCTTGTCGATCGCGCTGCGCATCTCGCCCGAAGGCGCGGCAGCGATCACCGTGCGTTGTTCGGTATCGCCACCGAGATCGCTCACGATGGTGGAGAGCCAATCCTCAAGCTCCATGTAGAAGTGGTTCTGCGCCTGTCCGGCCTGCAGGTCGAGGAAGCCGAGCGCGAGCGAGCCGGCGAGACCGAACAGCGAGGACGAGAACGAGATGCCCATGCCGCTCAAGGGACGGGCGAGGCCCTCGCGCAGCGAGTCGAAGACCGCGCCGGTTTCGCCGCCGACCTTCAGGCCTTGAATGACGTTGCCGACCGAGCCGACGGTTTCGATCAGGCCCCAGAAGGTTCCGAGCAATCCGAGGAAGACGAGCAGGCTGGTCATGTAGCGCGAAATGTCGCGTGCCTCGTCGAGGCGAGTTGCGATCGAATCCATCAGCCCGCGCATCGTGGTTGGTGAAATCGCCATGCGGCCGGCGCGCTCGCCAAGGATGGTTGCCATTGGGGCGAGCAAAACGGGCGGGCGAGCGACCGCGAGGCCCGGATCGGCGAGGCGAAAGCTGTTGACCCACGAGACTTCGGCGAACAGGCGGATCACCTGCCGGAACGCAAGTAGGATGCCGATCACCAGCACCGCGATGATCAGGCCATTAAGGCCCGGGTTCGACATGAAGGCGACGATGATCTGCTTGTAGAGCACCGTCACCACAAGGCCAGCGAGGATCAGAAACACCATCATCCGGACCAGAAAGATCCGGGGTGAGGACAATTTAAAAGGATCGAGATTTCGCGCCATGGCCAGTCCGCGCTACGACGAAGCTCAGGCGGTAATATGGCATAGGCGCGGCGCGGAAAGACAGGGCGGATTCTGCGCCAACGCCGAACCGGCCGTCATAATTATTTCGCGGCGTCTTTCAGCAGCATCAGTACCTCGCGATGCAAGGTGGAGTTTCCGGCGATGATGTCGCCGGCGGCCATCGTGCGTTCCTTGTCTTCGAGGTCCGTCACGTAGCCGCCTGCCTCGCGCACCAGGATCACGCCGGCGGCAAAATCCCACGGCGACAGATCGCGCTCCCAATAGACGTCGAAACGCCCCGCCGCGATGTAGGCAAGATCGAGCGCGGCCGCGCCGAAACGCCGCAGGCCTGCGACCTTGTCCTGAATCACGGCAAATTCCTTGCGGAACTGGCCAAGATCGCCGCGCCCGTGATGCGGTAGCCCACAGCACACGACGGCATCGAGCAGGCGCTGGCGCGTCGCTACGCGGATGCGCCGATCGTTGCAGAACGCGCCCTTGCCGTGCTCGGCGGTGAAAAACTCGTCATTGATCGGATTATAGATCACGCCCGCGACGATCTTGTCCTCGCGCTGAAGCGCGATTGAGATGCAGAAGTGCGGAATGCCGTGCAGGAAGTTGGTGGTGCCGTCGAGCGGATCGACGATCCAGGTGTGCGTTTTGTCGGTGCCTTCCTGCAGGCCGCTTTCTTCGCCGAGAAAGCAGTAGCCCGGGCGCGCCTTGTGAAGCTCGGCGCGCAGGATCTCCTCGGCGCGGCGGTCGGCTGCCGTGACGAAATTCGCCGGACCTTTGAGCGAGACCTGCAGGTTCTCGACCTCGCCGAAGTCGCGCTTGAGGCTGCGGCTTGCCTTGCGGGCGGCGCCGATCATGACGTTAACGAGAGCGGATTGGGGGGGCAAACGGCTACTCCGGGCGCCCGGCTCGGGAGGTTTCGGCGCCGGGACTGGATGCCCGCTGCGCCTGACCGTGACAAGCAAAATGTCTTGAAGACAAATCTCTTGGAAAAGCGATCAGGATGGCGGCTGGGCGTGGGTGAGCCATAACGTCGCGGCATTCACGCCGGCAGCGCGATCCTGCTCCTTGATGCCCCGCATGTAGTTCTCAAGCCAGATGTCGGACGCTCCGCCGGCCTTGGCGATGGTGTGCCATTTCGTGGCGGCGATCGGGTCAGTTGGTAGCCCGTGGCCGGTTGCGAGGATGCGAGCGAGCCGGTTCTGCGCCACTGCGTTGCCCCGAAGGGCGGCCTTGCGGAACAGTGCCGCGGCGGCGCTTTCGTCCTTCGGCGTTCCGCTCCCGTTGAATAGCGCGATGGCGTATTCGACCTGCGCCTCCAGGTTGCCGCTACGGGCAGCTGAACTGAGCAGTTTTGCGGCCGCCGCCAGGTCCTTCGGAACGCCGTTGCCTTCCTTGTAGAGCGTCGCCAGTGCGTATTGCGCCTCGGGGCTCCCAGTGTCGGCGGCGGTGCGCAACAGTTCCGCCGCACGCGGGAGATCTTGCGGCATCTGCTGCCCCTCGAGACAAAGGAGCGCGAGATTGTAGGCGGCCGCGACATGGCCAAGCTTGGCGGCCTTCTCCAGCAACACCGCGGCTTCAGCCTGATCCTTCGCGCCGCCGCGTCCGGCAAATCGGAACATCGCCATCGCGAAGATCGCCTGGCGGTCGCCACGATCGGCCGCGAGCGAGAACCACGCCAGCGCCTTCTTCTCGTCCTTCGGGACGCCCTCGCCATTGGCGTACATCTCGCCAATCAGCGTCATGGCGACAGGATCGCCCCCTTCGCTAGCGCGACGCGAGGCTTCCTTGAAGGCCTCGAGGAAGAAGCCGCGCTGATAGGCGCCGAACGCGACGTCGCCCTGCGGTCCAGGCTGCGGCGGCGCCTGCAACGCCGTTTGCTTTATCAGCGGCAATGTCTGGGCGGCCGGTTTCTCCGGCGCGACGAACGGCGATGCTGCGGGCGTTTCGGGAGCGAAGGCGGTCGGAGCCGTGCCGGTCGATCCGCGCAGCGGAACGGCGGCGGGCTTGGCGGCCTCGGCGTCCGGCTTTACAGCCGGGCTCTTGGCAACCGGTTTGGGCTTTGGCGCGGGCTTTTTCGCGATATCGCCCGGCGGCTGGGTCGACGGCGGCGTGATCTGCATTGGCTGCGCGAGCGCACTGCCGGCCGCGAGCAGCGCCGCAATCGCAACACCGATGGTCTGCCGGCGCATCATTGCACGGACTCCGCAATGCTAAGGCGTTGCGCGGCCGCCGCAACGGCGTCGCGCCCGCCGCTCCAGACCGATTCGCCGATGGCCACGAAGTCCGCGCCAGCCTGGGCCAAGGCTTCGGCTTCGTCCAGATTGTCCGCGTAAGCCACGCACGACACTTGGAAAATCTCTGACCACCAGGCGACGCGGTCCAGTATGGCATCGAAGGCGGGCTTGCGGCCATCGCTGCCCGGCTCGCCGAACATCACATAGTCGGCGCCCAATTCGGCGGCCTCCATGGCATCGTGGCGCGTAACAAGGCCGCCACATCCGGTGATGAATTTCGGCTTCAGCGCAGCCGCGCTGGCCTGCAACGCCGTGGTGCCGACGAGATGGGCGCCATCGGCCTCGGTGGGCACGACGAGATCGGGCCGGCCGTCGAGCAGCAGGGCCGCGCCATTGCTCTGGATCAGGATGCGCAACGCCTTCACGCGTTCGATCTGGGTGCGCTCGTCGCCCGCGCTGAGCCGAACCAGCACGGCCGCGATGTCGGCGGCGTTCAGCGCGTCGGCAAGCCCATTGGCAATCGCGCCCGCATCGCCGATCGGCGGCGTCACAAGGTACAGCCGCGCGGGCTCGCGCGGCGGTGTGGCAGTCTGGCTCGTCCCCATACCGTTCGCATGGAGGCTTATTCTGGCGGAATGGCGGCGATCGTCGTTCATCGCCGTGCAGAATGCGGCAAAAAGGTTAAGCCGCTTTCTTTTCCAGATCCTGCTTCCACTGGCCGAGCGCCGCCAGGCTGTTCATCCTGGCGCGATGGGCAAAAGCGCGCTGCGCGGCCGCGACGTTCTCGGACTTGCCGCCCCAGGCCCTCTGCGGAGCCGCCTGCAGGGCGCGGCCATACGAGAAGGTGAGTTTCCAGGGCAGTGGTCCAAGTTTGTTCATGGCGTCGAGATGCGCGGTTGCGTCTTCGTCCGACTGGCCGCCGGAGAGGAAGGCGATACCCGGAACGGCGCCGGGCACGCAGGCCTTGAGCAGACGCACGGTCTTCTCGGCGACTTCCTCGACCGAGGCTTTCTGCGAAGACTTCTTGCCTGGAACCGCCATGTTCGGCTTGAGCACGATGCCTTCGAGCGCGACGCGGTTGTAGTAGAGTTCCTCGAACGTCGCCTTGAGCGCCCACTCGCTTGCCGAATAGCAGCGATCGATGTCGTGATCGCCATCCATCAAGATTTCCGGCTCGACGATCGGAACGATCTCCTGCTCCTGACAAAGCGCTGCGTAGCGCCCGAGTGCATGCGCATTCGCCTTGATGCAAGTATAGCTCGGAATGCCGGCGCCGACGTCGATGACGGCGCGCCACTTGGCGAACTTGGCGCCGAGCTTGCGGTATTCGATCAGACGCTCGCGCAGGCCATCCAGGCCTTCGGTGACGGTCTCGCCGGGGCAGAATGGCAATGGCTTTGCGCCGGCGTCGACCTTGATGCCCGGCAGCGCACCGGCTGCCGTGATCAGCTTGACCAGCGGCGTGCCGTCCTTGGCGTTCTGTCGGATCGTCTCGTCATAGAGGATGACGCCGGAAATGTGCTTCGACATCGCTTCGCTGGTGCGGAACATCATTTCGCGATAGTCGCGCCGATTGCTCTCGGTGTTTTCGACGCCGATTGCGTCGAATCGCTTCTTGATCGTGCCCGACGATTCGTCAGCGGCGAGAATCCCGCGCCCCCGCGCGACCATGTGTTCGGCAACCCGATTGAGTTCTGTGAGGTTCATCAGTCCCCCTCCTTGCTTCTTGACGCTGAAAACCCGATTTCGACGCTTCTCATAGCCCAAGCCGAAACGCGCTGACTATCCCTTCCCTGAATGACGGCGGCCGTTAAGGGTTCCGCCCGATATCAGGTGTGGAAATCCCAAATTTCGACGCTATATGCTGCAATGCAGCATTCACTTTGCGTCGCAGCAGCCTTCACGTTCGCGGGGCGTCAGATCGCGCAACCAAGGAGAACTCGGTGGCCAAGCTGGGAAACACGATAGCGACCCTCGCCCGCTACCGCCGTCAGTGGGCGGCAACCTTGCAGACCGTCGCCGGTCCGCGGGCGCGGCCGGAGCACGCATCCGTCGTTCCGGATCATCTCAAGGAGGTGACCGGTTTTGGGTCCAACCCCGGCGCGCTGCGGATGTTCACCCACGTTCCGGCGAAATTTGCATCGCCACGCTCGCTTGTCGTGGTGCTGCACGGATGTACCCAATCGGCCGTGAGCTATGATATTGGCGCCGGCTGGTCGACCCTGGCCGATCGCCATGGCTTCGCGCTGCTGCTGCCCGAGCAGACGGCCGCGAACAATCCGAAGACCTGCTTCAACTGGTTCCAGCCGGGAGATACCGCGCGCGACCGCGGAGAAGCGCTCTCCATCCGGCAGATGATCGAGCGGATGATCGTGGATCATGGAATCGATCGCGGGCGTGTTTTCATCACGGGCCTGTCTGCTGGCGGTGGCATGACCTCCGCGATGCTCGCCGTCTATCCGGACGTGTTCGCGGCCGGCGCCATCATCGCGGGGCTGCCCTATCGCACGGCCGGCAATGTGCAGCAGGCATTCGAGAGCATGTTTCAGGGGCGCGTGCGTTCGCCGCAGGAATGGGGCGATGAAGTGCGGCTTGGGTCAAAGCATCGCGGCCCGTGCCCGCGCGTCTCGGTCTGGCACGGCGATCTCGACGCGACCGAGAAGCCGATCAACGCCGACAACATCGTGCAGCAATGGACCAATGTGCACGGGATCGCGTCCGATCCCAAAACCGAGATGGTCGACGGTTATCGGCGGCAGGTCTGGCACCGCGACGGCGTCGAGGTGATCGATTCCTATTCGATCACCGGCATGGGACATGGCACGCCGCTCGCCACCGGCTCATCGGATCAAGCCTATGGCGAAACCGGTCCCTTCCTGCTCGAGGTTGGAATCTCATCGTCCTATCACATCGCCAAGTTTTTCGGCCTGACCGGCAAGGTGCTGGCGAAAGCGGCGAAAGGTGTGAACGAGGTGCGGGACGCCGCGCGCGTTTCGCTCGTGCCGGATGATCGCGTCGAGATCATTCCCGACGAGAAGGTGGAGATTCTCGACGCAAAGTCCGCGCGCGGAAAGCCGAAATACGAGGACAGGCCGCGCAACGGGCAGATCGACGTCATGTCGATCATCACCAAGGCGCTGACGTCCGCGGGATTGATGAAGCCGCCGGTGTAAGTCTCTTCCGCTCGTCCCCGCGAAAGCGACGCGAAAGCGGGGACCCAGCGCAAAACCACTTCCTCGCTATCAAGCTCTGGATTCCCGCTTTCCGCGGGGATGAGCGGAGGGTGGGGCTACATCCTCAACGCCTCGACACCCGGCAATTTGCGTCCCTCCAGCCATTCGAGGAAGGCGCCGCCTGCGGTGGACACGTAGGTGAATTTGTCGGCCACATGCGCGGCGTTGAGCGCCGCGACGGTGTCGCCGCCGCCGGCGACCGAGACCAGCTTGCCGGCCTCGGTGCGTTCGGCCGCGTGGCGCGCGAGAACCATCGTGCCGATATCGAACGGCTCCATCTCGAATGCGCCGACCGGCCCGTTCCACACCAGCGTTGCGGCGTCATCGATGGCCGCTTTTATGCGCTCGATCGACTGTGGGCCAATGTCGAGCACCATGCCGTCGGACGGGATCGCGTCGAGCCCGTAGGCGTGCGAAGGCGCGTTGGCCTGGAAGCGAAACGCCACGATGCCGTCGATCGGCAGCAGGATCGCGCAATTGACGTCCGCGGCCTTGGCGATGATGCGCCGCGCGGTGTCGGCCATATCCTTTTCGGCCAGCGACTTGCCGACGCCGAAGCCTTGCGCGTGAATGAACGTGTTCGCCATCGCGCCGCCGATCACCAGCGCCTGCACCTTGGTGATCAGATTTTCCAACAGGTCGAGCTTGGTGGACACCTTGGCGCCGCCGACGATCGCGATCACGGGGCGTGTCGGCGCTTCGAGCGCCTTGCCGAGCGCCTCAAGCTCGGCCTGCATGGTGCGGCCGGCGTATGCGGGAAGTTTGTGCGCCAGGCCTTCGGTCGTGGCGTGTGCGCGATGCGCGGCCGAGAAGGCGTCGTTGACGAAAATGTCGCCGAGTTTCGCGAGTTTCTCAACGAATCCCGGGTCGTTCTTTTCTTCTTCTTTGTGGAACCGTGTGTTTTCCAAGAGAAGAATGTCGCCGCTCTTCATTGCATGAATCGCGCTCTCGGCGGCCTCTCCGACGCAGTCATCCGCGAAACCGACAGGCCGCTTGAGCACATGTGCGACCTCGGCGGCGACGGGCCTCAGCGACTCTTTCAGGTCGCGGCCTTTCGGACGGCCGAAATGCGCCAGCAGGATCACCTTGCCGCCCTTGCCGGCGATTTCGGTGATGGTCGGCGCGACGCGCTCGATTCGGGTCGCGTCGGTGACCTTGCCGTTCTCCATCGGCACGTTGAGATCGACGCGCACAAGGACGCGTTTGCCGGAGACGTCAGCGGAATCGAGGGTGCGGAAATCGGGCATGATAGTCCTGCGTCTCGCGCCATCCTTCGAGACGCCTCGCCATAAGCGCGTTCACGCGCGTCTTCGACGCACTATGGCTCGGCTCCTCAGGATGAGGGTTCAGGAGATCAGCCTCATCCGGAGGCGGGCGTCTCGAAGGACGCGGCGGGTTATCAGATCAACTTCCCCATCGCGACGGCGGTATCCGCCATGCGATTGGAGAAGCCCCATTCGTTGTCGTACCAAGCCATCACGCGCACCAGCGTGCCGTTCATCACCTTGGTCTGGTCCATGTGGAACGTCGCCGAGTGCGGATCGTGGTTGAAGTCGATCGAGACGTTCGGATGGTTGGTGTAGCCGAGGATGCCCTTGAGCTGCTGCTCGGAGGCGCGCTTCATCGCGTCGTTGATCTCTTCCTTGGTGGTCGCCTTCTTGGCGACGATCTTGAGATCAATGACCGAAACATTCGGCGTCGGTACGCGGATCGAAACGCCGTCGAGCTTGCCTTTCAGCTCAGGCAGCACAAGGCCGATCGCCTTCGCGGCGCCCGTGGAGGTCGGGATCATCGAGAGCGCGGCGGCGCGGCCGCGATAGAGATCCTTGTGCATCGTGTCGAGCGTCGGCTGGTCGCCCGTATAGGCATGGATCGTTGTCATGAAGCCGGTCTCGATGCCGACCGCATCGTTCAGCACCTTGGCGACCGGCGCGAGGCAATTCGTCGTGCACGAGGCGTTCGAAACCACCGTGTGCTCTTTGGTCAGCTTGTCGTGGTTGACGCCGTAGACGACCGTCATGTCGGCGCCGTCGGCCGGGGCCGAGACCAGCACACGCTTGGCGCCGGCGCTCAGGTGCGCGGAGGCCTTGTCCTTGGGGGTGAAGATGCCGGTGCACTCGAGCGCGATGTCGACGCCGAGGTCTTTCCACGGCAGTTTCGACGGATCGCGTTCGGCCGCGACCTTGATCGCGCCATTGCCGTAGCTGATGGTGTCGCCCTTCACAGTCACCTCGTGCGGGAAGCGGCCATGCACCGAGTCGAAGCGCAGCAGGTGCGCGTTGGTTTCGACCGGGCCAAGATCATTGATGCCGACGACCTCGATATCCTTGCGGCCGGACTCGGCGATGGCGCGCAGGATGTTGCGGCCGATGCGGCCAAAACCGTTGATGGCGACCCGGACGGTCATGTCTCACCTCCAAATATTTGTTGTCGTCATGCCGGGCATAGACGCCCTTTCGCCCGGCCATCCACGTCTTGCCTGGATATAAGCAAACGAAGACGTGGATGCCCGGCATAAAGCCGAGCATGACGGAGAATGGAACTCTCGGCGCGCTTGTTAGCCTACTTGGCCAGCTTGCTCAACGCCGCTTCGGCAACCTTTTCGGGCGTAATGCCGAAGTGCCGGTAAAGATCCTTGAAGGGCGCGCTGGCGCCGAACGTCGACATCCCGACGAACGCGCCGTCCGGGCCGATGATCGCGTCCCAGCCCTGCCGGACGGCCGCCTCCACCGCGACCTTCACGGGCGCGGTGCCGATGATGGCCGCGCGGTCTGCTGTGCTTTGCGCCGCGAACAGCTCGAAGCTTGGCACCGACACGACGCGCGCAAGCACGCCCTGCGCGTCGAGCAGCTTCTTGGCGTCGACCGCGATCGCGACCTCCGAGCCGGTGGCGAAGATCGTCACCCGCACCTGTCCGGCGATCGAGGGCGCGATTTCATAGGCGCCGCCGGCGCAGAGATTGCGCGTGACCATCTCCTTGCGCAGTTGCGGCAGGTTCTGCCGCGTCAGCGCGAGCACACTCGGGCCATCCTTGTTTTCAAGAGCGAGCTGCCAGCACTCCAGCGTCTCGACCACGTCGCAGGGGCGGAACACATGCAGGTTCGGGATCGCGCGCAGCGCCGCGAGCGTTTCGACCGGTTGATGCGTCGGGCCGTCCTCGCCAAGGCCGATGGAGTCATGCGTCATCACGTGGATGACGCGTTCGCCCATCAACGCGGCCAGCCGGATCGACGGGCGGCAATAGTCGGCGAACACCAGGAAGGTGCCGGAATAAGGGATCACGCCGCCATGCAGCGCCATGCCGTTCATGGTCGCCGCCATGCCGTGCTCGCGGATGCCGTAGTGGATGAAGGTGCCGGCATAGTCCGGCGCCGCGAGCGGCTTCATCGCCTTAGCACGCGTGTTGTTCGAGCCGGTGAGATCGGCCGAACCGCCGACCATCTCGGGAATGGCGGCGGTCAGCGTCTCGAGCGCGAACTCGGACGAGATACGCGTCGCGATGTCCTTCGGCGTCGCGGCGAGTTGCTCCTTCACGCCACGCACGGCATCGGCAAGATCCCTCGGCAGATCGCCGTTCTGGCGGCGCTCGAACTCGGTACGCTTGTCAGCCGGTAACGCACCGAGGCGAGCATTCCAGGCCTTGTGCTCGCTTTGCGAGCGCCGTCCGGCATCGCGCCAGAGCTTGAGGATATCCGCCGGGATCTCGAACGCCGGCGCGGTCCAGCCGAGCTTCTCGCGCGCGCCCTTGATTTCCTCCGCGCCGAGCGGCGAGCCGTGCGACGACGACTTGCCGGCCTTGGTCGGCGCTCCGAAGCCGATCGTGGTTTTGCATGCGATCATCGTCGGCTTGTCGGATTTCTTGGCGGCCACAAGTGCCGCGGCAATCGCCTGCGGGTCGTGGCCGTCAATGCGCGAGGCAGTCCAGCCGGCTGCCTCAAAGCGCTTCACCTGATCGACCGAGTCGGCGAGCGAGAGCGGGCCATCGATCGAAATGCCGTTGTCGTCGAACAGCACGACCAGCCGGTTGAGCTTGAGGTGACCGGCAAGCGCGATCGCCTCCTGGCTGATGCCTTCCATCAGGTCGCCGTCGGAGCAGAACACATAGGTATGATGATCGACGATGTCGCCGAATTGCGCCGCCAGGTGCCGCTCGGCGATCGCCATGCCGACCGCATTGCCCAGACCCTGGCCGAGCGGGCCAGCGGTTGTCTCGATGCCAGGCGTTACGAAGTTTTCCGGATGCCCGGGCGTCAGCGAGCCGAGCTGGCGGAAGCGCTTGATCTGATCGATCGTCATCGTCTCCGATCCGAGCAGATAGAGCAGGGCGTAAAGCAGCATCGAGCCGTGGCCGGCCGAGAGCACGAATCGGTCGCGGTCCGGCCATTTCGGATCGGCGGGATCGATCTTCAGGAACTTCGTGAATAGCACGGTCGCGATATCGGCCGCGCCCATCGGCAGGCCGGGATGGCCGGACTTCGCCTGCTCGACCGCGTCCATGGCAAGTGCCCGGATGGCATTGGCCATGCGGTCATGGTCGGCGCGCGAAGCAGGTGCGTTCATCATCTTGCCCTTTGAGAAAGGGGGTGGATAGCACCTGCGCCCCTTGAGTCAAAGCACACGGCCAAGCCTTCCTGTGGGTTGCGGCGCGACCTTCACGCGCTCGCGCGCTACCTCCTTTTGTTGATTCGTCGCCTTAAGGAGTCCCAGAATGAGCCACGCAATCCACATGTTGCGACATTGTTTTGCCTGCATGTTTGGTGAGCGTTGACGTCGCCGCGGGGCGCAACGTAAGTTTCTCTCTCCATATCCTTGGCGCTCCACGGGTTTCATGGCGTGCGCTGCCGCGGCTGGCGGGTGCGCGATGGGGAGGCGATGACTGACGTAAGGGCGATTGAGGCGGCGACACGGCGGCTTGCAGCGGCACTCGATGCGCTTGAAGCAGCGCTGGATCGCCGGCGCGACACCGATCGCGGGGAAGACGCGCTCGCCGCGCAGGTTCATGCGCTCGGAACCGACCGTTCGAAGCTTGCCTCCGAACTCGACGAACAGGCGGCGCGTTCGCGCCGGCTCGAATCAACGAACCGGGAGATCGCGCACCGCCTCGATGTCGCGATCGACAATATCCGCTCGGTGCTCGAGGCGGAGCAGACATGACGCACGTCGTCGTAACCATCCATGGCAAGCAGTACCGTATGGCCTGCGAGGATGGACAAGAAGACCACCTGATGCGGCTGGCCCGGGACCTCGACAGCCGCGTCGAACAGCTCAAGACGAGCTTCGGCGCCATCGGCGACATGCGCCTGATCGTGATGGCGGCGCTCACCGTCGGCGACGAACTGATCGAAGCCGCCAAGCGCGTCCGTCGCCTCGAAGAGGAACTCACCGCGCTGCAGGATGCTCGCGTTGCCTCCGCCGAGCGCGCGCAGGCAACGCAGACCGCCATTTCGGCCGCGCTCAACTCGGCCTCCGAACGCATCGAGCACGTCACGCGCAGCCTCAACCAGGGCGCCCACGACACCAAGATCGCGATGGGTTAACAAAATCCGCACTAACCAAAGAAAGCTGGCGGTATCGGCCGGTGGCGACTACATTGCACGGGCGGGGCTGCGGGGTGCGTTAGAAACATACTCCCGGGGCCTTACGATCTCGAAGGGAGCTGTCCCTGACCGGGCCCGTGGGCCCGGACATATGGCGCCCACCTACTTATGTAGGTTCCCGGGGTCGAATTCCGACGGCTTTTGCGGCTCCGCACTCCTTCCTTTCGCACACTCTCTCGGTTCGTCATGGCCGGACATAGCCGTCCTCCGGACGGCTATGTTCGGCCATGACGGAGCATGACGTGACAGACGCGCCCAGCATCGACGACTTGAAAAAAGCCATCCGCCGCGACGCCGTCGCGCGGCGCGACGGGCTGCCAGCCGTCGATCGCGCCAAGGCCGCCGAGACCATCGCGGCGCGGTCATTCCCGATCGCGATCAAGCCCGGCATGGTCGTCTCCGGCTTTTCTTCGTTGAAAAGCGAGATCAACCCGGTCCCACTAATGCGCAAGCTTGCCGACCAGGGCGCGCAGCTCGCGTTGCCGGTGGTCGACGGGCGCGGCAAGCCGCTGATCATGCGCGCCTGGAGCTTCGGGGAGCCGCTCGATTCGGGCGTGTGGGGCATCCGCGAACCCAAAGCGGACGCGCCTGAGGTCGCGCCGGACATTCTCATCGTACCGCTGCTTGCCTTCGACCGCACCGGCAATCGCATCGGCTACGGCGCGGGCTACTACGATATGACCATCGCAAAGCTGCGCGCGATGAAGCCCACGGTGGCGATCGGTTTCGCATTCTCCGCTCAGGAAATCGCCGAAGTCCCGGTGACGCCGCGCGACGCGCGCCTCGATCTCGTGCTAACGGAGCGCGAGATCATCGATTTGCGTAGGTCCTGAAGGCATGCGGCTTCTTTTCGTTGGCGACGTGGTGGGGCGCTCCGGACGCACGATCGTCCTCGACCGGCTGCCCGGCCTCGTGCGCGACTGGAAGCTCGATTGCGTCATCGTCAATGGCGAGAACGCGGCCGGCGGCTTCGGCATCACCGAGACGATCTACAACGAGATGACCGATGCCGGCGCCGACGCCATTACGCTCGGCAATCATTCGTGGGATCAGCGCGAAGCGCTGGTGTTCATTGCGCGCGCGCCTAGGCTGATCCGCCCGCTCAATTATCCGCCCGGCACGCCGGGGCGCGGCATGGCGATGTTCGATGCGCGCAACGGCGCGCGCGTGCTGGTCATCAACGCGATGGGCCGCGTCTTCATGGACCCGCTCGACGATCCCTTTGCGGCGATCGACCGCGAGCTTGCCGCCTGTCCGCTGAAGGGCGCCGCCGATGCGATCGTGATCGACATCCATTGCGAGGCGACGAGCGAGAAGCAGGCGATGGGGCATTTCTGCGACGGCCGTGCGAGCCTGGTGGTGGGTACCCACACGCACGTGCCGACTTCCGACCATCGCGTGCTGGCGGGCGGTACGGCGTTCATGACCGACGTCGGCATGACCGGCGACTACGACTCCGTCATCGGCATGAACAAGGCCGAGCCGCTGCAGCGCTTCGTACGCCGCATCCCGTCGGGTAAGTTCGAGCCGGCGAATGGCCCGGCGACCCTGAGCGCCCTTGCGGTCGAGACCGACGACGCGACCGGCCTTGCACTGCGCGTTGCGCCGGTGCGGCTCGGCGGGCAATTGTCCGAAGCGCTGCCCGACTTCTGGGCCTAGCAAATCCTCTCAATCCGGTCTGGAGACCCCGATGCGGACTTTCATCGTCGTGGTTGCATTAATGGCGTTCTGCCCCATGGCCCGCGCACAGGACGTCGGCGACTGTGACAGGATCACGCTGGCGTCGAAGGACGGCAGTATCCGGCGTCAGAGCGACGCGGCAATCGACCAGGGCCTCTGCACCACGTTCAAGCTGGTGTGGGACGCGACGATGAGCGTCAACAAGGCGCAGGAGGAGCGCTGTGAGGCAGCGACAAACGCGGTCATGCGCGAATTGATGCGGCGCAAGCGCGATCCGCAGCAGGTCCGCGCCAAATGCAAGGGCCCGGGCTGAGCGGCGGCTTTATTTTCGCGACGCCCGGTCATATAACGCGCCCCGTTGCACGCAAGCGGACTTTCCCTGGAGGCAGCCTTGGCCGGCCACTCGCAATTCAAGAACATCATGCACCGCAAGGGGCGGCAAGATGCCGTCCGCTCCAAGGTGTTCGGCAAGCTGTCGCGCGAAATCACGGTTGCGGCTAAACTGGGTCTGCCCGATCCCGCGATGAACCCGCGCCTGCGTGCGGCGGTTCTGGCGGCGCGCGCCGAGAGCATGCCGAAGGACAATATCGACCGGGCGATCAAGAAGGCGACTGGCGGCGACGCAGACAACTACGAGGAAATCCGCTACGAGGGCTACGGGCCGGGCGGCGTCGCGGTCATCGTTGAGGTGCTGACCGACAATCGCAATCGCTCGGCCAGCGACGTGCGCTCGAGCTTCACCAAAGCCGGTGGCAACCTCGCCGAGACCGGCGCGGTGTCGTTCATGTTCGACCATGTCGGTGCCGTTGAGTTCGACGACAAGGTCGCCTCCGCCGACGCGATGCTGGAAGCCGCGATCGAGGCCGGCGCCGAGGATGTGCAATCCGGCGAGAACGGTCATGAGGTTTACACCACGCACGACTCGCTGCGTGAAGTCGCCAAGGCGCTGGAGGCGAAATTCGGCGAGCCGCGCAAGGCCGCGTTCACTTGGAAGCCGCAGAACACCGTGCCGGTCGACGACGAGCAGGGCGAGAAGCTGCTCAAGCTGATCGACATCCTCAACGATCTCGATGACGTGCAGAACGTGTTCGCCAATTTCGAGGTATCGGACGCGCTGGTTGCGAAGATGAGCGCCTAGCGCAACCACCTATCCCACAGCGGCAAACTTACGATCGCCGCCGCGACGATGACCAGATAGGCGGCACACCGGTAGGCTTGGTCGGATGCGCCGTGGAACCAGCGGGCGCCGAGCCGCATCGCGATCATGAACGGCAGGCCGAGCAGGACCGACAGCGCCAGCACGTCGGCGCTGAGAATTCCCTGCGCCAGATAGATCACGGCGGTGATCGTACCCATTAGCAGGAAGAA
>Ga0137379_10002815_pt1 | contig 16169 bp, 10 predicted proteins | sample SagtaG_18_FD_104812 | JGI IMG/M metagenome (GOLD analysis project Ga0137379, IMG submission 104812) | Vadose zone soil microbial communities from Sagehorn Ranch, Mendocino, California, USA - Sage2_L_80_16 metaG | ecosystem: Environmental > Terrestrial > Soil > Vadose zone | place: USA...
AGCTCAACTCGCGCTGCACAGCATTTACTACCCGACGGCGCAACCCACGGAGGCCAAGCCTATGGGCGGGCTGCTGGCCAGCCAGGCCGGCACGTTGGATTCCCTGGCCGCCGATTATCAGCAGTACATGAAGTACCGGCCAGCGGCACACCTCATTCTCGAAGGGCACGCGGATTCGCGCGGCGCAAAAGACTACAACATGAAACTTTCGGAACGCCGCGTGGAGCGCGCCAGGAGTTACCTTGTTGAAAAGGGAGTGCCTGCCGACCACATCGAAGTCAAGGCGTTCGGCTTCGAGAAAAACATGACTTCCGAGGAAGTGAAGAAGCTGCTCGATGCGGATTCCAGCCTCGCGCCGGCAGAAAAGCAGAAACTGGTAAAGAATATCGACACGGTGCGTATGGCTAACAACCGCCGCGTGGATGTCACGCTCAGCACCACCGGCGAGCAGTCCGTGCGCCAATTCCCGTTCAATGCCAAGGATGCATTGACCCTGCTTAGCAGGGGCGGCGGGGCGCAAGGAAAAGCTAAGGCCCCGGCAGCAAAAAGTGCGGCACCTAAGGCGGCTGCGCCCAAGAAACCGGCCACGCCGTAACCGACGCGGAAGGCGGCCGCAAGCGCTTCGCGCGTTGCGGCTTCTAATCTGAACAAGGTTAATTGCGGGCTCCTTTAGAAGCCTTCAAAGGAGCCCGCTTTCATTTTGCCCTCCCCAAGCAACCCGGAAGACCGCCGTCCCACAATTTCAGCCCCTATCCTATTCAGTTCCTATCCTCAGCTCTTGAACCGTTCCCAAAATGGAACAACCGCTGTCCCTTTCTTGCAAAGGCCTCAAAACAAAGGACAGGGATTCAATCTTTGGTGGCCCCTGTAGAGTTGCACGTAGGGTTAATTTCAAAATGGTACTTGCCAGAACCGTTCTCACTTATCTAATGTATATATTTATGAACATTAAACGGGTCCATCCCGATTTGGAACCCAACCTGCCCGGAAAGTCCCGGGGAGGTACCTCAAGGATGCAAACCGTGGCTGAAGAAGCGACAGTACGTCGTGAAGCGGTACCCATGAGCGTCCTGATTGTGGACGACGAACAAACCGTACGAGATACCTGCGCTGCGGTTGCGGCGCAGTCGGGGATGAAAACGATCGCGGTGGCCACGGCAGAGGAGGCTCTGGAGGTTCTGGAGCATTCCGTAGTGGATATTCTTTTGACCGACTTGAAGCTGCCCCGGGCCAACGGAATCGAGTTGCTGAAGCTGGTCCACGATATGCATCCGGAGGTTGCGGTGGTAGTGCTAACGCAATACGGCACGATCGAATCTGCCGTTGAGGTCACACGCCTGGGCGCCCTTGATTACGTCACCAAGCCATTCCGCATCGAAGAGTTGCGCTCGCGCCTCGAACGCGCGGCCCGCGCCGTCGAACTCCTACAGGAAAACCGCCTGTTGCGCGAGCAATTGCAAACCCGTCCCGGTTTTGGCGGCCTCATCGGCCTCTCCGTCAAAATGCAACGCGTCTACAAAATGATGGAAAAAGTCAGCCAGCATGAGTATCCCGTCCTGATTCTGGGCGAAAGCGGTACGGGAAAAGAACTGGTGGCCCGCTCTGTTCACTATTCCGGTCCGCGAAAGGACCGACCCTTTGCTCCGGTGGATTGTTCGGCGTTGGTGCCCACGCTCATCGAATCCGAATTATTCGGCTACGTAAAGGGCGCTTTCACGGGAGCCATGCAGTCCAAGCAAGGGCTGCTGGAAGCCGCGCAGGGAGGCACTTTGTTTCTCGACGAAATTGGCGATATGCCCGTGGATTTGCAGGCGAAATTGCTGCGGGCGCTTCAGGAACGCGAAGTCAAGCCGGTTGGTTCCACGGAGCGCCGCCGCATCAACGTGCGGATTATCGCTGCCACCAACCGCGACCTCGAATCCGCCATTCGCGCCGGAACTTTTCGCCAGGATCTGTATTTCCGCCTCAACGTGGTGCAGATCAAACTTCCGCCCTTGCGCGACCGCAAGAGCGACATCCCCCTCCTGGTGGCGGCATTCCTTGAAAAATTCTCCGATCCGCAAGGGCCGGTGCGCACGATTTCCGAGGACGCCATGCGTCGGTTGATTGCCTACGATTGGCCGGGCAACGTGCGCGAACTTGAAAACGCCATCGAACGCGCTGTGGCTCTCGGCTCCGGCCCGATCGTTCACGCGGGCGATTTGCCTTCGAATCTTCAGTACCCGACCTCGGAGCGTGCGCCGGAAAAAGATGAAATCCTGCCGCTTGAGGAATTGGAACGCCGCGCCATCCTTCGCACGTTACGCGAAACCGGCGGCGATAAACTTTCCGCCGCGCGCATGCTCGGCATCGGCAAGACCACGCTCTACCGCAAGCTCAAGCAGTACAACATGGAACACGCCGAGCCTTGATGCACTAAAGCTTAGCGCTGTGTCTTGCGCGAGCCTTCCAAGCGCTTTCGAAATTCGCGGGCGGCGTTTTCGGCGTCCTGTTCGTTTGCGCTGTTGGTGACCAGATGTCCGAGTTCGTGAGCCAGCCAGTAGCCCAGCGTCTCGTCAAAATAACGATCAGCATCGATGAAGATCGTTCGGCTTGGGAGGTGGGTGAAAAGCGCGCTGGTATAACCCGTAGGCACATGCAAGCGAAAAACACGTGTGTTGTCGACGTACTTCCAATGCGGTACGAAGACCACTCGCAGTGGGAGTACCGTAGGCTGCATAGTTTGAATCTGGGAGCGGACCAAGGCTTCTTGCTGCGCTGTTGCCCCGAAAACGACGTAGCTGTTCGTTTGGACTGCCGGTGCCATTTCGCTGTCGCCAGTTCCAGCAACATTTGTGCTCCCCTTTGTCTGTCCCCAGGAAATCTGTCCAAATCCCAGAAAGAAGAGAACCGTTCCCGCTGCGACTTTCATCAGCCACCTCCAGGCGTGTGCTGGAGGCGAACTTGGGGTCGATCCTCAGGTAGAACAATAGACGGCGGCTTGAGTGGGGCTTGATTGCTTCTTTGCGGCTAAAGCTCCTGCTTACAAAGAGTTAAGGAGAGGTCTTATCCAAACCTTGCTCTCTTGACAGGCGGTGCTAGACTCCCCCTAACGCCCTGGCGGAGCACGGAATGGCCCTCGAAACGCGAATCTCGGGAATCTTGCGGTTTGGAACCTTCGAGGTCGACGTGCGGGCGGGAGAGCTTCGGAAGCAAGGCGTGCGGGTCAAGCTCCAGGAACAACCCTTTCATGTCTTAACGGTTTTACTTCAGCATGCTGGGGAAGTGATGACGCGCGAAGAGTTGCGCAATCAGAACTGGCCACCGGATACTTTCGTCGACTTCGACAATAGCCTGAACACGGCCATCAACAAGCTGCGGGAGGCTCTGGGAGATTCCGCCGATAGTCCGCGCTTCATCGAAACGCTGCCGCGACGCGGATACCGGTTTATCGCACCGGTCACTGGTGCAGATGGAACAGCGAGAGGCACCGCCACGGGTGCGAGCATGCCCTGGCGGCCAAGCCGTCCGAAGATCGTCGTGACGGCGGCAATTGCTGTGCTCGCAGCCGGAGTCGCCGGAGGACTGCTCTGGCGCGCGCGGAGAGCGCCGCGTCTCACGGAGAAGGACACCATCGTTCTTGGAGATTTCGCTAATTCGACTGGCGATGCGGTATTCGACGGGACACTGCGAGAAGGCCTTTCCGTACAATTGGAGCAGTCGCCCTTTTTGAGCCTCGTATCCGAAGAAGGAATCCATCAAACGCTGCGGATGATGGAACGACCGGCAAATACGCGACTCACGCCTGAAATCACGCGCGAAGTTTGTCAGCGGACGAGCAGCGCAGCAGCGCTGGAGGGTTCGATTGCACTGATCGGCACCCGATACAATGTGATTCTCAGAGCTGTGAACTGTGTTAACGGGGACTTGTTGGCGAGCACAGAAGCGCAGGCGAACGACAAGAGCCACGTTCTCGACGCGTTTGGAAATGCGGCTTCGGAAATGAGGCGGAAACTGGGAGAGTCTTTGAGCACCCTCCAAAAGTACAACACGCCCCTCGAACAAGCGACGACCCCGTCCCTGGAGGCTTTGCAAGCGTTCAGTTTCGGTGTCAAGAATGACTTTCCTGCAGCCATCCCGTTTTTTCAAAGAGCCATTCAGATCGATCCGAATTTCGCTATGGCTTACGACCAGTTGGGCGGCGCTTATCAATTCATTGGTGAAACTATCCTGGGCGCAGAAAATACCCGGAAAGCCTTCGAGCTGCGCGGACGCGTGAGCGAACTGGAAAGGCTGGTCGTCGAAGGCGACTATTACCGAGGCGTAAGCGGCAATCTACTGAATGCAAGGCGGAGCTATACACTTGGGGAGCAAATCTATCCCCGCGAACCTGCTTTTCGAGGTGGCCTTGGTCTCATCTATATGGCCCTCGGACAACACGAATCAGCTCTCAAAGAGCACCAGGAAGCCCTTCGCCTTCTCCCCTATGACAGTGTGGCATTCCGGTTTGTTGCGTATACGAATCTGCTGCTGGACCGAGTCAAGGACGCGGCAGCTACGGCCCGAGAGTCGCGCACGAAAGGGCTGGATTCTGCTATGGGCCCCATGTTTTATTCAATTGCCTTCTATCAGAACGACGCTCGCGAAATGGCGCGGCAGGTGGCCGCTGCCGCCGGTAAAATAGCCGAAGAAGACTTGCTCTTGGAATTAGACGCTGACACGGCTGCTTACTACGGACAACTTAGAAAGGCTCGCGAACTATCAAGGCAGGCTTCGAATTCTGCGAACCGAGCAGGGGAGAAAGAGGCTTCAGAGACTTACGAGAACGTATCCGCATTGCGAGAAGGCTTATTGGGCAATATGGACAAAGCGCGACAAGAAATCCGGGCAGCAACGCCAGGCCCCAATGTGAGTGACCGATATTATGCTTCTACGCTTGCCCTAGCTTATGCGGGAAACGCCACCGAGGTCCGACGACTCGTCGAGGATTTCAATAAAAGATTCCCAGAAGATACAACGATGCAGTTGAATTATCTTCCTACGCTTCGCGCAAAGCTTGCGCTTATGCAGTCAAATCCTCAGCAGGCGCTTCATGATCTTGAGCCCGCGGCTGCCTATGAACTCGGCTTGCCCGCCATTAGCTTTTACAACTGGCCCAATATGTACCCCGTCTATGTGCGAGGGGAAGCTTATCTTGCTGCGCACAGGGGCCGCGAAGCAGCGGCAGAGTTTCAGAAAATTCTTGACCACCGCGGGATCGTGCTGAACGAACCCATAGGGGCCTTGGCGCACCTTCAACTGGGCCGCGCTTACGCTATGTCAGGCGATTCCGCGAAAGCACGCGCCGCATACAAGGATTTTCTAATGCTGTGGAAAGACGCAGACCCCGACATCCCCATCTTGCACCAGGCCAAAGCCGAATACGCCAAGTTGGAGTAGCGGGCCCGCGGGTCCTTGTGCTTGTAAAGATACTTCCTGCCTCGGGTTACTGAACGTGGCTCCGGCCTGCCCGTATTCCTAAGCTTGTTCCATCTCGCACACCCGATTCACTCTGGGAAGAACCCCTGCGTTGAGTCTCGACATGGGATTATTCACGGCTTTCCCTTACTTCGGCCTCCTTGTAACTACTTGATTTGTAAGCACTTCTCTGTACGCCCGATGGGCCTGATGGTGCATAGCTAATCTGCGGACATTCTCCTCTTTCTCTTGCTGTCCCCCATGTACGGCCCGGGTCAGCTGCTCTCAGGGAAGCGGGAACTTCGGCCGATGGAATGAGAGTTTGGAGAAAAAAACCGCAGGAAGAAGCCAGCGGGGCCAGCGTAGCCCGCGCGGCGCTGGCTTCCGCGTCGCATGAAGGACTGGCGCGAGAAGCTCTGCAAGTGCTCACCCAGTCACCTTGCCCCGATCGCGTGGGAATCTGGCTGGAGCCGGAGGCCAACGCACAATCTTTGAATGAATGGTCAGGGGCATTTCAAGGCTTGGTCTCGGATCGCCGAGCGAAAGAAGAATGCCCGCCCGAATGGAAGATGCTCTCGCTGGAGGCGCTATGGCCCGAGCATCTGCTGACCCGGGCAGAGCCGTTCGAACAAAACCTCGACGCTTCCGTTCGAAATGCGGTTATTGGCCAGCTTGTGGGATTGCGCCGCGCACTCTGGGTGCCCATTGCCGATCAAGGGTCCGATCTAGGGTCCGATCAAGGGCAAGGTTGCTTGGGCCGCGTAAGAGGTTTGATTCTGCTAGGAAGTGAAGGTGATTCTCTTGCTCCCTTCCTGGAACAGGCAAAATCGGTCGCAGCGGAGCTCGCCCTCGCCTTGCGAGCGGAAGAGCAATTCCGGGCCGTTCGAATTCGCAATGCGGAACTTGATCTTGTCCGACGAATTGTGGAGCGCCATTCGGACGCTTCCTCTGCGGACTCGCTGCTGGCTCATTTGGTGGACGACTGCGTCCGGGATTCCGCCAAGGAAGAAGGCATAGGCGCGTCTTTCGCAGCAATTGGTGGGATAAACCCCCAGGAGGGACTAGTCCTTTCCGCAACGCAAGCAGACTTTCGATGGCGCAGCGGCGATGAGATGTGGACCCGTTCCCTGGGTAGCGACCCGCTTGCAAAGGTTTGGCGCCGCGGCCTCGAAACCCGCCAGATCGCCGGAAGCGAGGTTCCCGTCACCTGGCCGCAGGCATCCGTCGCCCGGGTTGTGGCGCTGCCGTTGGAGACGGAGGGGCAACTTCTCGGCATTCTGGTGGCAGGGTTTCCCGCTGCCGCGGTTTCCACCGCCACGCTGGGCCGACTGGAGCTGCGCGCGCGTTTGGCCGCCTTTTCACTCTTGCGCAGCAAGCGAATGGAAGAGGAGGCGCGCAGAGCCAACGCCGAGCGGTCCCTGCTTGATTTGGTCAGCGACCCGCTCTTCTTTTTGGATAACTCCGGAAGAATCACCGCAACGAGTCGCGGCGCGCGTGAGCTGCTTAGACACGCGGGCCGGGCGGCCGTGCTGCCCTCAGGACATATCTCCGATTTTTTCTGTGGCCGCGACCGCGAACGGCTGCGGAAATGGTTTGAGCACGCTCGCGATGTCTCGTCCTTGGCCCAGTCCGTCAAAAAGGAATCGCTGGAGGCGGAATTACAGAATGGCGTCAAGGTACGCCTGCAACTCGCTCCGCGTTCGCCGGGCCAGCCGTTCGCGGTTTTGCTCGAAGCGCGAGGAACGCCCGAATCGCAGCCAAACGCTGACCACACGGAAGCCGAATTGCGGAATGTCATGGAATGGGTGGAAGAAGGAGTGGTGCTGTTTGACGCGCATGAGAACGTACGCGCCGCGAACACACGATTCGAACAGATGGCCGGGCTGGCTCCCGAGGAATCCGGGAAGCTTAAGACCCTCGATGAATGGATTGCGCGGCTCGCGGAGCAGGCCGTGGAACCAGCGCAATTCGCCGAGCGTTGGCGGGATCTGGCCCGCAATATACAGGGCGGTGTGCGCGAGCCTTTGCAAATGGCTCTTCCTGTCCCTCGCGTGCTCGAGCGCGCCGCGCGGCCGGTCCTCGACAGCCTCGGGCGGCACGTGGGCCGCGTGGAGATTTATCGCGACCTCACCGCTCAACGCGTGTTTCAATCGAAGCTCCTGCAAACCGAAAAGCTCGCCTCTCTCGGGCAAATGGTCAGCGGCATCGCGCACGAATTGAGCAGTCCGCTCACCAGCATTCTTGGGTACGCGCAGCGCCTCGTTGTTGCGCAAAACAGGGTCGCACAAAACGGCCCGGGACAAGACGTTCTCGAGCGCGGCGAAGAGGTGCGCCAGATCTATCAGGAGGCCGAGCGCGCCGTCGGCATCCTCCGGCAGTTGCTTTCGAATGCGCGAGAAACCATTCCCGAGCGGCGGCTGGTTTCCTTGAATCAAGTGGTGATGCGCGCGACGGAACTTCAGCGCTTTAATTTTGCCGCGGAAAAAATCCGTGTGGAACTCGATCTCGACCCCACCCTCCCCTTCGTTCAAGCCGATGGGGGGCAGCTCCAGCAAGTGCTGATCAATTTATTGAGCAATTCACGGCACGCCCTGGAGGAGCAGGGCAAGGGCGGCGTAATTCGCCTGCGCACGGGAAGAATTAATGACCGGCGCGTACTCCTGGAAGTCGAAGACAGCGGGCCCGGCATTCCGCAGGCGATTCGGGCGCGTATTTTCGATCCCTTTTTCACCACCAAACCGGCCGGTGTGGGAACCGGTTTGGGCCTCTCCATCGTTCTCAGTGTGGTGCGCGAGCATGGCGGGGATGTTCGCTTGCAGAGTCCGCCACGGGGCGGCGCGCTGTTCCAAATCGAATTTCCCGCAGCAACGGAGCGCCAGCAAGAGGAAGCAAGGAACGCGTCCGCACAAGGGGCGGGAAGTCCCCGAGGAAGAGGAAGCTCTATTGTTGAGGAGACGCAGCTTGCCAGCGCGACGATTCCTGAGACGGGCAAATCCACAAATCCGCCGAATGCCCGCGACGAGCACCTTGCCGGAGCAGAAGGCGCTCCGGCCGCCCCGTTCACCTCAGCAACGGGCGCCCGCGTGCTCGTGGTCGAGGATGAGCCTACCGTGGCGCGGCTGATCGGCGACGTGCTGGAAGAGGAAGGCATGCGCGTGGACGTGCTACTGGACGGGCGCGAAGCGCTCGAACGCGCGGCGCGCGAATCGTACGACCTTGTGATTTGCGACATGAAAATGCCCGGCCTGGACGGCCAGCATTTCTACCGGACGCTCGCGCGTAGCGGAAATTCGCTGCGAGAACGCTTCCTGTTTGTGACCGGCGACGTGATGGCGGCGCACACGCGGGAATTCCTCAAGCGCAACAACCTGCCGCACGTGGCCAAACCGTTTCTGGTCGAGGAACTGACCGAAAGAGTGCACGCTGTGCTGCAAACGCAGGCGCAGGAAAAAACTTCGGCCGCCGAGGCGGGCCGAAAAAACGCAGCTAGAAATGGGTGATGTATGGGAAACAAGGAACAAACCGTGTTGCTGGTGAGCAATGATGCGGGATTCTGCGCGGCCATGAGGCGCGAATTCGATTTGAGCGCGCTTCGCGTGCGCGCGGCGGCGGTCAGCAGCGTCGCGGCGGCGCGGCGCATTCTCGAAGAAGATTCTCCCGGAGTGATTCTTCTTGAAGAAGATGCCGTCACCTGCGAGTGCATGGAGACGAGGGAAGGTTGGCCGTCGCTGGAGGCGGTGGTGGCGCCGCTGGCGGTGCATGCGCCGGTGGTGGTCATCGGGCCAGCGGAGAAGCGCTGGGAGCTCGCCGGGCTGATTGAAGCGGGCGCCGCGGATTTCGTGGAGCGAAAGGCAAATGCGTTTGCTGAGGCGCGCGGGTTGATCCAGCAACGGCTGCGGCAGGCTCCCAAAGGGATGCAGAGCGAGCCGGATGAATCGGACGAGAGCGGCGAAGAAGATTTTGGAGAAGTGCTGCGACACGAATTGAACAATCCGCTAACCGGAATCCTGGGGAACGCGGAACTCTTGCTCGCGGAGATTCGCAGAAAAAAGGACGGCAAAGTTCCGGGCGGAGGCGAGCAGCGGCTAGAAACCATCGCCACTCTCGCGGTGCGTCTGCGGGAAACGGTGCGCCGCCTGAGCGAAGAATGGGAAGCGCGCAAGCACCCTGTGCCGTGAAAGTCTCGCTCTTGTATCCTCTCGACGTTCTCTGGGCATCTGTGGTCCCAACGTTAATTTGATTTTTTGAGCCTTCAGCTCTCGGGTGCGCCAGGCAGATGCCGTGGAACAGCTGCGTGAGCGTAGATGGCAAAGAAGGAAAGCACGCGCTGCCGGAATTCTTCCGGGTGAAAACCCAGCGCAGCGGTGTGGTACGCGCCGGGTACGACCCAGAGCTGCTTGGGGCCGCGGGCGGCAGCGTAAATCATCTGCGTATGGCGGCAAGGAAGCGCTTCGTCGTTTTCGTCGCAGACGAGAAGTACGGGAAAAGGGCGCGAGGCGACGGCCTTCACCGGAGAAATTTCCGCGAGAGGGAGACCGGTGAGTTTTTCTCCGCGGTAGAGCAGCGTCCAACTGAAGGGCGCGAGTAGAGTCTTGCCGAGCCAGGGATACTTGCGGAATCCCGCGTAGTCATAAGCGGCTTCGCGGAGATTCGCAAACGAAGCTTCCGCGACCACCGCTTCAATGCGCGGATCGGCTGCGCCGGATTGCAGAGCGATGCCCGCGCCCATGGATTCGCCCAGAGCAAAGATGTGGAGGGGCGCGCCGGGCCGCCGAGCCGGAAGGCGCGACCGGTCTACCGGGTGTGCCTCGTCCTCTACCTTGACTTGTGCCTTGCCCGACCGGATTTGCTCTTCGATATATCGATCTACCTCGGAGCTAATCAAAGCATCGATGACCGCTCGCGTGTCGTTGCGTTCGAGCCAGCCGTAAGTGGCGATGGGCCCTTCGAACGCGATGGCCTGCTGAGGCGTGGGCAGGAACGCGGAGACGCCGCTGAGTACCATGATTGCAAAGACCAGTGCATTCATGGCGATCAGGGCGACGGTTACCGGGAAAGACAGCGATTTGCCGGACTCTTGCGAGAGCGCTGCTTGTCCGGCCTCCCACGCTGCCCGATAGCAGGCCGGGCATGTCGTCGTGGATGTATCGCCGATGGGAACTTCAAATTCTCTTGCACAGAGAACACAGCGCCGGGTAGACATGGGACAGAAATGGTAGCAGGTTTTGGGGATAAGCTCAGATCAGGCGGAAGATGATTTCGATGGTGACCCACGTAGGCACAACGCGTCGCCCGCCGTCATGCGCGGGCGTGAATTTCCACGAGCGAACCGATTGCACGGCGCGATCATCCAGGCCCATGCCGATTCCTTGAACGATTTGGATTTGAGAAGCGCGGCCGTCCGGACCGACCAGAACGCGCAACGTTACGCGGCCTTGCAGCTTCGCTTCGCGCGCTTCATCCGTATATTGCGGGTCAGGGCAGTACACACAAGTAGGAAGCGTGCCACCGGGCCGATAATTCCCGGGAGGACCGCCTATTCCTGTTTGGTCGCCGGGAGTAGTTCCGATCGAATCGTTCGGGCCGCTGCCAATTGTATTTCCGTTGGAAGGTCCGGAGGAATTATTTCGCTCCTGCATCCAAGGAATGCCAATGCCGATGACCGGCGGCAAAACGCGTGGCGCGGATGCATCGAGAATCGTGGGAGGAACGGGAAGCTCAGGATTCTGATTGTGCGGCAGGGTGGGCTTCAAAAATTGAATCGAAGAACGCGCAGGAAGATTGCCTTGAGTTGGCGGGAGAAGATCGTGGCCGCTGCCATTTCCGGTTCCGCCCCTAAGATTCGGGCCACGAAGGAGATCCAGCAAGTCTCTTGGCACCGGAAGAATTCCCGGAATTTCTCCCCCGAAGAGAGGTCGTTTTGGATCAGGACTTGGTGAATGGGCAACAGCGCTCAAAAGGGCGGCGATCACGGCTGCGTGGGTCAGCAGCGATGCGCTGTGCGCTCGATTTGACCCTGTCGATCGCCCCCAGCGCAGCAAATGGAGCGGAGCTCCGTTGGCCGAGGAGGGAGAAATGCCCACCGGCGCAAAGGCCTGCCGGGAATTCTCGCGAATGCGCTGAAGCAAAGAGCCACGCGAGGACGAAAACGCAGGGAGGAGCCGGGAAAATGGATCGCGCATGGACGCACCTCCACGCTCGCCTCCGCATCTTCCAAACATTTTTGGAGGCCAACCACGAACGCGTTGTGAGAAGACAAGGCCGCGGAATTGGTTGCCTGCTTGAGAAAATGAAGTGATTTTTGCTCTGGAGATTTACAGCAATCGGAAAACGACTTCAACGGGAGCCGTGCAGCTCACAGCTTTACCGTTCGGCCCGCTGCAAGGGCGCAACTTCCAGGTTTTGACTGCGGCTATGGCTTTCTCTTCTAGACCCATCCCAGGGCCGCGCAGGACGCGCTCGGCAGTGACTCGTCCGTCTGCGCTAATTGTGATATCAAGGAATACAGAGCCCTGATACTTGGCCTTGCGCGCCTCTTCCGAATAATCGGGATTCGGGCAATAGATGCACGCTGGCTGGCCGACGCCATTCACGCCGGCGCGAAATTCTCCGCCGCCCGTCCCACCGCCGGAACCAGGCCCAAGACCGCCCCCGGAACCGCTGCCAATTCCCGTACCATTGCCATGTCCTAGAGAATCGCTGATGGCGGTAGCCAGCGGATCACCGAAAGTGGGAGCGTTTATGTTTGCTACTTTCAGATCCGGCGGGCCCAGAAGCGCGGGTTCCATTTGCAGCTTGGCATTTGGATTCTGAATTCTAATCTGTGGCGGAGTAAATTGCGTCCACTTGAACTTCGGCACTTTGCCGCGGTTCACCGGAGTGGTGGTGTGGTCGTTAGCGCCGCCACCGCCGCCAGCCTTGTTCGCGCCTGCAGGAAGCTTGGCGAGGTAAGGCGAAATGTCCAGGGGCGTGACGTCGACTTTGTTTTTTGCTTGCGTGATGTCCACCACGCGGAAACCAATGGGAACTATAAGCAAAGCGACCACCGCTGCATGCAAGAGGATCGCAAGCGCTTGGCTCGAACCGAACTTTTCATCCTTGGACCAAATGTCTTTCACCTTGATGGGCGTGATACCCGGCGGCAGAGGAGGCTGCTTTGGAGGCGAGAAGAATTCCTTGATGCGCGTGCCAAACCCGCCGAAATTCGCTCCCCAACTCACAGCTAATCTGCTGTTTATCGGGCGATTCCCCCCGGGAGTTGACCGCAAAGATTCCGCAAGGTTGCCGAAGAAACCGGCTCCGAAAGAGGTCTGCGTGAAGGGCGCATCTTTGCGTTCGCGAACCTTGATGGGCCGCTCGGTCAGAAACTGCTTGAGGTTTGACCAAAAATCGTCGGGAACAAGAATCTTTGGCCTGCCAAACCGGGGCACGTAAGGAGCTCGAACCTGGCTTGCCTGACCGGGAGGCTGCGAACCCGTTCCAGACACTTTGGGCTTCGGAGCGGAAGGTGGAATAAGATTGTTGATTTTACCCGGCACCGTTTTCCTCTAACTTTAGACGGACTCACCCCGCCTTTGGTATCCCTCAGGGATAGGATTCCCACAGGCCCGGAAAGGTTGCAGGCCCCAGCGGCTGACACCTATCTGCGCTTCATTGTAACATACAAGGTTCAACTGCCTTTTAGATGTTTCCCGCCGTGCAACTGGACAAACGGACGGCAACGCAGGCAAAGAAGGGATATCCGAACGCTCCAAGCTATGGCCGAACCACTTGAACTCAAAAAGACGCTGAACCTGCCCAGGACCGACTTTCCCATGAAGGCCAGCTTGCCCCAGAACGAGCCGAAGCAGCTCGAAGCCTGGTACAGCGGAAACATCTACGAGCGTATTCTGGAAGCGCGAAAAGGCAAACCCCTGTTTGTGTTGCATGATGGGCCGCCCTATCCCACCGGTGAGATTCATCTCGGCACCGGTCTCAACAAAATCCTGAAAGATTTGATCGTCAAGACAAAAAGCATGGCGGGACACTACGCGCCGTATGTGCCCGGCTGGGATTGCCACGGCCTGCCCATCGAGACACAGGTTGAAAAAGAGCTGGGCGGAAAAGGCAAAGTGCCTCCGGCGGAGTTCCGCAAGCTTTGCCGCGAATTCGCTACGCGCTACGTCGAGCAGCACAAGCGGGATTTCAAGCGCCTCGGAATTTTTGGCCGGTGGAATGACCCGTATTTGACGATGAGCTTCGGCTACGAAGCCACGATTGCCGGAGCCTTTCTCGATTTCATGGAGAAAGGGTATGTCTACCGCGGGCGCAAGCCGGTGTATTGGTGCATCGTCGACAACACCGCATTGGCCGAGGCGGAAGTCGAGTACGAAGATCACACCAGCCCGTCGATCTGGGTGAAGTTTGGCGTTGTTGGCGGTGGCAAAGGTGACGCCGCGAAAATTGCAAGTGACGTAAGCGCGGTCATCTGGACCACCACGCCATGGACGCTGCCGCACAATCGCGCCTTGGCGTTTCATCCGGACTTCGATTACGCGGTCGTGGAAACGGAACAAGGCGCGCTGTTGCTTGCAGCGGATCGCGTGGCGGCTCTTCAAGCCGAGTGCGGCATCAAAGAAGCAAAAGTGCGCGGCACGTTTAAAGGTCGCGATTTCGAGGGCATGAAGTTTCAGCACCCGTTCGTGAATATTCAGGTTCCCGGAGTGCTTGCCGATTACGTCACGCTCGATCAGGGCACGGGCATCGTGCACACCGCTCCCGGTCACGGCGCCGAGGACTTTGTTACCGGACAGAAATACGGCCTGGAAATTTATGCACCGCTGGACGATAAGGGCCGCTACCTCGAAGGCCTGCCCGAATATAAAGGCAAAGACGTTTTCAGCGCGAATCCTATCGTCGTGAAGCTCCTTGCCGATCGCGGCGCACTTCTCGCCAATCATCCATACAAACACAGTTACCCGCATTGCTGGCGTTGCCACAATCCGGTGATTTTCCGCGCCACCGAGCAGTGGTTCATCAAGATGGATCAGGCTGCCAATGGCCGGCAAAAAACCCTGCGCCAGGAAGCGCTCGAAGAAATTCATCACGTGAAATGGATCCCCGCCTGGGGCGAAGACCGCATGTACGAAATGATCGAAAAGCGGCCGGACTGGTGCGTCTCACGCCAGCGCTTCTGGGGTGTGCCGATCATTGTTTTCTATTGCGATGGTTGCGGGAAGCGGCTGGAGGATTACGCGGCGCTGCGGAATGTCGTCAAGTTGTTCGAGAAGGAAGGCGCCGACGCATGGTACAAGCACTCCGCCGAAGAACTTCTTCCTTCAGGAACAAAGTGTGAGTGCGGCGCGTCGAATTGGCGCAAAGAGAACGACATTCTGGACGTCTGGTTTGATTCCGGTTCGTCGCATCTTTCTGTGCTGAAAGGCCCGGAATGGCCCGCCGACGTTTACCTCGAAGGACCGGACCAGTATCGCGGCTGGTTCCACAGCTCGCTGCTCGTGGCCACGGGGACGCGCGATGCGGCGCCTTATCGCGGCGTCGTCACCCACGGCTGGACACTCGACGAACAGGGCCGGCCCATGTCCAAGTCGCTCGGCAACGTGATTACGCCTAAGGAAATCTGCGAGAGATGGGGCGCGGACTTGCTTCGGCTCTGGGTCGCGTCCGTGGAATACCAGGCTGACGTGAAAATGAGCGAACGCGTCATGACTCAGCTCAGCGAAGCGTACCGCAAGATTCGCAACACCTTCCGCTTCGCTCTGAGCAATCTCTACGATCTCAATCCAAACGTTGATTTGCTCAGCGACGAACAACTTTTGGAACAAGATGCCTGGATGCTAGGGAAAACTGATTTGTTGGCGCAACAATGCTACACAGTGAGCCTCGCGCAAGGCTGGTACGAGGGTTACGAGTTCCACCGCGTGTTCCACGCTTTATACAATTTCACAGCGGTTGACCTGAGTGCGTTCTACTTTGACATTCTCAAGGATCGGCTCTATACGTTTGCCCCTCGTAGCCACGCCCGCCGCTCTGCCCAGACGGCGGTTTACAAAATCACACGAGCCCTAGTACGTTTGCTGGCCCCCATACTAGTCTTCACGTCAGAAGAAGTCTGGAAATATATGCCCAGACTTAAAGGTGATCCAGAAAGCGTTCATATGACGTTGTTCCCGACGGCAGGCGAGCTTGTTACAAGCGAAAGATACTTGAAGCTTCGCCAGGAGTGGGAGGATCTTGCTGAGGTGCGCACCTCAGTTCTTCTCAAGTTAGAAGAAGCTAGAAATTCCAAACAAATCGCAGGTTCATTAGAGGCAAAAGTCATTCTCGCGTCGGGGCATCCCAAACGGCAGGAACTCCTCAAAGCACATCTCAAGGACCTGCCGGCGCTGTTTATTGTCTCTCAAGTGGAGGTTCAGGAAGGGCCTCTAAAAGAAGCGACTGGGGGGCATGGTCTGCCGGATCTAGCTATCGTTGTCAAGAAAGCCGATGGCAAAAAGTGCGAGCGCTGCTGGAATTACTCGACTCACGTTGGCGAGAACTCGTGCTATCCGACCGTCTGCGAGCGCTGCAGCGTAGCCCTCGCCGAAATCGAGAGTGATGGGACAGCGGGCGTCGCCGCGAAATGACATATTTTAGTTTCACTGCCCAATGAACATCCCTTCCCGCCTTCGCTGGCTCTGGCTCACCCTCGCTGTCGTGCTGCTCGACCGCATTACCAAAGCATGGTTCGAAGCGCG
>Ga0137379_10002835_pt1 | contig 16127 bp, 7 predicted proteins | sample SagtaG_18_FD_104812 | JGI IMG/M metagenome (GOLD analysis project Ga0137379, IMG submission 104812) | Vadose zone soil microbial communities from Sagehorn Ranch, Mendocino, California, USA - Sage2_L_80_16 metaG | ecosystem: Environmental > Terrestrial > Soil > Vadose zone | place: USA...
ATTAGTGTCAGTACAGGCAGAGTCTATTGAGATTTTCTATTCTTATGCCGACAAAGATGAAAGAGTACTGAAAGATATAAGAAGCCATTTAGGGTTTTTGGTGAGGCAAGGTCTTATCACTGATTGGTACGACCGCATGATTAGTCCAGGAGCAATGAGGCAACAAGAGATTGATGCCCATCTAAATAGAGCTCATTTAATTTTGCTTCTTGTCAGCCCAGAATATCTTGCCTCAGAGTACTGCAAAGCTGAGATGAGGCGCGCTTTGGAAAGGCACGAAGCAGGAGAAGCCCGCGTCATTTCTATTATCCTCCAACCAGTTGAATGGAAGAACACGCCTCTTAGCAAACTCCCAGTTTTACCAAGGGATACGAGACCTATAACTGATTGGTTGGATCGAGACGCAGCATTTTTAGATGTTGCTCAGGATATTCGACAAGTCGTCGAAGAATTGATCTTTGAACAATCAAAGTCCCCCACTGTCTGGAAAGTGCCATACACACGGAACCCGTTCTTCACAGGCCGGGAGGAAGTTATACAGCATCTGCATGATGAATTCAACGACAAAACAGCAACCTCACCACATCTAGTAACAATCAGAGGTCTTGGTGGTATTGGTAAGACGCAAACCGCCGTTGAATATGCTTATCGTTACCGCGACGATTACCAAGCCGTACTATGGGTAAGAGCCAATGAACGTGAAACACTTATTTCTGACTTCGTAACCATTGCCGATCTGTTGGACCTGCCTGAAAAAGGTGCCCAGAATCCAAGCCTCACAGTCAATGCGATCGTACATTGGTTGACGGCGAATGCCAACTGGCTGCTCATTCTCGACGATGTTGAGGATTTGGAATTGGTTCGCACCTTTATTCCCTCAACAGGCAAAGGACATCTCCTCTTCACAACTCGTCTACCCGCAGAAGCAACAGATACAATTGACCGAGATATTGAACTCTTCAATATGACTCTTGAGGAAAGCACACTGTTCCTCCTCCGTCGAATAAAGAACATTGGATCGGGGGCTTCGCTCGACGAAGCTTCAGGAGGAAATCGCACAAAAGCCGAGGAAATTTCACAAGCTATGTCGGGTCATCCTCTTGCACTTGCTATAAGTGCAGAATACATAGAGACAAACCACTGTAGCTTATCTACTTTTCTCAAGCTCTACCAGAGGGAAGTTAGCAAACGACCCGGCCAGGGCGGAGGGCTTTCTTTTGACTATCCTCCATCTGTCGCCATTATTCAGTCGCTGACATTTGAGCAAGTATCACTAATCACTTACGACGTCCTGCTGGCTGTCTCACCTGATCCCATTCCGATTGGAGGAAAGCTGGAAGTAGCCATCTACCTGAGTAGAGCAGGCTCCAGTAGCAGCGGACACCTGCTCGAAGTCCCCAGAGATGAGGCGGCACGAAGCGAACTCAACATGTTTCTGAATGCTCCTGGCTTCCAATTCGATGGTGACAACGCTGCAAGCCTGCCATTTGCCGTCTCTGGTGAGAGAGAGGTCATTTCCGAGGGGAGTATACCACAAGTTGTTCGCTTCAACCTGATTGCCCTTCGCCCTGGTCCAACCACGATTTCCCTGGAACTGTATCGAGAATCGACCTTTGAGACGACGCTGAAAGCCGAGGTGCAAGTCACCAAGATACATACAGGCGAGCTACCCAAAACATCTATCGCGGTTCGGCCACGCCCTGTCCTCTTCCCTGACTTCCTGCTCCAGATATCTACCGAATGGTACGAGACTAGCTTGGCATGTGCGTTCCACTATTCTTTCAGTAGCTTGCATGCATCGCTGCTGCCCGCCGAGGGAGCCAATTACCACTCCGAATGGTTGCCTGCTCAGTGGATTGAACGAACATATGACTTGCTGAGGAACACCCTTGAAGATGTCGCCAGTTGCCTCCTAGAGGATACTCAGTCCCGCTTGGTCTCGTTCGGTCAATACCTCTTCCAGCATATATTTCCATCTGACCTACAGCATGAGTTTCGGCATCTAGCACGCTTTGGGGAATCTTCCACGCTGTTGATCCTGGCTGATCAAGATGCCTGGGCCCCGTGGGAGTTGTTGCATGATGGACAAGCATTCTTGGGTGAACGCTTCGTTATTGGACGATGGCCCCAAGAGTTGGATGATACATGCCCCTACGAATTTCCGGTGGGTACCATGCATATTGCTCATTATGCCAATGTCCAAAACCCCCTGGCCGAGCTGTGGGCGACCTTGCTTGATCCACCAGGCGCACCTCCTCCCGACATCTTACCTGGCGGTATGTTCGATAGCCTTGGCTCGACCGAAGAGATGCGAGGCCTATACTTAATGCGCTTTGGACAATCGCCGGGATCAACTGACATGCAAGATGCTCCAGCACAATACATCAGCATGGATGCTGGCAACTCCATTGAGCATGAACTCCGGCCAGTGAAGCTCAACTTGCGACGCAATCGACCATTGGTCAGTTTGGGGTATATGAGTGCTGGCCTGCCAGAGTTGACGGCACTGGAGCATACCTGGGCTCCGACATTTATTCGTGCAGGGTGTAGTGCTTTCGTCGGGTCCCTGTGGGCCGTGCAGCAATCCGTTGAGGCCGCTTTCATCAGCAGCTTCTACCGTCGTCTCTGGGCAGGTGACTCGCTTGGAGGAGCTTTCAAAGCAGGTCGCAGGCTGGCCCAGTTGGCAGCTCCCGAATCTCCCGATTGGCTGGCTTATGTTCTCTTTGGTGATCCTATGGCACGTCCCTACCGACCCACCAAGGGGCAGGGGTACACCCTTCTTGAGCCTATTGGTTGGGACATAGACGCGCCGTTGCTCCCGGACATTCCGGTTCGCTGTCGCGTTAGTCTGAGGCGAAAACCGCCGATATGGCACGAAGAGCAAATCATCGAAGTTGCTGAGACACTTGCGTTTGATCATTTACAAGTTCATGTCGTGACCTTTGATATGCAAGTGACTCCTCCTTCACCGATCGAGATGACACGTACCCCAGAAGGTGACTACCTGGGCTGGTTTACTCTGGTTGCGCCTTCTGAAATGGCAGGTGAGGAGGCTCTGGTTCAGGTTCACTTCGCAGATGGGAAGCAGCCAATTCACAGCCTGACCTTTTCACTCAAGATTGGGATAAGGGGAGATGGTGAGCGATGAAAGGTATCTGTGCTTCAGTAAGTACTCAGAGAATGGGTTCTTTCCTGCAGATCATCGTTGAGCAGGAAGGCTATATGATTGATTGGCTGAAGTTCGCAAGATCGGACAAAGCAACTGATGAACTTCTTCAAGCCTGGACTGAAGAGGTACTCAAATCTTTCCGAGATCTTGAACGCGCTGTCAACAGGGCAAAAAGTGTGCATTTAGATCAAGCACTGTGTGAGGTTCAACTCCTTCAGTTAGCGAAGTGGGGACGACGCGCCTACTACCTTTTCTTCAGTGAAGATGCCCGTCAACATCTGGCTGAACGTTTCCAGGAGATAGAGCAGGAGGAAGAGATACCTGCTCCCACGTTTATCTCTAAATTTGTTCCTTTTCCCTGGGAGGTACTCTACGAAGGGGATGACTACCATGCGTGTGATCCAGGTAAGTTCTGGGGTCTCAGTTACTCCCCTGCACGTAATCTCACTCCAGACAAACACCGTCTCCGTTACCCCAAGGAACAGACCCTCCCATCAGATATGCTCCTATGCCTCCATCGTAAACTACATCAGGCCCATCAATTTGAATGGCCCGAGATCGAAAAGTTAGTCAGAGCCACTAAGTACGACCGCTTTCTTTTACTCGGATCGGCAGGTGGGGTATTGAAGGCTCAGAACGGCGAAGCCTTGCTTGAGTATCTGGATCAGGCTAGCCACAATATGCTGCACTTTGCCTGTCACTGCCGACAATACGAAGCTGGCACTGATGCTCTGCTCATCTCCCTCATCGACGAGCAAGGAGGCGATGTTGATAAACATGACATCGAGCTTGAAACCTACACGTTTGTGGATAGGCAGGGGAAATTCCAGCGCCAACCGCTCGTTTTTCTCAATGCCTGCCAGTCGGCAGGTGATTCCGATGACTTGCGCAAGACCTTCAACCTGCCAAAAGTGTTTATCGAACGTGGTGCAGCAGCGATCGTTGCTACAATTTGTCCCGTACCTGATCTCTTCGCTGCCGCCTTCGCTAAAGTCTTTTATCAGTTTTTCTTGCGTGGCCAAGAAGTTACTAATCCAGTGACCAAAGAGATCACTTTTAGGTCAATGACCATTGGAGAAGCACTGCGTGCAACGCGCTGGTATTTTCTGGAGCGCCATAATAATCCTCTTGGGCTTGCGTATGGCCTGTACAGCCCTGCTTATTATCGACTCGCCCAGCCACCAAATGTTGGAGGTATCTTCCGATGACTGACTCCGGCTCCTTACAAAAAGATCTAACGATTGTAAATGAGAAATTGAGAGACACAAAATCTTGATGTATTTTGAACCAAATGTTACATTGAAGTTTACATATGATTAGTAGCCAGTCTGCGACAGTTTATTCAAACACTTGTTAGTAGTGAGGTTCACGCGCTGTGCCTTTCAGTAAGAAAAACGATGCCGAAGACTCTCAGCCATCGACCAATCCCCGGAGAATCTTTATTGGTCGAGAGGCAGAGCTTCTGTTCTTTGTACAGAACATCCTCGAACCTGAGGAGCCTACATATAACATCATCTCAATTTCGGGACAGGGTGGAGTAGGTAAATCAACATTGTTAGCTCGGTTTATAGAAGAAACTCACACGGCCGAGTTTAAGGACTACTGTCTTACGGTCGAAGTAGATGAGCGGCAAACGACTCCTGCCAACATGATGGAGCGTTTTGCTGATCAGCTTCGTGCGGCGGGACAGCCGCTCAAAAAATTTGAGGAAACGCTTACTAAGTATAAAGAGTCTTTACGAAGGTTGCAGAGGGAATCCAAGGAAGAACAGGAAGCTCTGGTGCGTGAAACGGTGGATATTGCCGGGACAGTTGTGGAGGATATTCCCCTTGTGGACGAGGTTACGCATAGGGGAGCCGACACTATTAATGAATTGCTCATGGACGCTCAAAGGCAGCAACGGCTCAAAGATACGGTCCGGCTGGAAGACTCCATCTGGGATTTAACGAGAGCCTTTGTCGAAGACCTGAATCAAATCGCAGAAAAGCAAGTCCGTATAGGATCGCACGGAATTAAACGGCATTGCCGGGTTATCCTTTTTTTCGACTCCTTTGAGGTGCTGGCGAATGAGGCAACTCCCTGGTTGCTCGATTATTTTCTGGAAACTGAGATCAGTCTAAATGTGGTATTGGTGGTGTCTGGACGTGATCCGATCGAGCAATCCACTCCCGATGACTTCAAACGCTGGCTGCCATACCTTGATGACAACAGCATCTACTCGATTGCTCTGGATAGCTTTACTGAAGAAGAGACTCACGTTTTCCTGGCAGAGCGGGGCATTACCGACCTTGAACGTATTACCACAATCTGGCAGCTTTCACGGGGGCTACCACTTTATCTAGCCCTGTTGACTGCCAACCCACAGGGTGAAGTTGACCCAACAGCAGACGTTGTTGCCAACTTTCTGCGTTGGATACCAGAGCAGGAGCAAGTGAAACGACGATTGGTTCTAGACGCTGCTCTTTTGTCCAGACCTTTCAATCAAGATGACTTGGCAGCATTTACGTATCTGCCAGAGCAAGAGCGACCTATCACCTATCTCTGGCTGATCCAACAACCTTTCGTACGCAGCAACCCCCGAGACGGTCGGCACAGCTATCACCAGTTGGCGCAGGAGCTATTTAGCCGCTACCTGTACCAGCATTCTCGGCGTGAGTATTATACTACCCGAAGAGCGCTGACCAATCACTACCAACGCTGTATTGAGCAAACCCAGGCGGAAGGCAGAGAAGAGGCATACAGATCAGCCGAGTGGCTGGAACTGGTGCTGGCTTTGATGCGCCAACTGTTCTTGTTACCGGATGAAGCGAGCCAAATCAAGGCAATCCAGCAAGTGCTCGATGCTTGCGAACACGCAAAACAAACGGAAGAAATAATCAGGGTCCTCCACGAAATCTCCCAGGAACAATCTTCCAACCAAGCATATGCTGGAGCCCGGGAGGTAGCAAGGCAATTACTGCAATATATTGAGGCAGATCAAGCGAGTAATGAATTCCTGGCAGCAACAAACTACTTGTTGGAGAAAGTGAGTGTCGAACCCTCATTTGCGCCAGAACTGTTGACATTTCTCTATCACAAACGGGGTATTGCCTACCGTTTGACCGAGAATTTCCAGGATGCGATCCAGGACTTCGACCGCGCTATTTCACTTGGTCCTACAAATGCTGATGCCTATTACAACAGAGGGCTTGCTTACGTCGATCTTAGAGAGTACCAGCAGGCTATTGAAGATTTTAATCGTGTTCTTGATCTTGCACCTACAAGCGTTTGGGCTTATGCTGCTCGTGGTCGCGCCTACTATCATTTACAACGCTATGAAGAAGCTCTGTTCAGCTTCACCAAGGCTCTGGAATTATGCGTTGACGAGCCGATTCCTGAATATGTCTTGGATACTATACGCCACGCGCCACAAACGATTGAGTCTGAAGTGAAGGCCGAATTCATAGCTACACTGGCTCCGCATCTACCCGAACAGCTACTAGCAGAAGCTGTGATAGCCGTGCAAGGGATAGATAAAATGGAGATACGTGTACAAGCACTGCGCAATTTGGCAGAGTATCTACCTGCTAAGTTGCAAGCTGAAGTGTTACGAGAAGTAGAGAGAATAGCTCATGAGCTAGAAAAAGAACTTCCGCAGGAATCGCTTATCACCTACAGCATCATGCTGGCTGTATCGGCTGATTCGATCCCGATCGGTGGAAAACTTGAAGTAACTATCTATCTGAGCCCAACTAGCTCGAAAGTTGGTAATGGATACATCCTCGAAATCGCTAAAGATGTGGCAGCAAGAAGCGAACTCAATATGCTTCTCAATGCTCCTGGCTTTCAAGTCGATGGCAATAGCAATGCGAGCCTTCCATTTGACTTCCATGCTGATGAAGAGGTCGTTTCCGAGTTGGTCGCCTCACAAGCGTATCGCTTCAATCTGACTGCCCTCCGCTCTGGCACAGCAAAGATTACTGTTGAACTCTACCAAGGATCGACCTTCGAGATCGTCCTGACTGCTGAAGTACACGTCACTAAAGTTGATGCAGCAGTTTTCCCAAAACCACATGTTACAACTCAACCACGCCCTATTCTTCTGCCTGACCTCATGCTCCAGGTGCGTACTGACTGGAATGAAGCTGGTTCGGCATGCTTTTTCCGCTTCTCTTTCAGCAGTTTGCGTTCATCACTGTTACCTGCTGATATAATCGATTATCACTCTGATATGTTGCCAAGTAGATGGGTTGGGCAGATTCACGGACTGTTAAGGGAAATACTGGAAGATGGCAGCGGTGCCCTGCTCGAGGATGCCTACTCGCGCGTAGTCTCGTTCGGCCAATACCTCTTTCAGCGCGTATTTCCTCCAGAATTACAACGTGAGATTCGTAATTTAGCACAGCTTGGGCGGGTGTTCACTTTGTTGATTCTGACTGACCAGGACGCCTGGATACCCTGGGAGTTGTTGCATGATGGGCAAGCTTTTCTGGGTGAACATTTCATCGTCGGACGATGGCCCCAAGAATTGGATGAAACCTGCCCTTACGAATTCCCGATTGGTACTGTGCATATTGCCCATTATGCCGACGTACAAAGCTTATCGGCCGAGATGTGGGCGACGTTGTTTGAGTCAGCTGGTACACCCCATCCTAACATTCTGCCTGGCGGTATGTTTGACAGCCTTGGCTCGATCGAGGGGATGCATGGCCTATACCTCATGCGCCTCGGCCGATCTCCAGGCCAAACTGACTTGCGAGATGCTCCAGTACAGTACCATGAAACAAGTCGGAGTAACCCTATCGAACAAGAACTTCAGCCTGCGAAGCTTAATTTGAGACGCAACAGGCCACTGGTCACTTTAGGGTATATGAATGCCGGTCAGGCAGAATTGACAACACTTGAGGAGACCTGGGCACCGACGTTCATTCATGCTGGATGTAGTGCTTTCATCGGATCCCTCTGGGCGGTGCAGCGAACTGTCGAAGCCGCATTCGTCGCTAGCTTTTATCGTCGTCTGTGGGCTGGTGACTCGCTTGGAGAAGCTTTTAAAGCAGGCCGCAAACTGGCGCAGCTGGCGGTTCCTGAGTCCTTCGACTGGCTGGCCTATATGCTGTTTGGCGATCCTATGGCACGTCCCTATCGACCAATGAAAGGACAGGGCTATGCCGTTATTGAGCCTATCGGTCGGGAGATGGATGATCCGTTGTCAGCAGGCAGTGCGGCTCGTTTCCGTGTCAGCTTACGACGAATACCCCCAATATGGCATGAGGAGCGAGTTATCGAAGTGGCGGAAGACCTTACCTTCGAGAATCTGGAAGTCAATATCATAGCCTCCGGTTTACAAGTAACCCCTCCTTCACCTATCGTTATGTCGCGAACTCCATCGGGCGACTACCTGGGTTGGTTCACTCTCGTTGTGCCGCCTAAGACAGAGCCCAAAACATATGTTGTTCAAGTATACTTTGTGGATGAAATACAGCCGATTCACCGATTGAGGTTCTCGCTCAAAGTTGGAAAACGGGGAGGCGATCAACGATGAGTGGCATCAGTCGAGCCGTCTCCAGACAGATTATCGCACCCCTTCTGGAAATAGATATCGAGGAAGATACGTATAATATCGAAGGGCAGCAGCAGCCATTTGGCAGAACCGCAACAGACAAAGTACTCGAAAACTTTACTGACGGAGTTCTCGAGTCTTTTCGAGTACTTGAAAGAGCAGTCAACAAGGAGAAGCGCATTACGCTTTCTGCAGAACTATGCCACGAACAACTTGTCGAGTTGGCTGGATGGGGAATGAATGCCTATCAGAGATTCTTTAAGGATCAACGAGCACGCCAAATCATGGCTCGTCGTATTCAATTGATGGGAGATGCCATTCCCGAACCAACGTTTCGCTCCGAACGAGTCCTCTTTCCCTGGGAAGTACTCTACGAGGGGGATAACTATGAGGATGGTGATCCAGAATTGTTCTGGGGACTCCATTACTCTCCCGCACGCGTTCTCACCCCAGAGAAAGACATCAGCGAATATCCCTGGGAGCAGACCTTGCCATCGGATATGCTCTTTTGCCTGCACCACCACCTCCTCCATTCACATCAACTGGAAGGGCCTGATATCGAAAAGGTGGTCGTTCGATCCCGTCAACAGGACCGCTTCAGTTTGCTTGGATCAGCGTGTGGCCTCACCGATTTCGACCCCACTAAGCCCACAGGGGAGGAGCTTATCAGGTATCTCGACAAAGCCAACCACAATATGGTTCATTTTGCCTGCCACTGCCAAGCCAGTAAACATGGCGATACCCTGCTCTTCTCCTTCATGAAAGAAGAGGGAATCGAAGCTACAGCCCACATCATTCAGCTAGAGACCTATGCGTTCGATCGTGTCATAGGACGATTTCAGCGCCAACCGCTTGTTTTCCTCAATGCCTGTCAGTCAGTCGGTGGTGCCGATGACCTGCGGAAAACATTCAACCTGCCCAAGACGTTTATCGAACGTGGGGCGGCGGCTGTCGTTGCTACTGCCTGTCCAGTACCCGATCTTTTCGCTGCTACATTTGCACGAGTCTTCTATGAATTTTTTCTGCGTGGGCAAGAAGTCATCGATCAAATGACAGGAAAGCAAACGTTCATCCCAATGAGCATCGGGGAGGCACTACGTGCAACTCGGCGGTATTTTCTGGAGAAGCATCACAATCCACTGGGACTGGCGTATGGCCTCTACAGTCCGGCTCACTATCGGCTGGCTCAGTTGCCCAATGCAGGAGGAGTCTATTGATGACTGACTCTCTATCAACCACCACTCAGAAAGATGTGGACATACTGCTAGCTTACTTGCAGGAACTGCGTCAGCAGATCAAAGCAGCTCAGGAAGCTGTCGCTCCCCTTAAGTCAAATTTAGCCCTGGCTTATAGCGAATATGAGATTGCTGTCGGTTTGCTACGCCGCGAAGCAAGTCGGCTCCAAATAGAGATCAATATCCTTCGAGCTCAGATCGAGGGTTCTGGGCGGGGCCAGGAAGACACCTTCCTCCGACAGGCTGTCGAAGAAAATGGAGTTAGAGACCGGCAGGATACTGCCCCGGTAGACCCCGATGCGCTCGAGAAAGATGTGCTCCTCGAACACCTCTTTCGTGTCTTGGATGATGAGGACGACGAATTGCTCTCTACTCTTCAGGGTATCTGCAATGATCCTGCGACAAGATTGGCTGAGGCCTTGGAGGTTGTCCCGTGGGGTCGGGTCTGGACGATGAGAGGGCCACAAGAGAATCTAGCCGCCCAATACCGCCGCCTCGCTACATGGGAAGTGGCACTCGCGAAACAGTTGGAGGATCTCAACCACGTAGCCGAGGATCTCCGCAAACACACTCACTTTGGGCTGTGGCAGCAACGCGAGAAGGGGCTGCCAGCATGGCAAGACTTCCTTCATCAGGCTGCTGAGCAGCAAAAGGAATATAATGACAATCTAACTATCGAATTGAACAGCCTACGCGAGAAGTGGGCAGGGATGGTAGAGAACGCATGAGTACAGAAGACGAGAAAGTAGACCTGCCTGTTCTGCGAATGGATGATCGGGATCTACCCATTTTGGTTCCGGGCAGCGGCCCTCGCCACGAACCAGCAAGTGCCGATGCCTGTCCCGGCTGGTTTAGTCTGGCCAGTCAACGGCACATCCGTGGTCTTGCCTTAGACCCAGCTAAGAGTGAAGTCTGGCTTGCCACTGGTGGGGGAGTCTTGCGCTGGGTACCTGATTTGCATTGCTTTACCCGTTATGGCAGTGAACATGGCTTACCAGGAAACTCTGTTGTAGCAGTGGCCGTCGACGGGAATGGTTTGGTCTGGGTGGCTCATGAGAGCTCTGGCGTCAGTTATTTAGATGGCAACATCTGGCGACCCTACACGGCACTGAACGAGATTACCGCGAACTGCTTGAATAAAGATTCCTTGGGACGCTTGTGGGTGGGCTCTGCGAGTGGAGTCTATGCTATCGGAAGTCCCTCCCGAGCTCCAATGATAGAACTCCCTCCCTTTGGTGAGCCTCCCAGAGCAATAGCGGTGGCAAGCGAGGATGATGTATGGCTATGCAGTGCTCGTGGTGTATTTCACTTCGAGAGCGGTGACTGGGCTCGTTACCATGGACGACCTGATGTCCTCACGTTGCTCCGTTGGAAGGAAGATTTGTGGTTGGGTACCCTTAGCGGGCTTGTTCAGATCAAGCTCAATACCGGTGAAGAATACCACAGCGATACATGGCCAATGAGTGAGGTAACCGCACTTGCTCCTACGGCTGAGGGAGTGTGGGCGGCGATCGGGGGTGAGGTGGGTCGGGCAACAGATGGAAGCTGGATACCTATCAGTAGGCAACGACTTAAAGTACGGATTACTGGTTTAGCCGAGAGAGGAGACGAGGAGGTATGGATCGGGACTCACCATGGTCTATTGCGTGCTGACCCAACAGGAATATGCTTCCAACTGACAGATACACCACCAGATGTAATTGGCCTTGCAGATTCCAGACGGCCCTCGGTGCCTTTAAGTAATATGATCCAGGCACTTGCAGTACAGCAAGGAGCAACTGGCACGGTTCTGTGGATTGGGACGGCCAATGGCCTCTTCTGCTTGGATATCCTGACTGAGAGTTGGAAACAGTTCTCAAGCATTCGGGACGTGCGAGCGTTCGTCGCTGGTGTCACTACCGAAGTTATATGGGTAGCAGGTTGGAGTGGTGGATTGCACCTGCTGAAGGGTCGAGCTATCCAGAAAGCCGTTTCAGATGTACCCGGTCCGCTCACGGCCTTAGCTGAAAGTACTGGCCCTTTCCGCTGGGTAGCAGGCCTAGATGGCCTCTATCGCGGTGATGGACTCACCTGGACATGTGTTCTTCCGGCGAGCAAATTGCCAGAGAAAAGTTGGATCTGGACAGTTATGCAGACACACCCGGGGCGTGTCTGGCTTGGTACCTCGATCGGGCTATTTGTCTACAATCCCGATACTGATGCTCTCACGGTTGCAAGTGGCATACCAGGCAACCCCGGCATCCGGTTGCTGTTGTCCATCTCGAAGGGTGGATCCGAATATCTCTGGGTTGGCACTAATGATGGATTGTATGCTGGTCCGCCCGATGCTTTGAAACCCGTTCCCAGCTTTGACGGTCAGAAAGTGACCGCTCTTGCTTGGGATCATACAAGCACTATCCTATGGGTCGGAACGAGCGGGAGTGGACTCTTCTGTCTGGCTGAACAGGGCAAGGGGTGGAAGATAGTACGTGCTTTCACCGCTCGAAACAGTGGTTTGGCTGCTGATAGGGTCACTACGCTTGTGCTTAGTAGCGGTGATTCAGGCGAGAGAAACCTGTGGATAGGGACACCTTGTGGATTGAGTTGTTATACATACTGAGCGGGTAGGAGGTCAAGCTATGGAGGAAATTGACGTCATTGGCATCGACTTGGGAACGACCAATTCAGTCATCGCTATCTGGGACCTACAGTCTGGTCAGCCGAAGGTCCTCACGAACCGGGAAGGGGAGCCGCTGACCCCTTCGGTTGTGACCTTCGATCCTGAAAAGAATATGCCCATGGTGGGCGAATCTGCAAGGGCACGTATGGTGAGCCATCCCGCTCAAGTCATCTATTCAGTCAAACGCTTCATCGGTTGCACCTTTCATGACAGATGGGTACGTTATGACCAGGAGCACGTCACCTACGCCATTGAAGAAACCCAACAGCATAGGGTGATGATCAGAGCTGGAAATCACTCATTCACGCCATCTCAGGTTTCAGCTGAGGTGTTACGGAAGCTGAAAAATGATGCAGAAGCGGCACTGGGTGGTCGGAGAGTCGCCAAAGCGGTTATTACGGTACCAGCCTACTTCAACGAAGCGCGACGACAAGCAACGAGGGAGGCTGGTGAACAGGCTGGTTTGTATATACCACGCATCATTAACGAACCAACAGCAGCGGCTCTGGCATTCGGATTGGGGCCAGATCCACAAACAGTAGCTATCTATGACCTGGGAGGCGGAACGTTTGATATCTCAATTTTGCGAATTGATAAGGGCTTGTTCCGTGTCAGAGCGACCAAAGGAGACACACATTTAGGCGGTGATGATTTCGACCTGGCAATTGTAGAGTGGATGATAAAGCAATTCAAACATCAGCATGGCATAGAGTTACCTGTTCAGAGCAATAGCAGTCTGCGTGCCCTCCTACGCCGGGAGGCTGAGCGAGCGAAAATTGCGCTTTCCTCAGCAACCGAGGTGGCTCTTCGTTTGCCAAACCTGTTCACAGTAGGAGATCACTCACTCAGCCTTGAGACTACCTTGACTAGAGCAGAGTTGGAAGCACTGATTCAGCCTCTCATTAACCGCTCGCTGGAGATTTGTGATGCAGTATTAAAAAATGCAAAGCTGGGTGCAGATCAGATCGATCAGGTTTTACTTGTGGGCGGACAGACACGAACACCACGCGTAAGAACAGCACTCCACTCGCGCTACGGCTGGACACTCAACGATTCAGTCAATCCGGATGAGGCAGTCGCTCAAGGTGCAGCAGTACTCGGGGCACGACTCTGTGGTCATCTCAAGCAGCAGGTGAATTTATGGGACGTGATCCCCCAATCATTGGGGATTAGGTTGGCAGACGAGAAGATGGACCGCGTTATCTCAGCGAACACACAAATTCCTGTCAAAGTTTGGCGAAAAGAGGCCTTCACCACGTACCGTGATGGTCAAGAGCGCATCCGCTTCGAAATCTATCAGGGCGAACAAGAAACCGCAAAGGAGAATACCTTCATCGGTGATGTTATCCTGAATCTGACCACAACACGCCGAGCGAGTGAACATCGAGTTTCCTGCATGTTCGAGGTTGACCGTGACGGCATATTGCATGTACGCGCTGAGGAGGCAGACACTGAAGGCAATCCGATTGAGGCAACATTTGACCGCATCTACAAGGCGAGCCAAGAGGAATTGGACCAAAGCACCATCGATATCGAAAGGTAAAGGAAAGTCATGAGTACAGATATTCCTGAGACGATTGATGTGATTACTCGTGAGGAGGAACATCTAAGTCGATCAGGCAGGGTAGAGCTAGTCAGCAGCACGATTGAAGTAAGTAAGCTGCGTGAGCGATTTCAGGAGTTTATGTCTGGCTTACAGGCAATTATCACCGAGCATACCCCTAGTGATAGCCCGTTTCAACTGAATGAAATTCAATTCACTGCTGAGATCACGGCGAACGGTGACTTTAAACTGCTTGGTACTGGGGTAGGAGTCGAGGCGAGTAGCGCAGTCACCTTTGTCCTTCAACGAAAGCTTGCTGAGAAGTGATACCTCACCAAGAGTATGTTGTCGTATGCCTGTAGTATTCATTGCACTAAAAACAGGATATCCAATGCTGCTCATCGGCTTCTAGAGCAGGTCTAGCAAGTTAATAGAGTAGATTTTAGTGCAGCGATTATGATTCATATACGTCAAGATACTCCTAGCTGGGTTTGGAGAAGTGAAGGGATAACTCATTAGTACAGCCGGTCACAAAGCCCGGCACGAATTTGTGACCGGCTGTAATTAGGGAGTTTATGTATTCTCGTCTAGCGGGTTGCGATACAGCGTCGCTCCCATGTGGCTGAGGACAAGCAAAATACTGCACTTTTTTACTCATGGTTCGGTCAAATAGTGACAACATTTTGAAATTGCGATAAGCTGTCTGTATGATAGAAAAGCTTACCATCACGACAGAACGCGTGGACGATATTCCGGTGTTGTTGGCGCAGAGCGACAGAATGGGGATAGCAGAACTGCTGGATGTCTACTTTCGGCCCCATGGCAACTGGGAGGGAACTGGCCTGGGCTTGACCACCACCATCTGGCTGACGCACATTGTGTCCGAGGGTGACCACCGGATGAATCAGGTCCAACCATGGGCAGCCACGCGGCTGCACACGCTGCAGAAGTGTAGCGGACAAGCGGTACGCGACCAGGAATGGAGCGATGATCGGTTGAGTCTTGTGCTGGATGCCCTCAGCGATGACCAGAAGTGGCAAGATTTCGAAAGGGCCTTGAACCAGCGGATCGTGCGGGTGTACAACCTGAAGCCCAAACGCGTGCGGGTCGATAGCACCACAGCGAAGGGGTATTGGACGGTGACGGAGGAGGGACTGTTCCAATTGGGCTATAGTAAAGACCACCGTCCCGATCTGCCCCAACTCAAGGTGATGCTCTCGGCACTGGATCCGTTGGGCTTGCCAATGGCGACCCAGGTGGTGTCGGGCAAAGGAGCAGACGATCCGCTGTATATTCCCGCCATTGAGCAGGTGAGCGCCAGCCTGCATGAGCATGGATTGCTCTATGTGGGCGATTGCAAGATGGCGGCCCTGGAAACGCGAGCGTATCTCGAGGCCCAGCAGGACTACTATCTGTGTCCATTGGCCACGGCGCAGTTGCCAGATGGCGTCTTGGCAGCGTATTTGCAGCCGATCTGGACAGGCAAGCAAGCGTTGATGCCCATCTTGCGCGAACGGGAAGCCCATCAGCCTGAACTGATAGCTGAAGGCTACGAACAGACGGTCACCATCAGCAGCCAAGTGAAGGGACAGACCATCACCTGGAGCGAGAGGCAGCTGGTTGTGCGATCCCAGAAGCTCGCTCAGGCCGCGACAGAAGCGCTGCAAGCCCGCTTGGCCAAAGCACAAGTGGCGTTGGAATACTTGAATAAGCACAAGCAAGGTAAGAAGTGCTACCACGATGTCGCATCGTTGCAGCAAGCCGTCCAAGCCATCCTCAAACAGCACCGGGTCGATGGCTTGCTCTCGGTGACGATCAAAGAACAGGTGCAAGAACGCGGGGTCCGTGCCTATGGGAACCGCCCTGCGGGAGTACGGGTTGAACGAGCATTGAGCCTGCGCTGGGAGGTAGATGCACCCGCTGTGGAAGAAGCGATACGCTGCTTGGGCTGGCGCGTGTATGCCACTAATCAACCCAAAGAG
>Ga0137379_10002838_pt1 | contig 16121 bp, 13 predicted proteins | sample SagtaG_18_FD_104812 | JGI IMG/M metagenome (GOLD analysis project Ga0137379, IMG submission 104812) | Vadose zone soil microbial communities from Sagehorn Ranch, Mendocino, California, USA - Sage2_L_80_16 metaG | ecosystem: Environmental > Terrestrial > Soil > Vadose zone | place: USA...
GCTTAACCGCTGGACCACGCTCGCAGGTGTCCCCGAGGAACCCCACCTAGCTTACCTGGGTTCGCATGGAGTGCAAGCGTTTTGCTGCGCACGATACTCTTGACGGCTCAAGGCAGCGTTAGACTGCGCCAGTCTAGGGCGGAAACGCGCGGCCAACCTGCTCGAATCGCCGAGAGTTCGCACGGAGCGCGTAAATCTCGTATACTGTCCGGAGTGGCCGGTGAGCAGTTTCGCATTGAAAAAGCGGTAGCAGGACTGCCGCACTTCAGAATGAGTATTGCAACCATGAAGACTGCGTGAGGGCATAGCGTGTCCGCTTCCGTCCTGAAAACTGCCGCAAATCGCAAATCCCCTGAATTCGAAAAGAACACCCGCCGCATCGTCGAGCTCCTTACGGAAATAAAGAATGAAGAGGAGCAGATTCGCCAGGGCGGCGGCGCCAAAGCGATTGAATCGCAGCACAAGAAAGGCCGCCTCACCGCGCGTGAGCGTATCGGCAAGCTGATCGATCCAGGTTCGCAGTTTTTCGAGCTGGGAATTTACGCGGCGTTCGAAATGTACGAGGAGTGGGGCGGCGCGCCGTCCGCGGGCACGGTCACTGGACTTGCCAAAGTTTGCGGGCGCACCTTCATGATTATTGCGAATGACGCGACGGTGAAAGCGGGTGCGTTCTTCCCCATGACGGCGAAGAAAGTGATTCGCGCGCAGAATATTGCCATCGAGAATCATATTCCGACGATTTATCTGGTGGATTCGGCTGGCGTGTTTTTGCCGCTGCAGGAGGACGTCTTTCCGGATACCGACGACTTTGGCCGCGTGTTTCGCAATAATGCCGTGATGAGCGCGATGGGCATTCCGCAGATTACCGCCATTATGGGCATGTGCGTGGCTGGCGGCGCATATCTTCCGGTGATGTGCGATCACATTTTGATGACGGAAGGTTCGGGATTGTTTCTGGCAGGCCCTGCACTGGTGCAGGCGGCGATTGGACAAAAATCTTCCGCCGAAGAACTTGGCGGTGCGAAAATGCACTCCCAAATCAGCGGCACGGTCGATTTTCGCGAAGCGAATGACGAAGCCTGTATCGCGCGGATTCGCGCGCTTGTGGACAAAATGGGCGCGCCTAGCCCCTCACTGTTCAGCCATGTGAAGGCGCGGGAACCGCTCTATTCCGCGGACGAAATCTACGGGATCTTTTCTAGCGATCCTGCCAAACAGTACGACATGCGGGAAATCATCGCGCGCCTTGTGGACGCGAGTGAATTTGAGGAATATCGCGCCGAATATGGCGAGACGCTGCTTTGCGGGTATGCACGCGTTGGCGGGTGGGCGGTCGGCATGGTCGCGAATCAGAAAAAGCACGTCCAAACGCTGGCGCGCGGGTCGGACCAGAAGCGCATTGAGTTTGGGGGTGTGATTTATACCGAGTCGGCGGAAAAGGCCGCGCGCTTCATTCTGGATTGCAACCAGAACCGTATCCCGCTTGTGTTTCTGCATGATGTGAACGGCTTCATGGTTGGAAAAGACGCGGAATGGAGCGGCATCATTCGCGCAGGCGCGAAAATGGTGAATGCAGTCGCAAACAGCGTGGTTCCCAAGATTTCTGTGATTTGTGGAGGCAGTTTTGGCGCGGGTCATTACGCCATGTGCGGGAAGGCGTATGATCCCCGATTTATATTTGCGTGGCCGACTGCGCGCTACGCAGTCATGAGCGGTGATTCTGCCGCCGGCACGCTGGTTGAAATCAAGCTGAAGCAACTCGAACGCGAAGGCAAGAGAGTCGACGAAAAGCAGAAGAAAGAGTTGTACGAATCCGTCCGCGGCACTTACGAGCATCAGACGGATCCACGTTACGCCGCCGCTCGTCTTTGGGTGGATGCCATCATTGATCCAGCGCAGACGCGCGAGGCACTTATTTGGGGGCTGGAAGCCGCCTCGTTGAATCCGTCCATTCCTGAATTCAAAACTGGCGTGCTGCAAACGTGAGCAAGCTCGAAACGATGCTCCGCATCCTGCTCGCGAACTTCATTGTCCAGGTTCTGCCACTTTTGATGATTGCGGCAGGAATCCTTCTTGTACTAAAGGCGCGGAAAAGACGGCCGGGAAGTTCGCTAAAGCACTATCTGGGGATTTCGCTCGCCGCAATTCCTGCTGGCATTATTGCCTACATCGCTTCTGGGATTGGGGCCGCACGCTTTCGTGGTGAAGGCCATTTTTACAGCGTTCCTTTTGGCGGCTATGGCGTGGATAACGGGCTCATCGGCGCCAGCATTGTCCTGTGGATTGCATTGATTTTTGCCGGACTGGCGGTTGTTTTGCGCCCCCCCGCGTAGAATGAAACAAGGAAAGCGAGTAGCGAGTGGAAGAGACAACGAAAATCATCGAATGCCCGAGGGACGCCTGGCAAGGACTTGCGGATTTCATCCCCACTGAATATAAGACCGAGTATTTAAGAGAACTTGTAGTCGCCGGATTCCGCCACATTGACGCGGTCAGTTTCGTTTCCCCAAAGCATGTGAAGCAAATGGCAGACAGCGAAGAAGTGATGGCAAAGTTCAACGCTTCCCTCCCCCCGAATGTAGAGCCGCCGGAAATCATCGGAATTGTCGTCAACGAAAAAGGGTTGGAGCGCGCGCTCGCTACACCGGGCGTGACCAGCATCGGCTACCCTTATTCGGTGTCGGCCTATTTCCGTCGCGCGAATGCCAACATGACGCGTGGCGAATCCCGCGCACTGGTGGAGAAGTTAAAAAGGGAAACCGTAGCGGCGAATCGGGGATTGGTTATTTATATTTCGATGGCCTTTGGAAATCCGTATGACGAGCCTTGGGGCCCGGAAATCGTAGCCGACACTTTGGAGTGGCTCAAAGACACGCACGTTCGGACGGTTTCTTTAGCGGACACGGTGGGCACGGCTACGCCGGAGCTCGTGGGCGATTTGTACCGTCAGTTGAAAGACCACATTGCGGGAATCGAGCTTGGCGTCCATCTTCACAGCCGGCCCGAGAACTCAGAAGAAAAAATCCTTGCGGCGTATGAAGCGGGTTGCCGGCGCTTTGACAGTGCGCTGACCGGACTTGGCGGCTGCCCGTTTGCCGGAGATAATCTGGTCGGCAACATCGCTACGGAGGACGTACTTGCGGCACTTCGCAAAGCAGGCGCCGACCCGGGTATCGAAACGAAGGCGCTTTCCAAAGCGCTCGAAATGACCAATGAGATTCGCGCAAAATACGCTCATGCTCCACTCGTGAATTGAGAGGAGATTTGAATTATGTATTCCACGCTAATCCTGGACATCGCCGGACAGATCGCGACGATCACGCTGAACCGACCCGACAAACGCAACGCCATGTCGGCCACCATGATGGCCGAACTGCAAACGGCGCTGGATGAAATCGAGAAGAGCCATGCGCGCGTGGGAATTCTGACGGGCGCCGGAAAAGCGTTTTGCTCCGGGATGGACCTGGAAATGCTTGCTGCCATCGCGCAACAGTCTCCAGCAGAAAATCAAGAGGATTCACGGCGCATGGCGAAAATGTTCCGGCGCATCTGGAGTTTTCCGCGGCCACTGATCGCGGCGGTCAACGGCGCTGCGCTGGCAGGCGGCTGTGGGATTGCCACGCTGTGCGATTTTACGCTGGCGGTGCCGGAAGCAAAATTCGGATATACCGAAGTGAAGATCGGTTTTCTTCCCGCGATTGTCTCGGTGTTTCTGACGCGTCAAATCGGGGAAAAGAAAGCGCGCGACCTCCTGCTGACAGGAAGAACCCTCGAAGCCGCAGAAGCGAAAGAGTTTGGATTAGTGAATGAAATCGTTCCGGCGGAGAATCTCGTTGCGCGTTCGAAGGAACTCGCGCAAGTGCTGATCGCGGCCAGCCCCGGAAGCCTGTCTCGCGCAAAGCGTTTGATGACTTCCTCCGCCGCCGCAAGCGTCGACCACGACCTCGAGCGCGCCATCCTTGAAAACGCGCGCATCCGCTGCACTCCTGACTTCAAGGAAGGCCTTGCCTCGTTCCTAGAGAAACGCAAGCCCGTGTGGCAAGGGAAACCGGAATAGACAGAGAGATTCGAATGCTCGAATATCACGATGCAAAAGTGCGCGTGCGTTATGCCGAAACGGACCAGATGGGAGTTGTGTACCACGCGAACTTTCTGATTTGGTTTGAAGTGGGCCGCGTGGAACTGATGCGCGCGCTTGGTGTGGAATACAAAAGGATGGAAAAAGAAGACGACTGCCGCATTGTGGTGGCCGACGTGCACTGCCGCTATCATGACTCCGCGCGCTACGACGAGGAGGTGCGCATCCGCACGCGCATTACGGCGTCGAAAAACCGCGTGATCGTATTTTCGTATGAAGTGATTCGCGATGCGGATGGAAAAGTGCTCGCCAACGGCGAGACGACTCACGTGATTTGCGGAAGCAACGGACGGCCGAAATTGCTGCCTGAAAAATACCGGCGCATCATGGTCGCTGCCGGAGTGCCCGAGCCGCACCGGAGTCACGCATGAGTGTCTTGCTTACGGGCAACGACCTCACGTTTGCGCAGCTCTATGCTGTGGCTCTCCGCGGCGAAAATGTGGGGCTTGATCCCACGGCGATTGAGCGTATGAATGCTTCACGCGCGGTCGTGGAGCGACTGGTAGCTTCCGGCGAGACGGCTTACGGAATCAACACGGGCTTTGGCAAGCTCGCCTCGGTGCGCATTTCTCCCGAGCAAGTCCGTCAACTGCAGCTCAATCTCGTGCGCTCCCACGCGAGCGGAGTGGGTGCTCCACTTAGCGAAGCCGAAACACGTGCGCTAATGGTCTTGCGCGCCAATGCCCTCGCAAAGGGACTAAGCGGCGTACGGCCGCGCGTCGTGGAGACGCTTTGTCAAATGTTGAATGCAAAAGTGCATCCTGTGATTCCATCGCAGGGTTCAGTGGGCGCCTCTGGTGACCTTGCGCCACTGGCTCATTTGGCGCATGTAATTATCGGCGAGGGACAAGCCGTATTTCGCGGGGAAACCCCGCCCGGCAACGAGGCCATGAAACGCGCGGGCATTGCGCCACTGGAGCTGGAGGCTAAAGAAGGTCTTTCGCTGCTGAACGGAACGCAGGGGATGCTGGCGCTGTTGAGCCTGGCATTGCACGAGGCGGACATTCTCGTGGACTCTGCGGACGTTGCCGCTTCGCTCTCGCTCGATGCGCTTCGTGGCAGTCCAGGTGCGTTTGACGCGCGCATCATGCATGCTCGGGCCTACGCTGGCGCAGCAACGACGGCGCGCAACCTGGCGCATTTGAATGATGGAAGCCAGATCCGCGAGTCCCATCGTGGAACGGAAAAGGACCCGCGCGTACAGGATGCCTACAGTTTGCGGTGCACGCCGCAAGTTCACGGCGCCGTGCGCGATTCACTGGCGCAAGCGCGGGAAATCGCAGCGGTGGAATTGAACAGCGCAACAGACAACCCTTTGGTGTTTGTGCGGGATGAAATAAACGGTGACATTGTCAGTGGCGGAAATTTTCACGGGCAGCCGCTGGCGATGGCCGCGGATCAGGTGGCGATTGCGCTCGCCACTCTCGGCGGCATTGTCGAACGCCGCGTCGAGCAAATGACCAATCCGCTGACCAGCATGCTGTCGGCGTTCCTGACTCCAGAGCCGGGACTGAATTCCGGATTCATGGTCGCGCAGGTGACCGCCGCCGCATTGACCAGCGAGAACAAAGCGCTGGCAATGCCCCATTCTGTGGACTCGATTTCCACCTCGGGGAATCAGGAGGATTACGTTTCCATGGGAATGAGCGGGGCGCGGCGACTAGACCGCATGCTGAAGAATCTCCGCAACACGATCGCAATAGAGCTGCTCTGCGCGTGCCAGGGGATCGATCTGCTCGCACCGCTGAAGACTGGCAGGCTGGCGACCAAAGCCTACGAAGCGGTTCGGGCCAAGTCCCGCATGCTTTCTGTGGATCGGCCGCTTGCGCCGGACATTGAAGCCGTCTCTGCATTAATTGCCGACGGAGACATCGCCGCAATCCTGCACTGAAAAGGGCAAAGTCTCGGAGCACCTAGGTTCTTTTAGAGGTAAAAAGCTCGAGTTCGTCTAGCGTGCGCGGCCAGTCTTCGCGGAGCAGGCGCGACAGAGCGCGATCAGCCAGAAGCTTTCCGCCGGTTTGGCACGTGGGGCAATAGTTGGTTTCGTTCGACGCGTAACGGATGCGTTGGACTTTCGTCCCGCACCGCGGGCACGGTTGTTTGTAACGGCCGTGCACGGCCATGCCCTCCCGGAACGCCGTCACGTTTTCGGGGAACTTTCCAGCCGCTTCTGCGCGAAGCCGTTCAGTCCAGCGCGTGAGCGCTGCGCGAGTGGCCTCGAAGAGCCGCTTAATCTCTGGCGCGGAGATTTTTTGTGTCTGCGCCAACGGTGAAAGCTTCGCTTCAAACAGAATTTCGTCGGAGTAAGCATTGCCGATGCCACTGAACAGGCGCGGATCGGTTAGGGCGCGTTTCAGGGTGTGGTTAGCGGAAAGCAGAACGCCGGCAAAGCGCGACGGATCGGAGTCGAGCACTTCGATTCCGCCCGAATCCAGGGCACGCAGCCCCTCCTCACCGACCACGACGTGGAGCGACGCGCGCTTTTGCGACCCTGCCTCCGTCCAGAGAAGCGACCCATTCTGAAAATCGAAGGCGGCAAGACCGCGTGGCCGTGAAACTTTAACACCGCGGGGACGCCAGTGCAGCCGTCCCGCAATCATCAGGTGCAGTACGAGCCAAAGGTCGTCTTCGAGCCCAATGCAAATGCGCTTTCCAAGGCAGCGCAAACGCAGAACTTTCTTGCCGTTGGCGCTCAACACCGGCGGAGTCACCGTACGCAGCAGAAACGGGCTGACGACACGCACGCTTTCGAGCGTCTGGTTAAGAATGCGCTTCTCGAGTGCTTCGATGTAAACGACAATGTCTGGGAATTCCGGCAAGCGGCTCCTCGCGCCTGCTTAGGATACCGCGACCACTATTTTCTGTGGAAATGCGGCAGGACTTTTTCCCCAAAAAGGCGTACTTGCTCCAGCCGATCATCGCCCCAAAGTTCCAGCATCATCTGCGTGCAACCCGCGGCGTTGTACTCTTCGAGCTTTTCGATGCATTGTCTGGGCGAGCCGGCGATGGGACAAACTTTGTCAAGAGTGGCATCGGAAACAGCGCGAGCGGCGGCTTTGCGCCCGCTTTTCTCCATGGCCTCGGCGATGGGCTGAAGTTCATCGCGCGTGAGCCCAGCGCAATCGAGGAGCGTGTCCGCCGAGCCTTTGATGTTCTGCACTTTGTTGGCGAGATACATGGCGGCCATTTCGCGCGCACCTTCGCGCGCAATTTTCGGGTCTTCGCCAACGCTGCCAACAACTACGCAACCAAGATCCAGTTGCGAGCCACTGCGGCCGGCCTTTTTCGCGCCCTCTTCCATAACTTTGCGAGAATAGGTGGCAAATTTCGGCGTTGTGATGCTCGCGGTGAGCAAACCTTGTGTCATGGCGCCGGCAAGCCGTTGCAAAACTGGGCCCGTCGCGCCGATGTAAAGCGGCGGCTCGCAGCGCGGCGCGTGAGCATCGGGTCTAAGCGCCGGTGCGAAAGCCTGGAAGGCTTTGCCTTCGTACCTTACTTCTTCGCCGGAAAGCATGGCTTTGATGATTTCTATGCTTTCACGCATCACCGTTGCGGGGCCGACTTCCCTCCCCTTTTCGCCCTCGCCGATTTCTTTCATGAAAATTTTGGAAGCCCCAAGACCGAGCAGAAAGCGGCCTTCGCCTGCAGCTTCCTGGAGGACGCGCGCTTCCATGGCAATCTGCACAGGATGTCGCGTGTAAGGCGAGATGATCCCCCAGCCGATGGCGATTCTTTTGGTTTCGCGAGCGATGATAGCCGTCGTCGCCGTCGAGGAACGCGCTTCCATGGAATGTTTCCGCCACCAGGGGTACGCTTCCGCCAGCCAGAAAACGTCGAACCCTGCGGCTTCGCATGCTTGCGCCATGCGCACGGTCTCGTTCAGGGGCTCCATGCTCAATTGCAGCACGCCGATCTTATAGGGCAAGGTCATTAATTTACATTTCTCTCGATGCTCGTCGACTCCCTAGTCAGGCCTGACTAATCTCCGTAGCAGCCCTTCAAGATTCCTGTTCACGCTGGGTCGGTCCACGAATGCTCGAGGCCTTTAATCAATTGCCACATGGCTCGATTGAGAGGGGTGGGAACGCCCGTCTTCTTCCCCCATTCGACAATCGCGCCGTTCATGAAATCCACTTCGGTTTGGCGCCTGGCCAGCACGTCCTGCAACATGCTGGCGTTGTGCTTGCCGGGAGCGTTGGCTCCTTTTTCAACGAGCGCGCGGGGATCGCCGTGAAGCTCAATGCCTAAAGCTTTGGCAACCGCTTCGCCTTCTGCAATCAGTTCGTTAAAAAGTATGCCGGTGGGCGGGAGGCGCGTGGCGGCGCGATGGTGGAGCAACGTAAGGGCGCCGACCGGATTAGTCGACGCGTTGAAGATAAGCTTCGTCCACTGCGCCCCGCGCGCATCCTTGAGCGGAATGACGTGCATGCCGCCGCGATTGAGCAGGTCAGACAGTCTCTCGACAAACTCGTAGGGAATGTTCGTCGGCTCGAACGGGCCAATCCAAGTGTCGCCGCTGATGTCAAAACCGACGTGGCCTGGTTCGATGACGTGGCCAGCAGGAAACGTGGTGCCCCGAATCACGTATTTGACGTGCTTGGCGATAATATCCTCGTTGCCCACGCCGTTTTGCACGGAGCACACGGCACTGCCTGGGCCGAAGATGTGCTTCGTTTGCTCGATCGCCGGACGCGTGTGCGTGCTTTTTGTGGCTACGATGCCAAAGTCGCATGCGGGAATTTGCGACGCATCGCAGGTCGCGTGGAGGCGCGCGGTAAAGTCCGCAGCCCGGCTGATGCGAAGGCCGCGCTCGTTGATAGCGCAAACATGTTCTTTGTTGACGTCGTAGGCGTGGACTTCAACATCCTCAAGCCGTGCGAGATGCGCTCCGAAGATGCTGCCAATCGCGCCGCAGCCGACGATGCAGACCTTCACGCTCATGCCGTCTTGCGCGCCTCCGCTCCGGAGTAAAACTTCCACGGAACGCTGGCCAGGCACTCGCCCTCTTTTTTTCCGACGCGGTAGGTGTCCTGAGTATAGAGACAAACCTGGCCGTCCTGGTCGACGACCTGTGGATGAAAGCTGACAACCATGTTTTCTCTCAGCTCAATCTTCGTGTTTGCGCCGATGGCGGGATGCTCGATCATGGTCAAGCCAATGGAATGTCCCGTCAGATGGCCAAGAGCAAAGCCCGCGCGCTGAAAAACGTCGGCGGCCGCTTTGTGGATTTCGCAAGCCGAAACGCCTTCGTGCATTTTTAGCCGGGCCGCTTCCATCGCTTCGGGATAAACATCGCTCATCGCTCGCGTTCGTGCGCTGGGCTTGCCTTGAATGAGCGCACGTGAGAATTCCACCCAGTAGCCCGCTTCGCCCGTGACTTCGAGGGAATAGAGCAAAAGATCGTCCGCCGCAACGGTGCGGAGCGAAGGAACCTTGAAGTGCGCTTCCGCCTCGCCGCCCGTCCCACTGAGGACGATATTCATCATCCGCGGCCCGGCGCCACGCGCAAAGAAACGCTCCACAGCCGGGGCCATGATTTCCGCTTCGCTTTTCCCGGGCTGATAGGCTTTTAGTAGCGCATCGAAGCCGTCGAGAATGATGTCCATGGCGTCGCGCACACCGGCAAGCTCTTCTTCGCTCTTTACCGCGCGCGCCATGTCGAAGTGAAAATCAAAAGGCACTAGCTCAAACGAACTTTGCTGAAGCTCGCGATAGTCTCGAACAGCCATGACGAAGTCCAGGCCATAAACGCCGACGCGCTTCCATTTCCTCTCCTCGGTTTTTTCACGAAGCCACTTGCCGGGAATCTCTGCCCAAACCTGATCGCGCACCCAGGCCGCCTTTTTGTCGCCGATCCAGCGCGCCTCGCGAGGAAAGACGAGTGTAGGTTCGCCGGAAAGCGGAAGCAGAACGTAAACATAGCGGTGAACGATTTCGAATCCGGAGATATAGCGAATCGCGCCTTCGAAGCCCGTGTATTGAGTGCCGCAGACGATGAGGGCATCAATGTTGTTGGCCGCCATGGCCGCGCGAATGTTGGCGTAGCGGCGGTCTATTTCTTTTTGCGAGGTCATAGAAACTTTTTCTGTCCCTCTCTATTCATGTGCTCCGCAGATTGCCGCGGCGGCGAGAGCATAGATTCGCGTCGTGTTGAGCAGCGTCTCGATGGCCACCTTTTCGCCTTCGGCGTCGCGGGGGCCGCTGGAGGGTCCGTAGTTCAGTGTTTCGATGCCGAAGCGCGTCATCACCGAAGCGTCGGAATCCCACAAAACGGTGGAGTGTTTGGGTGGAGTGCCCAGGATCCTTTGATGGCAAACCTCGACCGTTTTGACGAGCGGGTGGTCCTTCGAAATCTCAGCGCCGGGAACGGAAACAAAAGTTTCGTATTCCACGCCATAATCGGGATGTTTTTTGCGAAATTCCAAAACAAGCTGCTTGATCGACACGCGGACTTCCTTCAGGGGCATCGTTGGAGGCACGCGAACGTCCAGGAAAACGTCGGTGCGCTCCGGCGTGCGGCTCACACGCCAGGGATAACCACCGCGAATGCATCCAACGTTGACCACTCCGGGTAAGCCATCGTAAGTCGCCTTCTTCCCCCACGCGTCGATCCACTCGTAAATTGCGGGCAGGATTTCCTTCATCCGAAACACGGAGCTCAGCTCCTGTTTCCCGCGCGTGAAACCGGTGTGCACATAGTGGCCATGAACGGTAAGCCGGACCCATGCAGTGCCGTAATGGCCGAGAACCAGTTGCATATCCGTAGGCTCACCCAGGATGCACATGTCGGGCAGCACGCCGTGACTGACGAGATGATGCGTCCCCACTCCATAGCCGCGAAACTCCTTGCCGACGAATTCATCGCTCCACTGCGTTTTTTCGATTTCGCCAACCACTGCTGCAATTAAAAGATCGCCTTCCAGCTTCACTCCCGCGCGCTTGAGGGCTTTCATGGCCTGCGTGTAGCAAACCAGCGCACCTTTCATGTTGTAGATGCCGAGCCCGTAGACTAGTCCGTCCTTGATGACCGCCTTCGGCTTGTAGCCAATCCCGGTTAGAAATTCCTCGCGGCCAGTGTTGGAAGTATCCATATGGCCGTTGAACATCAGGCTCTTACCATTTCCAGCGCCTTCCCACAGCCCCACAACATTTGCGCGGCCTTCCTCGACCTCCTGCCACGAAACTGAAAGTCCAACATCCTCCAGGGCGCGGCGCATGTAGCGCCCCATTTCCAACTCTTCCCCCGTGGGGCTGGGGATGTTGACAACGTCGCTGCACATTGCGACGAGTTCGTCTTTGCGAATCTGCGAAAGGATAGCCTTGTCCAGTTCCTCGTTCATTGAATCCGTCTTCCCTCGTGCTGATGACGTTGCCATCGCCGCCTCACAGACGAAAATCGTCGGGATAGGAGCATAGCTTCTCGCTGCCACTCTCGGTCACAAGAAAATTGTCTTCCAATCGCAAACCGCCGCCCCCTTCCCAGTAAACGCCCGGCTCGATGGCCAGCACCATGCCGGACCGCATCGTACCCGGCGCGGCCTGGTGAGAATACGGAGGCTCATGCGCGCGAGCTCCCACTCCATGGGCCACAGGATGCGACGGCTGGCCCGGATAGCCTGCGGCGTCAATTCCCTTACGCAAGATGCGGTCGATATCGCCCAAAGGAGCGCCATCGCGGGCACATGCAATCCCGTCCGAAAAAATCTTCAACAGTTGATCGAGTAGCTTGTTGTACTCCAGCGTGAGACGTCCCGGACAAATATTCTTCGTGAGATCGGTCCAGTAGCCGTCGGCGCAAACCCAAATCTCCACCAGCGTCGGCTCGTTCTCAAGGATCGGCCGATGGCTTGTCGCCGTGAATGTAGCGATGCCCTTCCCCGACCATACCAACGTAAACGCGCGCGCCATTTCGACTTTGCCTTTGTAGCCCACACCCACCGCGTGAACGTGGCCTTCAATCATGGCCGCCACTTCGCTCTCTTTCATTCCCGGCTTGATGTTTTTTCGCGCATACTCCATGCCGCTCGCCGCCAACTCGTTGGCCAAGCGCATTCGCTCGATTTCCTGGGTCGTTTTAATCATTCGCACTTCGGCCAGCAGTGGTGCCACGTCAATGACTTCCCGGCAGCTTGCCCGGAATGCGTCGTAAAAACCCTGCCAGTAAACCGTCGGCTCGCCCACCATGCGGTCGCAGATCTGCGAGAATTGCGAAAGCTCGATGCCGACACGCCCGTCCAGTTTTCGTTCTTGCAGAACTTCGACAGCCATTTCCACTGAGCGCACCATCGGCGGGCGCGGATCTTTCGCGTCGTAAAAATGAAAGAAGCGAACGTCCTTGTTCCATGCAGTGCGCTGCGCTTCGCGGAACTGCGGCTCGATGACCAAAAGCGTTGGATCGCCTTCACGTGGAAAAATTACGAGGTCGTAGCCCTTCATGGTCCAGTAGTTCGTGAGGTAAAGAATGTTGTCCGGCGCGCGAGCCACCAGGGCATCCAGATTGTGGCGATCAAGTATTTCGCGCACACGCTGCAACTTTTTCTCGTCGACCGGATACCTCACTTGGCGACCGCCTTTTGTCTGCCCTCGTAAGTCCACGAAGCTTCCTTAGCTTTCACGAGCCGGTAGAGCGCGGTGTGAAGAGGTGCGGGAATTCCTGCGCGATGTGCTTCGCGGGCGATAGCGCCTCCCAGGAAATCCACTTCCGTTCCTAGTTTGTGACGGATGTCGTAAAGCATGGAAGGCGGATGATCCGTCTGCGCGCCGAGTTTGTTCATCCCCCAGGGATCTTCGTAAAGCTTGACGCCGAGTCCTTCTGCAACTCGTTTACCTTCGTCAATGAGAGAGTGGAGCAAATGACCCAGATCGCCAAATTCCTTCTCTTCTGCAAAGTGAAAGCTGTGCGGAAGCTCCGTAAGCGCGGCGACAGCATTCACGGACGAATTGAAAATTAGTTTGGACCATTGCGCGGGACGCGCGTCCTCGAGAGCCACGGCCTTGAGTCCCGAGGAATTAATCAGCGCGGCAGCCTCCTGTACCAATGCGAATGGCGCTTTCGTTGGTTCGAAAGCACCCATCCAGGTTGCGGTGTCCAGTTCATAGCGCACATGCGTATCGGTGACGCGCGTGCCGCTCATAAACGTCGTTCCACGCAGGACGTACGTTTGCGCGATTTCGGCAATAACCTCTTCGCTCCCCAAGCCGTTTTGCGAAGACAGAATGGCCCCGCTCTTGAAAAGGTGCGCGACGGGAGTGACAGCCTCCCGGGTCTGCGTGGCCTTGCAGGCAACAATGCCGAAATCAAATTGTGGGAGTTCTGATGCGTCATTTGTGGCGCGCAAATTCGCGTGAAATTCATGCGTTCCGGAGACACGAAGCCCCTGCTCATTCAGCGCCCGCGCGTGCTCCGCGCGCCGTACAAACGCCCAAACTTCCGCCACCCGTGCGAGATGCGCGGCGTACAAGCTGCCGATGGACCCGCACCCGATAATGCAAACCCTCTTCATCTAGGCTTTCCTGACTCATCTGCCAGTGGTGCTCCCCGGACACTTCACCGGGAGGCGCGGCGGTGTTCGACCCGAACCATTCCCGCGTATCCGCTGCTCTCCGCCTTTTGCAACGCGCGGAACAGCGAATCGCCGGTGTTGTGTGAGTCATCGATAATCACGCCGTTCGGATACAATGCGTCCTGTAGCGCTGCACAAATCGTGTGTACCGGAGCCGCGCCGCCTTCGCCCATCCCCTTTGCGCCGTTCAGTGTGAACGGCGACGGAGTTTCCATATGCCCGCACACTAAGTCTGGAATGTTCATCGCGGTAATCGGCGTGTAGTCGCTGAACGTCGCGGCGAGCAAATTGCCATCGGAATCGTACGCGCAATTCTCAAGTAGCGCCGCGCCAATCCCGTGGGCTGCCGCTCCATGCACCTGCCCCTCCACGATCCGTGGATTCACGGCCTTCCCGCAATCGTCCACGCAGGCATACGCAAGAATCTTCGGCTGAAACGTCTCGCGGTCCACTTCGACAACTGCCGCATGGATCTGCGCTGCATAAGTCAGCGTCAAGTTGCCGTATTTGCGTTTCACGTCCGGAATCTGAAAATTAGCGTGGAAAACGTGCCGGCAGTTCAGTGTGATATCCCAAAGCGCTTCCGGCATCCCGGCATTGTTTACGTTGACCAAATTTGCCAGCGCCCAATAATTAATGGCCTTCTGCGCGCCCTTGACGCGTACTTCAGGCCCTTGCGCGCCAACGGCAAACTCCAAATCTTTTTCTTTCGCCTTTAGCTTCCACGCCGCAAGCCGGCTCAATTCTTTCCGCAGCTTCATCGCCGCGCCGTGAATCGCCGTCAGGCCCGTCACCGCAAACTGGCTCGCGTACGTTCCAGTGTGCCCCGTGTAGGCATTATGGGCGGTATCGAAGCCCGGCCGCACGTTCACCAAGTCAGGCGTAATGTTGAGCGCGTCGGCAACCACTTGTGCCGCCGTGGTCTCATGTCCCTGCCCCTGCGGCACCGAGCCCATGTTCACCACCACTTCGCCGTAAATGTCGAGCTTCACGATGCCAACTTTGGACTGCCCGGAAAACGGTGCGTCCGGATTGATGATCCGCGCTTGCCCAAAATTATTCGTGCCCGAATCCAGCGTCGAGCCAATTCCCAGCCCGATCCATCGCCCTTCTTTGCGCGCTGTCGCCTGTTTCTTCTTCCATTCGTCCCAGCCAACCAATTTCTTCGCCAATGCCAACATGCTCGCGTAATCACCGGAGTCGTAAACGCAGCCGTTCGGCGTTTTATACGGCATCTCATTTTTCCGAATGTAATTGCGCACGCGCATCTCATCCGCGGGAATCCCAAGCGCCTGTCCGCAGATATCAATCACGCGCTCCATAAACCACAAATGCTGCATGCGCGAATAACCGCGATTCGGCCCCACCGGACATTTGTTCGTAACCACCTGATGCATATCAATGCGAATGTTCTTCACGCGATATGTCGCTGGAAGCACTTGTGCCCAAATCACACAGCCCAGCGGCTCGTACCGCGGAAACGCGCCGCAATCGTCCACGTGTTTCGAATCAATCGCCAAAATGACGCCGTTCTTGTCCAGCGCCACCCGCGTATCGAGGAAAGTGCGCTCGTTCCCGTGAGCGCTCGCTTGCATGTGCTCGATGCGCGTCTCCACCCACTTAACCGCGCGCCCGCCCGCCTTTCGCGAAGCCAGCGCGCACACCCCCATGTACGGATAGCTCGTAATCTTGATGCCGAACCCGCCGCCGATGTCGAAACTTTTCATATGAATCTGGTCGATGCGCACACCCAGCGCCGGCGCCAAAAACTGCGAGGCAAACGATGGGAATGTATTGTTGCAGTGATACTCGATGTCGCCGGAGCGCGGGTCCCAGTTCGCGAGGATCACGTTGCATTCCAGTGGGGTGCTCGAAAAGCGATGGAAGTGCAACCGCCCAATGTACACGACATGCACGGCTTGCTTGAACACCTTCTCCACATCGCCGTACTCGAAGACCCCGTGCCAATTCCGGTTCGTCCCCATCGCCGGATGCAGCAGGCTCTCGTCTTTTAGCGCGTCTTCCGCAATAACCACTGGCGGTAATGGCTCGTAATCCACTTCGACCAATTCGGCAGCGTCCTCTGCCGCTAGCCGCGTCTCCGCGACCACGGCCGCCACGGGCTCACCCTGAAACACAACCTTGTCCACCGCCATCGGATAATCCGCAATCTTCTGCGCGCCACCGGGGCCAATTTCAATAAATGGCTGAACCTGCCTCTTGATTTCGGATCCTGTCAGCGTGCACACCACTCCGGGAAACTTCTCCGCCTTTGAAACATCCACGCGCGCAATCTTCGCGTGGGCGTACGATGACCGCACAAAGCGAATGTGCAGCATCCCAGGCATTCTTTCGTCATCAACGAAAATGCCCTTTCCGCTCACGAGTCGGTTTTCTTCCTTGCGACGAATCGGCTGGCC
>Ga0137379_10002852_pt1 | contig 16102 bp, 18 predicted proteins | sample SagtaG_18_FD_104812 | JGI IMG/M metagenome (GOLD analysis project Ga0137379, IMG submission 104812) | Vadose zone soil microbial communities from Sagehorn Ranch, Mendocino, California, USA - Sage2_L_80_16 metaG | ecosystem: Environmental > Terrestrial > Soil > Vadose zone | place: USA...
AGCGCTACACGCATGATGTGGTGATCGACGGCGGCAAAGTGCGGAAACGGAAGAAAGGACCTTCCAAGCAATTCCGCGAAAAGTTCGGCCACACGCCGCTTTCGGCCGGGGAAGAAATTCCCTTGGGGAGGCAAGCGACTCATTGTCGGGACCGGCGCCCATGGCGCGCTTCCGGTAATGGACGAAGTCCTAGCGGAGGCGAAACGGCGCGATATCGAGGTCATTGCGGCGCCCACATTGGAAGTCTGTCAGCTGTTAGAGGAAGTGAAGAAGGGCCAAGCGTATGCCATCCTGCATTGCACGTGCTGACCGGGGATTTGGGTGTTGGTTGAGTTGATCAGGGAAGAGTCACGAGCGCGACAATCTAACTCGTCCGGGACCGGGACCGCGACTGGGACCGGGACTCGCAGCTTTCCTTCTTGCCGCCCAGCGAGCCTTCATTAACTGGGAGAGCCTTCGTCGCCCAGCGGGCGTGAGTCCGCCTTTTTTCCTGACAGGGGCTGATTTCTTCGTGCCCTTTAGTTTGGCCCAACGAGCCTTAGCGGCTGCCGAAAGTTTGGCTCGAGTCGCAGGCGAAAAGTAACGCCCCGCCTGTGTAGGGCCTGTGGGTCTCGGAGCTGAGCCGCCCAGGATTGAAGAAAGACGTTTTTCCAGAGTATCGATTTGTCGGCGAATTGAGATCGCTTCTTGCAAAGCCTTAAGAGAAATGTCCATGAAAAATTCGGTTTAGCGCAAAGTGCGACGTGAAGCGAGTAAAAACTCACCACTATCTGAACTCGCCCGTCTGCTCCTGCGTTTCGATCACATTGCCCGCTTCACCGTAAACCCGGATCACAGCGTCATGTGACCGGCTATAGAACTTCGCATAGTTGATTGCGTTTGGCTCGCCTACCAGAGGCGACCGAATGGCAGCGCGTCGGAAATCAACTCGACGCCGCGTCGATCTTTGCGCGGCCGAATCGCGTAAGCGCGGTTGGCTGCATAGCCTGGTTAGGCCTGTTTGCTCTCAATGTATGTCGACTCGGTCTTTCTTCACCGTGTTTCGCTCCTCGACGAAGAATTCCTTTTCGGTAAAAGCATCATAGTAACGAAGCTTAAGTTCGAGGAGAATTGCCACTTCGCCGGAATTGTATAGTTCAATGATTCTGGCGAGCTGTATCGGATCTACTATGGGATTTCTCATCATGAGTATTTGACAGTAGTGATCGCCCGATACTAATCGCGCAGGTGCACGAACTGAAGGGAGGCTATCAACAACGACGGCAGGATCCCCGCCAACTTGCAGGGTCTGTGTCGCCCTCATGTATTGGAGATTTCTTGCTGGGTGCTTTCCTGAGTTCTTTATGCATATCTCGTAGGAAAGCTGGAGTCCCGAGTCGGAAGCCGTCGAGTATCTCAAATAAGGCTTCGCGGTGAAGCCGATCGAAAGCTGAGGTTGATCCGAAATCCCGTCGGGCGCTCTTGGCCAATAGTAGAACACAAACGAGAGTGCTATTCCTATGAGTGCCAGCACAGATCCGATATACGACACCCGGCTCGGAAGACTCCATGCCTTCCACTGTCGCTTTGTCGGAATTAAAATCATCTCGGATGGGGGGACTATCGCCGATCGCGGTCTTCATTTCGTCGCCGATCATCGTTCTTTTCCTTAACTATAATTCGACGGCCGGCGTCGTGTCCTCGGGAATACGATGGAAATTTTTTACGATATCGATTTGCTGGGGTTCGCCAGTCGCAATCTCTACAGCCCTAATCATGCGATCATGGACATACAGGTAGATTCTGGCGACCTGCCGCTGAATGCCCACGTCGGTTACTGGGAAAATAAGGTCGTGATCGAAGAGACTGCAAAGTTGTTTTACGATTACGCGCAGTAGAAACGGGGGCACTTTCAATCTACACGATTCGAAACTTACAGCGACACCCACTGATTTCCGCGTCGCACTTGAATCTGATGGATCGGGTGGACCTCCCACAGGGTCCTGCGGTACTTGCCTAGATGTGCCGCATGTTCTTGGTCCCACGTCAGCCACCCGCTCACGCGCACTCTTTCTTTGGCCCTGATCAATCGCCTGAATGTCTCCGCCTTGTTCCAGCCTTGATGGTATGGCCACTCCCTGGGGGAAACTTCGACCACCATCGCTTTGGCGCGCGACGCCGAAGGAGTTGAAGCCAACCAAAGGTGGTGATCCACGTACTTTGTCGATCCGCAGTTGCACGCTTCCTGACCTTCCTTAACCGCATCAAAGACTAAGTAACCCTCGACCATTACAGCTTGGCGCTCCCATCGTGCGGCTAGATCCTGTTGATGCGGCGTCCACTTGGACCGGTGAATCTTCTTTTTAGGGAGTGTGGGCGACTTTTCGTATAGCCGATTCACGGTATAGAGACGTGCCGTCTTCGGCGACTTGTCACGGTTCTTCAGGCTGTTGAGGTACGGGTCGCTTCCTTCGCCCGAGACCGGACACCCGTGGAACGCGCCAGTTGAAAACTTTAAGGGATCAAAAGTCTTTCGCTCACCGGCAGCAAATGCCGATGAAATCGCAAACAGCAAGACGAGGGCGATTTGCAGACCGCGCCCGGCCGATGGATTCATGAACTCCTATGGTCTAGGCCCTCGGTGAAAAGTCGAGAAGATTTGTTACGTTGCCGGCTCATCGCATGTCTTTCCATCTTCGCCACGGCGGTCACAAACTCGGCCCAGACTTGCGGGCGACAAACTAGGAGATTCGGCATGAAGACGGTCATTCGGGCCGCGGTGCTGCAGGGCGCTTAGCTTCCTCGTCTGCTCGGATAGTAGCCTCTAAAGACGCCATGCTCGCCTCTGGCAGGACCATGACGAGGATCATCGCCTGAGGAACGGTCCAATCTGAGACTACCTGGCCGACGACGTCCATCGGTGGGAAGCGACCTAATTCCAGAGCGGCCTTCACCGGATCGGCGATGCCTGACTCGATGGCCCAGTAGCTTATCGACATACTTCCCGCGGTTCGTCGATCACACTGCAAAACGACCGTCTTCCGCGTTTTGAAGCTGTCGGCCTGCACCTTGTAGGTCCAATCGAGCATTCCTCCAGGGCCACCCTGCGAAAGGAGAACGGCACCCTTTACCTCGTCGGGCTTCATCCCGAAGTGGCCGGCTAGAGTCGTGAGCCCGAATCGGTGAAGTCGCGTCGGCCCGCCGGCATGAAAAGAACTGCGGACAATTTCCCGTTTCTTCCCCTTAACTGGCCTCGATGGCGTCCCGCAGTAAATATCCCCGCCCTTCAAGTTGGCTTGTGCAATCAAGGCATGCTTGCCGTCGAGTTCGAGCGCAACGCGAAGCTCAGCAGCTTGAGACTTCTCTTTGCTCATAGGAACCATTCTGTCTCGAATGTGGGTCCCTCCAGAGTTAATTGACCGATATCCCGCTCAAGATCCGCTCGGATCGCGGTCGTCTGCCGGGCCCCTTTGGTCGGAACCTACACAAATACTTTTCCGAGAACGAAAAATACTTAGCACCTCTCGTACCAGCAAACATTCTCGCGTTAAATCGTGATGCTAAGTAATTTACAACGAATGTGTTACGTCGTTTGCGCATTGTTTGGAGCAACGGAACCACAACTGAAAAAACGTAAAGCGTTCCGACCCTTTTCTACAAGGACAGCTCCGGCAATCCACCGATTACCTCTTTTACCCCGTGCTGCCAGAGAAAAAAGACTACCTCCGAAAAACGTAAAGGATTCCGACGCTTTGCTGGGTCTGTCGCTTATCTATTCCCTTGCCGTTCCGAAAGCTTGCGCGGTTCTGCGCGTAATTGATTGCCTGCTCTTTCTTCAAGAAAACAGGTTCGACGCCGAGCGCTTCAAAGACTTTCCAGCCGTTACGATGCGGTTTGACTTTAATCACTGTCATCGCACATCATTCTTTCAAGCTCAAGAAACGCTGTCAGCTTGTCGTCTGACTGCACAATGAATCGTTGCGATGCGCGTCTGCAATATGCAGTGTAAATCCGACGACATTTCGCACCGACGAACAGCCCCAACTCCAACCTTGTTCGCCAAGCTTGTCAGCGATGATTTCCCAGTATTTCACGCTCGGCGGATTCTGCCTCTTTTGCTCTCTACACAGCAATGGCAAAATCTCGTTAGCGCACGAGCAGGCGGGCGATTTCAAAGAGCCGTGAATTTTTACTTGCATCACGTCGCCCTTCCCACTAAAGCGAATTTCCATGATTCTGCCTTTATCGGGTGATCGCGAGGGGCATTGCGTACGTAAGCACAGGAGGGGGCAATCATGTGGAAATGGGTAGGAGGAATAGTGGGAGCAGTGATAACCGCTGTTCTTACATGGTGGCTTACAGAAGGGATTCGCAGCCGTCCAGCACCTCCACCAATTAATCCTGCGTCCGCCGCACGGGAGACGGCTCTACCGAAGCCGCGCATGGGGCCGCTTCAACATGGTTGGAACTACCCCCACAACGATATCAGTGCCGATGGTTGGCTCTCGATCGGATCTGCTGAAGCATGTTCTGATCTGTGCTACGCGCGGCCAGATTGCAAGGCGATGACGTACGTCATTTCTAACAAGAGCTGCTGGCTAAAGTATGCTGTTCCTGACCGCACTCAAAATGGCGACATGATTTCTGCTGCTAAGCAAGAGTCAAATTAGTCGTATTGCCACGGAATTGAAGTCGGTGAACTTACCGCTCACGACCATTTGCAGCTCGCGCGGTTTGCCCTCCAGCCATTCAAGGATCGCGATCGCCGCTTTCTACCGCACAATCGCGTCTGGGACCTCATCGACGCAGATCCCTTGGTGGTAAATCTTCCGGGTCGCCTTGAGCTGATCAACGAGCACCTGGACGGCCCCTTTCCGTAGAACGGCCTGGTTGAGCTTTACCGTTTTTTCGGCGCGAGCGCGGCGACGATCTTCTCGAAGCGCGGGTCGCCGCGCAGCGGGTCCCAGTCCGGGTGCAGACGCAGCCAACCATAGTTTAATGAACCCGGCAGTTGCGCTGCTTCGGCCAGTTGCTTTAACGCGAGATCCTTCTCGCCGGTCCAAGCATAAATGACCGCGAGATTTAATATGAAATCGGTGCCATCGAGGGCGTCTTTCGAAACAGGCACCAGTTCAACTGCGCGCCTTCCTTCCCGGATGGCGTCGTCTTTGCGGCCAAGTCCGGCGTCGATCAGGCCGAGGACAGTGAGTCCTTCAGCGTAATCGGGTTGCTCACTTGTAGTCCTTTCAACTTCGGCGCGAGCAGTGGTAAATGCGGCGCGGGCGACGGTCGCATCACCGCGAGCGCGGGCAGCCACGGCCTCGAAATAGGCGCGAGGTAACCAAATATTGCCTACACTAGTCCCCTCAGGAGGAACAACGGCGAGCGCGCGAGAGACGCCGAAGTTATCGCGCTCGCACATGGCGATGTAGAGCCATCGCTCGGCGATGGTTCTGGCAGCCGCTGGGTCCTCGGCAACGACGGCCTCGATCGTGGCATGAGCGGGTCTTGGGTCTGCGCGCTCTGCGAGATCGATCAACGCTCGCACCACCCGTGTGTCTGGGTCGGAAGGAACCAGTTTGAGCGCCCGGTCCAGAACTGCAGCGAGGTCCCGATAGCGGCGCTGCAATTCATAAGTGAAGGACAACTGCTGGAGGAAGAAGAGGTTGCGCGGGTCCAGCTCCAGGGCGCGCTTAAGATCCGTTGTGGATTCCTCCCACCGGCCTTGCCGTCGAGTGATGAAACCGGTTAGTTCGAAGACCAGCGGATCGTTCGGCAATGCGCGGCGGGCCAGAGTCAGTTCGGCGAGGGCGTGTTCGTGGTCTCGGTAACCGCGGTAGAGATGCTCCGCCAAGGCAAGGTGCGCTTCACCGGAGTCGGGCCGCAAACGCAGGGCGGTCTGGATAGCCGTGTTCGCCAGTGCAAGGCGCGCCGGCGTGTGATCGCTTCCGAAAAAGTAAATGAGGTCATGCGCTTCGGCCAATCTGCAATAGGCAAGGAAGAACGTCGGGTCGCGCGCGATCGCCTGCTCGAGCAGACGCGTGGCCTCGAGTAGATTTTCCTTCAGCGCCGCATTGAAACTTGTGGCGGCGCGAAGAGCTTCGGCTCGCACATAAAGGTCGTAGGCCACCAGGTCGGCCGTGGGTCGTTGCTTGATGGCTGCTTTTTCCGCCGGAGAGAGCTTAGCGTTCAACTGATCGGCGATCGCCTGTGCAACTTCGCTTTGAATGGCGAAGACGTCATCAAGTGGACGATCGTAGTGCTCCGCCCACAGGTGCGCATCGGTGCGGGCATCGATCAATTGCGCGCTGACGCGCACTCGGCCGCCCGTCCGCTGCACACTTCCTTCCAAGACATGTGCCACACCCAGCTGCTCGCAAATTTCTCGCAGATTACGGCTGACGCTGTTGTTGTATTGCATGACCGAAGTGCGACTGATGACTTTGAGATCGGCGATTTTTGCCAGGTCGGTTAGGATCTCGTCGCCCACGCCCTCGGTGAAGTAGGCGTTCTCTTTGTCGTCGCTCAAGTTTTCAAACGGAAGCACCGCGATGCTTTTCTCGAGAATAGGAGCAGCGGTCTCGGAAAAGTTTCGTGTGGTCATGGTCGAGGCTCGATGGAAAAACGTCGAAAAACTGACAGCCAGCGCGCCGGCGAACAAGAGCGCAGCGACTAATAGCGGAGATTTTGGCCAACGAGGCGCGTTAATCGGTCGGACTGCTGCGCCCCACGCTTGCTTCCACCTTGCTCGCCGCCTTAATTTTTCAGGCACCTGATTGTTCCCGAGGCCGTCCTTGCAGAGGTTAACGACGCGAAGCCTCAGTCCATGCTTTGCTTCGCACTCTCCAAGATCGTACAAGTAGGGCCGCCAGCGCTGGTATTCAGCCAAATCGTCGGCCACACGTTTGGACAAAATAATATGGCCGGCATCGCCGCAATCCAGAACACGCTGCGCGACGTTGATCCCTGCGCCCGCAACGTTCGACTGGTCGTTGACATCAGTAGTCTGGTTGACTGCGCCACTGTGAACACCCATCCGCACTTGAATGTGCGGATGATCTTTTAATGTCTGGCTGATTTCCAGCGCACATTGTGCCGGCTCTTCGGGGCTGCGGAAGAAAAGAAGAGCCATCCCGTCTCCGGTCGACAGCCGGACGAGTTTACCGCTTACCTCAGCGCTCCGGAAGCATTCGGTGCTTCGTACGATTTGATTGAGTTGTTGGATTAACTCGATCTGCTCATTGACGAGCAGCTTCGAATAACCGACAACGTCGATTAATAGCAGATAGGCGATCTCGAATGGGAGATCGAGCTTTACCTCCGCAGACATATCTTGCGCGTTCAAGAATTTGCTTTTGCTAACGTGAACGACCGTGCCGCTCCGTTACGAAAAGCGATTGTGGAATCCGGCGAGCATGCCCCCCTCGAAAGCCGCATCCGGTTTTTCTTCCGTGAATTTTGCACCCACTGTGGCCTTTGTTATCGAACCATCATTGTAGTGTATCCACATTCACTGCCGCATTCATCGACCAGACAATGATAATCCAACTCATCGGATGCCCGCGGCTGACTGTGGTAATTTCTCGGTCATTTGTAGCGCGAGTTTCGGATCAGTTCTGCCAGATCATGGAAACCATGCGCGCCTCCACAATCATGATATCTCTTGTCGCGCCCGACGATTGTGGCCATCCCTCTTCGCTGACACAAGTGTCCCCAACTACCACGACCCGGATTGGTTGTGTGCCCGCGCGATCTGTCGCGCTTTTTTCGCGGGTCGCGAGACTAAGAACTTTGCCTGGGCCATTGCAATCGTTTAATTGCGTTTTTTTTGCGCAAAATATTCCTAGGGCAAGACCGGATTCAGATTCTATTCGCACCTTCTCCTACGGAGATGGGAGGGCGAAGTTCCCAAAAATCTTCAGGAATGCGGACAAAACATCTGTTGAATAGCGCCGGGGTTATGGGAGATAGCAGCGATTGACCTCAATCGCCCCGGGCGGTTCGGGCTTGCCGTGCCGTAGTCCAGCGAAGGCGGGTGGCCCGCCAATCGAATGCTCGAAGCGAAGAATCGTTCTTCACTGACCAGCGATGTTTGCCGTGATTGTCGCGACATGAGCACGGCGACTCAAACATGACCGGCGGCTCTGTTGTCGCGGCCGTTCTGCAAAGGAACGCAATCGCGGCAATGATGAGTGTTGTCGCTCGCGTCATTGCGTCCGGGTTATATCATTTCGTCATTGCCGTGTGGAACGCAAAAAAGGCAGAATGCCCTCCGGGTTCCGGTTCGACGGGTGTTCGTCAACCCCTTTTGACATTGATCCAATCGCATCGAAACATGTCGGAGGTTTCTTTCGTAATGGGCTTTAGCCACGTGAGGCGCTCGGTCGGCGCAAGTTTTTCGACCCGGGAGTTGGTTACGCGATGCACTTGGAGAGCGGCAAGCCATGTGTCGAGGAGGAGACGTCCGTCCCGCCCCACCAGCCATGCCTCAATTCTCCTGCTGTTGCCACTCTCCCCCCCAATATCGAATTGTTCAACGTGCCACGTCTTTCTGTCAGGATCGCAGAGACAGTACCCGTCAGGGACGAATCCACCCTCCGGATAACCCCGCAAAATGCAGAGTTCATATCCCTTCGGTATGGGCTTCGCGATCGTCCCGCTCACCTTCGTCCTGCCAGTGATGATTGCGTTATTTTCCGGATAGTCGATTTTGATGCCGAGCGACTTGATCATGCGGCCGGGCTGTTCGTGCTTTTCTAGTTTGTGTCTAAACCACAGGATGAGCCAAGTAAATGCGCCAGCGACTACCACTAGACACAGTGTCATCAGCCACCATGGTAACGTCACAGACGAGCTATGGGTTAAGAGCGCATAAATGCCACTCAATGCTGCTATGAGCACGGCGGCGATCACCGAGCCGACCGCATTGTGCAGCGTCGGTGGAATGTGATCTTTTAGCGCCATGATCTCACGGCTCTTTGAACTCGCCTGCTTGCTCATGCGTCTGGATCACGTTGCCCGTTTCATCGTAAACGCGGATCACAGCATCATGTGAACGGCTGTAGAACCGAGCGTAGTTCACTGCGTTCTTGATTGCGTTTGGCTCGCCGTACCACAACCGGCCAAATGGGAGCGCATCGCAGATTAGATCGACGCCGCGATAATTCTTTGCGAGGTCTGACCTCGTAAACGTGTGCAGAAATCGTCGATGTCATGGTTGCCGCGCGGAAATACTTACCGCCATTCGCCGGTTTTGCGAATCAAGACTGGAATTTGGAATTGTTCTCGTTGGGTCTTTGGCATAATTGTCATCATGGCGAATAGAAGATATTTCGAGGTATACCAAGCGGAACAGCTTCTACGGCTGCTCGACAACACGGACGAGTTAGATTTGCCCGTGTGCATCGAGCATCGCGATAAGCCAGATTTTGTTCTATCGACCCGCCATTTGAAAATCGGTCTTGAGACGAGCAGCTTCACCGACGAAGAAGTTGTGCGAGCGGATTATCTCCACTTCACGCGCTTCCCTAAAGCGTTCATTACGACTACCGGTCTCCGGGACGGAGCCTCCCGACGTCCGAACGATGAGATTGCCGAGACGATGCTCAGTTTGGACAGTCCGTGGGAGGATGTCGCCGATGGAGCTGAGCACGTTGTTCGGAAGATATTCGCAAGTATTCGCCTCAAGTGCCGGAAGTTCCATTCGCCGAATTTCGAGAAGTTCGATCAGAACTGGCTTCTCCTTACGGATTACCTCAATCCATTCTCTGAGTCGCTTACCGACAGCATTCTCGCGCAACACATAGGAACGGCATCCAACCGGATCGACACGATGACCAGCGAATTTGACAGGATTTACATTTTCTATGGCCCAAGATGTTTCAGGCTCCAGAAAGGCAAGCTGGCCACGAAACTCGACCGCAAACTAGGCCTAACCGGTGCGATACAGCAAAATTGCCGATGACACGGAACCGCATCATTTGCCCTTCGGCAATGAGCACGACTCCTTTAAGATCATCCGGCAAGTGCTTCCCGCCTCGGCATTCGTGGAGAGCTGGATTAACACTGTCGCTCATAACTGTCGAGATAGGCTCGAATCCGGCTGTTAGACCAGCTTTCTGCCGCTGGTAGGAGATACTTGTGCAGAATGTAATCGGTAATGTCAGGATCGTAGGTTGGCGGCTCCGAGGGTTTGTGTGGATCGTCGTCCCAGTCCCAATCCGCTCCGGCTTCTGTCCGAAGCCAAATCGCGTCGCGCTCGAACTGCTTTAGCTGCTCCACCTCGCCCGCAAGAAAAGCTGTCATGGTTTCTTCATGGACATGCCAGAAGATAGACTCCTCGGACTGAACTTGGACACAAATCTCGTCCCAAGGGTTCTGTAGCTCAGAATCGTCGCCTGAAAGCTTAGCCGCAATCCGCTGCAAACCACTAATTGTCCGCTTCGTAATCCGTCGGCATACGTGATCCGCGAGTTGCCTGACGACGCGATCGGAGAGTTTGTCCGGCATGATTTTCGCCTGCTCTACAGGACTTGGTGTCGCGCCATTCGCAGTTGTACGAGCAGAGTCAAGACGTGTGTTCTACCACACGTCTCCGAATGGTTCAACAGCGTACGCTGGACTGCCAGATGGCTCGTGACATTAGACCCGCTGGCAATATTGTCGGATCGCAAGTTCGCCGTCTGCGTAATGCGCGAGGCTGGTCGCAACCAGAACTCGCGGCGAAATGTCAGCGAATAGGCTGGGACGTGGGTCGCGACATCATCGCGCGAATCGAGTCGCAGGTTCGCCTCGTGACGGATTCAGAAATTTTGTATTTAGCAAAGGCTCTGGGTGCTTCCGTAGTCGAGCTGTTTCCTACGCAGACGCGACGGTGAACGATTAACCCGTCTCCAAGTCTAGGGGTATCGCTGGGTACCTGACTTAACTTTTCACAAGTAAAACCTGTGCGCAATCGGAGCCCCACATCACCTCGGCTGTCGCAGCCCGCGCTGGGAAACGGGGTATCGCCGCTAATGGCTTAACCCAAAAGAATGCTTGTGCTCCTCCGGCGCCCCAGATCCCGGTGGTGCGATGGAGGCACACGGGTCGATGGCGTGTCCCTGTCCTGCCTTGTGGCACCGCACTAAGCGACCCCCATGAGCGCCTCGGTTCACCGTTTTAATCCCGAGACCGAGACACGCACACGCACGCCCCTATAAAGGGGGGGCGTGAACGTGTCCTGTTAAGACTCACACGGCTCAACCGTGAAAGTGTGACAGTCTCCGTGAAAGTCTCCCGTATCAGGTTGCGCGGTGCGAGAAATAAGTATTTCCGGATTCGTTTTCGCGCGCTTTCGCTGCCCGACGTGCAACTCTCCGGCGTTAATCAGTTCGGCGATAAAGCCGCGCGCTCTATTGAGTCCAATACCTGTGGACTGCGCGCGCGATACTAGAACATTCTTTGGAATTGTTCCTTCGGGAGGGACGAGGTTGTAGAGGTCCTCCTTGGTCTTATCATTCCCGCTCTTTTTCGGTTTCTTGATCTCGATCGCCAACTCGTCGTCTGCGGTGGCATCGAGCCAAGCCAACCCGCCAGCGGTCTCGTGACAAAAATACCGAATGTACTTCACGTCACCATCCTCATATCGCCACCCAATCCGGCCGCCGCGCTTTGCAGCAATGAACTTGTACACATGCTGTGCGTGCGTTGGATCGATTACAAGAATTGCGCGAGCCCAATTCGTTAGGTCCGCGCTCCCAGCACCGGCGTACATCCAGTCACTTGCGCGCCACCCTCTGGTATCGCGGTTAATAACCTTCGGCGTGTGATGGTTGATGATTGCGCCACAATTATACTTTTCTAAAAGCGGGTTGAGACCGTTCCGAAGAAAAGCCGCAGTTTCCTTGGCGTCGTTAATGTCTGCTCCCAGATATGCAAGCAACGGGTCGATTCTCAATATGTCTGGCATGTACTTTTCAAGTAAGGGCTCGATGACCTCTCCTAGCAGCGATATACCCGTGTGCGACCGCTCCGAAACATAGAGCACGCTGTTGCGAATGGAGTCCTTTTGCTCGGCTGTGAAATTCAGCGCGGTTGACACTCCGCGTACCATTTCGCCTAAATCGCCGTCATCATTTTCAGCTTGCACAGTCAAGATTCGCAGCGGTCTTGCTGGGACAATTCCAAAGGCAGGTCGACCTAACCCCCAAAGCAGATCCTGTTGAACGGCGGCGCTAGATTTACCAATCCCTGACGGTCCGACAAAAAGCAGTCCTCCTCGGCTGCATAAAAAACGGTGACCCAACAAAGTTAGTTTCGGATCAGGTTCTTGTTCGCCTAACGCGATCAGAGATACTGCATCTGGCGGAACAATGCCCTCCCCACGTTGCTGTTCGGTGCCGACTGTGTCAGATCCTTGTTCTGCAAACTCCGCTTCCAATCGGTCGAGTGATACGCCGGGCATCCTTAGTTGCTCCTTTCAAAAATGGGTGCTTCGAGCGGCTCGGGATTGAGATACAGAAGTCGCTGCGAGCCGTCTGCGTGCTTTCCGATCTCCCGTTGTGCCCCCGGCAACCGGGACATGCGCGAGGGGTTCTTGTTGCTTGGGCAAAGACCAAAACGAGCTAAGCGCGTGTAGATGCGATCTACTTTTGTTCGATACTCCTGCACGTTTGTGCAATCCAGCATCACCCAAGCGTGAGTACTTCTGCCTCCGCTATCGATGATGGTAGCAACCGGCAGCGGCAGCCGCGCCCAAAGCGACAATTGAAGCTCCACGGGCAGCACGTCGCTTTCGAGCAGGCAAAAACGAAAACTTGTCACGTCGGAATCTGTGTGCGCACCGCCTTTGCCGCTCCCCTGGTCTTTCACGGGATTGGGCCGAACCCACGCGCCAGCTTCACTCTGTGGCATGCCTTGCTCTCGGAACCGACGCATCCACTCGTCGCGGAGCAGAGTCTTGCCAGCGCCTTTAGGATTGGCTTTCTGCCCGCCGTCCTTTTGCTCAATCGTAAAGTCGGTTACTACGTTAATGTGTTCCTCTTTGTCGTAGAGCCCGGCAAACAACATGACCGCATCAACGCGCCAATCCTCTAGCGGTCGCCACGGTGAAACGTGCCAGAGGCTTCCCTGGTCGCAGCGGAATGGACCAAGCCACTTCTCAGCGTTAGCTATCGCCTGCCTAGCCGTCACTCGTTGCGGCTTTGGCGACCCTTGCAAACACGGGATCTTGCGTGCGTAAACGTTCCGGCCGTAGCCGCATGGCCAAGGTCCCTTCGAGACCGCCCACCCAATTAAATCACGAATCTCGTGATCGCTTACATCGGGCTCATACATGCTGCGTAGTTGCACAAAAACGGCGCCTGGGCTGAGGCCGGAACCCAAGAGCGGCAGAACAACACTCTTTATCTGCTCATGCCGTTGGCCGCGCGGTGCTGGCGATGCCAATTCCGCGCGCGTGCGCCGTGGGATAAACGGCGGCGATTTCATTCGTCAGCCGCCTTTCGATTAGGCGCCTTGTGAGGTTTGCTAAACTCACCGGCAGCAGCGCGCGCCTCAAACCGTGCGATCGCCGCACGACTGATATACAATCGGCCCGCGATATTGATTACTTCGATCCAGCCGAGCTTGCGCCATCGATATCCTGTTACAGAGGAACGACTGATAGAACTCAGCCAAGCCTCGAACGCGACTAGGTCGCTCGTGGGAAATTGCTTTGCGATTCCTTCGACAGGACGAACGCTCATTAGCGTTCAAGCTGCAGTATAGCGTTCCTGCTTGGCAAAGTTTATCCCGCTGCTCGTAACGCACCATGGTGCAGTAGGCCCACAGGGGTAGCTACGTAACGGATCAACTACTATTCGTTTTCGCCTAACGCGAACGTAACGCTTTCTTGGCTCGTTTTTTTCGGCGGAACCGTTCTTGGCGGACCCGCGCCGCCTCCAGCTGATCAATGTCATTCCACTTCTCGATCTGCGGCTGCGAAAAACCAAAGAGCTTTTTTTTATACGGTCGATACTTTAGGCTCAAGATAAATTCCCGAAGTCTTTTCGCCGCGCAGCATCTTTCTACGAATCGCTGGTATTCGCTGAACAGGTATTCTTGTGCCGAACGCGCTACTGCAGTCCTAAGTTCCTGGAGGACGTCGTTGGGTCCTTCTCCCGCGGGTTTAACGAGCTTATCGGAAACCAACGTATCTAGGTGCTGAAAAGACTCCGGAAGAAGATTTCTCATCGCACCCAAATCTTCTGCGCTGGCCGGTCTCTTTTTAAACACCAGCAAGATTAACTGATCCTTTACGGGATCATTTTGGCGTTCAAACTGTGCCTTCGCGATCGCGGATCCGAGCAAGTTGTTACCCATGTACTTTTGAAGCTGCTTAACGCAACCTCCTATTGTCTTGATAACTTTGAGTCCACGCCACGTGTGATCGACCTCGCGCATCAATTGAATCGCAGGAGCATTCTCCTTGCGCTTCGACATGAGTTGAAAGTGGCGAAGTTGCGCCATGAACAATACGTATGTCGCCTCGGGTGGCCAATCAGGTGTCCCGCCGGCTCGAACCGAGTCCGAGAATTTCGCCAATGATCGAAGCGCTTCCGCAAGATTGCGCTTTATTGCTCGTCTAAAGGCTTTCGGATTAGGCGGCGGAAGGGCGTCGAATGGGGTTTTCGGCATGGGGATTCAGCGCCAAGTCTTTACTGATTTTCAGATCCGATTGCCGAGGCAAAGGCTGCTGGTGTCAGAGCAGGAAATTTAATAACGGTTGGACTGAACACCAGTCGCTCAGCCATGCGCTGTTTATGCTCGGGAAGAAGATGGCCATAGACCTTGCCAATCAGCATCCCGCCGTCCTGGTGCCCGAGCCATTCAGCGATCGTCTTGAAGTCGATTCCAGACATCACGGCCATGCTCGCGAAGTAATGACGCAGGTCGTGAAACCCAAGCCATTCCTGCCCAGCCTTCCTCCGAGCGACTATGAAGGATTGTTTCAAAGTCTTGGCTGCTCTGTCTGTTTTCCCTCTTTGCGGACTGGGGAAAAGCCACTCACTATCCGGCACCCGTCGCGCGGCCATGTCTTTCAGATGAGCCTGTAATTCGGCATTAAAATCCACGCAGCGCGCTTTGCTATTCTTGGCGAGTCCATCCGAACCAATGCGAAGGAATTTCCGTTCAAAATCTACATCGTCCCACTTGAGCGCCAAAGCTTCATCACGTCGCGCGCCGCTATACGCCAACAGCCGCAGATAATCGAGAACTTGTACATGGTTCTTTCCACACTCAGCAGCCGCCTTACACAGATCAGCGAACGCCGCCGGCGACAGCAAGCGCCGCACGGGTGTCTTTACCTTCTTCGGCCGCACACCATCAGTTGGAAGATGAACGATCAGCCCATCGTCCTTTGCTTCTTTCAAGACGTTGCGAAGAACAATCACATCTATGTTCACCGTCCGCGGTTTGATGCCCGCTTCGAGCCGCGACTTAACGACTCTGGTAACCATCGGCTTCGTGATTTTGTCCAACCGAACATTGCCGATTGCGGCGATCCAGTGGACCAACGAGTGCCCTTCCCGCGCGATGGTGCGAGGCTTTTTGCCGCTGTCGCGAGCAGTCCGCTGGAATTTGAGATAGTTCCTGGCGTAGTCAGCGAACAGCGGGCGCAATCCCGTGTCCGGCAGCCCCTCCATACGCTTCTGCTTCTTAACGTCGGCCATTTCAGCACGAGCCGCTTCTAAAGTCGTAGATTTGAGCGGGATTTTGCGCGCAGACCTTTCCCCTGCAACGCGCGTCTGCATGTAAAGCCTCACACCGCGTTTCCACAGTCCTCGCACTTTTCGATTGCGAGAGTCCTTGACGCTGCTAAAGCGATAGCGGTGTTTTGTCCTATGTTCAGCTTTGGCGGGAAAAATCAAACTTTGCGAATTGCTTGTGGTTTCATTAGCTTGCATGCGGCCAAAGTAGAACAGAAAGTAGAACACACGCAAGAAAAAGATTTAAGCAAAGCCGATTTACCTAGGTAGCCGGCGTGGCGGAATTGGCAGACGCGCTGGACTCAAAATCCAGTGATCGCAAGATCGTGTGGGTTCGAGCCCCTCCGCCGGCAGAACTGGCCGATTTTGCATCAAAAAAGGCATTGCACACG
>Ga0137379_10002860_pt1 | contig 16069 bp, 12 predicted proteins | sample SagtaG_18_FD_104812 | JGI IMG/M metagenome (GOLD analysis project Ga0137379, IMG submission 104812) | Vadose zone soil microbial communities from Sagehorn Ranch, Mendocino, California, USA - Sage2_L_80_16 metaG | ecosystem: Environmental > Terrestrial > Soil > Vadose zone | place: USA...
ATCATGTCGTTGCCGGTGGATTAGGTTATCCTGTTCCCAGGTTATCAAGTTATCGAGCTGTCAAGGCGGGCTGTGATCTCTGATGTCACGTGCCAGGTTTGCCATCGGCCGGGGTTGAACCTGTGACCTGAGACGCTGATAACCTGTTGACGTCATTGGTACTGCCGCGCCGGTAGCCCTCAAGGTCCAGCGTGACATGGCGGTAGCCTATCTGCTTCAAGGCCTGGGCGACTCTCGTGAAATTTCCGTTCTCAAGGAACCTGGGCAACTCGTCGAGTCCGACTTCGATGCGGGCGAGGTGGGTGATGAGGGGCAGGTGACGAGGGCCGAGGGGCGCATTATTTCCCGGCACCGGGCTCTGGACACTCGACACTCGGAGTTCATGATGCCGCACCCGCACATCGTAAAAGCCGAGGTCGCGCAGGAAGTTCTCTGCCTGCTCGATCATTCCCAGCTTTTTTTCAGTGACCGGTTCACCGTGAGGGATGCGCGAACTAAGGCAGGCCATTTGCGGTTTGTCGGCGGTGGGCAATCCAAGCTCGCCCGACAACTGTCGAATCTCGGTTTTGGTCAGGCCCACCTCTTTGAGCGGCGCGCGCACCTGGAATTGTGCCGCTGCCTGCGCGCCCGGGCGATAATCGCCGATGTCACTGGCGTTTTCGCCGTAAACGATGACCACAAATCCTTCGGCTTTTGCCAACGGCGCCAGCAGCGAAAACAATTCGTGTTTGCAGAAGTAACAGCGGTTGGCGGGATTAGCGAGGTACTCGGGGTTTTCAAACTCGGCAGTCTGGACCACTCGAACCGGGAAATGAAATTGCCGGGCGATGGCCAGGGCTTCTACCAGTTCGCGCCTGGGCAAACTGGGAGAATCAGCAATCACCGCCAAGGATTTGTCGCCCAAAACATTGTGCGCGACGCAGGCGAGAAAGGCAGAATCCACCCCGCCCGAATAAGCGACCAGGCAGGGGCCGCAGGAGCGCAAGAGCGCGCGGAGTTGTTCGTATTTATCTGCCAACACATGCAGAAGGTGGCATTGGTCAGGGGCGTTGTCGAGGATGCGCGAGCGGAAGTCGTAACCGGCAAGGGTGAGTTCATGAACGCTGGAAACCGGTTGGCAGGGCGGTGGAAACCCATGGAAAGGGTTAAGACACACAAGCCGCGCCCGACACCCCGATGAATACGGGGTGTTAATGAGATTGGTCGGAGTTTCTTGAACGCGCCCTGGTAACCGGCCAGTCATGGGGCTCGCAGCCGATAAAATTTGTTTCCGGGAGCGACGGTGATGGTGACGCTGGTTTGTTGTCCGGTGACGACGGGCTTCCAAATCCCAGGTGGAGAAAGATCGTCGCTGACTTCCAGCACGTAGTTCACTTGGGAGGTTGGCCAGGAGAGAAGGACTTGATTTGCTGAATAGTCCACCCTTAAGGTGGGCGGGGCGGCGACGGTGATGTGAACTGAGCTCGAGAGGTTGGTGGCGCCAAGGTGGTCGGTGGCTTTGGCGCTCAAAATATACGCGCCGGCAGTGACATTCGCCCAGGTGATTTGGTAGGGAGCAGCATTCGTCTCGCCGAGCTTGGCGGCTCCCTGGAAGAATTCAACTTTGCTAACGCTGCTGCCTTCGCTGTCCCAAGCGCTGGCTGTGATCGTGATGTTTGCTGGCGCGGAGAAAATGGCTCCGTCGGGCGGGTCCAGCAAAGTGATGGAAGGCGGGGTGTTGAGGGCGAGCACAAAGCTGCTGAGGGTTTGTCGGGAAACCAATCCGCCGGTCGCACCGGTGAATCCGACGAAGGCGGTGTTGGCGCCGCTGACGGCTGCGGGGAGGTTGACAGTGTAAGTGGCGTTGTAGGTCTGGCCGGTGTACAGGTCGGCCAGATGTTCGGCCAGGACCGCGCCGTTGTAGGTCAGCGTGACCAGAATGGGATCGCCACTGCCAAGGTCCAGCGGCAGGGTCGAGGCGTAACCGCCGGTGGCGCCACCCGTGGCGTAGCGCGTGCCGCTGCCGCCCTGGCCACTGTATATATTGAATTCGACAGCGGCGCTGGGACTGATGCCGCAATAGCCCAGGCAACCGCCGAGTCCCCCCAAGGCGCCTGCGCCGCTGGCCGAAGTCTGCATTACGAAGGCGACGCCGTCAGCGCCGCCGGTGCTTTGATAGATGAAATGCGCGATAAAATTGGTGATAGGTTGGCGGATATTGAAGAAGGCGCTGCGGGCCTCGTTATTCAACCCATCGGTCAGGGTCAGCACGTTATTTGCTACCGCGGCTCCGCCGTTGAGGGTCCACCCGGCGCCATTACCGCCGAAACCGGCTATTTCAAGTCCGGGCGAAGCCGGGATGAAGAAAGCCGCGGCTAAAGCGCTGTCGCGCGAATTGGTTTTGAACGCCAGCGCTTTGACCGTTGCCGAGTTGGTCAAGGTGAACGGCGCGGTAAACAGAGTTGAGTTGGTCGTTGGCGTCGCGCCGTCGAGGGTGTAATGGATTCCAGCTCCAGGGGTGGCGGTAGTTAGCGTGACTGTGACGGAATTGGTGAAAAGACCGCCGCCGGGAGCAATGATCGGTGTGACCACCCAGGAGGCGTTCCCGAAGACCGACAAGCCCGAGGAGGCGCCTACATAGACTTTGCCGTTGGCGATGGTCGGCACGCTAAATTTGACCGCTCCTCCGGGAGTGTCGCGTGCGCCCGCCTGCGAGCTGTTAAAGAGTTCCACGGCCACGTTGGTGGCGCTATAGGCGCGAAGAATCGCGGTTGGAGCACCTCCATCTGTCTGTAAAGCCCAGACGATGGCGTCGTTAGTGCCATTGGCAGAAATGCTCGGGGTCGCTCCAGGAAACCCGAAGGTCGTCCTGCCGACGGCGGCAGGATTGGTCTGGATAAGTCCTCCGGAAAAGCGGAACGCCCTGAGCACGTCGCCAGAGCCAATGTAGTAAAGGGTGTTATTGAAATAAGCCGGCGTGGCGAAACAACTGCCGATGGCCTGGGGTCTGCTTTGGACAATCTGACTGTCGTCCGCCGCATTGAAGTGCCCCAGGTTATCGCGGTCCAGCAGATAGATTTTGCCTTCCTTGCCTGCGCCGACCAGCAGATGCGGGTGGGCCAGGCTGCCAACCGAATCGGGCAATATCATCGTGCCGCCCGAGCCCAAGTCGGCGTCGGTATCGGCGAGGCTCTGTTGGTTGAAGGGTGTGAAGTAATCCACCAGATTCAGGTTGGTCCCGTTGAAGGCGAGCTTGATGAAACTGTCTCCATAATTGCTGTTGGTGCTGTTAAAGGTGCCGTTGCCGGTCATGCAATACATGTTGCCACCGAGGTCCGTGGCCAGCCCATCACCGGCCTGCCAGATGCCCCCCAGGCCGCCGTTTAGCGTCGTGTTATAGACACCGGTCTGCGCGAGGGTCGTCGCACTGTAACCCAAAATCCATCCGTGATACGGACCGTTGTCTCCGTGCGAAGCAAAGGCAAGCCAGACCACCCCATTGAGCAGCAACAAACCCGGCCGATTCAACTGCCGCAGAGCATTGAATGTGACTACGCCGCCGACATTCCCATCTCCGGTGCCCGACACGGATGGCCCTGAAACGTAAGAGTAACTCGTGCCGTTATAAGCGGTTTTTGCGATGACGATCGGCCCGCCGAATTTTTCGGCTCCCGTGGTCACGTCCAGCGCGTGCAGCCGATGAACATAATTGGTGGTCGCGCCCACTATTTCCCTGGTTTTGGCTTCAACGTAAATGGTGCCTGTGCCGGGGTCGATCACCGGGGTGCTGGTGATGCCGATCTCCGGGGCAATGTTGCCCGAGTTGACGTCCGCGTTCGGGACCACGGTCACAGCGGCCGCCGGGTTGATGAAGCTGGTTTGCCAGAGCGGCGCTGCGTTGCTGCCGGCATTGTTGTCAGCGTCGAACGCATAGACGCTGTCGTGAGCGGTGGCAACGAAGACAACGTTGTGGGTCCCTTTGTTGGCAATTGCGACGTTTTCCATGTAGAGCGGTTGCGGATAAACCTGTCCATCAACAGGATAGGAAAACAATTTGCCGAAGCTGTTGCTGTTGACGTTGGCGGGAGCGAGGACGGTTTCGTTGAGGTTCTGGCCGGTGCGCGCCTGATCGTTGTGGTAAGTCAGCACGTTGACTTGTGCGCCAGAGCGGAGCGGCGCCGCACCGAGCAGTGAACAGATGATAAGACTGGAGCGGATCAGTGGGGCCGCAAGCGCGCACGGATGCTGTTCAGGTTGAACGTGTCTCATGGAAGCGACTCTGATGTATGGCGTCTACCACCTGTAGCCTTTGCATGTCTCGCGCTTGCCGATGCCTATCACATAACGCAAAGCGGATGGGATTGAAAGAATAGAAAACAAGGGTTTTTTGCCGGGGCGCTCACCCCGACTTAAACAACGCACCTGTGCAGGTGGCAGTCAAACACGCCCTACGCTCCTGGCAACCGCCGGGAGTGTTGGTGCGGGCGCAACGCGCGACATTTGGCCCGGACCCGGTGGGTGCCGACGCGCCAAATCGAACCATTATTTCTTCAGCCTATAGAACCTCTGAGTGCCGCTCACGGCATTGGTGACCGTGTTTTGGCCGTTGACAACCGCGGGGGATAGGGTCACCTGGGTCCAGGACACTACGGGGGCGAGGTTCGTCGCGGTCTCGAGAGCAAAACCTCCGACATTTGTTGCCCAGGTGATGAGAACGTTTTGCCCTAGTCGGGAGGCGCTCAATGTCGGCGCTGGAGAGACCGTGAAGGTTTGGTTGACGGTTGGGGCCGCGTTGTAATCGGCATCGCCGCTTTGGGAAGCCCGGACCACGACGGTGCCCGTACTGGTGAGCGTCAGCGTGTTTCCGGAGATCGCCACGGGACCTGAGAGTAGATTGAACCCCACTCGCAGCCCTGAACTTGCCGTGGCGTTCACCATGAAGGGAGGTTCCCCAATTGCTTTGTTCGGCAGAGGATTGAACGTAATTATCTGATTTGCCTTCGCTACGGTGAAAGTCTGGTCCACATCCGGCGCTGCGTTGTAACTCGCGTTGCCGACTTGTGAAGCTCTAACGACGACAGTTCCTGGGCCGGTGATGGTCACGGTACTTCCGGAGGTGGTAGCCGGGCCAGACGCTATGCTGAAAGCCACCGGCAAACCTGAACTCGCGGTCGCGGTAACTGAGAAGGGCGGGTCTGCATATGTCTTATTCGCCAGTGCGGGGAAGTTAATCGTTTGGTCCAATTTTGTTGGCTGCACGTAAGTAAATGTCACCTGGACGCTATGGCTGGCCTGGATATTCGAAAGGGTGTAGCTGGTGCCGCCGGTTTGAACCGCGCCCGCGTCCAGCAGCCATTGGTTCACGAAGTAGTTGGCATTCGGACTAGCCGTGAAGGTTTGGCTGTCCCCGGCGGTCTTGGTAAAGCTGCCGCCGGGACTGACCGTGCCACCGCCACCCGCCGACCCGATGATCGCGAATGGCACCCTATTGAATCCAATTACGTCTAGCACCCGCAGTTCCACGCCTAAGACGGCGGCAGCGCCGGCGGTTGAGTAAGCGTCCTGGACCTTAGGCGTTTGTCCGCCGTAATAGCTATACCAATCGTGAAAGTCGCCACCTTGATATTGGTTGAACCGCGCCAGGTCCGTGGCCCCATCTAAAGAAAAATAGGAAGCCGCACCGACCGCGGTGTTAAAGCTCCTGTTGCCATTCTGATCGTACCGGAACATATCCTCAGGGGATATAGGTCCGGTTGGAGGTGGGTCCCCATTATACAGAGAATTCATGGCAGAGTCGAAGCCGAGCACTTCGTCAATCTCATGGGAAGTCGCCGCAAAGAGAGAGTACTTCGTCGGATCGGTTTCGGCGGCAGAGAGATTCATGATCGAGGTATTCAAGCTAATGGTGCCGTCGGGCTGGCCTGGCGGGGGGGGCGGCGCTGAAACCTAAAGCCCTAGCCAGCGGAAGCTCGAGGTTCACGTTTTGGTTGTTGTTCACAGGGTTAGCCGAGCCGGCCGGCAAGTGAGCAAGCGCCGCCGCGTCGTCGGCTGTCGTCGCGTGAGACACCAAAGCCGCGCGGTAGTCCGAATAAAGGACTGTTTGGTAGTACCTCGTGCTTGCTCCCAGGCCGTTGGCCATCTTCCGGAAGGTGATAGTTACCGTGACCAGATCGGAAAAATTGCTCTCGTACACGGCAATTGCTGAATTGATTGTCGCTTCAATCGTCGCCGCTTGAGGATCGCTCGTGATTGAACTGTCGAAAATTGGATTAATCACGAGGCCGCTTTGCGTTTGCACCGTGAATGCCGTGCCTGAGCTTAGGTCGTTGCTCGTATTGCTTTGCGTGACCTCACCGTTGTTGTCCACGATGACGTAGGCGTAGTAAGTGCCCGCGCTTGCTCCTGTCAGGGACATGCTGCGGCTCTCGTTAGTCGAAGAATTGGCTGGAATGCCGGCGGTTGAGAACGTCTGCTGTGTCAGCAGCACGTTGGACGAATTCTTGATTTGCACTTTGCTATGGCTGGCCGGAGCCGCAGTGCCACCCTGGTTGGCGACGGTATAGCTCACGATCACAGAACCACCCGTCGCCGGGTTTGGACTTACGCTGATGCTTTGTGGCACCAAGTCTGCCAGCGTAGCCGGTACGGTAACCGTCCAGTAGTAAATTCCGTTGTTGTTCTCGTTGCACTCAGCTACTTCGCTTTCGTCGTCTATCTTGTAGCCGAGATAGTAGGTGCCGGGTGCGGTAGATAGGTCAATCGTGATGTTTTGATTAACCGAAACTGTTCCGTTAGCGGGGCAACCGGTCACGGCTGTCTCGTAAAACGGCAACACATTAAATGCGGGGCTGGCTGACCAATAAAAGCCCACATGAAAGGCTCCGGCGCTTGCGCTGCCACAGGACGGATTTTGTATTGTCAGCGAAGCAGTGACTGTGTCGCCAGGGTGGGGCGTCAGGCTGCTAAGATTGTCGGTGCCCTTTGTCAAGTCCGGTTGGGTTGCTGTTACAAGGATGTCATCCACGTATGCGCCCTCCGCGACGAGAGTCGAGTCGCTGACGAAATCAAATTCCACGGTATGTGTGCCCCCAACGTACGGAGTTAAATCAATCGTCGCCTGAGTCCAGGTGGCGACAACTGACGATCTTTGAAAAACCAGGGTATTGTCAATCCAGACGCGGAAGAAGTCGTATCCAGTGTCGATGGATGGGATCACGTACCAAAAACTCAACGTCGCGCTGCGGTATCCTGCCAAGCTGAAGCTCCGCTCCATGTAAGCGCCCATATAGTTCTGGTATGTTGGACTCAGTGCCGCGCCGCCATATCCGACGCCGGCGCAGTAGCCAGCCCAGTTGCCCCCGTGTGTGGGAGGCGTTCCAAACGATCTCAGGTCAACATCTTTCCAATATGCGGTAGGCCCGGATGGATTTGCATCACCCACGGACCAACTTCCGGGGAAGGCTCCTTCGAATCCTTCGGAAAGAATCGTTACTTGCCCCGAGCACCGATCGCCAAGAAGGAGGCCGAACGCCACTATGAGGGCAGCGAATGTGTTTTGGACTGCCTGTTTGATATTAATATTAATCCTCTGTCTTAGTAAATTAGAATTCGTTCACGCACTACCCGTCGCTAGCCTCGGGGCGAATCATGCGGCAGAGAGCCGCAGCTCACAATTGGGAGTAATACTGACCACTCCAGGGGATTGACCGGGAGGCTGCATAGGGTCGTTCCGTGGCGGCCAATGCACTGCGCGTTACACATCGAGGGCGATTGCGCCGACCTGAAGCACAAGTCTGGCCGGCTGCCACCAAATAGTGTTTGGCCGTCTCAGCGCCAGCAGCTTGGAGAACTCTGCGCTCGCGGTCAGTCAGACTTGGGATGCCGTGGGCAGAAATCTTGTCCAGAATCGGATCGACTTCTTTGCTCAGGAATTCTTCCGCCGGCAAATCGCGCGCTGGTGACCTTGTTAGCCATCGCGCTCTCAATCAACAATATCGCGGATGCAGCTCCCTGGGACGAATGCTCACCGGCAAGGTGGCAAGGTTCAGTCCTTACTTTTTCCAAGCCGATCCCAGACCCGCGAGAACGGAAAAGCAGCTATTAAGGTTTTTCCCGCAAGGATTACAAGTCCGGGCTTGACGGGTTGTTCAAATGTGGTTGCATGGCGGCAATGAAAACCAAAATCCTTTTTACTCTGGCTGGAGCCCTGCTGGCGGTCACTGGTTGCGTCAGCACCGTTAGTGGCGGCAAGGCGCCAGGCGTGCCGTTCATCAGCGACAGGATGGAGGGCCGTTACGAACGCCGACTGGACCAGGTTTTTGAGGCGGCCAAAGAGGTAGTCAAATTCAATGGCACGCTGGTCAACGAGAGCATCCTTTACGGTGAAACCAACGCCGTAAAGACGGTGGAAGGCAAGGTCAACCAGCGCACCGTTTGGGTGCGCGTCGAGGCGGTCGATCCGAAAGTGACCGCCGTGGTGGTCCAAACGCGCACCCCTGGCGGCGGTTCGGACCTGCCTCTGGCGCACGAGATCGAGAAACAAATCGCCCTAAAGCTTCGGTAGGCCCTGCTTTAATCCGATGTTCTGTTCGTAAGAGCCAAGTTTGACGTCCTGGTTCTTATCTTTGACTTTGAGTTCCAGCTTGAGCAGCGCCAGCCGATTGCGCGCGATGTCGGCGGTGGCTGCTTTAGGGTCGCGGTCCACAATTCTCTGCAAAGTTTGCTCGACTGCCTCCGGAGCGGCCTCGGACCGGATCTGCAAGTCAGCCAGCAGATTGAGCCAGCGCACCACCAGTTTAGCCGGCTGATGGGGCTCTGCAATCATTTGCTCCAACTGATCGGCGGCTAGATCCAGGCGGCGATAATGGTCGGCGTAAATCACGGCAAGCTTTTCTCGCGCCTCGGTATCGAGGGGGTGGCTTTCCAAATGCTTGACGTAATCTGCGGCCAGGCGGGCGGGGTCGGCTTGGGCAGGCCGGAGATGCTCCTGGGTCTTGAGCAACCCGAGGTTGTGGACGCCTTCAGGAACCTCGAATTTTTTGCGCTCGTGCGGGGCCAGGACCATCTGCATGCTGGCCAAATGGGCGATGCGTTGGGCGGCGTTCAAGGCGAACTCTGATTCAGGGAACAACTCAATTATCTTTTCCAGTTCTCGCCGAGCTGCTTCGCGGTCCTGTCCAATCTTCAAGTGCCAATCGGCCATGGTGTAGAGGGCGAAGGCGATGTTGCGCGGCGCATGACCGGGTTGGTCGGCCAGGCGCTGGATGGTGATCTCGGCGCCGGGCAAGTCTTTGAGGTCTTCGGCCTGGACCCGGGCGAGCATGAGGTGGCCTTCGAGGTCGGTGGGGAACCGGTCGAGTTGCTTGCGGATTTCGGCGACGGCTTCGAGGTATTTGCCCTGTTTTTGCTTGGATTGTGCGACGGAATACGCCGGGTGCGGCTCCGGCTCGACATCGCCACCGTCGTAGAGAGCGCCGAAAGGGCTGGCCACGATGGAGGCGATGCTGTGCCGCCAGATGGCGGTGAGAACCAAACCGCACAAGAGGGCCAGGACAACACCAACGTAGGAGTCACCGCCGCCTCTGCCAGCCAAGGGGATGGCCTTCCATTTCATCAGGCCAACGATCAGCGCCGTAAGAACCCATTTGAAGATCAGCCGGGGCGGGTCCTCGCTGCGCTTGAGCGTGCGCAGCAGCAGCCAGCCCAGCGCGATCACCACCACCGCCAGCGCGACAATCTCGCCCGCAAGTTCCACGATTCGATTCATATCCAGGTTAAACCTGCTGCCGGACGATCCGATCCGGATGCCGGGCGCGGCTCAAAGCCGTGTCGTAGGTGATCATACATTTGCAATATAGATCGTAGAGGCAGTTGTCCATGAGCGTCATGCCGTCTTTGCGGCCAGTTTGGATGGTGTTTTCCAACTGGTGAAGCTGATTTTCGCGGATCAGATTGCGGACGGCGCCGTTGGCGACGATCAACTCGAACGCCAGCACGCGCCGGGAGCGGTCGGCCGCCGGCAGCAATTCCTGGGCGATGATTCCCTGCAAAGCATTGGAGAGTTGGAGAATGATTTGGCGTTGGGCGTTGCCGTCGAAGACGCCGATGATGCGCTCCAGGGCATGAGAAACGTTAGGCGAATGCATGGTGGCCAGGACCAGGTGGCCGGTTTCAGCGGCAGTGAGCGCAGTCGAGATGGCTTCAAAGTCGCGCATCTCGCCGACGACGATGACATCGGGGTCCTGGCGCAAGACATGAATCAAGGCGCGATTAAATGAGCGCACGTCGCTGAGCAACTCTTGCTGCACGACAATCGCGCGTTTGTTGCCATGGACGAACTCAATGGGGTCTTCAATGGTGACGATCTTGCAGCGGCGCTCGCTGTTGATGAGGTCCACCAGGTAGTTGAGTGTGGTGGTCTTGCCGGCGCCGGTGGGCCCCGTGACCAGCACCAGGCCGTTGGGTCTGCGGGCCAGGTCATCAATCTTTTCGGGCAGGCCCAGTTCCTGGCGGGTGGCGATGCGCTCGCCGCAGAAGCGCAGACTCATCTCCGGGTGTCCGTTGCGTCGGTAAAAGGTGGCCCGCACCCGGCCCGCGACACTGTGGAGCAAGGAAATGCACAGTTCCCATTCTTCCTGGAATTTTTTTTGTTGCTGCTCGTTGAGGAGGCTGTTGGCCATCGCGGTGATTTCCTGTTCGGTCAGGGTGTCCTCATCGGCGATGATGATTTCCCCGTTGACGCGGAAGGCGGGCGGCACGCCGGCGACCAGGTGAAGGTCTGAGGCGTCAAACTCGCCGGCAGCCGAGAGCAGCCGGTCCAGGTTTTCAGTACTCATGGGTAGAAGCGAAGGGACATCCTGGGCTGCCGCATAAATGCGGCGTTCCGAAGCCAACCGGAACGCTGCATTTATGCGGCAGCCCGGGGACCGGTGGCTGGCAGCTCCGGGGTTGGCACGCAAGACATAAAGGTTGAATAGGACGCAGGCGGTTCATGCAGAGACCAAGCGCCGCCACCAGCCGCGCACGCGGCGCCAGAAGCCAAGGCCGGAGAGGTCGGCCAGGGCCAGGACCGCGGCGTGGCATTGAGGATTGAGTTGGTGGGCCTGGGTGAACGAGTTTCTGGCCAGACTGACCAGGCCCAAGGCCTGCTGGCAGCGGCCCAGCTCCAGCCACAGCAGAAAGTGCGCGGCGTTCCACTCCAGGGCCTGTTGCGCGAGTTTGAGGGCGAGGGCGAATTGTTGGTAGTAGTATCGAATCCGCGCTCCCAGCCAGGTGATCAACCAGTCTCCGGGCGCCAGCAGCAGCGCCTTTTGGAAGCAGTAATCAGCCCGCCGATCCTGGCACGCCAGCAGCACGTCTCCACGCGCCAGCCATAAGTAAGGGGTGTCGCCGCGTTCCTCGATGGCGGCATCGGAAAAGACCAGGGCCCCTTGCAAGTCGCCGCCGCGCCCCAAGGCGACGGCCTTAGCGGCCAGCAACTCCGGCTCGCGCGGGAAGTGTTCGAGGGCTTTATCAGCCCACAGTTTGGCTTCGCGGAATTCGCCCAGTTCGATCAACATCCGGACCTGACCCGTCCAGGCAGCGGCATTCTGGGGATTGAATTCCAGGACCTTGGCGTACATGCGCAGCGCGAATTCAAAGTTGCCGCTCTCGAAGGCCGACTGCGCTTCGGCAGCGTAATAGGGTTCGTCCTTGACCAGCGCTGGTTGCTGCTGCGACTGGTCTTCAGACTCGCCGCCAAACTCCAGATTCGCAAATCGGCTCATGATGAATGCTGCCTGCGCCAGGTCCGATGTCGGATCGGCTGGCCCAGGAATTGTGCTTGAGAGATCATGGACATCTGCATCCAGGCCGCCAAAAGGTTCGCTGCGGGCGTCTGCCCGTGCCCGCTGATACCAATTTCCGGCCAAACCGGCCAGTCTTTTTCGGCTCGCCGGTTATTCTTCAGTGCTTTAACACGTTCCAAAAGCTCCTAACCTCGATGGTGGTGCCAGTTGCCAATCGGCGAAACAGCAGTTTGCCAAACTGCGCTACTCTCTGCGCTTCGACCCTTCGGGTTGCAATTCCGCCCTCCGCAGCTCCCCATCGCCTTTGGTTGCGCGGGCCAAGCTGGCATTGCGCGCGCGGCCTTCAGCCCAACTGCGCAAGCGGTTGATTTGCTCGTCCATGGTCCGGGCCAGCGGCACCGTTTGCGCCAGCGCCGTCAAGACGTGCTCGGTGGTTATTTCTTCTTTGGCGTAAAAGGCATCGTAGAGCGCGCTGTTGATGCCCTCTTCGATTTCGGCTCCGCTGAAATCTTTGGCGGCCTCCGCCAAAGCGACCAAATCGAACTGCGCGGCGTCGCGGCCCCGCTTGTTGAGGTGGATGCGGAACACCTCCACGCGCTCCTCGGGGCTGGGCAAATCCACGAAAAAGATTTCATCCAAGCGCCCTTTGCGGAGCAGCTCGGGCGGCAGTTGGGAAATATCGTTGGCCGTGGCGACCACAAATACCGGCGCGGTCTTTTCCGAAAGCCAGGTCAGAAACGTGCCGAAGACGCGGGCGGTGGTGCCGCCGTCGGTGGCGCCGGAGCCTTGCGAGCCGGCGAAGGCCTTGTCTATTTCGTCCACCCACAGGATGGCCGGCGCCACCGATTCGGCAACGGCGATGGCGCGGCGGACGTTTTCTTCGGAGGAGCCCACGAGGCTGCCGAACATCCTGCCCATGTCAAAACGCAGCAGGGGCAGTTGCCACTGGTTGGAGACAGCTTTAGCGCAAAGGCTCTTGCCGCAACCCTGAACGCCGAGCATCAGAATGCCCTTGGGCGCCGGCAGACCGAACGCCCGCGCCTGGTCGGTGAAGGCAGCCGCGCGTTTGTTAAGCCATTCCTTGAGGGCGGCCAGGCCGCCGACGTTTGCGAAGCTTTCGCTGGTCGCGTAATACTCCAGCAAACCGCTCTTGCGAATTATTTGCTGCTTCTCAGCCAGGACTTCGTTGACGTCCTCGCCGCTGAGCCGCTCAGCTTTGACGATGATCCTGGCAAAAACATTTTCCGCTTCCCCCAACGTCAGGCCCAGGGCCGCCTGCAGCAAGCGTTCGCGCCCGGGGTCGTCGAGTTCGATTCTGACCTGCTTGAACTGGCGGACGTCGGCGACGATTTTGTCGAGCAACCCGCCGAGGTCGTGGCGGGACGGCAATGGATGGTTCAGCAAAGTGATTTCCTTTTCCAGCTCCGTAGGAATTTCCATCACCGGAGAAACCAGCACAATAGTTTTGAAGCTGTTCTTGAGGTGCAGCGCGATTTCTTTGAGCTTCCGGACGATGGCATAATTGGACTTGGTCAGGAACGGATGAAAATCTTTGAAGATGAAGATCGCCGGTTCGACTTGTTCGATCACCTGGTCCAGGGCCAGCAACGGCTCTTTGGTGGCGGCGTTGCGATGTTTTTGGGATTGGATGGAAGTGCCGGCCGGGACTATTCCGGTGCTGTAGCTCCACTCGAAGGCTTTCTTTTGGCGTTTTTTGGCGATCTCCACCACCAGGTGTTGCACGCGCATCTCCTCGCTCGACACGATGTAGAGGATCGGATAGCGGGCGCGGATCAGCGTTTCGAGTTCGGCCTGGAAGTTCATGGGGGGTGAGACGAATAAGATCGATAGGACCGACCCTCATTGGCCGAGCCATCGCCGCCACCAGGAGCGGACCGGCGTCCGCAATTGACCGAGGGACTCTTGCAAGCGCTGCCCGATTGCCGGCGGCACCGGAGTGTGCAGGGCGTCATGGCGCAACATTTCTTCTGCCGAGGCAAACTCGCGGGCGGACGGTTGCTGGGTTTGTTGGCGCGCGAGGCCCTGTTGTTCGTGTTCGAGGGAGGTAAGTTTGGTTTGGCGTTTCATATCTTAGGCGGTTTTCTCAAACAGGACGGCAAAAGACTTGCGCGCCCGATGCAGTTTTCCTCTCACCGCGTCGGGGGTCTGCTCGGTGAGGGCGCCGACGTGTTCGTAACTAAGTCGTTCGTCCGCGACGAGCAACAGCAGGAGGCGATATTCGTGCGGCAAGCCGTCGAGAGCTTTTTGAATGCGTTGGCCCAGTTCCTTGGTTTCCAGGACCCGCAACGGTGAATCGGTCTGTGCGGCAGTATTTTCCCAGATTGCATCGTCCGCATTGGTGATCATGTGCCGGTCATACCAGACTTGCTGAAGGTTGCGGCAATGGTTGATGGCGATGCGGTACAGCCAGGTGCGCCAGGACGATTGGCCACGGAATTGACTCATTTTGCGAAAAGCTTTCAGAAACACATCGTGAGTGGCGTCTTCGGCTTTCTGCGGATCACCGAGCAGGCGCAGAGCCAAATAATAAATCGCGCGGCTGTGCTCGGAGTACACCTCGGCGAATTCGGACGAGGCCAGTCCGTCGCCCAGCCCTGCGGAAGACTCACACTCTGCCAGCGGCTCGCTCACGATAGAGTTCACTGCCTATTAGACAGCTACCCAGCCTAAATGTCACGGTCGGATTCGTCTTTAGCATATCCGCGAAGATTTTTAGCCACGGATCTCACGGATGGCACGGATAGGATGGGAGAGGGGAGAGGGGAGTTGGAAGATGGGAGATGAGAGATGGGAGAGAGAAGATGCGTGGTTAATGACGGTGGCGAGAGGAGCGACCAATCACGGCTGCTCGGCGCGGATTTCTGTGTAGAGCCAGGCGCGGGCGTAGGCCCAGTGGCGTTTGGCGGTGCCCTCGGAAATGCCCAGCAGCGCGGCGGCTTCTCCAATGGTCATGCCAACGAAGTAGCGGAGTTTGACCAGGTCGGCTTTTTGTTTGTCTTTCGCAGCGAATTTTTCCAGGGCGTCATTAACTGCCAGCAGGTGGTCGTGGTTCTCAACCAGCAGCTTGACATCGTCAAGCTCGACGCGCTGCTGGCCGCCGCCGTGGCGCAGGGTGCGTTTGCGACGGGCGTTGTCAACGAGGATGCGGCGCATGGCTTCGGCCGCGGCCGCGAAGAAATGGTTCCGGTCCTGCCATTTCCGGCTCTGCTGCCCCACCAGCTTGAGCCAGGCTTCGTGGACCAGCGCGGTCGGCTGGAGGGTTTGGCCGGGCGATTCGCTGGCCATTTTGTGCGCGGCGAGCCGGCGCAACTCCGCATAGACCAGCGGCAGCAATTGGTCAGCGGCTTGTGAGTTGCCCTGACCAATCGCATCAAGAATCTGGGTCACTTCGCTCACGTGACAGCGTCAATGCGCGTCAATGAATAACATACCCAGCCAGGGCTTTGCAAAAATTCTTTGAGGACGAAGAAAGACGGGAAATTGCCACAAAGAGGCGCGAAAATTCACAAAAAGCGCTTTTCCTGCGAATGATTCGGTCATGGCGGGGCCGGAGTTCCGGAGTGCGCCCGTCCTCGGGCGCAGCGGTGTCGAAAATCCGGCCTCGTCCGTGAAATCGCATGCGTCCGTATATTTGGACGTTGCTGCGCCCGAGGACGGGCGCACTCCGCCAGCGGCTAACCCCGCCTTCACTGAGGGAATACTTCCTGCGAATGATTCGGCTTGTTTCCGAGGGCCGCTGCCGTAGAGTGATAAGTATGGCGATACCCGCCGCACCGACTGCCAGCCCGGAGCATCGCACTCCCGCTACGGCGGGACCGCTTTTGGAGCCCGGCGACCGACTCTCTCGCGCTGAATTCGAGCGGCGCTACGAACGAATGCCAAGTGTCAAGAAAGCCGAGCTGATAGAAGGAATCGTCTATCTGCCCTCGCCTTTGCGTGCGAGAAGCCATGCCGAACCTCACATCCGCCTCGCCGGCTGGCTGCTTTTGTACACATCGGAGACTCCTGGAGTGGAGTGCTTCGACAACTCTTCTGTTCGCCTGGATTTGGACAATGAGCCGCAACCGGACCTCGTGCTCATCAAGTCGGCTGCGAAGCGTGGGCAGGCGCGCATTTCCGAGGATGATTACATCGAGGGCGCGCCTGAATTTGTTGTTGAAATTGTCGGCAGTTCACAGGCCTACGATTTGCACCAGAAAAAAGGCGCCTATCGCCGCAATGGCGTCCGTGAGTACCTGGCTTGGATTACTGGCGAGAAGCGGTTGTTGTGGTGGGAACTTCGG